>Ga0315282_10001452_pt1 | contig 44617 bp, 34 predicted proteins | sample YL17G07_20_MG_FD_203693 | JGI IMG/M metagenome (GOLD analysis project Ga0315282, IMG submission 203693) | Sediment microbial communities from Yellowstone Lake, YNP, Wyoming, USA - YL17G07_20 | ecosystem: Environmental > Aquatic > Freshwater > Lake > Sediment | place: USA: Wyoming | collected... | reverse complement strand
GCAAGGACGAACGCATCGAAGCCCACGTTTTGCTCTGCTTCCTGTCTCTCCTTCTTGTCCGCATTGCCGAGCGGGAAACCGGCGAAACGTGGGACCATATCCGGTCGGTTATGGAGCGTTGTCATCTTGGAGAATTTTCCTCAAAAGATGGGCGCCTCCTCCAGCGAACGGAACTGATCCCGGAGCAAGTTAACATCTTGAATCGGTTGAAGATAGCCCATCCTCCGGCCCTTTATGACGTCCAGTTGAGGGCCTAAAACCGTAGGCACACGCCAATTTTTTGATTTCCCCGTAACCCCATGATAATCTATCAATTAGGACGGATCGTTAACCTATGACTGTCGGACCCCAGCTTCTCTTTGCCCAGAAGGAGAGGTCCAGCTGATTTCCGGCGTTTTTTGAGCTTGCTTGCGGTTTTGAGCCCGCTTGGGCAATTTTTTAGCTCAATTTGACATCCCATCATGTCATGATTTATTATCCCGGACGATGAGACGAGAGAAAACTGACGCAGGCATGTTCACTCAGCCCGCACAGCGGAAAATGAATTTCTTATCTTTTTTAAGAATAAGCCGATTGCTTATTCCACTGTGTTTGGCCTCTACAGGGTACGCCCAAATCCAAACAACCGATCCTTTATTTACACGCATACCACTTGCTACGCTGATTCCAGAAGCGTCGAAGCTCTCTATGGATTCTTTGGAAGTAACACCTGGCAGGATCACACCCAAAGTGGCAGTTCTGTTACACACAAGCTACGAGCGTGCAGACTATAAGAAGGGATGGAATATTGCCTGTTTTTCGATACCCCAAATCCAGGCTTCATACGCATCTGAGGTGAAGACCATAGTATGCATCAACGAGGAGAGGTCTGTTGTCGGAACTTATTATAATGGAAGCGTTGGTTATAAGCTTAATTGGAATGTGCATATTCTTACGTGGCCTGAAGGTCGATTGATTTTTAAAGGATCAATGAGTGGAAATGATCCTCCTTTTATCTTATACAGGGCCACAGGCAGTTCTCCAGTTTATGGTTCAGAGCCACGTGGAGACTTCTTTAAAACCATTAGGGAAATAACAGACACTCCAGTCCCTGTTTTTGCCGATGTGGGTGACGCAGGCATCGTCACCTTTTCCACTGATGGAAAGTTCTTGACTTCAGCTTCAGAGGATCGCAACAAAACAATCGTACTTTGGGATGTAGCAACATGGAAGGAAGTGCGCACACTCACAGCGCATAAAAACACTATAGACGGCATAACGTTTTCGCCGAATGGAAAACTTCTTACATTGGGGATGTCGGTCGACACGATTAAGCTTTGGGATATAGCAACAGGGAAGGAAGTGCGCACACTCCAAGCTTGGGCACATAGCTGGGCCTTTTCGCCGGATGGAAAACTTTTGGCATCAGGGGATGCTTATTACGGCATTAAGCTTTGGGATGTGACAACTGGCAAGGAAATACGCATGATTAAAGTACAGGGATATAACCAGAGATACGCCATAAACAGCATAACGTTTTCGCCGGATGGAAAGCTTTTGGCATTGGGGGGTGAGGATGGGGCGATTAGACTATGCGATGTCACAACAGGGAAAGAGCTGTGGCAACTTGTCGAGACTTCATCTTCCGTAAAGAGTGTGGCCTTTTCGCCAAATGGAAAGCTCCTGGCATCAGGGAGGGGTGATGCGACGATTAGACTCATAGATGTGGCTACGCGAAAAGAAGTGCGTGTGCTGAAATGGCACACGGATTCCGTAAATAGCGTGGCCTTTTCGCCAGATGGAAAGCTTCTGGCTTCAGGTAGTAGTGAAGGGACAATAAGACTCTGGGATTTGGCTTCACAAGAGCATTGACTATGGACTTCAAGTCGATAGAGAGCGAAATGGTTCGAAATAAGGATGGCACGGCTAAGATAGTTAAGAACAAAAACATTCAGCCCCGCCAAGCTGACTTTTGTCGCGTCTAAGCCTCCGGCCTATCAGGAAGTCTTGATGGCCGCCGAAGCCCCGGCCGAATATTTTTTATAATCTTCTCTTTGCCCAGGAGGTGAGGTCCAGCTGATTTCCGGCGTTTTTTGAGCTTCCCTGCGGTTTTGAGCCCGCTTCCGCAATTTTTTAGCTCAATTTGACATCCCATCATGTCATGATTTAATATCCTGGATGATGAGACGAGAGAAAACTGACGCAGGCATGTTCACTCAGCCCGCACATCGGAAAATGAATTTCTTATCTTTAAAAGAGTTTTTGTTGAACGAACTTCTTCGCGGTTTCGGAAGAGCGAGGGTAAACTCGTTTTTGATTTATGATGGAATTTATGTCCAGTTGAGACTTTTCTTTAACATAGCCCGCCCTTAGAGCATCAAAAAAAATGATTTTCCAATTTTCTTTTTCGTAGTAGTTTTTGAACAAAGGCGATGTCATTTTGTTGTGGAGTTGCGCTTCTCTTTCTTCGGGCAAAATCATATATTTGGGTACAGTTCGATCTACGTTCGATCCTCTCAGCAGCGCGCTCATCAGGCTGGTCGTTGATTCAACTTCGAATGACGCTTGAATGCTTTTTCCTTTAAGCCAAAGCACGTCGATGTTTTCAATAACTTCCTGGTTTTGAGCATTATCTACCTTGAGTTTTTGCACAGTCATTAATTCAATTAAAAGCTTACCTTGGGATAAGATACTTAAGTCTTTTTCCCGCTGTTCCCGTTTCCCTATCCAGATTTCATATCCATTTTTCTTACCTATCGCCGCTAATATGGCAATCATCTCACTGTGTTGGCTGATCCTCTGCTGTATTTCCGGTTTTAAGAGCCAATATCCGCCCGCAACTGGACGAGCATAAATTCTTAAGGCGTCAAGAATGCTTGTACTATCCGACGTTAAAGAATTAGGAAATTCCGTACTTACAGCATCCCACACTTCAGTAAAGGTCACTTTTCCTTTTTGATTTAATTTTCTATATACCGTTTGTTCAACTCTTTCAGTTAATGGAATTTCATTTAAATGTGGAACAAGGGATGTGGTTTTAAACCACCACAACTTGCCTTCCGCCCCTCCCTTTTTTGCTGGCAGAAGCACGAATTCTTCATCGAGATGATTTTTTAAAACTTTGTTTATGTCTAGTCCCGTATGAAGACTGGAGAAATAGCCATGCTTGGCCAATATTGGATCGATATAATTAATGATGATTGTGTACGGAGTAGGTTCAGCCCTTTCGGCAAGCAAAGCAATAGTGGATTCTACAACGATGTTCTCAAAACGCAATTCATCGATTTCTTCAGGTTTTGAGGCGATTGTCTTCAATGAAGGCTTCACGAATCTTAAATAAAAATCCCCCTGGGCCGAGCCGAAAGGTTGGAGCAGCGACTTGGCCGATGGCCTTGCGAGTTCCTGGTGGTGAATTTTATGAAATTCGAATCCTGAGAAAACGCCCGCTCGAATCGTGGCATTCCTGACTTTAAAAGTCGGATTATGAAACGTAAGAGTCAGGTAATGTTCTGGTTTCAAAACCTTGAACATATTTTGAAAGCTGGATGAGAGGAGCGAATGATACACCGTGAAATTTTTATTTTGTCTTTCATTCCTAATAATTTCATTGGCGAGGACGCCTTTAAGAAAATCTTTATCTAATTTCAGCCAGCAAATCCACATATAGGACAATTCGCTGAATTGAATGGAAGAATCGTAGGGCGGGTCGGTAAAGATATAATCAATACAGTCTTCGGGCATGTCTTTCATAAGATCCAGGCAAGAACCAGTATAAATAAAAATATCAAATTCATTTGACAGAACATCCTTAAAAGAAGACCCAATTTTTATTTTTTTAAAAAGCATATTTGCTTCTGCTTTCGCTTTTAAAAGGCCTTGATGACCGCTAATGGCGCTAGCGAATTTTTCCCAGACATTTTGTTCCATGAAAGGGCCCGAAGGATACCAATAGCTATGTTGCGTCCATGCGGAACTAAAAGGAGTGAAATGCGCTGCTTCAGAAATCGGATTCATGCGCGAACACAAATGGACCATGGAGGAAAAGCCCAGTTTAAGAAAATTTTTTAGCTCCTTTTTAGGTTCTTCTTCAATTGCTTTCATAAGAACGGCGAGAGCTTTTAAATTGCGTTTTGTGAAAAGCTCGTCGACGGAATTATATTTCTGCTTTTCCTTAAAAGGCATTCCATTCGGATAATAGAGCGGATTTCGAGGATACCATTCTTTAATCTTAGACGCTTGAATTTTTTTCAGGAGCGACTTGTCTTTTGGCTGAAGATCGCATTGAGCTCTACAGCTATGCCCGCATTTGGGGCAGGAGGAATATCGAATTTCAAGACATTGGTTATTTTTCCAAATAGCGCAAGTAAACGGAAACTGATGGCCGCAGTTTCGACATTGCGTGAGATAGAGGCTCTCGATTTTATCTTTTGCTTTACTCTCTATTCTTTTAAATGCGCTAAATAATTCAACTTCATGAACGGGCTTAATGGTCAGCCGAATAATTTCCGTGGCAACGGGATTTAGATCACAAACAATCGCTTTCCTTCCGTTTTTTAAAGCCTCCATGGCGGTAATGCCGCTGCCGGCGAAAGGATCAAAGACAATTCCGCCCTCCGGGCAATATGTTTTTATGAATTCCGCAACGACATTCCAGGTCTTTCGGGACCAATATTTATGCCAAACATACATTGAGGTGTGGGCCAAAGGCGGGATTTGGCGATTGAGATGATTAAATTCCGGTTTTGTAACTTTCGAGATCGAAGTGTCTGTTTTTGACCCAGCTAACTTATTCTTTTTCAAGCGCTTTTACGACCCTTCTAGCGATTTCGAAAGCCGCAGCTATTCTGACTATTTTAACGTCCTTTAATCCTTTTATTTTTGCTAGATCAGTAAGTCTCTTTCCCATAAGCCCGGCGATAGAATAGTAATTGTTTAACAATTCTTTTGCAATATTTTGGGCTGATTTTCCTCTATATCCTGATCCAATAAGAATCGTGAGAAGCTCTTCGTCGTTTAAAGTGGCCGGACCAAGCTCAATAAGTTTTTCTCCTGGATGTTTCCATGCGTTCACGGAGTTCTTCCTTTTTTGAAGTCATTATCGCAACAGAGTGCACTATTAAAAGACGATATTTAGCTGGGGATTCACTCATTAAAGTTTGAATCTTTGACGTATTTCTAATGATATCCGGGGACAGACACGCACCTGTCAGCGGATTAAGAGAAGTTCTTTCTGCGGAGTGGACAGCCATTCCGCGCCGTCTTTGGTCACGACGACCATCTCTTCGATCGTGACCACGCCGCGGCCTGGAACGGTCAGGCGCGGCTCGATCGTGAAGACCATGCCTTCCTCGAGGCGCTGGAACGGCTTCTGGGCATACTTGTCCCACTTCGGGCCGAGGAGAGCGGTCCCGTCGTGCGGGAAGCGGCCGACTTGATGACCCAGCGCGTGCGGGAATTCATCGTATCCGGCATCGGTTATGATATGCCGCGCGATAGCGTCGATATCAAGGCCCCGAAGGCCGGGTTTCATGGCCCGCTTTGCGGAATCAACGGCCAGGACGATGGTCGCGAATCCTTTCTTCACCTCAGCCGGAGCTTCCTTCTCTCCTTCGCCGAGCACATAAAAAGTCCGCTGCAAGTCCGAACAGTAGGCCTTCACCTTGAGGCCGAAATCCATATTGAGGACATGTCCCCGCTCGACTTTGCGGTCGGTCGGCGTATAATGCGCGGCCGCGGTATCGGCCCCCGTGAAGACCGCCGGGCAGGTCGACTCGCCCCAAGCCAATCGGAGCTTTTGTTTTTCCACTTCGGCCAGCATGAAAGCGGCGATTTCTTTTTCCGTCCGTCCGGGCCGGATGAATTCGGCGACTTTCCCAAATATTTCTTCGGTCCTGCGGATGGCTTCTCTGATGCTGGCGATCTCCGCCGTCGTTTTCCGTTCCCTCAGCGCCGAGACGATTTTTTCGGCCGAAACGAGCCGGTCGGCCATTCCGATTTCCGAAAGCGCCTCATGGAGCGTTAAATACATGCCGTGGGTCAGGCCGTCGCAGATCTCGCTGCCTTGGGAATAGTTGATGCCGATTTTGGCCGGGCTGAGGTTTTTCATGTAGTCCAGGAAGGGCTCTTTAAACCCGGTCACGAATCCTGTGACTTCATTGTAGGCGCCGGTTTCCTCGATCGTTTTTTGGTCGTAGAGCCCGACAATAGCTTTAGCCCGTCCGTCAGCACTGATGATGAACGAAGAGTGCCAGGTGACATCGCCGGGCGCAAGATAGGCCAGCGTCGGGTCGCCGTTGATCTGGCTTTCGCGGGTGAACGTGATCCAGCAGTCGATGCCGAATTCCTTGAGCAGGCCGACGGCCTGTTTGATTTTTTCTTGAATTAAGGTCATCGATGGACTCCTATATTCCAATCAGGTGGAAAACCTTTTCAGCCTCTTCAGAAAAACAAGGACGAGCGCGGCCGAGACGGCCAACAGCCCCGTGAGCAGCAGGAAATATTCATGATGGGCGAGAGCGCTATAATATTTTCCGAGAAGACCCGAGCCGTAGCTACCGGCCGCCGTGGCCGCATACCAGCCGCCCGCGAGCGGCACGAAATAACAGAGAGCCAGAAAGATGCCGTAGGTATCGCCCTTTTTCGAGTCGGGCCAGCCCAGGACCTTGTCCATATAGAGGACGAGGATGGCCATAAGCGTATAGAAACCGAGCCGCTCCCACATTTCGGTGAAGAAGATAAAGGCGAGTCCTCGGGGATGTTTTTTCAACACGGTGCTTTGTATCCTAATGAAAACGCAGGGGAATTTCAACCTGCCTTTTAAACGTCCGTTCCTTGACTTTTTCAAAAGGCGGGCCTATACATAGGCCGAATGAACGCCAATCGAAGGGTAGTATCCATGACAATTCGAAAACAGGTTTTCTTCAAGCGATGCATGATCCTGCTCGTTTTTGCCCTGGGGGTTTGCGCCGCGAAAGGCCTGGCCAAATCCGAGATTCTCGTGGGCCGGGATTACCTGGCCCTCAAAAATGAATTTTTTTGGAGGACCTTCAGGTTTGATAAAGCCGGCTTCTATACGACGAGCTATAGAAATCTCGCCGCGCAAAAGGAATACTGCCCATCCGCTTCCGATGAATTTGCCTTTGCGATCGACGGCCGGGAAGTGACGGGCAGCCCTTCGTCCAAGAGTTTTTGGTATGACCGTCATACCGTGGACGTTTCTCAGCCTGGCCGCAGAGTGCTTCATATCGAGCTTGTCGGCGTCCTCGGTTCTCCGGCTGAAAAAATATCTGTCGGACTGGACTATATTTTTTATGACGATTCGCCCTTCCTGCGCAAAGGGCTGACGATCGCCAATAAATCGGACAAGGAAATCGCCATCACCAACCTTGACGTCGAACGGCTGAACCTGATTGCGGTCAGTCCGCTTTTGACCGAAGTCCGCTCGAATCACGGCCAGGATTTGACGCGGATTCCTTACAGCGGCGGCTACAATGATTCTGTTTTGCTGGTTTGGAATCCGAGGCACGAACAGGGAATTTTGCTGGGAAATGAAGCCTTCGGCGTGTTGAAACGGACCGAGGTCTATTTGAAACCGCAGCGGATCGCAGTCGGGCTGACGCGCATCGATCAGCATTATCCGTTTAAAAAATTTCTCGCCCCGGGCGAGAAATTCACAGCGCCGAGGACGTTCGTCGGCTTCTATCAGGGAGAAAAATGGCAGGACGCCTTTGAAGGCCGATACGCGGACTTCGTCCGAACCAAGCTCGGCGTCCGCTTTTTTGAAAAGAGAAACTATCCCTTTTCCTTCTATAATTCCTGGGAGCCGTGGCACGGTGACATCAACGAAAATCTTCTCAAGGAAGCGGTCGATGCGGTCGCCGGAACGGGTTTCGAGATATTTGCTATCGATGAGGGGTGGGAAGACGCGCTGGGCGACTGGAATCCAGATCCCAAAAAATTCCCGAACGGCGTCAAGCCGCTCTGTGATTACATTATTTCCAAAGGTATGAAGCCGGGACTGTGGTTTTCCATCGCCACTATCTTTGCCGACAGCAAAATTGCGCTCCAGCATCCCGAATGGGCGATCAAAGATAAGGACCGTAAGCCGGCGAATCTTCACCAGATAGGGCCATGGAACGGCCATGACATGGTGACCATGTCGCTCGGCACCCCCTGGTATGATTACAACCTCCAAAAAATCAAGCAGTATATACGGACATGCCGGCTGGCGTATGTCAAAATCGATTTGGCGGCCGCTTGTTCATGTTATGTCCAGGATTATGACTATGCCGGCGATTATGAAGCCAAGCCTCCATTTTACAAAGACCGGGAGAGCTCATATTACGCACTTTTCCAGCGCGTCCAGGATTTCCTGGACGATCTTCACCAGGCCTTTCCCGATGTGATTCTAGACTGCACCTCTGAAGTCATGGGCCGATGCAATCTCACCGATTTCGCCACCATCCAGCATGCCGACGTAAATTGGCTTTCGAATTTCTCCTGGGACTCGGCTAAGGGAACGCTCGAAATCAGGCAGCTGAACTATGACCGGGCCCGGGTCATCCCTCCGGCCACGATATTCATCGCTAATCCCTCCTTCGAAAAAGAAAACAGTCTTTATGGCTTTTTCTCCATCGCCCAGTCCATTCCCATCATGCTCGGCGACCCCCGAAGACTGACGGCGGAGAGGAAAACCTGGTACGCCAAATGGCTCGCCTGGTTCAAGGAGATGGAACGCAAATACAGGTTTTCGGCTTATTACCAGGTTTCCGATGTCTTCGATCGGCCCGCGTTTTCCAACTGGGACGGCTGCTATAAATTCAATAAAGAACAGGAAGGCGGGGTGCTCTTCTTTTTCAGGAATGATTCTCCTGACGCCGAGCGGACATTTCGAGTCTTTTGCTTGAATCCTGGTTCGACCTATAGAATCTATTCTCCAGAGCTCGGAAAAGACATCGGAGTTTATAAAGGTCGGGATTTAATCGGGAGCGGGCTTAAGGTCAGGATCGAAAAACCTTATACGGCTCTTGTTTTAGGAATCGAAAAGATAAAATAGAAAAAAATCCTAGCCCGGTATTCGCAGTTCTTTAAGCAGCCGGGGCTCGACGATGCCGTCTTTTGTCCATCCCTGGAGTTCGTAATACGCATCCAAAATGGAATTGTAATAGGCGGGATCGACAGATTCGCCTTGATGCGCCCCTTTTGTCAGAGGCGCGGTCAGCTTCGGCGGCACATAAGCATCATAGACGCGGCTCCGACCCTGTCGATTATTGATGTGCCGTTCCAGGCTGTAAATCCTCCGGCCGCAAGACTTCATGGAATCCGGGATATAATCGAATCCCGTCAGCGCATGATAAAGCGAGAGGAAGAGATCCGAGGCGATGTCCTCCGGGAAAAAGTCGCACAGGCCCATGGAGTCGACGAGCGCTTTCCCGGCCTGCCCGGCCGTGACATAGGCGGCCACGTTGCCCGCGCCCTCGAGCCCGCCCTCTTCGGCCTGAATGGTCCAGGCGTAGGTGTGGTCGCCGCGTCCCCGGTTCGATGTTCCGTAGGCCGTGAACATGCCGGGAAATGCTTTTGGCTCGATGCCGGCATAGCCCAGGCCGCCGAAGGCGGTCGTGACACAGCGGGCGATCTCTTTGATGTCGGCGGCCGGAAAGCTCGCGGCGACTTCGGCGATGACGCGGTCGGAATAATTCCCCAGCAGCCGACCGAGGGCGTCGGATTGAGAGGCGATGGCTTTGAGCGTCCGGATCATGTCCGGCGCGCTCCCGAAGATCGGCGCGCCCGCGTATTTTTTCAAGTATCCTTTTTCATTAAGGTCCATGGCGCCGGCCATGACGCTGCCCAGAGTCATGGTGTCGATCCCGAGCTCGTTGCACAGGTAATTCAGGTGAAAGATGGCGTCGCGGTCGAGGATGCAGCAGTTGATCCAGAGGGCGATGGTCTCGAACTCGGGCCGGACGCCGCTCCCCGCGTAGTGTGCTCGTCCGACGTCGGCTGATCGCGTGCACATGACATGCCGGCAGCGGTTGCAGACCTTGTGCTTTCCGGAAATTTCGAGAAACGCGTCCGTCCCGATCTTGGCGTAGTCGGCGGGATCAAACGAGCCTTCGTCGAAATTATGCCAGGGCAGGTAGCCGCCCTCTTTGCCCAGATATTTTCCGTTGAACGCCCGGTCCAGCCACCAGGTCGTGCCTGTGGTCGGCCGGAAAGACGCCGTCCACTTGGGATCGCCGACGTGGCTTTTGACCTGAGCGTCGATTTCTTTGGCCAGCTTTTGAAACTTGTCTGCATGGAAATAGGCGACGGGCTCGCGCCCGTAAGCCGTGATGGCCATAAGGTTTTTAGAGCCGAAGACCGCGCCGGCCCCGCCCCGTCCGAAATTTCGGTGATGGTCGCCGGTCAAACAGGCGAAGGGAACATGATTCCATCCGGCGGGTCCCAGGCAGACCGTCGAAGAGCCGGCGTATTTCTGGGTGAGATAATCCGTGATGGCCGAAGCCGTCCGGGCCACTTTTTTCCCGTTGACGGTCTCAAAAAGCTCATCCTCGGCGTCGAAGATCTCGATCTTTCCCTCCGCGGCGAGTATGCGCGCGGGCTTATCGGCCCGGCCGTCGATGATCAGATGATCGAGCCCCGCCCTCTTGAGCATGTTGGGGAACAGCCCGCCGGCGCTGGCATGCGTGATCAGGCCAAGGAGCGGTTGATGTTCGGGGACCCAGGGAACATTTTCGGGCGAGCGGGTCAGGGGGCTGATGAAAGAGCAGGAACCGCGGCCCGCCGTCGGAATCGCTGTATCGTTCAGCGCGCCCGTGCCGATGACGATTCTGTTTTCTGGCGCCAGCGGGTTTTTGATCGGACCGGTTTTTCGAAGATGATCATAAATCAAACGCGCTTGAACGCCGCGGCCGCCGACGTAATCCCGATAAATAGCGGGATCGGCCGCTTCTAGGGCAACTTTGCGGTGCGTGAGATCGATCCGGGCCCAGCGGCCTTTGTATCCGAAAAATCCGTTCTCCGGAACCGCCATGATGACTCCTTGGAAACGATTTGTGAATAAAAAATATCGGACAGGGCTTTGTCGGTCATGCGAAGCATGGACAAGGGAATTATATGGAGATTGAAACAAAGAGGCAAGACGAATGTCTCGATTGACGGAAAAAGAAATGCTCACATTGAGAATCGGCTATTTTCAAGTGGCCGGTTTCTGTGGTAGTTTAAGATCTTGATGATGATGAGGTTTTTATGAGATTCCTGGAGCGGATGATCGTGGCCAAATAAAAATATCTGGGGGACATGAGAATTCTTGTCCCCGATTTTTCTTTATGGTGGACGAGGTGCGGCATGAAGATCAGGATTTATCAAATCGACGCCTTCACGGATAAACTCTTTGCCGGCAATCCGGCCGGGGTTTGCCCTCTGGACGCATGGCTGCCGACGGATAAAATGCAGAAGATCGCCATGGAGAACAATCATTCCGAAACGGCGTTCTTCGTCAAAGGGAAAGACTGTTATGACATTCGCTGGTTCACTCCTGCGGTCGAAGTCGACCTGTGCGGGCATGCGACCCTGGCCGCGGCCTACGTCATTTTTCATTTTGAGAAATATTCCGGCTCGGTGATCGAATTCCATTCACGCAGCGGATTGTTGAAGGTCAAAAAAGATGGAGATGAATTGACCCTCGATTTTCCCGCTGACAAGATCATGAGAGCGGTTTTACCCGGAGAGCTGAAGCGGGGATTAGGCTTGCCGCCTGTGGAGACGTATAAAGGCCGGAACGATTATATGCTCGTTTACAAGACACAAAAAGAGATCGAGGACATGACGCCCGATTTTGGCATCATCGCCAAAGCGCCGGCTCGCGGGACGATCGTCACGGCCAAGGGCAATGACGTCGATTTTGTTTCGCGGTTCTTCGCCCCGCAGGTCGGGGTGGCCGAGGACCCGGTGACCGGCTCCGCGCATACAACATTGACTCCCTACTGGGCCGGCAAGCTCGGAAAGACCGAGCTCACCGCGATGCAGCTTTCCAAACGCCGCGGCTGGCTGAAATGCCGGCTGGCCGGCGAGCGCGTCGAGATTTCCGGACAGGCGAGGGCCTACATGAAGGGCTTCATCAACGTCGATTGATAGAGCGCAGACTTACCAAACCGTCTTGAGCGATTCCTCCCAGTTCTCAGGCCGGAGGTGGCGGAGGAAGTAGTCCATCGTCAGCTTGGCGAGATGCTGCGCGTTATAGCCGCGGATGCGGTGCTGGTGCTCGGGATAAAACATCATGTCGAAACTCTTGCCTTCTTTCTGCAGGGCGTCGATGAGATGGATGGTGTTGCCCGGATGGACGTTGTTATCGATCGTCCCGTGGGCGAGGAGCAGCCTGCCCTTGAGATTTTTTGCATACGTGAGCGCCGAGCCTTTTTCGTAGCCGTCCTTGTTGGCCTCGGGGGTGTGCATGTACCGCTCAGTATAAATCGAGTCGTAGCTGTGCCAATCGGTGACCGATGATCTTGCGACCCCCACCGAGTAGACGTCCGGATAGCGGAGGATGGACAGGCAGGTCATGTATCCGCCGTAGGAGCCGCCCGTCATCCCGACGCGCGCGCCGTCGATATAGGGCCGCTCACGAAGCTGCTTGACGGCCGCGGCTTGGTCATCCACGTCCACCTGCCCGAACTTAAGATAGGTTTCGGTCAGATGCTTTTTTCCTCGGCGCGTCGTCCCCCGGCCGTCGAGCTCCCAGACGATGTAGCCGAGCTGGGCGAGCTGCGCTTTGGGGCCGACCGTCTGGTAGATGTTGCTGTTTCGATGCGACGGGCCGCCATACACCTGGACGTAGAGCGGATATTTTTTGCCGGGATTAAAATCGGCCGGCTTGAACAGGATTCCATAGGTATCGGTCTTGCCGTCGGCCGCTTCGAGTTTCACCAATTCCGGCTCTTGAAGGCCGAGTTCCTTGACCCTGTCGATATTGGTCGTGGCCAGCGTCTTGATATATTTCCCATCAGCCTGATAGAGTTTGACCGTCGGCGGGACCGTAAGCGATGAGAAATTATCGATGTAATATTTTCCCGCGGGGTCGATTGAAACCATGTGCGTGCCGGATCCCAGGGTCAGGCGCGTCAACTTCGTGCCGTCGAACTTGACGCGGCCGAAATGCGCGTCCAGGCCGACATTGTCGGCGATCGTGAAATAAATCCATTGGTTCTTTTCGTCGATGAGCGTGATTCCTTCCGCTTCCCATTCGCCTTTGGTCAGTTGGCTTGCGAGCTTGCCCGAGAAATCATAAAGATAGAGATGTTTCCAGCCCGTTCGCTCCGAGCTCCAGGTGAAACGTTTATTGTCGTCGAGCTGCCGGAAGTCATTGTGGAGGTTGATGAAGCACTCTTCCTCCTCGGCCAGCACCGTCCGGACGTCTCCGGTGGCGGGATTGGCCGCTTTGAGCTCAAGGCGGTTTTGGAAGCGATTGAGCCGCTGGAAAAACAACTCGCTCGTATCATTGCGCCAAACGACGCGGGTGATATAGATGTCCGGAGAGCTCTCGGTTTTCATTTCCGTGATCTTTTTCGTGGCGACGTCGGCGACGAAAAGTTTGACGATGGGGTTGGGCTTTCCGGCTTTTGGATATCGTTCGAGCTCGAGCGTCGTCTCAAAAACGGGTTTGCGGTCGAGCGGCGTCAACTCGTGGATGATCGGGAAGTTATAAACGTTGCGTTCGTCGAACTGGAGGTAGGCGATCTTCTTCCCGTCCGGAGACCACCAAAAAGCATCTCGCTGGTCCAATTCCTCGGGATAAACCCAATCCGTCTGACCATTCATCAGCTCTTCCGATCCGCCGCTTGTCAGCGGCTCCTCTTTCTTCGCCTCGAGGTCATAGATCCAGATGTCATAGTTCTTGACGTAGGCGAACTTCGTGAAATCCGGCGAGTATCCAGGCGGCGAAATCATGTCGCCCCCCGCGAAGCGGGCCATCATTTCCGGCGGAAGGGCAAGGCCGGCCTGTAGAACCTGGCCGGCCGGCCGGTCCAACTTGCGCATCGATTTTTCTTTGAAAAAATAAACAAATTCGCCGGTTGGCCCGACGGTGAAGCGGATGCCGTTGTTTCCGGACAAGTATCTGAACCTTTCAAACGGCAGGCCGGCGACATTCTTCCCGGCGAGCTTGTTGTACCCGGCGACGATGCTTTTTTCGGTCTCGGGATCGAAGAGACGCACTTTTTTTTCCGAGACGGGATCCACTTTATAAAAGACAGTTGTTCCGGCGGTTTTGTCCGTTTCCGCTTCGAGCCAGCCCAGGCCGTCGGGAAGCCAGGTGACCCGCTGCGTTCCCGTCGTCTTTACGATCTCGAGTTTTGACCATTCGTCATAGAGCTTTTTGCCGCGGAGCTGGGGCGCCGCCGTTGCGGGAAGGATCAAAAAAAGCGATATGACGATGACAGCCAGCCAAGATGATAGACGTTTCATGGTTCCTCCTTTTTTCATCGAAAGTCTTCTCGTAAAAAAAATGGATTAAAAATGGCAGGACAGAATAATGATAATCCACTGGGATTGAAACCATCGGTCATTAAATGGATTTATATTTTTCCAGGGCGAAAATGTCAAGAACCGGCAACGTCGGCATGTTGTGAATCATTTTAGCGAATTATTTTCGACTGTCAAAAGAATCGGCGCGGTCACAGGGGCCTAAATTGGCTTGACATCATTCGGCGCCGGTATTAAATTCCCCAGTATGAAAAAAATATCGTTTGTTCTCGTTTGTCTGCTATTGGTTCAAGCGCCGGGTCTTTGGGCGTCCCAGCAAAAACCGCTGGATGTTCCTTACGTCCCGACGAAATACCCGATCGTGGATGAAATGCTGAAGATGGCCCGCGTCGAGAAAGGCGACGTCCTCTATGACCTCGGCTGCGGGGACGGCCGCATCGTCATCGCCGCTACCCAAAAATTCGGAGCCCGGAGCGTCGGCATCGACATCGATCCCGAGCGGATCCAGGAAAGCCGCGAGAATGCCGCCAAGGCGGGCGTCGAGAGCCTCGTCCGCTTTATCGAACAGGACCTTTTCCAGGCCGACATCCATGAAGCCAACGTGGTGTCGCTCTATTTGCTTACCAGCGTGAATCTCAGGCTGCGGCCGAAACTGCTCAGGGAGTTGCGGCCGGGAACGCGGCTTGTCTCCCACAATTATGGCATGGATGAGTGGAAACCCGATCAATCCGCGGTGGTTAAGGTTGACGACATCCCCCACGACGTCTATTTTTGGATCGTCCCGGCCAATGCCAGCGGGACCTGGACATGGACCATGGGAAAGCCGGCGGCAAAATGGGAGATGCATTTGGAGCAGCATTTTCAACGTCTGTCCGGGCAAGCTGCGGTCGACGGTGCTTCTCTTCCCCTGAAAGAAGTCAAGCTCAACGGGGACCGGATCCGGATCGTGCTGGAGCATGCCGACAAAGGGGACATTACCGAGCTCGTGCTTGAAGGAAAAGTCGAAGGACATTCCCTCGGCGGAACAATTAAAAGCCGGTCCGCCGGAAAAGAATTTGCGGTCGATTGGAAAGCCGTCCGCAATCCGGCGACCGAGAAGCCGATTGACGCGGAAACCGGGAAAAATCAGTTCTCAGTCCATTGATCCTTTGTTTCATCGAAAGGATCATCCATCATGCCGACGAGAAGAGAATTTATAAAGAATTCTGCAATCATAGCCGGGGGTTCGATTTTGCTGGGAAGCCCGTTTAGGCGGGGGAGTGTCCGGGAACGTTTTGAAAAAAGCAGGGTCATTTCCGTCGCGGCCGAAGACATGCTCAAAGAAGGAAAGTACAATCCCGAGGCCGTTCGTAGGGCGTTTAGAACAGGCTTGAAGGAAATGACGGGCCAAGGGACGCTCGAGAACGCCTGGTCTTCCCTGTTCTCGCCGAACGATGTGGTGGGGATTAAAATCAATTGTATCGGCGCCCCGAAAGTATCCTCTTCACTGGAATCGGTCAACGAGACGATCGCCGGGCTCAAAAGCGCGGGAGTCAAAGAGAATAATATCATTATCTGGGATCGGATGGATCGGGATATTGCGAGAACGGGACTGCAGATCAACAAAAGCTCCAAGGGAGTTCGCGTCCAGGGCACTTCAACGGAATGGGAAGGGGTCGTACCGTGGCTGGAAGGGTATGATAAAAACGTTTATGTTTCGTTCGAAGACGGAACTCTTAAAAAATATAAAGAGCTCGTCAAACGAAATTTTACGAAAGATGGATCGCATCGGGAGATATTTAATTCTGTTGCCTGGCTGTGGATGCTCATCCAGCAAGGAAACGAAAAAGCGACAAAATACAGTGCCGACATCAGACGATTGTACACGGATTACAGCGATCGGGAAGGGATAAAAAAAATCGCCGAAGACGTGGCCGACAAATTCAATGATCTGAGTATTGAAGACGAGGAAAAATCGTGCTTTTCCAAAATCGTGACACAGGACATCACCAAGCTGGTCAACATCGCCGTGCTCAAGCACAATGAGGACAGCGGTGTAACGTTGGCGACCAAGAACATCGCTTTGGGCGTGACCACAAACAAGGTCCGCTTTCATATCGATTACTGCACCAAGGCCATTCCGGAAATCCTCAGCGCGCCCTGTCTGCGGAACAAAATGGTTTTGCATATCGGCGAGGCGGCAAAAATATCGACGGTCAGTGTCGCGGGAGCCCAGATGGCCTATGATAACCGGATTTTTTTCAGCCGTGATCCCGTGGCCATGGATAGAATCGGACTCGAGATTCTGGAGGGGAAGAGAAAGGAATATCATTTAGAATCCATCCGAGAGATATCGACCCATATCGCCGCCTGCGCGAAGAAAAGACTCGGCACCGATGATCTCACGAATATCGATCTGAGGGAATTGCGAGCCTAAAATTTTTTCATCATAGACGAACGCCTCTCCTTTTCCGTGATTCCTTAAAATTTTCAGTGCCGCCCCTTTTTGAATTCATTAAACTTGCGGAATTGGAGATTTTTTCCTTCCTTTGACGTTTGATTGCCGCCCGCCGATATGATAAAAGTAATAGGAACATTTTAAAGGATTTGAACTATGCCCGAGGAAATCCCGAAACACTACGACCACGAGAAATACGAGACGCTGATCTACGAGCGCTGGCTCGAAGCCGACGCTTTCGCCGCCGTCCCCGACGCGCGTCGAAACCGCTACGTCATCATGATGCCCCTGCCCAACGTCACGGGAGCCCTCCACATGGGTCACGCCATGGACAATATCATGCAGGATCTGCTCATCCGCTGGCATCGGATGATGGGCGAAAATACGCTCTGGATGCCCGGCACGGACCATGCGGGAATCGGAACGCAAGCGGTCGTCGAAAAACGCCTTTTTGAGCTTGAAGGAAAAACCCGGCACGATATCGGCAGAGAAGGGCTCGTGGCGAGGATTCTGGCCTGGAAAGATGAGTACCGGGAACGCATCATCCGCCAGCAGCAGAGCATGGGCTGCTCCTGCGATTGGAAGCGGCAGCGATTTACGATGGACGCCGTTTGCACCCGGGCGGTGCGCGAAGCCTTTTTCCGGATGTTCCGCGACGGGCTGATCTGCCGTGGGAACAGACTCGTCAACTGGGACTGCCAGCTCCAGACGGCTGTTTCCGACGACGAAATCATTTATGAAAAGGTCCAAGGGCATTTCTGGCACATTAAATATCCGATCGTCAATCCGAAGCCCGGCGAACCCGCCTATCTCACGGTCGCGACGACGCGGCCCGAAACCATGTTGGGCGATACGGCCGTAGCCTGCCATCCCGACCCTGCCGGAGAGCTCAAAAAACAAGTCCGCGCTTTGAAAGAAAGGATAAAGAGCGCCTCGAAAAAAGAGCGTGCCGATCTCGAAGTCGATCTGGAGCGTGTCGTGGAGCGGCGGAAGACGCGCCTCCCGCATCTTCTGAAACTTAAAGCCATGGCCGAGCAAGGCCGAAAAGTTTTGATGCCTTTGCTTAACCGCGAGATCCCGCTCATCCTCGACGGCTGGGCCGATCCCGCGCTCGGCTCGGGATGCGTCAAGATCACGCCCGGCCATGATCCCAACGATTACAGTGTCTGGGAACGCCACAGAGACAGGATCGGCGTCATTAATATTTTGAATCCGGACGGGACTCTCAATTCCAACGCCGGGCCTTATGTCGGTCTCGACCGCTTCGCCGCCCGCAAAAAAGTCGTCGCCGATCTCGAAGCGGGGGGCTTGCTCGAAAACATCGAAGACCGGGAAATTGAAATCGGCCATTCAGATAGGTCCAAGACGCCGATCGAGCCCTACATTTCCAAGCAGTGGTTCGTCCGCATGGGAGATGTCGAAGGCGGCGTGATCTGCGGCGCGGGGACAAAAAAAGAGTTTCGCGCGGCGGGCCTTGCCCAAGCGGCCATGGACGCCGTGAATGAGAGCTATAAATCGCCGTCAGGCCTGCGGCTGACCTTTCATCCCGACCACGCGCGCTACAGCGGGACGTACAGGAGTTGGCTGGCCGAAAAGCGCGACTGGTGCATCAGCCGCCAGCTCTGGTGGGGCCACCGCATTCCCATCTGGCACGCCAGCCTCGCCGGCGCCGATCTCGCCGGGGCCGCGGCCTCGCTGCCCAAAGCCGAAAGCTCCGAGCTCTATGTCTGGATCGCCGACAACGAAGGCCGGCTTTATAATACGGATGACATCCGTAAGCTCGACCCGAACGGCCGCTACGATCTATTGATTTCGCTCAGGGATGAAAAGGCCGAGGCCAAGCACGCCGCGGTCCTCGATGCCGCCGGCTTTAAACAGGACCCCGATGTTCTCGATACCTGGTTCAGCTCCGCCCTCTGGCCGTTCAGCACGCTCGGCTGGCCCGATCCGGAAACGGCCGAGCTCGATGCGGGGCAGAGGCCGGTTGGGATCACGGACCGCCGGGAGGACTGTCTGAATTATTACTATCCCGGTTCATGTCTCGTCACCGCCCGCGACATCATCACACTCTGGGTTGCGCGCATGCAGCTCATGGGACTGTACTTGCTGGGCGATGTCCCGTTCACCGATTGCTTCATCCACGCCAACATCCAGGACGGCAAGGGCGAGAGGATGAGCAAGAGCAAGGGCAACGGCATTGATCCCGAGGACATCATCGAAAAATACGGCGCCGATTCGATGCGCTACGTCATCTGCGATATGCAAACTGGGACGCAGGACATCCGGCTACCGGTTCAGGCGGTTTCGCCTTTCAGCGGCGAGCCCGTGGACTTGGCAACGGCCAAGCACGGCCGGAGCATTTTCACCTACATCTGCCCTAAGACCGGCAAGGAATTCGACGTCCTGGGAACCATGCCCGACCTGCCGATGGCCAAGATTATCAGCGACCGGTTTGACGTGGGGCGCGCGTTTTGCACCAAGCTTTGGAACGCGGCCCGCTTCGCCCTGATGAACTTAGGCGAGCAGGAGTTTATTCCGTTCAGGCCGGCGCAACTCGCCGAGGAGGACCGCTGGATTCTATCGCGGCTGTCACGCGTCATCGCGGACGTGACGGAAGCGCTTCACGCCTATAATCCTTCCGCGGCCATAGGCACAGCGCGGGAATTTTTCTGGGGCGAGCTATGCGATTGGTACCTGGAGTTCATCAAGCCGCGCTTTAAAGACGAAGCTTCCGCTCCGATGGCCCGTTCGGTCCTGGCGCTGGCCTTGGACCAGGTGCTGCGGCTTTTTCATCCCTTTGTCCCCTTCATCACGGAAGTTCTTTGGGAGCGGCTCAAGGCCCAGTGTCCGGTCCGCGGGTTGGATCGGGCGATTCCTTCATCGCCGCTTCTGATCTCCGCTTCTTGGCCAGCGCCCAAGCCGGAATGGGAGGATGACCGGCTTGAGGCGGATTTCGCCCTTCTCCAAAATGTCATCCGGGGAATCCGTGAGATCCGATCGCTCCATAACATTCCGCCCAGCCGGAAGGTTGATGCGCTTATCAAAGCGGACGGACGATCGGCGGCCATTCTGCGACGGATGAAACAGCTGATTGTGCATCTGGCCTCACTTCAGCGGCTGGATGTGGCCGCGGACGTGAAGCGTCCGGCGACAGCCGTCGCCCAAGTGGTCGGCGATGTGGAAATCTATCTGGCCGGCCTCATCGATCCGGAAAAGGAACGGAAGCGCCTGGAGGCGAAACGCAATAAGCTCAGCGAAGACGTCAAGAAGACGGAAGCGCGCCTCGACAACGAAAGCTTCCTAACCCGGGCGCCGGCCGATGTCGTGGAGAAAGAAAGGCAGAAGCTTAAAGACCTGTCCGCCGAGATCGACCTCATCGACGCCAATTTAAAAGTGTTGTGAATTCGATGACAGACACCGAGCTGCCTAGAGCCTAAGACGATTGCTAAAAATTGATCAATTCCTTGAGTTTGACTTTTGGCTTGAGTTAGTATTTTAGCCTCATCTCATTTGCCCTCGTTCTGTCTCGTGCCATGTAGTTCTGCAACGGAAGCGCTCGCGCCTGCGTTTAATTTTTAGATGGAGTGAAAGGAGTAACACATGGCTGTGAGACCTCGAAACGCGGGAATCGCATTTCTGTCAATTTGCGTTCTGGTGATGTTTAGTTTTGCGGGGCAGAGCGGAAAAGAGGAAGCGAAACCTCTCCTGCCCGAAACGCCGGCGGGACAACGTGTCCAGGCTTTTTTGGCTGCTTTTAACAGTGGTCAAGCCTCCCAACTGGAGCGCTTTTTCAGCGACAATATCAGTGCCGCGGCCGCGAAGCAAATTTCCCCGGCCGATCGGGCCGCGCGATGGATGCAAATTCACGGTGAGATCGGGAGCATCAAGCTGAGAAAAGCAGAGCCTCCTTCCCCTGATTCCTTGGTTATTTTCGTCCAAGGCGAGCGGGGACAACTGGTTCGCATGGGTTTCCGCTTCTCTCCAGCCCCCGAATACTTCCTGAGCGGAATTACTATTGATGAAGCAAATCCCGAGGACCTGGCCGGTCCGCTCCCTTCAATGAGCCGACCCGAAGCCCTGGCCGCGATCGAGAAGGCGGTCGACCTGTCCGCGGCGGCCGACGAGTTCTCCGGCGTCGTGCTTGTGGCGCAGCATGGCCAACCGTTGTTCCTCAAAGCCTGCAGATTCGCCAATAAGGAGTTCGAGGTGCCCAACCGTGTCGATATCAAGTTCAACTTGGGATCGATCAACAAGCTTTTCACCCGGCTGGCCGCGAGCCAGCTCATGGAGAAGGGAAAACTCTCCCTTGACGACAAACTCGGGAAATGGCTAGTTGACTACCCGAATGCGGACGCCGCGGCCAAAGTCACAGTCCGCCATTTGATCGAGATGCAATCCGGCATCGGAGATTTTTTCGGGAAGAAATTTGAAGAGACGCCGAAGGATGTCTTCCGCCGCAATGCGGACTTCCTGCCGATGTTCGCAGACCAACCTTTAGCTTTTGAGCCCGGCACGCAGCAGCGCTACTCGAACGGCGGCTACATTGTGCTCGGCGAGGTCATCGCCCGCGTGTCGGGGACGGATTATTACGACTATGTCCGGAAGAACATTTTCGAGCCGTCCGGGATGACGAACACCGATTCCTATGAGGCGGACGCGCCTGTGCCGAACCTTGCCGAGGGATATACGCGGAACTGGGACGGCAAGGAACACCTCGGCAGTCCCCGGCGCAGGAATATCTACACCCGTCCAGCCCGGGGCAGTGCCGCCGGAGGCGGATATTCCACGGCGGAAGACCTTTTACGTTTCGCGAATGCGCTAACCTCGGACAAGTTGCTGTCACCCGTCTTTACGGACTGGCTTCTGACGGGGGCAGAGCCGTCCAGCCCGCAAGAAATCCCGAAAGAACCGCGCACTCAGGGTGGGCTGGGTGTCGCGGGCGGCGCGCCGGGAATCAATGCGGTGCTGGAATTGGACCGTGAAACCGGATTTACTATTATCGTCTTGGGGAATTACGATCCGCCCGCAGCCATGGATGTGGCAAAAAAGATCCGGCGCCTCCTTGGCGCGATTAAAAATTGATTAGCCCTGTTCTTTGAGCGGGAAAGCTTGCCTGCGCGTTCCAAAATGGAATTCGACAGATCTAAGTCAGATTCATAAGCTAAAAAAAACAATTTTTACTAAAGGACTCAATTTCGTTTTCGGGGATTTTTTTCGTCCTTGACTTTGACAGCCGGCTGGAAATATGATTTCCGGCGATAACCGACCTCGCCTCTGGTCTTAATGACAGGCTAAGCTACGCGATTCAGAAAAAGAATTTCCTGTTCCTCAAGGGAGAGGAAGAGAGGATTACCAATAAAACAAGCTAGAAGGAGGTGGTTTCATGGGAATCATAAGAAAAGGGAGATCTGATTTTCGATGGCCGCTATTGATCGGGGTAGCAGTTTTGCTGCTTGTCTTATCCGTCCACGGTGAGCCTCAGACAGCGACCGTCAAATACCTGGAGACGGAGGTCATTCCGTCAGAAGAGGACCTCGTCATCGTCCGCGGGGCGTTCGAGATCACCGGCCCGCGGGAGCGCTGGTATACCGTCTATTTCCAGCTTCGACTGGACGCTCAGACACCCTTAATGTCGAAGAGCGACAAGGGCGAAAATACCTTCGTGAAGCCGTGGGGAAGTATCTTCACTCCCGGGAATGTGAAAACCGCGCGGTACACAGACTGCCGCCTAAGTTTGTCGAGAAAGGAAATCGCGAAAGCGAGCAATCTTCCCCGGGGGAAAAGGACGGTCTTATGGGCCGTGTGCGACATCTGGGACGATTCCGCGAAAGCTTACCTCGGCTCCGGCTGGGACGCGCGAGATCCATTGATCGTCTCGGCGGATGACGCCGGCAACATCGTCAAAATCGAATCCTTCCATATAGCGCCGTTCGCTCCCAAAGAGAATAATGATTCGGCGAAGATCGACGCGAAAGAAGCAACACTCTCCCTCCGGAATCTGAAGCTGAAACCCGACGCCAAGCTCTATCGGGCCGTCGGGTCTAAGCTCGAGCTGTATAACATCCTAATTGCGGGAGACAGTCAAGCTGAACTGGAAAGCCGGAATCGCGGATTTTTCTTCGAGCCCATCGATTCAGCCGAAAAGGCCGCGGAGTTGGTCAAAGTCGGTTATCCCGGCGCGGTGATCATCAAGAGCGCCGAGCAATACCGTGCGATCGTCAACGCTTTGGAGGCCAAGGGCTGGGAATCCGGTGAGGACATGTCTAAGGACATGCCCGCGTCCTACGGGATCGCCGTCACTCTCGGACCTGACCTTGGATATCGCGTCCGGATGTTGACCATTGACTATACGGATTTATGGAATCTCGGATTGCAAAATATCATGTTCCGGGAATTCATGGTGTCCCCGGACGGCCGGATCGGCATCGTCAAGGAGATCGAATGCGTTCGCGCCCCGGAGCCGGAGACAAGCCGTCCCCCCGGCTGGACCCAGCTTCTTCCCCTGAATCCGAAGCCGTACAACGAAGTCCTGCGGGCCGTGCTGACGCCGGAGGGAACTGAGACGATTCCAAACGTGATCCTAACGGACGTCAAAGTCGCGATTCCGCGCGCCTGGGAGGACTTCGTGCGCAGTTATCTGAAATTCGACGAGTGGCCGGACAAGCTTCGGCGCAATCCGTAGCGTTGAATTTCCGACGTCTGAAAATGCAACCTTGCAGGACGATCCGTCGATCTTCGGGCAAATCCCATTCGGTCGCCCCGCCCAGTTTCTTCAATTGTTCGAGGATCTGAGTTTTTCGTTCGTTCCGTTGCCTCGTCATCTCGGCCTTTGACAGAAGGCTTCTCTTTTCGCCGAATTGCGACATCCTTGACATTCCCTATCTTCGGAGATAATGTTCCTCGAAAGGAGGTGTGCATGAGCGCACGATTCACGGAAAAAACAATTCTCCTCCGGGCCCTTGCAATCCTTTTTTCCCTATTCTTTCTGGGCACAGAGATGGCTTGCCGCAAACAGGAAAGCACGGAAAGTACGGGGCTTGGCCAGACTTCCCAGGGAAAGCTTTCCGTCAAAGACCAGGAGAAGCTGGCCGAACGCCTCTATTCGCAGATGTCTAAAACGGATAAGTGGGAAATAGACACATTCCTCAAGCTTCACACCCAGGTGATCGAGCAGTGTCCGGACACGGAGTCCGCGCAGGAGTCTCTATGGCGGTTGTCGAACCTTTATATGACCGGGACGAGTAGTGAACCGGACTATCCCAAGATCGCCGAACTTATGGAGAAATTGATCAGCCGGTATCCGAATTCCCAATTGAGGCCGTTGGCCTGGAATAGACTTCGTGTCGCTTATGAAGGCACGAAGAATTACGCCAAAGTGCTGCCGTTGTACGAGGATAAGATTTCCGCGACACCGGGTTTTTTAGATGATCCGCAGAATGCGGCCGATTTGCTGGCCTACGGGAAGGCCCTGGCTCAAACGGAACATGCCGAGAAAGCCAAGGAAATCTACCGGAAAATCATCGGCTGGAAAGACAAAATCGATTCCTGGATGATTGATAATGCCGTGGAAGAGATGGAATATCTCAGCGGCGGGAGAAAGAACGTCATTTCTCCGGAAGATGTTGTCAGGGTCGTCATGGATCTTCCTGAAATGAAAAACCTCAACGAAGAGTATCAAAAGAAGGGCTGGAAGCTCATCCATGAAATCAACAAAAGCCCCAAGCTCGAAGACGGACGCTGGGTGCCTCCCTATTATATAATCGGATTCGGAAGGGATGAAGGCGGTTCGTTCAAGCAGGAGATCTCTTTTCAGGTGGATTGTTTTAAAAAAGCGATCCAATGGATCAATACCGGTTGGGAGGATATGTCTCTCGAGGAATGGCGGGGGAAAAAAAAGAAGTAGCTGAAAAATAAGGAGAGGATAGGAATTTCGTTTTCGTAGCCACAATAATTCTCTCCTTTTTTATCGCGCAATGCTTAAGCTGACGTCCCGACCAAAAGATATCACTCGGCAAGAATCGCTGTCAATAGCTTAAAAACGAAAAAGACGGAAGCGCACGGAAGAGGATTTGAACCTCTGACTTCTACCGTGTGAAGGTTACGCAAAAAGGGGAAAAAGCGGAAAAAATAAGGGATTTCTCCTGTAACGAAGCGAAATTCCAGGGTTTCCGGATTGCGATATTTTTAGAAATTTTGACGGATTTTTTGACTTCTCTCGATATTTTTGGGCACACTTTGGGCACAATTAGAGAGGTCGCATCGAACCGAGCTTTTGCTATTTTTTTTAAAAGCATATAATAATTTCGCTCTGAGGGAGGGGAGCCTTCTATGAGAAAAAAATTGGCTTTAGTGCTTCTTTTTTCTTTGTTGTTTTCTTTTTCTTGCGCCCGGCAAAAGCCGGCCGAAGCGCAAGCGACGCTTGTTTTCACTCACACCACGATCGTCGATACGGCAGGTGGCCCGAATCAGAGGGACATGACGGTGTTCATCTCCGGCGACCGAATCACGGACATCAAGCCATCTGTCAAAGCTCGTCCGCCCAAAAGAGCCCAAGTGGTTGATGCCACGGGAAAATTTCTCATTCCGGGGCTTTGGGATATGCATATCCATTGGTATGATGCCAGGTACCTTCCACTTTTCATAGCAAACGGTGTCACGGGGGTGCGGATAATGTGGGGGATTCCTGACCATTTTAAACAGCGAGAAGAAATTTCCAAAGGTTCGCTTATCGGTCCGCGTTTGATTATCGCCAGCCCGATCATTGATGGGCCCAATCCGGTTTGGGCTCGTTCCATTAGCGTCTGTAATGAAGCTGAGGCGCGGCAGGTGGTCAGGCAAGTGAAGGAAATGGGCTACGATTTTGTCAAAGTATATCAGCTCCTGCCCCGAAAGGCCTACTTTGCCATTGCTGATGAATCGAGAAAACAAGGCATTTTCTTTGCCGGACATATACCTTCGTCTATCAGTGCAACTGAAGCCTCTAATGCAGGGCAAAGAAGCGTGGAGCACCTCGGTGGCATGGGGCTTGGCATTTTATTGACTTGTTCGAACAAAGAAGAAGAATTGAGAAAAGAAAGAGAAAAAGCCTTTAAAGGTTTCTCAAGACAACAACCTCGCACCCTTTCTCAATTGGAAGCTAGTCGAAATTTCACAGAAAAAGTCCTCAAGACCTATGATGATAAAAAAGCTTCAGCATTATTCGCCCTCTTCGTCAAGAACAGCACATGGCAGTGTCCAACGCTCACAGTCCTGAGAAGCTACAGGTTTCTGGATGATAAGAATTTCACCAGCGACCCACGCCTAAAGTATATGCCCAAAGCTGAAAGAGAATCTTGGGAACCAAAGAACAATCCATCTGGCCCCTCTAACACCGCAGAAGATTGGGCCATCGGGAAAAAGGTTTATCAGAAAGAGCTTGAGATTGTCGGTGCTATGCGCCGGGCGGGCGTGGAGTTGCTCGCCGGTACAGACGTTTTGAATCCTTTCTGTTTCCCCGGATTCAGCCTGCACGACGAGCTGGGACTTCTCGTCGAGGCCGGATTGACGCCGATGGAAGCCTTGCAGGCTGCTACATACAATCCGGCGAAGTTTCTTGGCATAACGGATTCCTTGGGCACGATCGATACAGGCAAGATCGCTGATCTCGTCTTGCTTGAAGCTAATCCGCTTGAGGATATTGGCAACACCAGGAAAATCGCCGCTGTTGTCGTTGGCGGAAAATATTATCCGCGATCCACTCTGGATGAGATGCTGGCGAAAATCGAAACTCTGGCTAATCAAACGCCGATTGCGGAGGTGATGCTCAAAGCTATAACGGAAAAAGATGTTGCATCAGCCATCCAACAATATCGCGAATTGAAGCTGACTCAACCCGATGCTTACGATTTCAGAGAGGAGGGACTGAACTCCCTGGGTAATCAGCTTCTCAAGATGAAAAAAAACAAAGAAGCGATCGAGGTTTTCAAACTCAATGTGGAAGTCTACCCCCAATCCCCTAAAGTCTATGACAGCCTGGCTGAAGCTTATATAATTAATGGAGACAAAGAGCTTGCCATCAAAAACTACGAGAAATCACTCGAACTAAATCCTAAGAATACGAACGCAGCCGAGATGTTGAAGAAGCTCAGAATAAAATAAGAGAAGAGCGCACAGATATAATTTGGATATTCAAAGCTAGGTTTAATTCGTAGTTATCCAGGAGGCAGAGAGATACCGAAAAGCAAATCTAAAGATATTGGAGGCACAAAAAACATTTGGGATGAACGTGCCAAGAATTATGATGCGTATTATGAAACTTTAGAAGGTGCTATCGAACATTATCTAGATTGGGAGTTGTTAAAGGGACAGCTTCCCCGAAATAGAAAGGCCAGGATTTTAGATGCTGCCGGCGGTACAGGTCGAATAACACTCCTTTTGGCAAAGAGGAGGTATTCGGTGACTCTATGTGATATATCTCCCGGGATGCTTAAAAGGGCGAAGCAAAAGTTGCTTAAAGAGGGCGTTCTGAATAGGGTAGAGATAATAGAATGCGACATCTGCAAGCTTCATTTTGCGGACGAGAGCTTCGATTTTGTCCTCTGCTGGGGAGGAACGATTGATGCCCTAAAAGAACTCCTCAGAGTGACAAAGAGGGGAGGTAAAATCTCTATATTTCTCGTGAACAAATATCGTGCTGCAATTAATAAATTTCGCGAAAATGCAAATTCTGCTCTGGCCATGCTCAAATCAAAATATAGTTATGTATATGATAATGGAGAGAAACACATGGCGATCAGCGCGGAAGATGCAAAAGAGCTCTTTGAGAACAAAGGAATTAAAGTCATCGAAATCTACGCTGTTTGCGGCATGTTGGAATTTCTTTCTGTCCTAAAAGATGTTCGAATATCTCGCACTTGGGATAATAAATTCTTCAGACAGATGACTGAAATATTATTAAAACTGAGCAAAGAATCTTCTGTAAAAGGATTGTCCAGACACTTGGTTCTGTATGGAGAAAAAGTTTAGGAAAAGAAAAGATAGAAGCCAAAAAATAAGGTGGTGGGCGATAGAGGATTTGAACCTCTGACTTCTACCGTGTGTAGACGGCCACAGACGAAGCGAAAGCGCAGAAAAGACGTAGTTCTCATGTACGATACCTATCATGACTTGAAAGATGGCGAGGCTGTATTAAAAGAATTGCACCGGATATTGAAGCCAAACGGAATTCTATCTTTCAGCGACCATCATATGAAGGAACAAAACATCCTGGAAAAGGTCGCTTCTGAAAACCTCTTTGTCCTATCCAAAATAGGTAAGAAGACTTACAGTTTTGCAAAACAAGGTTAGTTGGCAAATAAGGCAGCCAGCTTAAGAAGTTATTAATTCCTACAGCAGAAGGCCTCGCTGATTGAGTTTAATTTTGGCTATAAAGATCGGATTTCGCTCGAGTTTGTGTCGAGCCTTTTACAGCAACATTTTTCTTGTCGAATATCTATTCCGTGGGGAGCTTTCATCATTGTAAATGGATATATGGGGATTAGAATGAAATTGCTAGATTGATTTTTTTTTCCTTTTGTAGTATTCATAATTCAAATAGGAAAAGAAATGATCAAGAAGGAAAAAAAGCTTCTTAATCTTTTATTCCTTTTTTTCTTTTTTACTGTTATTCTCTTCATTAATTTTTTTCACACCGAAAAAACAATTAAAAAAAGTGATTCCTGCCCTGCTTGTCATTTCCAAAATTCCTCTTTCGCAACCCATACGATCAATTTCTTCGTCCATCCCCAACTCTTTTTTCTTGGAATCTTCAAGCTTTTCGAATCCTTCAATTACGATGCCTTCTTTTCTATAAACCTTTGGCCCCGAGGCCCGCCTCAAGTATAAGTCAACCTTTCCTCCTTCTCTCACTTTTAATAATCAAATTTTATATTGATAATCTGTGGAGGTTAGATGGCACCGAAAAAAATAATATGGATCTTTATTCTCATGTCTGCGACAACCGGCATTTTCTGGGCTCAGGAAACACGAGAACATGCTTTATCATTAGAGCAGTGCATAACTCTAGCCCTCAAGCAGAATCCTCTTCTCCTTTCTTCCTTGGAGCAATACAAGGCCTCCTTGGCCCGTGTCAACCAAGCCCGGGCTTTTGCTCAGCCGACAATAAATTTTGACTCAGATCTGCAGCCGAATGTGTTCAATTTCAAAGAATCTGGGGAGTCTTATTTCGGCTTTAGCCAAACCGTAGAATTTCCTGGGAAAAGATTGGTGAGGGGAAAAATAGCTTCCAGAGAATCTGATGAGATTTTATCCGAGATAGAGCTTTTAAAGCTCGATATCACCTTTCAGGTTAAGCAAGCATTCTTTGCTTTGCTGTTGGCAGAGGAGAAGTTCAAGTATGCTAAGCAAGATCTTGAGCTATCTGAAGATTTTTTAAAAAAGGCGGAGCTCAAACAGGCAGCCGGGGATGTCGCCAAAGTAGAGGTCTTAAGAGCCCGTGTTGAAGCCTCAAAGGCAGCCAATGCTGTCAAGGTCGCTCAGAATGAAAAAAGGCTGGCAGCGGCAATGCTAAATTTTCTTCTTGGCCGGAAAAAATATGAACCAATAGAAATACAGGGTGAGATAAAAAGACCTTTCGTCACTCTTAACGTTGAGGAATTAAGGCAAAGAGCCTTCTCCTTTCGTCCTGAGATAAAAAGAATAAATTTCGCCTTAGAAAAAGAGGAATTGAAGAAAAAGCAGGCTTATTTGAGCTATTTTCCCGATTTTAACCTAGGCATCTCTCGACACAGAATCGTGGGAGAACAAAAGACATGGGATTTCACACTTTCCTTTCCCATTCCTCTTTTTTTCTGGCAGCCCAAAAAAGGTGAAATCGCCGAAGCTGAAGCGAATATCCAATCTTTGATAAGAGAGACGGAGCATCTTAAAAATGTGATCAGCTTGGAAGTGGAAGAGGCCTACACCAATGCTTTGACAGCCAGCAATCAGATTAAGCTCTTCGAAGAAGAGATACTGACTCAGGCTGAAGAAGTCTACAATATGTTCCTCTTCAGCTTTCAGGAAGGAGAAATTGGCGGCATCGAATTGATTGAAGCCCGGAGGACTCTGATCGAAGCCAGAAAAGCCTATACCGATGCTCTTTACAATTATAATGTGACGATAGCTGCTCTTGAAAAATCAGTAGGGCGAACTCTCGAAGGAGGTAACCATGATTAGAAAATTATTTTTGTTCTTTTTTCTCGTCTTTTTGCTCTTTACCATAAACTGCACAAAAACGGCTGAAGAAGGGGAAAAAACGGGAGCCGCATTATCTCAGCAAAAGAGAGAAAGTTCACAAGAGGCAGAAAAATCGGCGGGGGGAGGGAGATCGCAGAGAGAAGATATTAAGGCTGATGATCGAGAATTCGGTAGACACGGCTACGAAAGGAGCTTGGGCAGAACCTGGGGAAGAATAAATATTGTCAATCTATCGGATGCAGAAAAAAAGGCGATAGAAATAGAAACTGTAGTTGCTTCTTATAAATCTATGACTTCTCAACTCCAAGCTATGGGAAAGATCCTGGCTCACCAGCTCAGAAAGGCGATTGTGAGTTACGCCTTTCCGGCCAGGATTTCTCAGATTCATGTGAGAATAGGGGACTGGGTAAAACTTGGGCAAGTACTCGTTACCCTTCAAAGCGAAGAAGTGGGAAAAGCCAAGTCAGAATATTACAAGGCTGTTGCTGATTATGAGCTAGCCAAGAGCAATAATGAGCGGGATAAAAGGCTCTTTGACCGTGGGGTCGGGGCCCAAAAGAACCTATTGACATCCGATGCAGAGCTAAAAGTATCTCAAGCCAACCTGAATGCTGCAGAGAAAAAACTTCATGTTTTAGGATTTACTGAAGCAGAAGTAAAAGCCATAGCCGAAACACACCAAATCAATCCTACTATAACCCTCTTTGCTCCAATAGGTGGGAAAATTATCCAAAACAATGCAGTCTTAGGGGGCATGATCGATCAATCTACAGAAGTCCTGACTATTATGGATCCCGGCTTTCTTTGGGTCGACGCCGAAATTTACGAAAGAGATATCTCCAAAGTGAAGATGGGTCAAAGCGTAGAAGTTACAGTTCCCGCTTACCCTGATGAAATATTCGCCGGGAAAATCTCTTATATCAGCGATGTTTTGAAGGAAGAGACACGGACAATCACAGTTCGCACTGAAGTTGAAAATAAGGGCTACAAACTCAAGCCTGGCATGTTTGCCAATATTAAGATCTTTCTCAACCAACAGAGTAAGGCTTTAGTGATTCCCAGAGAGGCGGTCTTAGATGATAAAGACAATAAAATTGTTTTTGTCAAAAAGGAGGGGAATTTTTATGCCCAGCTCGTGGAGATAGGAACAAGAGATAATGATTATGTTGAAATTATTAGAGGCATCCAGGCAGGAGAGGAAATCGTAACCAGAGGAAATTATCAGTTGAAATCGAAGCTCTATGATGAAATTCTAAAAAAGGCAGGAGTCCATTGACTAATAAGCGGTGCCAATCGATAAAAACGATTAGCTGAAAGATTTTTGATGGAGAATTATCGATGATTGATCGAATAATTGATTACGCCTTAAAGCATAAATTGCTTTCTCTTTTTCTCATTCTTCTTGTTTCGATTTGGGGAGTGATTGTTTATCTTAGAATCCCCAAAGATATCTATCCGGACCTCAATGCGCCTTTAGTGACGATCATTACTGAGAATCCAGGCATGGCTTCTGAAGATGTAGAGAGATTGATTTCTTTTCCTCTTGAGAGCCTGATGTCGGGGGCTCCCCAAGTGACGAGAGTAAGGTCCGAGTCGACAACCGGCAGTTCAGTCGTAACCGTAGAGTTTGACTGGGGGACGGATATCTATCTTGCCCGGCAAATTATTTCGAGCAAACTCGAGCTTATAACAGGACGCCTTCCCCTCGGCACAACTTCGCCCATCCTGGGGCCGATCTCATCGAGAATGGGAGAAGTCTTCGAATTTGCGGTCATCGGCGATAACACGAATCCAATCGAACTCAGGTCGATAGCTGATTGGACTATTCGCTACAGGCTCCAGGGCGTCCCTGGAATTTCTTTCATCATAAATCTTGGGGGTTTTGTAAAACAATTTCAGGTTTATTTAAAACCCGAGATGCTTAAAAATTATAATATCACTATCAGCGATGTCAAAGAAGCCATCGAGAACAGCAACAGGAATTTTTCGGGCGGGATCATCACCAAAGGTGCCCAAGAAATCTTGATCAAAGGAATGGGTCGAATCGAAACCCTTGATCACATCGATAACACGGTCATCGCCTCCAGGAACAACGTTCCCGTCTATGTCAAGGATGTGGCTGAGGTCAGAGTCGGCGGCAGATTCCGAAGGGACGCAGCGAGTCATAATGCTAAGGAGGCCGTTTGTGTTACGGTGGAAAAGCAATATGGTGGAGATACTTTAACGGCGATAGGCAATATTAAAAGGGCCATCTCTCGGATTGCCAAAGACCTTCCGTCCCATATTCGCATTAAGCCGTTCTATGACCAGTCTAGACTAATCCTCAAGTCCATAAATCATGTTGAGCTATCCATTCTGGAAGGAGCGATTCTTATCATCTTGGTCATGGTCTTTTTTATGTGGAACCTGAGGAGTTCTCTTATCGCTTCGCTCACCATTCCTTTTTCCATTCTCATCGCCCTGATTCTCATGGACATCTTCGGAATAAAATTGACCGTCATGTCTATCGGGGGGTTGGCCATTGGGATCGGCAAAATGGCTAACGGGTCGATCATCATGGTTGAAAATATATTCCGTGTGCTAAAAGAAAAGAAAGGCACGGCACCTCCTATAGAATTAATCTCTGAAGCCGCCAAGGATGTGGGAAAATATCTTTTTTCAGCGAGCTTGATCATCATTCTGGTCTTTTTGCCTCTCTTAACTCTTCAGGGCTTGGAAGGAGCCATGTTCCGGCCAACGGCTTTTGCAGTGGCAGCCGCCCTTTTTGGCGCTATGTTGCTGAACATCACGCTCCAGCCCATTTTGGCCTCAGTTTTTATGACCGAGAAGCATTTAAAGGACGGGCGGAATCCTGTTAACGAATTCTTGCAGTCTAAATATCAGAACATCCTCAACAAGGCTCTCCAGCACAAAAAAATAATTATAGCCATATTTGCATCATTAATTTTGGCGGCTCTCGTTTCCTATAATTTCCTGGGAAAAGAATTTGTGCCTCCCCTGGATGAAGGCTCCATCATGGCCTCGACGGTCATGCTCCCCGAGACATCGCTCGAGGAATCAATCAAAATGGGAACTCGGATTGAAAAAATCTTCCTTTCTTTTCCTGAAGTCGTCTCTGTCTCTAGAACAACTGGCACAGCTGAGGCTTCGGAGCATCTTCACCCTGTCAATCACAGCCACTACAACATAGAGCTTTCGCCTCGAGAGAAGCGAAAAAGGGGATTTAAAGAAATCACAGAGGCCATGCGCAGGGAGCTGGATAATCTGCCAGGCATCGCCTACATTTTTGAACAGCCGATAGCCAATAAATTGGCAGAAATGTTAACCGGGACGGAAGGGCAGTTATCAGTGAAGCTCTTCGGACAGGATTTAGGCATTCTTAACGAAAATATTGAGGAAATAAGGAATGTCCTGGCTGAGATTGAGGGGGTGGCCGACCTGCAGATAGAGCAGACTTCAGGTGTTCCCCAACTGATGATTAAATTGAAAAGAGAAAAACTGGCCCTTTTCGGGATTTCAGTAAGTCAGGTGGCCGACACGATCGAAACGGCTTTAAAAGGAATCGAGGCCACCGATGTTTACGAAGCCGACCGGGTGACTTCTGTGCTTATCAGACTCCCGGAAGAATACCGGAATGACGAAGAAGCTATCAAAAACCTTCTGGTCAATGCCCCAAACGGGGAAAGGATTCCTCTCTCTGAATTGACTGATATCACAAGAGGCGAGGGGCCCCAAACAATATTCCGTGAAAATTTGATGCGGCGGAAGATCATCCTTTGCAATGTGGTTAAACGAGATATCGGCAGTTTTGTCGAAGAAGCCCGTCAGAGAATTGATCAAAAGGTTTCTCTGCCTGCTGGATATTTTGTGACATTTGGAGGTCAGTTTGAAAGCCAGCAGAGAGCCCTGCATCACCTGACATTGGTCATGCTTATTGTCATTTTGATCATATTTGTTGTTCTTTTTTCCTCCTTTGGCTCCATTTGGCAAGCTTCTTTAATCATCTTGAACATCCCATCGACTCTGATCGGAGGAATTTTAGGCCTTTTAATAGCGGGCCAGACGATCAACGTCTCATCGACCATCGGTCTTATCGCTCTCTTCGGGATATGCGTCCAAAATGATATTATTCTTGTTGCCAAGATCAATGATTTTAGGCGCCAGGGAATAGCTCTCAGGGATGCTGTGGTCAAAGGAGCTTTAACAAAATTCAGACCCATTTTTATGACAGACATGGTGATGATAGTCGCAGTCCTGCCTTTGGCTTTGATCGTTACCACGGGATCGGAACTCCATCGTCCTCTAGCTGTCGTATATATCGGAGGGTTCTTTTTTGCCATACTCTTACGGCTCATCGTCGTTCCTGTCCTCTATGAAACGCTGGCTAAATTGAGCAAAAAATAAATCGAGCTTGTTTTCTCAGGCTCGGAACAAATATCATAATTAAAAAGGAGGTAAAAAAATGCTGTCTCAAATCCCATTAGACCTTTCGAAGGCTAAAAAAGATGACATCAACAAGGAGATTTTAAGAGCAGGCATAATAGCCGAGCTCGACGCCATCAACCTTTATGAGCAGATGGCTGCTTTGACCACGAATGAGAACATAAGGAAAATCCTGCTGGATATAGCTGGAGAGGAAAAGACTCATGTCGGTGAATTCCAGGCGCTTCTGCTCAATGAAGATAAGGAACAGAAACAGGAGCTTGAAGAGGGAAGGAAAGAAGTCAAGGAAATAACAGGAGAATAAGCGAAATTGCTTTTCGGGAGCAATAGAGAAGTGAGCATTCGTGCGTCGGTTTTAACTTTATTACTAGAGATGCAATTCCGGTCTTTGTCCTTGAGGAGGAAATCTCAGGATTAAATAATAAATACCAGAAAATATTTGATTTTCCGAGCTGCTAAAATATAATTATTTCAGTTCTTAAAACAGATTTCCCTTTAAGAATTATTTTCCTGTCGAGGTAATGTCTATGAAAAAATTATTGGTGTTAATTGAATTGGTGGCTATTCTCGGAATTGGTGTATTTCTTCAACCAGGCCAGGCGAAGTATCACCTCATCATCGATACGGATTGCGGTTTTGACGACCTGCGGGCCATTTTGATGTTTCTGGCTGACCGCGAATTTGAGGTGCTCGCCATCACGACAAGCGAAGGAAGCCTGACTCCCTATGAGGGATTAATAAAGATTCGTGGGCTCCTGAAAACTCTTTATTATGAAGGTATCCCCACTGCTGCGGGACGCAGCCTGGATATTCAGCCGCCGCCATGGCGCAGCTTCTGCCTGAACATCCCGTGGGGAAAAGAAGGTCCTTCCCCTCCAGCCAATTCGTCAAGCGCCATCGACTTACTTTCTTCTGCTTTTAAGAATGAAGAAGAGAAGGTCTGGCTGGTTTGCTTGGGCAGCTTGACCACAGCCTCGGATTTTTACACCAAGCATCCGGAAACGAAGGACAGAACAGAACAAATCGTCTGGTATAATGATGCCATCGGCGCTTCTGAAGGGTTCAACTATACGATCAATAAAAAAGCTGCAGAACGAATGTTTAGGTCAGGCATAAAAATTGATGTTGTAAAAGCCCGGGATCAAAATCCTTTAAAATTGGATTCTTATTTCGTTGAAGAGTTGGCGAAGATTAAGACCCCTTGCGCTCGCATCCTTTCTGAATCTTTTAAGTCAAAGGAGATTCAAGGCAAAAAGGTTATTGATCATTTGATTCTTCATGATGACCTTGTGCCTCTTTTCATGCTGAGTCCTAAAATTTTCGTGTCGGAGCGAAATGGCAATATTTCCTTGAACTCTCTCCAAGACGAATCCGTCAGGATAACGGCTCTAGAAACAATAATTAAAATTTTATCCCTTCAAATGAACACAGAATGCCAGGTGTTTGTCCGATTCCCGGATGATCCAACGCTTTTTGCTCCTGATATCAGGCCGTACATTCCTGAGATTATCAAAAGGCATGGGGAGTCGGAATGGCGAGCTGGAGTAATTACAAATGAACTTCATGGTCATCTTGGCATTTATGCCATCATCGGCCTAAAAATGGGCATCAGGGCGAGAGAATACTTTAATCTTGGAGTTGATGACATGGCTGTTTTGAGTTTTGCAGGCCGAAAGCCTCCCCTGAGCTGTCTCAATGATGGGCTTCAGGTGGGTGCGGGCGGAACCCTGGGACATGGATTGATCACAGTCAGTGACGCCCCCCAGTCAAGACCCGAAGCTATTTTTAATTTTAGAAATAACAAAATTAGAATATTCCTGAAGAAGGAACCGGCAGAAATGGTCAAAGCTGCTATCTCAAAGGCTATCGATTTGTACGGCAACCTGACTGAAGCATACTGGGATGACGTCAGGAAGCAGGCCATAAAATTCTGGCTCGAGCTGGACAGGCACAATATTTTTGTCATAGAGAATATTGAATAATAACAACGAGCGGAGATCTTCCCCACGACAATATCTTTTACTCTCTCTTTAGTGAGAGGGAATTCTTTCATGAAAAGGAATCCCTTGATCACGCCGGTGGGCTGTCCCTTAATTCCTGGAACGTGGTGTAAATGAGGCGTCAATCATTCTGCAAAGACGAGGGATACCGTTCCTAAGACAATGCCGGAAGCAGTTTTCCACACCTCCCGATTCTTATAGCAGGAATGATCAGACTGAACGAACTTGCCGCCAGCATCGCCCATGCAGCAAATCCGAGTGAATCGTCGAGAAACCGCGACGAGTTCTTCAGACATCACGGGATGCGGCCTTTCCTTTTCCATTCACCAATTTTCCTTAAATAAAACTTTTTATCTTTATGCGACACCTCAATAAATTTGTTCTCATGGATCAAGTTGTCGATAACGCTCCAATCTGCTTTTGCTTTTTTCAAAAATTCCCGAACTGCTTCTTCTCGCATAGGATGAACTGAAGTGATACTCAGCAAATCCTCTTCAACATTTCCTGTAGAGGCAAAGGCATTTCCTTCATAACCCACTAAATATTCTGTAGTTAACGATTTTTCTCTAAAAACCTGATATGTCATATTGATGAAATATTCCTCCGGAGGTTTAGCCCATCTTTCAGCGGGCGGCCTCGTGGGGATCGCAATGAAACTCTTCTGTGGTTTGATTTTGGCGATGAACATGGCTATTTTCTCTATTTCTTCTTCCCGATCATTCACACTCTGAACAAGCATCGTTTCCGTCGTGAGCTCGCCCTGGAAACTTCGGGTGAATTCTGAAATGCCGTTTAATATTTGATCGAGCCTCAGCGAGCCGTAAGGTCTGTTAATCCTCCGCCAAACATTCCGACTTAAGGAATCTATCTTTAACGAGACCCAGTCGGCCATAGCTAATTCATTCCGGATATCCTCTCTCCATAGAAGCGAGGAATTTGTGATTACGGCAATTTTTATGCCGAGTTTCTTGAGAAGTGTAATTTCTCGGCCGAGATGGATGTCTAGAGTGGGCTCGCCATTTGGGACAAAGGTGAGATAATCAATTCCTTCGCCTCTGTGTTTGGACACATGGACGTTTTCTTCGACATCCTGAAATATTTTTTCCGGCTTGTAAAATTCATGGCGATCAACCTGCATGTTCAAGGTCCTGCCGACCTGACAATATATACAGGAGTAAGGACATATCTTTGGCGGAATATTGTTAATGCCTAAACTGCGGCCGAGACGTCGGGAAGGAACCGGACCAAAGGTTATTTTTTCAATTTCACTTTCCATGATTTATTCCTCTTCATTTTGTCTTCCAGCCATCCGAGCCTGATAAGCGATTTCTGGTCTCTGGAGGTGTAGGGCTTGATGTCCAGAATGGGACTTCCTTCGAGCATATCGATTCCTGAGACCTTGAGGATATTGCCGTCCCGCTCAAGGATTTTAACCACGGTCATGCCCAGAGGATTGGGCCGGTGGGGGGTTCGAGTGGAAAACACTCCCCTGAGCTTATCATCCAGGAAGGGCTTCGTCTGAAGCTGATATCCTTCGGACTTGTGGAAGACATAGATAACGATGAGATGGGAAAAGCCTTCCGTATCCTTGAGTCCCTCTACGTATTCGTTGAATATTTCCAGCTCTCCCTGGATTTGGTCAAAACCTTGGGGATCGGCGAATTTTTTGACATTGACATCTTCGTTTCTTTTGAAAGGAGAATGGATGACTCCGATGGGTTTCAACTTAAATTCCATGAATTTCAGCCCTCTCAAAGGTAAGTTTTTTCCACAAAATATTGAGATCATCAACGTCAGGCAGATAGAGAAGATGGCTCGGGCAACGGCAGTCTGAGGCGCCAAATTTTTTTTGAGGAACAACTGAGTTTTCTATGAATTTCCTGATTTGTCTGACTATTCGGCATTCGTCGTAAGAGTTAAGCTTTATCCAGATATCCACGACTTCGGCTTTCCGGAGAAGATAATCGATATGCCAGAAAAGCTTTTTGTCCTTTCTCAAATGGCGGTTGAGCCTTTTCTTAAGACCTCGCTTAGCTCTGCCGACATAAAGGTAGCATCCAGAGTTGAAATAGGCTTCGGGTAATTTCCCCGCTTTTATTTTTTGGCCTTTCTTTAGCCTTAAAACCAATAGGTAAAGGCCCCTATCTTCTATTTTCATTTATTTTCTGCTTCAGAAATATCGCACTCTGGGCCTTAAGAACAGAAAGAAGAAAATGTATTCAATCATAGACGCAGGTCAGCCATCTCTCATATTTTGTATTTTTTTCGGTAACGATATCCCTATAAGCTTTTGCCAGGCGAAGCGTTATATCGCCGGCTTTTCCAGAGCCGATGGTATATTTTTTGTTCTCTGCTTTCAGGGAGGAACAGTCAGAAACTTGGATAATGGGAGCGACCTCCGCCGCTGTCCCTGAAAAAAATGCTTCATCTGCCTTGAAGAAGTCTTTCTTGGCGATGGAGCCGATCTTTGTTTTTAAACCAAGGTCTTTAGCTACTTCAAGAAGCGAAGACTGGGTTATGCCTTCGAGAACAGATTCTCTCTTATCGTTAGTAATAAGAACTCCTTTCTTGACGATGAAAATGTTTTCCCCCGGACCTTCAGCCACGTTTCCTTCAAGATTCAGAAAGACAGCCTCGTCAAATCCTTTGGAACGAGCCAGCATACCGCAGATTGTGGATTGAACGTATACGCCACCGAGTTTTGCTGTCATTTCTAGCTGACTGCGGTGGATGCGTCTCCAAGGTACAATACAAACGCGAACTCCTTTTTCTGCCTTATCCCCAAGATAGGCTCCCCATTCCCAGGCGCCAATGGCAAGCTCCACAGGAGAGTATTTCGGCACAAGCCCCAGGTTTCCGTAAGCATAGAAGAGGACAGGACGGATGTAAGCAGATTCCAGGTTGTTTTCTCTAATTACGAGTTTAATCGCCTTGATCATTTCTTCTTTGCTGTAAGGAACCTCCATATATAAAGTTGTGGCAGAGTGGATAAACCTGTCTATATGCTCAGGAAGACGAAAAACCGCAGCGCCCTTTTCTGTGTTATAAGCACGAATGCCCTCGAACACCGAGGTGCCATAATGGAGGGCATGGGACATGGTATGGATGTTGGGTTGAGACCATTTATATAATTTTCCCATGTGCCAGAATTTTTTCGCCCCGGGAAAATGGGTGTTATCAAACATGATGACTCCTTTTGAAACCTCAAGTGGCTAGAAGCCCGGGACCTCGATGACTTTCCCTGTTCCCACGGGCACGTAGTTCTCACCGAAAGCCTTTTTGAACATCGCAATAGGCTTGTTACCTGTGCAGTGCGTGGCGCCGCACTTTTCGACCTTCAACTCTTGGAATGCGGCGATGATCTCCCGCATTTCGGCGTCTGATTTGTTCCCAAGGTGAAAACCCCCGAAGACAAGGCAAATCGGTTTGTTTAGAATCTCTTTGGCTCGCTTGAGGATGTTCACGATGCCCTGGTGGGAGCAGCCGGTGACGATGATGTGCCCACGAGGGGAGTCGATGATCAAAGACTGCTCTTTGATCTCGTCCCCCATCTCTCCTGTGAGATAGACATTCCGGCAAACCTCGACGGGTTTGTCCACGGTCTGGGTCTTGGCCTTCAGGCTTTCCACGCGGCGGGCGAAATCCGGCGGAAAGGAAACCGGGAATAAGACTGTGACGTTAGGATTCCTCTCCAGGACAGCGGCCAGGCCTCCAGTGTGGTCGCCGTGGTTATGGCTTATGATAACCTGGTCGATTTTTTTCAGATCAACGCCCAGGACGCCGACGTTGTGCATCAAAATCTGGGGCCGGCTCCCCGTGTCAAACAAGATGGTTTTTTCCGTTCCCTCGATAAGGCAGGAAAATCCCCAGTCGGCCTTGGTCCCGTCTTTGTGAAGATAATTATCGTAAAGAACGGTAAACCGAAGGGACCAGCCTGAGGAATCGCTTTCCTGTACCGCAGCCTGCCCACAAAAAAGGGCGCCAGGCACAAGAACGGCCAGAAAAACGGTGATGAATTTTAAGGGTATTGACATCAAAACCTCCAGGTATGAGTTTGAAGATTCACCTCTCTTTGGTTTTTCTCGGAAAAATCAGGCTCTTCTATGGGTACTCCCACATCATTAACCCACGGCATTCTTTCTCGGGGCATCACTTCAAGGAATATTCCACCGCCTTGATGGCATGAATGGAGGTCGTGTCAAAGACCGGAACTCTACTGTCTTCCTGTTTGATCAACAACCCGATCTCAGTGCAGCCGAGAATTATTCCCTCCGCACCCCTTTTGACCAAATCATCCATGATCCTCTTGAATTGATCTCTGGACTCCTCGACGATCCGGCCCAAGCAAAGCTCTTTATAGATGACCTGATGGATGATCGTCCTGGCGCTTGCGCCCGGAACGATCGGCTGGATGCCCTTGTCTTCCAGGCGTGATTTGTAAAACTCCTGCTCCATAGTGTATTTTGTGCCGAGCAAACCGACGGTTCTTAACTTTTTAGCGAGAATTTCCTCTGCGGTCGCATCGGCAATATGTAACAGCGGAATGCCGACGCCGGCCAGGACTTTTTCGGCGACTTTATGCATCGTATTGGTGCATAAAACTAAAAAATCTGCACCCGCTCTTTCCAGGCTGGCGGCCGCATCAGTCAATTTTTCGGCAGCCTTTTCCCAATCATTAGTTTTTTGATAGCATTCGATCTCGTCAAAGTCCAGGGAGTAAATAACGCACTTGGCCGAATGCAACCCCCCTAATCTCGCCTTGACTTCTTTATTGATGATTCGGTAGTACTCAACCGTCGATTCCCAGCTCATGCCGCCGATGAGTCCGATCGTTTTCATTTTACCTCCATCTATCTCGCACTCCGTTAACTCTTAAAGAGAACACTCTCATGTTGATCTCTCCTGGCAGTCAGAAGCGCCATGTTTGCCCTCCGCCATGACTGTATCCCCGGCCCGGCTCGATGCTTCCGGAATTATCGAAAACGCCATGTCCACCCTCTGCCAGAAGGCTCCCGCTTTTTCACTTCTTCCGATAATTCTTTTTCCAAGGAGCGCTCTTCTGATAAAGGTAGTCGGCCATGGCCCGCCGCAGTGTCTCGGTCGCAAGCTGGGCACAGTGAACATCGGATTCAGGAAGTCCTCCTAAAATTCTCAGTATCTCGGAGGCGCTCACAGATCCCAACGCCTCTGTGAAGGATTTATTGATGGCTAGCTCTGTGGCGACGCTGCTGCAGACAACCGTCATTCCACAGCCGTCTGTCTGGAAAGTGCATTCCCTAATTTTTTCATCCTTGAGTTTTATAAACATCTCCATCGAATCTCCGCACGTGCCTTTGACCTGGGCATAGCCGTCCGGGGCGTCCGTTTTCCGGAAATTGCGCGGATTCTGCCAGTGGTCGATCACCGCAGGGCTGTAACGCTTCCGGATCTGCTCCATGATTTGTTCCTGGAGCTCGCGGGCGAATTTTTTGATATTTTCATCGTCCTTGGCCATTTTGACTCTCCAAGAATAAATGCCAACGGTATTTAATATTTCGCTAAAAGGCAATAGCTTTCATTTTTTTACTCTTGGCAGTCCTTCTGTTTAAGCAAGCTGCAAATTCTCAGCCAGATATGTCTGATTTCATGGGTCAGGGAATTATTCACGTATGCGGTGAGCGGCATTCCCTGGCTTACAGCTTTGGTGACGACTTCATCAAAGGGGATTTTTCCGAGAACAGGGATGGATCGTTCCTTGCACCATTTTTCGATGCGGGAGGAGTGCGCGAGGTTAATATCATATTTATTAATACAGACCGCAGTCTCTATTCTGAAATGCTCAACAACCCCGATGACTCGCTCCATGTCGTGGATTCCGGAAAGAGTCGGCTCCGTCACGATGAGGGCCAGGCTCACTCCCGAAAGAGAAGCGATCACCGGACAACCAATGCCCGGCGGCCCGTCGATAATGACGAGATCGATGGCCTCTTTCTCGGCAATTTCCTTAGCCTTTTTTCTGATTTCTGCTACTAATTTCCCAGAATTTTCCTCCCCAATTCCCAGCCGGGCATGAACAAAAGGGCCATATTTTGTCTTTGAGACATACCACTCTCCAGAAAGATTGTTCTCCATGGTAATCGCACCGACGGGACAGATATAAGAACACACCTGGCATCCTTCGCAGGAAATAGAGTCAATTTTAATTTCTTCATTTTGTTTGGAGATGGCCATAAATCGGCAGACGGGGATACAGCTCCCGCAGAGATTGCATTTTTCAGGGTCGAGGACAGCCTTTTTCCCCGCCCGGAAGAGGTGAATCTCTTGAATGTCAGGATCAAGGAGCAAATGTAGATTGGAGGCGTCTACGTCACAATCGACCATCACCTTTTTTTCAGCCAGCGTGGCAAAGCAAGCCGAAAGCACGGTTTTGCCCGTCCCGCCCTTGCCGCTGATGATAACCAGATGTTTCATTCTGCAGTTCTCTTAATCCTCTCGAAAATCTCGAAAAATTTTTGACCGTACGCAGGAATGGCCTCGACCACCGGAATCCCTTCCGAGTAAGCTTCAGCGATTTTCCTGTCAAAAGGAATGGTCATGAGAATCGGAATTCTCTCTTTTTGGCAATATTCCTCGACCTCTTGGTCGCCGAGGCCCGCCCGATTGATGATGACGCCAAGGGGAATTTTGAGTTGCCGTACGGTCTCTACAGTCAAGCGAAGGTCATGGAGCCCGAAAGGAGTGGGCTCGGTCACCAGAAGGCAGAAATCGCTCCCTTTTGTCGCTTCAATCATCGGACAAGACGTTCCGGGTGGGACGTCAATGATAACCGTTCGGTTTGGGTCGATGTATTTTTTTTCAGCTCGGATTAGAGGAGGAGACATGGGCTCGCCGAGTTCGAGCCTTCCGTCAAGGAACTGAAGGTTGTCCGCTGTGCCAGACTCCAGAACGCCAATTTTCTTTCCCACCTCTTTTATGGCTTTCTCGGGACAGAGGAGGCTGCACCCGCCACACCCATGGCAGAGCTCGGAAAAAACAAGGACTGTATTCTTGATGACAGCGATGGCATTGTGGGCGCAAACTTCCGCACATTTACCGCAGAATGTACATTTGGCTTCATCGACTTCGGGAACAGGGATAAAAACAGGGATGGTCTTGTCGATTGACGGCTTGAGAAAGAGATGAGCGTTAGGCTCTTCTACATCGCAGTCCAGAAATTGCACGGAGCGCCTTCCCTCAAGAGATAGGGCCAGGCTCACTGCGACGGTCGTTTTCCCCGTTCCTCCTTTACCACTGGCTATAGAGATAATCATTGAATTTGAATCCTTCTGCCCACTCCAATCTGGATAAAATCTTTCCCGTACTCCTCTTCGAACAATATCCGGGCTTCATCGCCCGAGCAATGGCAGGGTCCCACTTTTTTTACTCCCACCTCCCTGAAGTGGGCGATAATTTCTCTAATTTCCTTCTTAGGAAATCCGGCCAGATGAGAACCGCCCAAAGCCAGATGGATATCCTTGGCCATGAGCTCTTTAACTCTGTCGATGATATTGACGATCCTTGGGTGGGCACATCCGGTCATCAGGATAAGTCCCTGCGGTGATTCCAGAACGAGTGACTGTTCTTTTATCCAGCCCTGGATGACGCCTGTGGTGTAGGCGCCATCGCAAATTTTTTGAAAGCCGCTGACTTCTACAAGACGGCCTCCATTTTTTTTGACCTTTTCTTTGAAAGATGAATCAAAAAAGTAAGGCACCCAGACCTCAATTCCAGGCTTTTCCTTAAGAAGGCCCTCCAGCCCGCCCGTATGGTCTTTATGTTCGTGGGAAAGAACAACGGCTTCCACAGAACGAGGGTCGATCTCCAATTTTTTCATATTGGAGAGGAGTATCTGACTGTCTTTTCCTGTGTCAAAGAGCAGGATTTTGCTCAGACCACTGATGAAGCAAGAAAAGCCCCAATCTGTCCGAAGATTTTTATCGTAAGGATTATTGCGTATTCTGGCGAATCTGGCCACTGATTCTGGTCCAAAGTGGCCACCCGTCGGAGCGTAGCGACGCTGGACTTTCATTATACGTCCGGGTGGCCA
>Ga0315282_10001451_pt1 | contig 44635 bp, 44 predicted proteins | sample YL17G07_20_MG_FD_203693 | JGI IMG/M metagenome (GOLD analysis project Ga0315282, IMG submission 203693) | Sediment microbial communities from Yellowstone Lake, YNP, Wyoming, USA - YL17G07_20 | ecosystem: Environmental > Aquatic > Freshwater > Lake > Sediment | place: USA: Wyoming | collected... | reverse complement strand
CTGTCAGGTCTCGATAATCTCCAGGCGGCAGCCAGCCACTCTCAATAATTCCCAAGGCGCCGTTGCTATATTTTAAGACAGTAATCGCCAAATCCTCGAATTCTTTCCTTCCCAGAAAATGGGCCGTCTTACAAGTAGCTTCTTCTGGAATTTCATCAAATAAATAGTCGTAGATGTCAATATGGTGTATAGCGAAATTTAGCAATGCACCTAGCTCTGCTCTTGGGTCTTTAAAACCCATGTAGTGTCCAAACATGTAGTAAATTTTCCCAAGTTCCCCGTTTCTGATCAATTCTTTGATTTCTCTCACGGCTGCGTTATATCTGAAAATATGCCCCACCATCAGAATTCTGTTGAGTTTAGCCGCGAACTGAACCAGCTTCCTTGCGTCAGCATAAGATGTGGTCAGCGGTTTCTCAACCAAAACATGCTTCCCAGATGCTAGACACTCTTTGCATATTTCGAAGTGAGTGTCAGAAGGGGTTACCACATCCACTGCGTCTGCTTCACTATTTAGAAAGTCAGCCAGGTTTGAGGTTGTTGAAACGCCATAGGTCTTTTTAACGCTCTCCAAGACCTCAACTCGTTTATCCACGACTCCGTAAAGTGTGCATAACCCATCATCTTCCAGCTCCTTCAAGACGCGTAAATGGTTCTTTCCGAATCTCCCGACGCCAACAAGGACGATTTTCGGTTTCGTTGAAATTCCTCCAAACCTTCTTATTTCCTCAAAGACTATTTCCACGTCTATATTATTGATGTTCCTAATTCCTAAATCGGCAATTGAGGCGCGCTAGCGTGTTCCTGAATTCTTTTGGGAAGTAGCTTGTGCTGCTCATTTTGCTCTTCAATCATATTTGGGTCATATAGGATACCCGGGGGGGAGGGTGTGAGCACGCAAGCACCCAGCCCGAACCGTGACAGTAACCATCGACCATCGGAAAACGTCATGCCTGCCTCTTGAACCGAATTCAGGAACAAGCATGCGCGCTCACTCATCGTCCGCGGGACTTCGCCATTTGTCAAGGGTTTTCAACCTCAAGCAGAAACGAGAAGTAAATCGCCAAACTATTTAAACTTCATGCGGCCTACATTGAGCGTAAAGGGAAAGACGTATGGCTGAACCGCGGCTGGGAAAAGGAGTCATAATCGGCAAGAATGTCCAGTTCGGTAAGGATGTTGTTGTTTGGAATTATGTCGTCATCGGTGACAACACAAGAGTTGGAAACGGAACGCGCATTGGAAGCTTCTGCGATATAGGCAGAGATGTCCTCATAGGAGAAAACTGCGTCATACAAGCGCACGTAACGATCTCAAACGAATGCAGGCTTGGCAACAACGTTTTCATAGGTCCGAACAGCAGCCTGTTAAACGACAAGTTCCCGCACAGTGTATTCTTAACGCCATCAATAATAGAAGACAACGTCGTAATCGGTGGATGTGTGACAATACTTCCAAACGTGACTGTAAACGAAGACGCAGTGGTGGCGGCTGGAAGCGTAGTGACAAAGGATGTACCGCGTCAAACCTTGGTGAAAGGCGTACCGGCAGAAAAAATGATGACAAAAAAGGATTATGAAGCAAGAAGGAAAACATTTATCAAGACAAAAAAAGGCAAAAAGCCCTAGGTCATACTATTTTCTTCGCGATTTGCATAACCTCAATTTTTTTAGGTAATTCTGTTTCCTTAGGTATCTTCAGCACTTTCTCCGTCTTAACATCAAACCAGTAAACATCAAATTTCCTGTTTTCTGTGAACAGTTCAAAAAGTGCGTGACCGACTTTGCCCAAACCAACGATCAAAACTTTTTCTTTTGGTGCTTCACTCACACTGGAACATCAAAATTACCGGGGTTACACGCAAACGTGAATATACGATGCGGGAACTTCTCATGCGCCGATTTTCATTACAACATCAGCAATAACGTCAACTGGATTTTCAAGCTCAGCCAGCAAATGTTCAACGTCATACTTCTTGCCAAGGAGTTTCTCCGCAAGTCTCAACGCGTCCGCGGGCTCAACCCTGAAAATCGGAAAGCCTTTCTTGGCTAAAAACTCATTTACGTGTTGTTTTCGAAATACGTTAACGATTATTGCAGGTATTCCCTGCAGCGCTGCTTCTCGTGTACTCGTGCCTCCAACGCCGACAAAAAGATCCGCTTGTGCAATCAGGCTGGCCGAATCAACGAATCCTTTGGGCACGATTAGGTCTTTGATAGATTTGCGAGTGTACCTTGAAAGAAACACAACTTTTCCAAGCAGGGTCAACTTTTTTGCTAACGCAAGGAGGTCTACTTTCTCTTTGGTGTAGACGGCTTTTTCTTCAAGCTGTCTAACGACGATTAGTGGTTTTCCGAAATCAAACTTTGTCTTCGGCTCAAAGTTCTTGATCCATGCAACCTCGTCCACGCCGTCAAAACTCTTTATTTGTCCCCCAATGTTGTAGGTTTGCAAGATTCTTCTTGGAATTGCCTTTGAGGCAATGATGTAATCTGACAAGGTCAGCGTAAGTCTGTGCACAGCCTCTGCATAAGGAGTGTCGACCGTTGAGATTATTGGGACTCCTAAACCAAATGCTACTCTGCATTGGTCCACGGAGCCATGCGAGATGGCAACGCCCAGCGTGCCTTGGTCAAAGATCTTGCAGAAAAATCGCTGTCGGCGGATGCTTTCTTTCAGTCTTGTCATCAGGGATCTGGGGTTGTACCTCCCTGCTACAATGAACTCTTCTTCCAAAAACTCGGCCAGCGGCAGAGTGTCTGGATGCTTTCTCGTGGTTAGTGTGACTTCATGTCCCAAGCTTCGGAGACGTCTTGCAATCGCGACGGCATATCTCACTTGTTTTCCTGTACCAGCGTCATACCAAATCTTCATTTTCGAACCCTCAAGAATTGGCACGAGACCATTTTTGCCGTGAGGTGGTCTTCGTCGGTGTTTCCGATGAACAGGATGTTTGGCAGAGGCGTTCTAAGCTTCTGTGCGGCGGTTTTGAGCTGTTCAGCTCTGTCGAGGCAGTTTTCTCTGGTGATAACAAGGTTGAATGACAAACCTAAACGTTCGAGGGCGGTATGCACCAAAGCGTTGCCCTGCATCGTTACGAGAACCCTGGGCTTCTTAGAAAACTTCTTGTACAGGGCAATTCCCTCGTCATTTGATTTCATGCCTGGCAGCGCTTCGAGTTCGGCTCTATCCCAAGCTTTGAAAAGTTGTTTTCTTGCTTTTTCATCCAGTTTAGAAATTGTCTTTGTTAACGGGCGCACATTATCAGTCTTCATGATTTTGCCGAATTCTTGAAAAAGCCTCTCGTAATCTATTGGCAGATGAATCAATGTTCCGTCGAGGTCAAATATCACAGCTTCGATCAACGGTACATTTCCCCAAGGACCTTCCCATCCTTAACCAGTCTTGCGGGCGCGTCAATATGGCGGATCCAATAAGTGTTCTCCGGCAGAATGTTATACTTTGGCACTTTTGGTATGTTTTCTTTGAACGCAAGCCTCACGTACAAGTATGGAATGTTAGCGCAGTAGTCCTTGCGTAACACTTTGCTTGCGTAAGAGAAGAAAAACGACGTTGTGAACATTCTTCCAGCGTTTATTTCTGTCACGCAAGGCTGGCCTTCTTTGTTTTCTTTCAGGTCCACACAAGCGATCCCGTTGAAGTCAGGGTCGATGGCTAAGACGGCCCTTGTTCCAATTTCATTTGCCTTGTCGTCGTAAATGGTTTTCTGGGTCGCAGGCGTGCCCGTAACACCTGAAGGAGCAAGGTTTGGGTAGATGTACTCGAGGCGTTCTCTTGCCATAGATGTGACGAGTTCGCCGTCCTTCCATAAACTGTGGAAGCCTATGTTTCTTCCAGGCATATACTCTTGTGCAATGAATTTCCAATTCATTCTTCGGGATTTCCAATACTCAATCCATGCCAAAGCAGTTTTCTTGTTGAAGGCCGCGGTGCTCCCTCTGCCACCAGCACCATGTCTAGCCCTAATCCAAATTGGGCTTCCAAACTCTTCAAACGCCTTGTCAACATCTGATTCTCCATGCAGCTCAAGTGCTCTCCCAACTGGAACATCGCCTCTATGCCATATTCTTGCAGATTCTAGTTTATCCTGACATTTTCGTATGGCTTCTTTCGATGGGAGGAAAACGTCTGCATCCAGTCTTTCACGGTTTTCTGAAACAGTTGCCACCTCAACATCTGGCTGAGCATGGATAAATTCAACTTTCTCTTTCCGCGTGACTTCATTTAACCTTTCAATATAGGTAGCTTCAGTTGCCTCAGGAACTGGATAATTCTTATCTCCAGAAGCTAAGTGTATGAAGTATTCGTTGGCTTCCGTTCCGACTATAAACATCTTTTCAGGTGCAATTCTCAGAGACTTGACAAAATTCAGTCCAGCTGGTCCTCCAGCACCTGTAACCAGAATTCTCTTCATATTTGCATACCCACAATTGCCTCAAGAGGCTGCGCAGACTCTAATAGCAATTTTTTGCTTTGCATATACAGATTGCATCCTAATATTTGTTCTCTTGGATCTAACCCTAAAAAATAATGTTCTCCAGAATCAGGGGGACCTGTCGTCTAGCTTGGTTAGGCGCGCGCTGGGAAGAGTATACAGAATAGTGAACAGCACTGTGCACAGAATCACACAAAACAGCAGCAGCACAGAAAACCTTAATCTAAGACAACCTAGTGAAGACAAAACGGAAAGTGAGAGGGCCGGTCGTCTAGCTTGGTTAGGACATTGGCTTTACGAGCCAAAGGTCGCCGGTTCAAGTCCGGTCCGGCCCACCAAGAACTTTCTTTACCGAAAGAAACTCAGCATGCGTTGGTGCCAATGAGTCTTACATGAACTGGGCGAAAAACCAAAAAAGAAAAAAGAGAATTGTCCTGACGTTCTAATCTTTTGTGAATTCTTCTCCAGGTTTAAGCAGGATGACTTGGATTTTGGATTTTGCTTCTACATGGCTCTTGAACTCGCTGGGATTCGTGTTCCACCTGTGCATCGGGATGACAAATTCCGGTTGGATTGCCAGCGCCGCCTCTGCAGCCTCAGGATTGTCCATGGTGTAGGTTCCGCCGCTGGGGAGTAACGCGAGGTAAACGTTTCTAAGGTTCTTCATCTCGGGAATGAAATCCGTGTCCCCCGCATGATAGATCGTCTTGTCCCCTATTGTCACGAGATATCCAACTCCGAAGCCCTTCGGATGGAATGGGTTGCCAGGAGACCTGAACCTCTTGTAGTTGTAAGCTGCGACGGCTTCCACCGTGACGTCTCCGACGGAAACCTTTTCGCCAGGCTTAAGCGACTTCACCTTTCCTCCTATCTTTGATGCGCAATCGGCCGGGGCAATGACTAAGGCTTCTTCCTTTCGGATCTTCTTTATTTTCGACCTGTCGCAATGGTCATCATGGGAGTGGGAAACTAATATCAGGTCCGGTTTATCCTTGTATTCTCCTTCATAAGGATCGATGTAAATTGTCTTATCGTCGGCCTTTATCTCAAAGCTCGCATGCCCCAACCATTTGACAGAAATACCCATCTTAAACCAACCCACTGCAATGTTACGTTTACGGAAGTATTACTTAAAGGCTTTAGCGCGCTCTAGGTCACCGGGTCTAATGAGGCGAGGATCTTTCTCTCTGGAGAAGTCCGTTTACTGCATTGACGAGGGCCTCGCATGCAGCTCGTCTGGCTTCAAGAGAGCCATCGATCTCTAGGTTCTCGATCTCTTTCTGTTGATCTCGCATCTGCTCGATGACGGGCTGTTTCTTTTTCTCATATTCATCTCGGAGCCTCTCTTTTTCAGAACTGAAGTGCCGCATGGCTAATGCGAGCTCCCTTTGTTCAGAGTTCAGTCTCTGGGTTGCCTCTGCCTCTTTTTGTGCCCTAGCCTTCTCCGAGACGCGTCTGAAGATGCCCGTTTTCATTCGAGCTATACGGTCCAGCTCTTCTCTGAGACCATCAATATTGCTAGACAGACGCCTGATTTCACTAGCTTTCCGCCCTTCGATCTCTCTCGTACTATCAGTATATTCTTCTTCGAGTCGTTCAAGAAGAATTCTATTGCTCGAGAGGCCTTTGGCAATTCTGTCAAGCGTAGCCTCCTTGCGCCGTCTTTCCTCAAGCTCAACCTCAACATTCGAAAGTATCTGTGAACGTTCCTTCAAGAATTGGCCATCTACGCTTATGGTGGGACTTGACTCAAACTCGAATACAACGTCTCTCAGGTCGACAAGCCAACTGCCGAAGTACTCACTGAAGGGGGAAAGAGCAAATCTTTGGTTTCCCAGGCTACGTAGCCTGTTTAGAGTCCTGTCCGAAACTTCTTCAAAGGTCGGAACATGATGCTCCTCTGACACGTAGCTGCTACTAGATCGGCGTTTCTGTCTTGTAGCTTTGGCTCTGGCCTTTTTGCGTCGCGGCATTCCATGTCCTCTGCCGGAGCTTCCAGGTGACCCTATCCGCGATTGGTATCCCATGAACAAAACCTCTCGTATTTGAGTATTTAAGGCGTTGTCAGGTTTATCTATGCGACGATTAGCCCGGCTTGAAATGCTAGAATAGCACTTGGCAAGGTATTCTTTCCTTTTCAAAGGCACTGGCAAGTTCTTTTTTCTTAGAGGCAAAGAAATCGTCAGTCATTGCATATTGCAATTTGAATTTCCTGTACACCCAGTCTGCGTAATGATAGTTCATCTTGTCGATTAGCACATAGTTCGTTCTTCTTCTTAGAAGGGCCGCCAGACCTTCGGCTTTCGGCAGTAGTGGCGCTATCATCGCGAAGGTGTTGATGCCTGCTGAACGAAGTTTCATGAGTGTTTCAATCCTTTCGCTGATCGGCGGCGAGTTGGGTTCAAAGACCTTCCTAATACCGTCGTCGGCTGTGGTAATCGTAACTCCGACTTCCAGGTCGTTGATTTTTTTGAGCAGGTCTACGTCTCGGTTCACGAGTGAGGATTTTGTCTGAACGGTAACGGGCCAAGCGTGTTTCGACAGCGCCATTAGGCACTTCTTCGTCAGCTCATATTTCTTTTCCAGAGGCTGGTAAGGGTCACACGTTCCACTCATCCAGACTCTGCCCACTGTTTTCTTTTTCAACTCCACTTGCAGCAGGCTTGGTGCGTTGATCTTTGCATCCACGAACTCGCCCCACTCTTCCTTGTGACCAGTGTACATCTTCATGAACCGTGCGTAACAGTATGTGCAGCCGTGCTCACAACCAATGTAGGGATTCACGGAATAATCAAAAACCTTCGATTTGGACAGAATGGTCTTCGCACAAACTTCTTTGACGATCATGGCGGTCAACTATTTCCAAGAACTGGCTGAAGTATGCAAAGAGCTTGGACGAGACTCTTGCTGTTCCAACATCTTCGCACTGAAAACAGATATCATACAGTAGGCTATTAAGTCACCCTTTCGTAGTGCGAGCTACATGCAAGGTCGCCGTCGCTTCTATATACCTAAGCTGCTGAAATGAAGTGTCTGTGAAGAACATGGTGTTTGTCCACACGAGCATCAGAACGAGCAATATGGACAGGTCCATCGACTTCTACACCAGGCTGCTGGGGCTCAAACTCATGGGTCGACACGAAATACCTCAGAACAACGCTGAAATCGCATTTCTCCAGGACCCAGATGAAAAAGGAGCAAAGCTTGAACTGACCTTCTACAGGAAACAGAAGAAGTTCATCCAACCCGACTACGAAGACCGACTGTTCGACCACATCGCCTTCGAGATCAAAGACATGAAGCAAACCATATCCAACATGCGAAAGAACAAGGTCACAATCACAGACGAACCCTTCAAACTCGGCCCAACCGGCCCCTTGATAGCATTCATAGAGGACCCTGACGGCACACTGATCGAACTCATCGAAAGAAAGTAGCTCATCACCAGTCCAGCCAAACCCGCATCCTTGAGTGACCAGCCAAACGCGCCAAAAAAACGAGGGCACGCGGGGTCTCATGTGAATGCCCGAAGTGAGGACTGGCACCCTAGGGCCGAGGGAAAGGCGTTCAGGCAAGCTCCGATCAGAGCAGATAAAACAGAAGACGCAGTGATAGCGCAGTGCATCGAAAAGGTACTACCCTTGGCGAGACTCTCGGCCAAGCCCTCGGCACGTGCTCGGCTGCAAGCCCGTACAAATCCGCTAGGGCCTTCACTGAGGCCTACGTGCAGTACTAGTACCCTAGGGGGGAGGGGGAGGGTGGAATAGACGGGGTGAAAACGCGAATACAGGGATGTAGCGTATGCCACCTGCGCGAAACAGAGCATGTTAACCCCTCCGTCGCACGTTGCGCAACGATTTGTCAACGTCTTTCAGGCCTAGTTTTGCGAGAATCTCCGATGTGGGTATGCCGTTCTTGTCCCAGCCGACCGCCCTGTAGTATCTTTGCTTGTACTCTTCGACCGCAGCCCTGTCCGCTGTCTTCCCCTTCTCGGGTCCGGATGGTAAGGGCTCGTAGAACCTCGGCGGGTTGTCATCATCGACCCTCGGGTTCCACGTCGCGTCGGGCCCGCCTAGTAGCAGCAGCGTCCTCTGAAGCTGCAGCGTCTTCAACGCTTTGTTTCTGCACCACTCTTTTCTCGTCAGTTTTACACCTGTAATCGCAGAGTAGAAGTCGAACCGAATTTTCGTCGGCCCTGCGAAGCTGTTGAAGCTGCAGAAGACTCCTGAATCGTTGAAAGTCTCCATCAACTCGCTGTTCCTCTCAAGCGGCAGTCCCGTCAGCGACGTGTGGTCTCCGCATTGGACTCCGCAAGCGTAGGAGATGATTTCAGGAAAGTCCTTCCCACTGCGGATTCCGTGCGCGCCGATGCTTACGCCCTTAGACTGCACAGCGTAGGGCAACAGGTCCTTCTTCTTCATCTTCCCGAGCTTCAACGCCGCGCGGTACGTTCCTTCGGCCAGCACATCACCTATGCCCGTTCGGAAAGCGATCTTCTTGACCAGAGCCGCGAAGGCTTCCGCGTTGCCCCACTTGAGCTCCAAACCGTCCAAGTTCTCTTTCGTCAGTATTCCTCTCTGATACAGCTCAGCCGCAAAGCCCATCACGTTACCCGTCTGTATGCCGCAAAGGCCCAAGTCGTCAACAAGCGACGAGAGAAACACGTTCTCCTCAGGCACGAAGATGCCCAAGTTCGGTCCCAAGTAGGCCTGCATCTCATAGTCAGGGTTGTCAGTTATCGCCCCTTTATACTTTCCATCCTTCACCACAGCGAGCTTCAGGCAAGTCGTCGGACAGCCGAAGTCACCCCAGTACTGCTTCACCCAGAAGCGGTTCTCAAACTTGTCAACGCCATAGCCCTTCTCATCATGCCACTCCTCCTGCCAGTTGCGCACCGGCTCGGAACTCGTCTTCGCACCGAAATAGTAGCCTCCGCCCCCGGTTCCCCAGCGCCTCCACATCTCCCCCTCGTACACATCGTTGCACAAGCTCCTGATCAGCCTCTTCACTCTGCCGATGTCAGCGACTTCCGGCAGCGGACCCGTCCCCCTGACGACGACTGCCTTGAGCATCTTGGAACCCATAACCGCCCCGTAACCGCCATAACCCGCAGCGTGCGACCACTTCGTCATCACAACAGCGGTCCGCACTTTGTTCTCGCCGGCTGGACCAACATACAGCATCGCAGGCTCCTTCCACTCACCGAACCGAGGATAACGCTCATTCAGAAGCTGCCTACCTTCCTTAGTCAGCACGGTGACCGTCTGCTTCCCATCCTTACCCCAAACGTGGCTGGCGTCTCGAAGCTCAACGTCTGAATCCTTAACGAACAGGTAAACCGGCTTCGCTGATTCACCGCTGACGATCACGCCGTCAAAACCTGCACACCTCAACTCAACCCCAAACTCCCCCGAAAGCGTCGAGCCAACAACCCCGTTGCTCTGCGGAGACTTACCAGACACACACGTTCTGCCTCCAGGAAAATACCCAGTCAGCGGCCCAGTCAAGAGTAACAATAGATTATCGGGTCCTAGAGGGTCTACTCTTTCCCATCTACCGCCTAACCTGTCCCACAGGATCTTCGAGGCTAACCCCCTGCCACCAACATAATCTCCCAAAATCTCGTCGCTGAACCTTGTTTCCTTGATAGTCTGCGTTGAAAGGTCCACGTCAAGAAACTTTCCAGCGTACCCCAGAATCACAGGTATTCATCCCCCTTCTCACCGTAGATCTTGGCCGCCAAATCCCGCGTCACTTCCTCCGGCTTCCGCGCATAAAGCTTGTAAGAAGTTTCATCCCGCCTAGAAACAGTCCTCAGCACGTTCCAGCTTCCTTCCCGACAGACCTTCACGCACTGCGGGTCGCCGTTGCACAGGTCACAGATAACGATGTGCTTCTCCCTCGGGTGCATGTGCGGAATCCTGCCTGGACAAGCATCAATACACTGCCCACAAGCAGTGCACTTCTCATTGTCCACCAGAACCGCACCGCTCTTCTTACTCACCGAGAGAGCGTCAACCGGACACGATTCCACACAGGGATAATCCTCACACTGCGCGCAGAAATGCGGAAACTCCAGCCCAGGAACCAACATGAAGACCCTGATCATAGAAGCCTCAGGCCAAACGCGGTTTTCATGGAAAAGTGAGCACGCAATCTCACATTTCCTGCACCCGCTGCATCTGGACAGTTCTCTTGCTATCCAGATAGGTTCTCTTTTAGGCGTCAACTGTGAACCTCTCAAAAGACTTGTAGACTTTCGTAGGACATGCCTTGATTTAAACGTGATGCTCAACGGGCGGCCATACATGCGTCGTTCAGACGAGACCAGAAAGAGGGTTTGCGGTTGCTTTATTAATTTCAGCTACTAACAGAGGCTTCGAAGGGTTCAAACCTGTGGTCTGTTGAAGCTCTGCTGGGCATTGTTCTAACTTCTTTCTCACTAAACATAATACCCTTCGCAGGTCCATCGAACCTCCTCATAGCTTCCACAATAGCAGTTTCTCCCATCAACGTTGACCCGGTGACCATAGGTTTCCTTATAGCTTTAGGCGCAGCTTCGGCGAAGTCGGTACACTACTTCGTCACCTTCTTCATCGGCAGATTCATAGGCGAAAAGCGTAGAAAACGCCTCGATGCGGCAGGATTAAAGATCAAAAGGTGGGCAGCTTTGGCACTCTTCGTCGTAGCTGCAACGCCTCTTCCGGACGAACCCGTTATCATACCGTTAGGTCTTCTCAGGTACAACCCTGCAAAGTTCTACCTAGCCTACTTCCTGGGTAAACTGGTAATAGCCGTCGCCGGAGCTTACCTGGGAACGTTCGCAAAGGGAATCTTTGCCTCAGTGATCAGCCAAGAAGTACTGATAACAATCTCCATAACACTAACGATACTGGTAACTGCCGTTCTCCTGAAAGTCGACGTTGAAAAGATCGTAGAGAAGGTACTCAGAAGAAAAGTCAGGTCGGGTGAGCAGGTTGAGGGTGATAGCTGACCTACACATTCACAGTCGTTACAGTCGCGCGACCAGCGAAAGAATGTGCATCGAGGAGATAGCTCGTTTCGCCAGGGTCAAAGGCTTGAACATCGTCGGCACAGGAGACTTCACGCACCCAAAATGGTTTGAAGAACTGAATAAAGCTCTCGTTCCAGAGCCGGAAACAAGCCTGTACAAACTTGCAAACAACACAGAGTTACCGATTCGTTTCATGATAACAACCGAGGTCAGCACGGTCTTCACGCACAAGAACGAGACAAAAAAGGTTCACCACGTCATCCTAACTCCGAGCTTACAAACCGCCGTCCAGATAAACGATAGACTGTCAAAGTGGGGAAACCTGCGGACAGACGGCAGACCAACGTTGAACGTTGACCCAGCAACCTTGGTTGAAGAAGTGATGGAAGTTTCCAGTGACAACATGGTCTTTCCCGCCCACGCTTGGACACCTTGGTTCAGCATCTTCGGGGCCTTCAGCGGCTTCGACAGCGTTGAAGAATGCTATCAAGACATGACTAGGCATATTCACGCTTTGGAAACTGGTCTTTCATCAGACCCGCCTATGAACTGGCGTCTGAGCAGGCTCGACAGGTTCACGCTGGTCTCAAACAGCGATAGCCACAGTTTCTGGCCATGGCGGATCGGCAGAGAAGCCAACGTCTTTGAACTGGAAAGGCCGAGCTACAGCGGAGTAACCGAAGCTATTCGGTTGAAGGACAAGCGGCACTTCAAGTTTACGATCGAAACAGACCCCGCCTACGGAAAATACCATTGGACAGGACACAGAAACTGCCACGTGGCGCTCTCGGCGCGTGAAGCTATAAAGTTTGCGAACGTTTGTCCAGTCTGCCGCAGACAACTCACAAAGGGCGTTGAGCAGAGAGTCGAGGAGCTGGCTGACAGGCCGAAGGGTTTTCAACCTGACGGCACGATTGGTTTCATGCGTCTGCTTCCGCTCTCGGAAATCATCGCAACAGTACTGAGAACAGATTCACCCTACACGCAGAAGGTTTGGAACATCTACAACCCGCTCGTTGAAAAGTTCGGCGACGAGTACGCGGTTCTGATCGACGCTTCCAAGGAAGAACTCAGCGCGATCGCCGGCGTGGAAGTTGCTGATGCGGTGGTCAGGGTTCGAGAGGGAAAGGCTAAGGTTGTGCCCGGCTACGACGGCGTCTACGGGCAACTGATAATCTCGAACGAGTCTCAGACGGAGCAGGTTGTTCCGAGAAGAGTTCAACAGTTGAACCTTACAGACTTCACTCTGTAGCCTCCTGTTCGTGCTTTCTCTGTACATCTGTCGTTCAAGTCTACGGCAAGCCTTATTTAGTCGCAAGAGACCCGATAATGCGGGTAACCCAAATGCAGACCCTAACGCAACAAACGGACGCCAAGGACGACAAGGTCTCAAAAATCATCGAAAGAGTCCTGACTCAGATATTTGGGAAAGAGGCCACTCATCTGATCTATAAGCACTTAGAACGCAGGTACTCGGTCAGGCGCAATGAGGTGAGTGAGAAGCTTGAGCTCTTCGCCGAAGGTCTTGAAGACTTTTTGAAATCCGGCGCCTACGTCATCGAAAGAAAGATTCTTGAGGATGTCTGGTCGACTTACGGTCTGGTCCAGAAGTCACATCTGGAGAAGCACGGAAAAGGAGCATGCTTCGTCAGTGAGATGAAGCAGCTTTTGAAGGAAGCATAGTTACATTTCTGTTTCACACCGTCACTTTTTTGAACAAGTGCTGAATCCGTTTTTCATTTGTGGACAGGTCGAGACCATTAGGACTTCTCTTAGTTTTGAACGATCCTTTTCCTGAATGGTGTTTCCACAGTTTGCGAGCGTACGGGGTTGTGAAACAGCTTGCGGCGCCGTGCGCGCTGTCGAGTCCTAGGCAGATAGTTTTTTATGCGTGCGCTGCTGGTTGTCATAGGGCTAAGGCCATCTTTTGGTTAGTTCGATTAGGTCAAAAGACTTAACAGTATCGTTTTGCAGAAAACCTTAAAGTCATCGGAAAACAAATAACTCGGACCTTATTTAGAGCATGGAGAAGGCGCGACGATTGAAGACCCAAGCAGTCAAGGCAAAGCTACTGGAGTACAACACGCCTCGCAGAGTAGTCCAGCTGTTATCGTTCCTGTTGTTCAGCACGATAATCTTCAACCTAGGCGTGCTTCCACTATTGCTTCCAGTGCTGTGGACAGGGGGGCTAATAGCCGGAAAAGGGAGCACTGTGGGCGACGCTTTCACGGCCATACAGCTTATGTTCAGTGGATGGGGCGCTGCTTACGCCGTTTTTCCATGGCTTGCACTGGCTTCATTTCTGACAGTCGGTGTGCTGATTGGAAGGTCGCTGTGTGGCTGGGTGTGTCCTTTCGGTTTTGTTCAAGACCTTACAGGCTTCATTCGTCGGAAGCAGACTGATCTGTCGTCTAGAACGCATGACAACATGGTTTACACAAAATACTTCGTTCTGGCCATCGCGTTACTGATTCCCGTCACTTTTTCAGCAATGAGCACGGTGGGCATAGGTCTTGCCTACCAAAGTGCATTCGGTATCTTTGCGCAAGCTCCGTTCACCGCCGTGAGCCCTTCGGAGACTCTGTTTTCAATCGTGCCGAAAACGATCCAGAGTTTTCACTTTTCAGGTCTTCAGAACCTGGGCTCAGACTTTCTGTACGGGCTCTCGATTCTGCCTCCGCTCTTCTGGGTTCAATTCGCGATTATGATTATCGTTCTTGTTTTTGCGGCTTACGTTCCGCGAAGCTGGTGCAGGTACTTCTGTCCGCATGGGGCCTTCTTGGCTATAATGAACAGGTTCAGTTTCATCGGTCTGCGCCGAGAACCCTTCAAGTGCGAGAAGGGCGGTTGCCGAGAATGCGTGCAGGTGTGTCCAACCCGTGTTCCGATACTGGAGCTGCCATGGGAGAAGTTCAGCCACCCAGAATGCATCTACTGCATGAAATGTGCCGACGCGTGCGAACACAAGGCCATCAAACTGACGTATCCGTGACTTCTCAAAAAAACTCTGCCTCGTCAACTCTTCTGAGCCCAGAAGCTCTTTGAATACTCGCCTAGGACGGCTTCGTAAACGCCCATGGTCTGTTGAGCTATTCTGTCCCAGTTGAACCTTTCCTGGATTTTTTTGCACGCGTTGCTTCTCAGACGGTTTGCGTTCGTTTCATCTGTCAGTATCCTCGTTATCCCCCACGCCAGTGAGTCAGGGTTGCCTGGATAGACCTTGACGCCGTCCACGTCGTGGTCAACTATCTCTGCCAAGCCGCCCGTGTCGGAGACCACAACTGGGCTTTTTGCCGCCATGGCCTCGAGTGCGACTATTCCGAAGGGTTCAAAAAGAGACGGTACAACCGAAACGTCCGCGCACGTCTGCAACCCTCGCAGCGTTTCATCGTCGACGAACCCTGTGAACAAGACTTTGTGGGCTATTCCCATGCCCTTTACTATTCCCGAAAGCTGCTCTTTCATGTACCCGTTGCCGACGATTATGATCTTCGCGTTGACTTTTTCCAGCACCTTCGGAGCTGCGTTGACTAGCACGTGAACTCCTTTTTCGTGGACCAGTCTGCCGACGAAGAGCACGATTTTTTCTTCGGGCAAAGCGAACCTGCTTCTGAACTGGCTTAACTCGTTTTTCTTGATTGCAGCGTAGACGTCAGCGTTGACACCGTTCGGAATCATCATCATCTTGTCTGGGGGCAACCCGAAAGCCCATCGCACGTGTGAGACCATGTAGTCGCTGCAGCATATGACCTTCCATGCTTCGTACGTGAGCCAGGCTTCTGTCTCATGGATCATCCTTTCGTAGTCGGAGTGAATTCCGTTTCTGCGCCCGATTTCGGTCGAGTGCATGGTGGCAAAGAGTGGCCGTCGGAAGACGTGTTTTAGGCCGATCCCTGCGGTTGCAACGAGCCAGTCGTGAGCGTGAAAGAGGTCCACCTTGGCCTTTAAGCTCTTGGCGAGTGCCGCGGCTTCTTTCTGCATGTTCATGTTCATCAAGTAGACCCACGTTGCAAAGTCGGGTGACGGGTTCTTGTACGAGTCTATTCGAAAGACTTCTACACCGTCCAACACTTCGTGCTGTGGTGCGCCAGGAAAATCGCACGTAACCACGTAGACCTTGGCGCCGTTTTTCGCCAGGCTTTTTGACAGGTAGTAGACGTGTGGAGATATTCCTCCGATGGTTCTCGGCGGGAACTCCCAGGTGAGCATCATGATGGTTAAGTCGTGGTCCATTAGGATGCTCCAGCCTCTGCGGTGTTCTTGTAAACTGCCAGGATGCCCTTCATCCAACCTGTGGACCCTGGTGGAATCACGTTCATCTTTTCTATGGGCGCTCTGTGAAGCCTGAAGGCTTCGTCCCGCATCCATTCAGACTTCACGACCAGCCTCGAGGCTTCGTACATGCCTAGCCATTCGATGCTTTTGATGGCCATGTTGAAGGGGGAGTTGGAACCGTGAGAGCGATGGTCCTCTAGGCTTTCAACTGAGTAGACAAACGGGATGTTCAGCGCTTTCTTCAACGTGACCGCTGCGGGTATGAAGTGCCAGTCATGGACATCTATGAGGTCTACCTGTCTACTCTTGTCGTAGTAGATGTTGGCGGCCACTCTTTCAACCTCTTGGTTCAAGGTTAAAACCCACGTGAGGACACCGATGTGTGTGTGAACTGGGTTGGTCACCCTGAAGGTTTTGACGCCTTCTGGTTCATCATACTCGCCTGTCAGGTAATCGTCATAAGTGACCACGTAGGGCTCCGTTTGACTCGTGACGAGTTGCACGGCAAGCGTCTTCACGTAGGCTGCTAGCTGACCGACAATTCTAGGGGGGTATTCCCATGAGAATATTATTTCACGCATCAGCCTTTCCCTACGTGAAAAGCGCGCAGACTTTTATTATTCCGCTTCCAGTCAAGTAGTAGCGCTTTTTTCCCTCGTTGTCCGTGAAGCTCTGCGCAAAGCCTTCAGACTTGTAACCGTCCAGAATTCTCTCCAGCTCGTTGATGTCGATCTGCAAGACCAGGGCCAGCTCCTCACTTCTTCTCGCTAAATCGGGCGCGGTCGCGCACAGGTTGTGCAGCGTTTGCAGGATCTTTTCCGAAAGCGGAAGTTCTTCTCGCATGTTTCCACCTTGTGTTAAACTACGACCAGTATTCTTCATGAGTTTTTCTTATAAACCCAACCGTGCGCACAAGTCAGAAGTATCTTGTCGCTGACTGTATTTCAGCCCTCAAATCGTCCAGCCTCTTTTTCGTAACTTTGACTATTCCGTTTTTAAGCTGTTCTCCTTCCGTTCTAGCAAGCCTCATCTGCTTGAATTCTCTTGCCAGCACTTGGTCTTGGAGTGATTTTTCAGCCCAATTTGCAAAGTCTCCGCGTTTGTTGTGAAATTCAACTGACTTCATGCTGACCTTCTGGATGGCTCTTGTAAACCCCCTTAAGCTCCAGGCCATTGTCCCCGTGAAGTATTTCTCGCCGGTGCCTGTGTAGAAGAGGAACGGTTCATCTGCCACGACGGTTGCAAGTCTTATTCTGTTTTCAAAGTCGAGTATCGCAGCTTGCAGGGTGACGAAAGCGTCTGCCGGCGTGCCGAAAGGGCTGAAGTAGGAGTGAACTTCACCGGGGCCTCCCCCAGCTGTGAACATGTAGTAAAGGTGGTCGCTTGTTTGGAAGTACCTCCAGGTTTTTAAGAAATCCTTGTCCTCCGCCTCTTTGACAAGCGGCTCTAGTCGCCTCAGGCTCGTGTAGTAGGCCCACTGCATGGCGTTACCGAGCCAGCAGCTTGCGTCCCTCTCCAAGTCTGCCCAGGAAACGGTTCCTCCGAGTTCTGGGACGTCGATCTCGCCTGCAGAGGCGTACTTTTCTACCACTTCTGATGGCGTGGACATGTGGAGGTTCCACCACTTCAGTATCTCGCTTGGCAGGTGTCTGAGGAATTCGTGGATGCCTGTTTCTGGCCAGTGGTGCTCTCCGAAGGTTTCGTAGTCTGGAAAGATGTTGATGCAGTTGCCCGGTGTGCCTGCCAGCCAACTCGCGTACTTGTCCGCGGTCAGTGGCCACTCGTTCCACCATCTTGCTGAAAACCTGAACCCTATGTCGTCTGTCAGCTTGTAATTGCGTAGGAAGACCTTGATTTTCTTGGAGTCCTTCGGCGAGTAGAGGTAGTTCGGCGACTTTCCCTGCAGTATTCTCTCGACGCCTTCGGTGAAGATTCCCTTGTATCCCAGCTTTTCCACGGTTCGGGCTACGGCGTTGTTGTAGAGCAGTTCTGTGTTCTCGAAGACCAGTGGAGTGTAGTCGAGCAGGTCTCGCATTATCTGCTGGTGCATCTTCACCTGTTCGATGAATTCTTCTCTTTCCGGGTAGAGGCTTGCAAGCGAGTGGTAGTAGGTTTGGCTGAGAAATTCGACGAGTCCTGTTTGTGCAAGCTGTTTGAACGATTCGAGCAGGTCTTTGTTGAACATCTCGCACTGTTCCAAGAAGATTCCGGAGAGGCTGAAGGACACTTTGACCTTTTTTCTCTCGTTCTTGTACCTGTCGACCAGTTCGAGCAAGATGTTGTTGGAGGGGAAATAGCACTTCCTGCCTGCTCTGTCAAAGATCTCCTTGTTCGCCGCGTTGTCGAAGTAGTACTCGAAGAGTTCTTCCTTTTTCACGCGTTTGAAGATCTTGTTGTCCCAGTAGAAGCTCTTCTTTATCCTGTGAGGCTGATGAACCTCGAAAATCAAAACGATGTCCGTCAAGCCTGTTGCCCTCTGTTCTATATATCCGCCTGTTTTTATTTCTTATTTGCTGTCTGAACGCATGAACGCAACGTGCTTAATGGCCTTTAGCGCGCGCCCATGGGTCCAACTTCCATCCCCGGCTTCCAAGCGTAAACCCATAGACTCACTTTCTCTTCCTGGCAGGCTAGGGATCCACCCCTCCTAGGTTTCAATGTACCATGGATATTTGGGTCCAAATATGAACCAACAAACACGTTCATTCCTGCCCTCCCATCTCTCAAGCCCACTCTGGGCTTCACGGCTCCTGCCCTTCTCGGAAAGCCAGTTGTTTTCTCATTGCTTCTGCCCTTTTTTCAGCATGCTCAGCAAAGTCTGTTCTCGATCAATCATCCAACGACGCTTACAAAACGTCCAGTTCAACGTCAGTTGCTTGCGAGAAATGACGTAATGTGATGCCACTCAAAGGCGGCCAAAGAGTTAACACGCGCTATGTACAGTTCGGGCCAAGCTGTTAAAAAAGCAACGGTGAGACGACATCTCTGAGCAGCAGAGAAAGTGAAGTTAAGATGAAGCCAAAGTTCAGAAAAGGCCACTCCTCAATAATATCGGGTCAATTGATAACAATAGTCAGAAGTCTTGATCGGTTCTTTCAAAGTAAGGTTTCTCTCCCTAGAATCAGGGCCGGTCAGAGGCAAGAAATTGAAACTTTGATCTGTGAAGAGGCTTTGTTGTTTGCTCAATACTTGAGGAATGAAAAGCAAACTTGGATTCCCAGAATTGCGAATCTGTCTATATAGCGCGCGCTAAAGAAAAGGGGGTCAATCGCATCTTTCTAGGTTGTCCATTGTGGAGTTATTGCCCACCCAGTTAGAAAACCAAAACTGCCATCGTAGTACACGTTTGCATCGATAGATGTCCATGTTCGTCCCCCTATAGACACAACATCCACGTATGTGTCGTTGGCGACATAGTCAAGTGAATAAAGCACAAGATGTAGTCTAACGCCTGTCGCAGTTCTCGTGCCTGCGTTGAAGAGGTATCCGTAAATATGAAGATGCGATGTCTGCGAAGGTAGATAAACATCATTTCCTTCCAAGTTGACCTTCCAAACCTCAGGGGCTTGAAGACTGTTAACCTGAGCCTGAAAACTCGTGTTTTGAGAAACTAATGTGTTGTATTCCGAGTCGTTATGACTTTGGCTTGCAACGTAACTGTCATACTGTTCATTCTTGTCATTGATTGCCATTGAATAGAAGCTTACCGCACCAACTAAGCCAGCTACTAGTACAAGACATACAATGCCGAGTCCAATAGCAACAGTCCTGTCGACAACCCTTCTAGTCTTCATTTTCTCATCTTGACCCATTAGCACACCAAGTGGACGCATATGGAGATGGTCGGGATATAAAACTTCGTAGAACCATGTTGAGGACAACAATTTCTCTGGTGCGGTTGCACTGTTGAAAGCATAGCGCGCTGAGCGAGTGAGTAAGCATATGAGGTGTGTGTTTGGGGGTAAAGTTTTATCCCAAACACACACTTCTTTCTTTCACATTCTCTCTCTTTCTCTACCTGTACAAACAAACAAAAAAACCCTTTACCTTGAAGCTCGAAAAAGGCAAAGGCTTCATCAAACCTTGATTTTGTTCTCAGTCATCAACCGAAAAGTAACAGCTTCACGGAACAGCCTCGTCAACCGAAGAAGTAACAGAACCTTGTGGAGCAAAACCTAAAAGAAACAATCATCCTCAATAACAAATGTGTCAAGCCCAATTATCGCTCGCGACCTTGAAGGTTGGGAATTGCCATGGCAAGTGGTATCATACTGATTCTGCAAATCATCTGGGTAAACATGAAAATCGCCATGCTCAAAGCGCGTCTGGCACTTCCAGCAGGCCAGCGGACGCGAGAACGCCTGCACAAACGGGTTCAAGACCTTCAAATGACTTCCGGCAGATTCTAAAACGATTTACTCACGTGAATTTGGCGACTTGAGAATTGTTTAACCAGCAACCTCTTGCTTTTCTCCAACAAATCTGTCTTTCAATAGTGCTCGCTAAGTCAATCTAAATACCTGCGCGGGCCATCTTAAGCAGAGACGCATTGATAAGGGACAGCACCCGCAGGAAACGTAGCCGAAAACAGGAGGATATTTCGTGTTGAGGGTTTTGATCGCATACTACTCAAAGACGGGAAATACGGAAACGATCTCTAATGCCGTAAAGCAGGCTTTGGAATCGAATTGTGAAGTCGACGTGTTAAAAATCGAGATGGTGAAGGAGTACAGCGACACCCTGCCCCACCTTAACCCAAGGATTCTCTTCGACACCGTTCTGAACAGGAAGCCGAGGATAAGGTCTCTGCAGGACATGAATCCATACGATGTCATCTGCGTTGGAACGCCCAACTGGTACGGCCGAATAGCGCCTCCGGTAAACACTTTCATAGAGGAGATGACAAACGCGGAAGGAAAAAAGGCAATAGCCTTCGTCTCATCCGGACTAGGAAGAGAAGGCATGGCGAGCGCTCTGAAGAACAGACTTGAAAAGAAGAGTCTGAAAGTGCTAAAGACGCTGAGTCTCAAGCTAGGAGAGATAAGCGAATCACAGCTGACAGAAATCGTGGAGACAGCAACGACGGTAAACTAGGTTTTTTGATACAACCAGCGTTTTCTTCTGTAGACCGTGCGTTCACGAAATCGTCTTGATTTGACCTTCTTTGGGTTTCGTTTCCGGAGTTACTGCGATTCCTTCGGGTTCGTTGACGATGAGATCGATTTTTGGTTCCGTTTTGCTGCGTCTCTTTTCTTCCGCCATCCTTTCAAATCGTCTCATATCGTGACACATCGCCTTTACCTCTTCTTGTTTCACCCGTTTGGCGAGAATGTTCGTGGTTAAGTCGCTTGTTAATCGTGAATACGGATTCAGAATAGATCTCCCCTCAGGTTCTGAGACATCCAGCGCTTCTGGTATCGAATCTCTTTGCTGGCAGCGCTCTACGCGCGCGCAGGACAATTCTGTACCGTGGACTGCCCTCACCACTATCTTACATTCGCTCTCCGTATAAAACCAAGTGTCTTGACAACCCTTTGACCGAAGGTTCCTTGCTCAATCTCAGCAACATCTCAGTCACCTGTTTAAAGAACTTTTCATCCCAGCTGCGAGCTTCCTGAATTTCTTTGGGAATAGACAGTAAATCCAACATACCGCAAACAGCGTAGATCTCAATAACCTTAACCCCTTCCTTCTCAAAGAACTCTCTGGCCTCTTCCACGCTAACAGCCTTGTATTTCTCTTCTTCATCGTAGACGTAACTCGATTTTGATTTAACTAAGGCAAGGGCAGAATCTGGGTCCTCGCAAAACTTACTGATAGCAGCGCCGAACCTATTCATCAGAAACATCGAAATCTTTCCGCCCTTCTTCGTCACTCGTATGAGTTCTTTCGCGATATCTATCTTTCCGTCCCAGCAGAGGACAAAATCAAAACTCTCGTCAGCAAAGCGAAGCTTGTAGACATCACATTCCAAGATCTCCACTCTGTCTGACACTCCCTCCCTGCGCATTTTTCGCTTCGCCACACTTAGCATCCCGGGAGAAAGATCACACAGAGTAACTGAGTACCCCATCTTCGCCAAAGGAAGCGTCATTCTCCCAGTGCCACCGGCGGCATCCAAAATCCTCGCGCTTTTGTCTTTTGGGAGATATGGCCCCAGCAGCTCCCAGTCAACATAATGTTCAACAGCACCATGGAACCTCTCATACCATTCATCATATCTCTCAGCGTGCTCGTCCCATTTCTTTCTCATACGTTCAATTTCTCGAGATCTGTCTTCCAACATTTCTCCTCAGTATCCAGGCATTTTTCCTTGATAAGACAACTATCAAAAGTATGGTATTTAAATTACAAAGTTCATAGTCGCATACTTGATATGCAGAAGGCAAGTAACGTGAACAACAAAAGCGATAGCACTTGTTTCTGTCCTCTGGAAAGTTTCATAAACACCATTGGCAGAAAATGGACCGTTCTTATTATCAACGCAATTGATATTTACGGAAGATTAAGGTTCAACAGACTTATGAAAGAGTTAGGCGGTATCAGCCCAAGAACCCTTTCAGACAGGCTTAAAGAGCTCCAAGCAGAAGGCTTGATCGAAAGAGAATTCTTTGCTGAAATACCTCCACGCGTTGAATACTCGCTCACAAAAGACGGTGTAGAACTTAGAGAATCGATTATACCTCTTCTAGAATGGGCTGTGAGAAGAAATGTCGCAAGCGGTCGCACCGTTGACTGTGAATGTGAGGAATGCAAGAGAAGGTTCAGATCACAAACCATGAGTTATACAAAAGTACCAGCAATCCCAAAAGGGATTGGCGGGAGACGTCGCCGCCTAGCCACATAGGGCGCTTAGGCGTTAGCACGCGATTTTAATCTGTTGTTCCTCAGAAATCTTATATCCTGAGCGGAACCAGACCTGACATCATGGGCCGAAACGAAAACACAAGGGAGACTGTTCTAAAAGCCTCTCGCGCTTACTACACTCACCTAGCCTACTACGAAGACCTACTGGCTCAGCGACAGCGACGAGCCGCTGAGACCACAAAACGTCAGCTCGACTTTCTTGAATCTGCCTTCCGCACGCATGCAACCCATCAGGTCAGAGAGGTACTCGATGTTGCGTGTGGAAACGGTCGACACGTAATCGGGTTGGCGCACCGCCACTACCAATGCACTGGACAAGACTACACCTCTGAACGAGTTCAGATAGCCAAAGTCAGAGCTAAACGCGAAGGTGTCTCTGTCAAACTGTTGCAGGGTGATGCCACGAGACTAGAGTATCAGAATGAGTTTGACGCAGTGCTCGCACTCTACATACTCTTCCTCCTCCCAGACGATGATGATGTTGTGAGGACTCTGCGCCAGATCTACCGCGCCCTAAGGTCAGGCGGCATACTAGTCTGCAACATCGACAATCCTTGGTATGCGGGTAAGGGCTGGTTCTCAGACGTGATCCATAAAGGGCTTCATGTTGAAGAATCCCACGCTCGTGGTATACGCATCACAACTATCAGTCGACTCCAAGACTTTGAACCGATCCATGGTGTGGCTTGGGATCAGGAGACGAGCATAGTCGAGGCTCCCGATGGCACACACGTCTTCCGAGACCGCGAACGCTCGCGGCTCTTCACCTACTGGGACATCCTCCACTACCTTCAGGCAACCGGCTTCAAAGAGATCAACTGCTACCCCGACTGGAAGATCAAGCCGCCTAAAAAACCCAAGGCGAAAGAATTAGTATTCGTCTCCCGAAAAGACTAGGCACGCATCATTCCTCTAAACCATAAGGAGGCGTTGACTCGGGTGCGTGCGCACGGAATTCCCCTCTCCCTCGTGGCTGTGGCCTTAACTGCTTTGATAATCGCGCTGGTCATCTTCTATGCTTATCACGATTGGACCCTCGTTGGTGCCAGCCTATTCCTGCTCATGGTTCTTGCTCTGTCGTTAAGAATCATTTGGCTGATTGACAGTTTCAGACGAAGAAGACCAAAATCGTAAATCAATCGACCAACAGGCGCAACTTCTTTCCAGAGATATGTGTGAGATAATCTAGCGCATTCTATCCAGAAAGAGTGTGGCGTTAAACGGGATAACGTCAAGTTTGTATGTCATTACATGGAACGTAGGCGCGCGAGGCAATCGTGAATACGAGCCTTATGAAAGATTGGAGATTTCTCCCGCAGATTCCTTCTTTGTTTCTTCCTCAAAATAGGTGAACCAACTGCCAAAGCGATTGCAGAGTGATCGTTTCATCCTCTTATTCATAGGCTCTTTCTCTTGGCCCGATGTAGTGAATGAGTACTATCCTTTCGTTCCAAGAGACTTGGTAAACGATTCTCAAGTCTCCCATTCTGATCCTGTATATGCTTTCATAGCCCCTCAGTTTGCAGACGTCGGCTTTCCTGTATGGAATCGGATCTTTTTTCAGAATCATGATCATTGTTGCTATTCTTTGTTTTTGCTTTTTGTCCAGTTTCTCTACGTTTCTCAGGGCTTTCCTCTTTATGCTAACGGCGAACATGTGTCTTGCCCAGAGCCTTCATCATTGCTCTTTCGTCAGCAATTTCACCTTTTTCTTCGATTGCCCTCTTTTCTTCGCTTGTGGGCTCTTCGACTGGTATCAGTTTTTCCACCAGCTCCTTGTAGAGAATCCTCAGTTCTTTCAGCTCTTTCTTAATGTCCTTCAACACTTCAACGCTCACAATCAAGCCTCGCAATCGTTTATGCAGACTCGCGTTTATATTTGTTATGAACATCGTTTTGAAGGCCTCGTTTTCCCCGTACTAGCAGGAGTCGAGCATTCAATTTCATGGATCGATCTCCCGTCATCCCCTTTCTCTTTCTATCTCATTAGTATCTCCTACGAGAACCTGCTTGTCGGGGGCAAGTCTGCATTCTTTGCGTATTAACAAATGTTAATAACGGTGGCTCAATATCATGACAACCAGAAGTGACGACATGGCAAATCCAAACAAACAAAGCCATGTTATATCAATGTTGAACGGTTTTACTCCCGCAAACCTCTGTTTTTGTTTTGAAAGTTTTGGTTCTTTCTATTGCTGTTTGGATTCTTATGAGGAATTTCTCGGATGTGCTTTAAGGTATTCGCTTAACGCCTTTTTTGTTATGACCCAGTTTCTGCGGAGTTTGAAGGCTCCTATGCTGCCCTTTCGGGCCAATAGGCTTAAGTATTCTTGTGTGAAAGGCGAGAGTTTGCTCGCTTCGGCCAGAGTCAGTATTTCCGCTTCTTTTTCAAATGCAAGAAGGTAGATGTCAAGCGACCTCTCAACACAGTTGGCCACGAAATTTCCGAAAGGAATCAGATTTCCGTTATCTGCTTCGCTTAATGCTCTCAAATATTTCGGTCGATCCACTTTAAGGAGGACCGTAAACGGATACCCGGTTCTCAATAGAACGACATTCATTAGAAGCCTTGCAGTTCTGCCATTTCCGTCCAGAAAAGGATGTATATAGACGAGCCCGTGGTGGAAAAAAGCCGCCAGTTCAATCGGCCTTAATTCGTCTGGGTTTTGGCTGAGAGTCTGCAGAAGCTCGCTTATCATCGATTGGATTTTTTCCGCCGAGGGCGGCATGAAAGTCGTACCCGCAACCCTAACTTGACCACTTCTATACTTGCCTGCGTTTTGATCATCTATGCTACGCATAAGAAGTTCATGCACCCTCAAAATATCGTCTTGCTCGATTGCTGTTCTTTTTCGAGCGAGTTTTTCCACATAGTCAATGGAATCTGGATGGTTTCTCGCCTCCAAATGCTCTCTCAGACTTTTTCCACGAACCGTTATACCCTCCTGAATGACGAGTTGAGTTTCTCTGAGCGAAAGAGTGTTGCCCTCGATGGCATTAGAGTTGTAAGCAAACTCGATTTGCATCTGTTCCCATAACTTTTTGACAAGTTGAGAAGGCAGGGGGCGAAGTCTGTCCAGAGCTCCCTTTTTCGAAAGTATTCGCGCGTATATCTTAGGTTTCACCGTCTGCATGGTGACATTTCCACGATCCCTCTAAGGGGTTAACCGATATAAAAAAGTATCGTATAAACAAGTTGCTTTTGCATCCGATATATCTTCTCGACCCTTACGAACACTTGTAGCCATGCCTCGCGTTCTTCTCAACGTTCAAACAGTTCATTTGGCCCTTTAGAGTTGACGCTTAATAATGACAAACTTACCCCACGAGCACCTACCTCATAAGTATCAGTTTTGACGGTAAGGAACGAATGCGGTTCTTATGGGAAACGGGTTTTTCAAGAAGAAGTGGCGATGTCTCCCGCAAAATCCGATTTTTCTTTTCCAGATTCTGAACCATCAATGGAAGATATATGACCCCAAGATTTTGTCGATTCGTTCTACTTTTTCTTTCTCCTGGTTTTTCATCGCGTTTGCTCTGCGCGCGAGGTGTATGCTCTGTTTTAGCGGAAAGTTTTAAATTTGATCAACTTGAATAAGGAAAACAGGTAACAAACATGAAGCCATACGGAATTGGACTCATCATAATATTGATTTCGTTCGTGATGGGCACGTATGCAACCTACGTATCCTACAACTATCTCGCGAACCCCCCGAACATTAGTGACGCAGCGGCAAGGTATGACGAATTAAAGACGGCAAGCCTAGTTGGACTGATCTCTTCAGTGATAGGAATAATAGGCATACTGATATTTCTGGTTGAATTCATGAAACACGAACACGGGATCTCATCGACAAAAGTTTCACCGCCGCCTCCATAAAACACTGATCAGCAACACTGCTTAAACAACGTAGCAATGCGGATTAACTCTCAGGTTAACTTTCCACCAGAATGACAGGATACTTGGACTAGAACTGTCTTCAACACGACCTCGTCATCAGAGTTCCCTCGGAAGCCCCAACTTTCAAAAATCTAATCGGTCCTTGCTTTCCCTGAACTATTCTGGCCTCACGTTTTTCCGCAGTTTCCCCCTCGAACTTCAGGCGTTTCACTTCACGGCTCATCAGCCCCAACACCATGGCACTCGACTACATGTACCACCGCCGAAACAGATACCAAACCGAACACTCACCCAGCCAGCGAAAACCAGCTTCCCGCTCTATCGTCCCAGCAACTCACTTCATACTCTCCACCGCCACTGAAATCAAGAAAGCACGCCGTTGCACACACACTCCACGCGCGCGTGAGGTTAATCGGGAAAGTGTTCCTAGTGCACGCTCCGCGACTATTTTTCGACGATGTTAATCACGATGCCAAAGGGGTCTTCGAAATAAAGTGCTCTATCTTCAGGCCATTCTTTGATTATTCTACAACCATCCTTTACGAGATATTGCTTTGCCTTCTCGTAGTTGCCCACGTCGAGTGCTGGAATGAACGGGATAACCTTCTCGTCCTTCCCTACGTAGAGCGTGATTTTGCCCGTATCATAAACAAGTCGCTTACCTGTTCTTTTCGAGATAAACCCCAATACATTGCTATAGAAATCCTCTGCCTTTTCCAAGTCCGTCACGTGTATGGCAAAGTCACCGTCCGTGGCAAACACGACCATTTGGTCGGACAGTCTGCTTGATTTGCTCATTTCCTAACTCCCTAAGACAATTCTCACGTTGCTAATGGATTTCTATCTTGCCGTAACCCAAGCGCGCGCCCTTTCGTTTCTCAAACAGGATTCGAGAGCGTAAGGTTAAATGGGAAAGCTGGAACGGGCACCGTTAACTTGTTCATGGTGACTAGTCAGAAATCAAGATGGTTATTTTCAAACAAAAAAAGGGGAAGACTATTTTTCCAAGATTACCTTCTTTGCTGTAAATCGGACGCCATATTTCTCTAGCAAGTCGATGCCAAGTAAACTTGGGCATTGATCCACTATTGCTCTCTCTGAATCGTTCCGTGGTTCATGTTTCAAAACCGTGACAATTGGCAATCTTTCAATATGAAAGCTATTTTCAGATACCCGAAAGACCACTAGGACATCTCGAAGGAGATAGTTTTTGATTCTAGTGCAACCAATGCCTATGACTGGACTTTGGGACTCTTCGAGTTGCCCATAATCTATGCCCAGTCTAAGGGCATCCCGATCGGCAATTGTAGTTCTAGATGCTCCGGTGTCAACATACAATCGGATTGGGGCATTGATGTTAGGATTCGCACACATGAGATACGCATTTACATATCCTAATTTGCTTCTTCCACGTGCTCCATGTATCCGCAAACATATCTACCTTCGAGAGAGGAGCCAGTTCTAAAGTATCAGGTCCATTTTCTCTTTACTCACAAACTCGATGACTATTGCTCCAATATCTTTGTATTGTTTCTTGAGTGTCTTGATTAGGCTTCTTGCGTCTTTGTCATGCATTAGTACATTGCCATTATCTACAGCCACATACTCGTCACCATATTCTTTTTTCAGCTTGTCATAGTTGTCTTGGAACCACTTCATATTAGTTTCAAATCTATGAAACACTTGTTTTTGCCGACCTAGTAAAACTGACATCTGCTTTCCACCCCCACAATTTAGCACTATATTGCATTTTAGTGTTCTTTAATCTCTTATCCCCTTTCTATCCAAAGCAGTATTGCTTCATTTATGGCTTCCTTGAGGTTGCCTTTTTTCATGCCCTTCCTTCTAAACACTGTTTCTCGCAAACGCCTCTCTAGATCATCAGGTAGTACTATGTCCATTCTTCCCATTTTTCACCACAAACGCAGTGTACACATTGCCCCTTATATGGTTTTCCACATAAACACAAAGCTTATATGCAACAACGGATAGAATCAAAAGACTTAGCTAGTTCTTCGAAAAGGTCTTGGCTGCTAGGAATGCTAATCTGCAAAATATCATGAGAATACACAATTCATGTATCCTAACGGATTTCTTGCGTTCGCATGAAGTGAGTCTTGACCCTATCGGTGCAAACATGATCATACGTGCGCTACCACGCTACTGTCTCACACGTCGACAACACAGTGAGACATCTGCTTGACACGTGTCTGACAGCAGTGAGACAGCATTGATACACTCAAAATCGATGAAACGGAAAAGATATGCACAGGTTGCCGATCCACAGTAGTGTGCAAAGGCAGGTCGATCTGCCTTACATTCCAAGATTTGTAGACCTTAATTACAGGTGGGGATGCCTCCCGCAAAGTCGGATCTTTCTAGGAACTTGACATACCGATAGAACAACATAGGAGAGTGAGAGCACCTGACTAAGAAACAGAGACTCCGCCCGTGTTCTAATCTCTGGATTTTCTGTTCTAATCTCTAGGATTATAGGGAAGCCAAGCTAATTATCTGTTGGGCGGATTGAACCCGATGGGTAAGATGTTAAGGTTGATAGCAGGCTTACTGGCCATAGGAACTGTTGTTTTGACAATTGCAATAGTCTATGTAGCTGGTGTAGAACAGGGGGTGAATTCACAGCAGCCACAGATAGCTGAGTTGTACAGGAGACTAAACCCTGACGTCCTCATGAATCCGCTTCCATATATGCATCCACTAAGAGATTTTCTCTTCGGCTCTGCTCTCTTCATCGGAATCTGTTGGATAGCTTTCTTCATTACCATATCTCTACGGGCAAAGAAGAAGGAATTCTTCTGAACGAAAATCTTTACAATGCTGTCAGAGATACTGTACACCCATCGCGCGCTTTTCTGTTCTACATTTTTTGCCATACTATTTACAGGTTTTAAAACGCTTCGCCAGAGTGAGAATTTCTACTTCTTTTTCAAACGCAAGAAGGTAGATGTCAAGCGACCTCTCAACACAGTTGGCCACGAAATTTGCGAAAAGAATCAGGTTTCCGTTATCTGCTTCGCTTAACGCTCGCGCGCGCTAGCAATCGGAGAAAGATGGTGGACCTCCGATATAACGAAACTAAAACATATCTAGCTCCAAATAGACGGACCCACCACCGTTGCACGCGCACACTCGACACAACGAGAGCAGCGCGCACTGTTGGAAACGCCATGTGATGCTAGGCTGTTCTGGCTGCGGCTTTTTCCAGTGCAACGACGCCTGGAAGCTTCTTACCCATCAGAAACTCTATCAGCGCCCCGCCGGCCGTGCTGACGTACGATATTTTCTTGCTCAACCCAAACTCTTCAATAGCCGATATCGTGTGTCCCCCTCCGGCCAGAGAAAACGCCTTAGAATTCGCGACCTCTTCAAGAATCCTTCTCGTTCCAAAACTGAACTCCTTGTTCTCATAAACTCCCATCGGGCCGCTGATGACTATCGAACTCGCACTTCTTATTATCTCAGCGTAGTCATCAATCGTTTTTGTCCCGATGTCGTAAGTCGAATACTCCGTGGGCAGCTCGTTGACCGATAGCTCTTTTCTGTTGCCATGCACTTCCACAGCCAAATCCTGTGGTGTCTTAATTCTGTCGGGGTATTTTCTGAAGAGCTCTCTTATGCCGGGTAAGAGATTCATGAGCTCCTTTTTCTCCAAGAGGTCCATGTTCGGTTTGCCAAGGTCTACACCTTTTGCCGCCAAGAACACCTGGCCCACGACTCCTCCTGTGAGCACGTTGTTCGCTATTTCCTTGTCCAGCACGTACTTGGAAATTTCAAGCGAGTCGTCCGCTTTCGCACCTCCAAGTATGAAGATGCAAGGTTTTTCCGGGTTCTCCAACACCTTGCTGAGCGATTTCAGTTCTCTCTCCATTATGCGTCCTGCAACACTCGGCAATACGGCTGTGAAGCCTACCATTGACACGTGTGCCCTGTGCGCAGCTGCGAAAGCATCGTTCACGAAAAGATCCGCCAGAGGAGCAAGGTTTTTGACAAGCTCCGTCTTCGCATGCTCTTCCGGCGATCCATCTTTGGTTTCACCGGCAAACGTCCTCACGTTCTCCAGAACGAGAATTTCACCGCTCTTCAAGCTCTTTATGGCGGTCTTCGCTTTTTCTCCGAAAAGGTCATCAACATACTTGACTGGCTTCTTCAAGATTTTGCCGAGGATTTCAGCATGCTGCTTCAGAGGAATAAAATCCGGGTCTCCTTTGCGTCCCTGATGCGCCAGGATCACGACCTTTGCGCCCTTCTCGATAAGCTCTTTAATCGTTGTTTCAGCGTGAGCGCGAATCCTCGCGTCTTCCAGGATCCTCTGAGTCTTCGGGTCTACTGCCGAGTTGAAGTCAACCCTCACCAGTACGACTTTGTCCTTAACTTTCACATCATCCAACGTGAGGAACTTCGGCATATTCTCCAACTCCTAACAGCACAAAAAAATCGCGGAGAGTGTTTATGATTCCACTCGTCAGGTTCGGGCTAGAGACCTTCCTTCTTTCCGATAATCTCTATCTGTTCGACCATGCGGCACGAGAAGCCCCACTCGTTGTCGTACCACGCGAGCACCTTGACGAAGTTCTTGTCGATGACCATCGTTGACTGTGCGTCGAACACCGCTGAGTACGTGCTGTGGAGCACGTCTGATGAGACTATCGGGTCTTCCGTGTACTCCAGAATGCCTTTCAGAGAACCTTCAGCAGCTTTCTTGAACGCTGCGTTCACTGTTTCTTTCGTTGCTTCTTTCTTCAGCGACGCTGTCAAGTCGACGATTGACACATCTGGAATAGGCACTCGGAGGGCTATCCCGTCTATTTTTCCCTTGAGTTCAGGCATGATCTCGCCGATCGCGCGGGCGGCTCCGGTCGACGTGGGGATAATGTTCACTGCCGCGGCTCTGGCGCGTCTCAGGTCCTTGTGCACTAGGTCCTGTAGTCTCTGGTCGTTTGTGTACGCGTGGGCCGTCATCATGAAAGCTCTTTCAACGCCGAAGTTATCATGTAGCACTTTCGTGACGGGGCCAACACAGTTCGTCGTGCACGAGGCGTTCGAGACTAAATTGTGCTTCTGGTGATCGTACGATTTGTCGTTGACGCCGATGACCATTGTAACGTCAGGGTTCGTCGCTGGCGCCGAGATCAGAACCTTCTTCGCTCCCGCGGCAAGGTGTTTCGATGCGCCTTCCCTGTCCGTGAAAAACCCTGTCGATTCCACGGCCAAGTAGACGCCCAAGTCTTTCCAAGGAAGCTGCGCCGGGTCTTTCTGCGCCAAGACCTTCAGCAGTTTTCCGTTCACCACCAGATCATTGCCTCTCACCTGCACGTCACCGTTGAATCTCCCGTGAACTGAGTCGTACTTCAGCAGGTGTGCAAGCGTTTTCGCGTCGGTTATGTCATTAACAGCGACAAAATCTATGTCGGCCTTTCTTTCAAGAGCCGCTCTGTAAAGCAGACGCCCTATTCTTCCAAAACCGTTTATAGCTGCTTTTACCGTCATTTCCATCACCATAATTGCGTGCTTTTTGTTTAGGCATGCTCCTAATTAAGTTTCCGACTTGCCTTGCGATGAAGAAATGAGTCGTTGCTAACGGAGCTTCATCAGCACCATTTCTGCAGCCAGAACCATCGGCTCCCAAGTTTCGCACACTGGCGGTGCGTACGCAGTGTCTGCCTTCGAAAGGTCTCTCGCGGTCATTCCCCTCTGTATTGCCAGAGATATGGCGTTGATGCGTTGGGTGACTTCCTCTCCGCCGACGATCTGTGCGCCGATTATTCTCTGCGACTCTTTCTCCACGACAAGCTTGACCTTTATCGGCAAGGCACCTGGATAATAGTCAGCCTTAGTCTTTGAAGCGATTGTGCCAGTGACCACTTCCATACTTGCCTTTCTTGCGGCTGCTTCTGTCAACCCTGTCCAACCGCAGTCCGTGTCAAACAGCCTTGAAACAGCGGAACCCAAGGCACCTGTGAAGAGAGAGTATCCTCCAGCGGCGTTGATGCCTGCCACTTTTCCCGTCCTCACCGCCACCGTGCCGAGCTGTGGCAGCACTGGTCTCTGCGTTGCTATGCCAAAGGTTTCTGCGCAGTCGCCTATCGCGTAGACGTCTTTGACGTTTGTTTCCATTCGCGCGTTTGTCCTGATGGCTTTGGTCTCACCCAAGGCTATGCCAGCGTTCACGGCGAGTTGCGTGTTTGACCTCACTCCGAAGGCGCTCATGAATAGGTCTGCGTTAATCTGCTCTCCGCCTGCCATGATGCCTGTCACCCTGTCGGTTCCCAGGAACTCTTCGACGGTTTTTCCGGTGAGGACAGTTATTCCTTTTTGCTCAAGCAGGTCTTGAAGCATCTTCGCCATTTCAGCGTCAAGCGGGAGAGGCAGCACCTGGGGCAGCATCTCTACAACTGTTACTTTCAATCCTCTTTCGTGGAGTGCCACGGCCGTTTCAAGCCCGATCAGGCCTGCACCCATGACAACGGCGGTCTTTGCTCCTTTCTTGATCGCCTGATCAATCTTCTCGCCGTCGTCTAAAGTTCGAAGGGAACTCACACCCTGCTTCTCTCTGCCCTTAATGGGAGGCGTAAACGAGGTGGCGCCCGTGGCTATTATCAGGCTGTCGTACTGTAATGTTTCAGTCTTGCCGTCCTTGTCGGTCGTGTCGACAGTCTTGTTTTGAGTGTTTACAGCTGTGGCTTTCGTTTCGGTTTTGAGGCTGATCTTCATCATTTGAAAGTATGCTGGGGAAAAAACTATCAGGTCATTGAAGCTTGGGATCTGGCCGCCTATGACGAAGGGCAGTCCGCAGCGCGAGTAACCGGCATGCTTTTCTTCAGTTATCATAGTTATTTCTGCTTGTCGGTCCGTTTTTCTGGCCGCTGAGGCAGCGTCCACGCCTGCTGCGTGTGCACCGATGATTACTATGCGCTTAGGCATTTGTGGTCCTTCATTTCTTCAGCGTCTTGTGCCATTCGACGGCCTGGTTGAAGTCCATAAGGTTGGCCAGCTCTGCTTTCAGGTTTGACGGTTTCATTATTATGAGCCAGCCTTTCACGTAAGGGTCTTCGTTCAACAGTTCAGGTTTCGACTGAACCTCTGTGTTCACTTCCTCTATCGTTCCGCTCACGGGCGCGACCAGGTCTGAGACCGCTTTGACCGACTCCACAGTGCCGTACGGCTCGTTCTGATTCGTCGTCGTCCCCGGGCTCGGCAGCTCCGCGTAGACGATCTCCCTGAGCTGTTTCTGAGCGTAGTCTGTGACACCTACGCGGACCTTGTCACCTTCAACCTTAAGCCATTCGAATTCTTTTGTGTAATGTAGTCCTTCAGGAACTTCGTATCCTTCCACTTTCACCATGCTTGTTCACCTTATTGCAGTGCTGTTACTCTTTCACATCTTAGGTTTTAAGATTAACTGTTACGTTGGGCATAACTTATCCGAATCTGGAAATGCACGTGCTGCATGCTCTTCGCTTCTTGAAACACGAATGACCCTCTTGGGCGTCACGATAATTGACACTTTTTCATCCTTCTCCTCAAAGGGAACACTACGAACAACTTGCATGTCATGGACGGTCGTTACGACAGGCAGAGACCCAAATTCTGTCTTCATGGTTCGTATCTCCACGTCGCCGTATCCGCCTCCTTTGCCAAGCCTGTTCCCATCTAGGTCGATGGCAACTGATCCCTCAACGATCAGGTCCGGCCTGGGCATCTCTTGAAGGTCTACGATTTTTCCGCGACTGAATGCTCCTCTTATGGTGGAAGCATGACTCTCTGAGCCTCTGACCTTCGTTGGATCAACCACAATGTAGCTGTGTTTCAGTTTCGGCGAGGCCATGACAAGCAACTTTCCGTCCAAGAGCGCGCATTCTCTGATTTTCTGTTGAGCAAAATCCGGGTTGACAAACACAACCTTCGCTTCTTTCCACTCTGTTAGAAGCCTGACATTTTGCGCAGCTTTGTCGGAGTCTTCAAAGTTTGGCACGTGCCCAAAGCATGGTAGTGGAAACCTCGCAACACCTTCAGCTTCAAGTTTTGTCCATATTTCCTCTCGAAGAAGCTTCTTGGCTGTTCTAGCATCCGTCACTGTCTCACTTAACACCCAAGAACAATTGAGAAAGCGAATAGAAATAAACGGTTTTAGATTATTTGCAGTTCTCTTCCGATCTTTTCGAAAGCGCTGATGGCGAAATCTAAGTCCTTCCTCGTCAGGGCAGCGTTCATTATCGTTCTTATCCTTGACTTCTCTCGTGCAACCATCGGATACACGATCGGCAACGCAAACACTCCTTCCTCAAAGAGCCGTTGGCTCAGCTTCTTTGCCACGCCGCTTTCGCCCACGATGATCGGTGTGATCGGTGTTTGACTGTTGCCGATGTTGAAGCCCAGGTCCTTCATGGCTTTCTTGAAGTATGTGGTGTGCTCCCACAGGGTCTTCACGTGTTGTGGCTCTTTCTCTAAGACGTCAACAGCGGCTATGCAAGCGGCTGCAACCGCAGGCGGGTGTGACCCGCTGAGAAGCCAAGTCCGCGACTTGTTGTAGGCGAAGTTGAACAGGTCTTTAGAACCTGAAACGTGCCCGCCCACAACTCCGAAAGCCTTTGAGAAGGTGCCCATTTCCACGTGAACCAAGTCTCGGGTAAGCTTGAAGTGCGAGACGATGCCTCTGCCGCCCTCGCCGAGCACGCCTTCGCCGTGAGCGTCATCAACGTAGACCATTGCGCCGTGTTCAGCGGCGGCCTTAGCTATCTTGTCGAGGGGAGCGATGTCACCGTCCATCGAGAAAACCCCATCAGTGATTATCAGGATTCGTCTGTACGGTGGAGAATGCTTCTCCGCCTCATCCAAAACGCGTCGCAAGTCCTGCGCGTCCGAATGCTTGTAAACAGCCCTCTCACCGTGGGCCAGTCGGACACCGTCGATGATGCTGCCATGGTTAAGCTCATCACTTATTATCAGATCCTCTTTTCCGACGAGCTGAGGTATGAGACCTGCGTTGGCCGCGAAGCCCGTCTGATAAACGAGCGAAGCCTCCGCGTGCTTGAATTTCGCAAGCCGTTTCTCTAATTCAACGTGTATATCCATTGTTCCCGCTATAGGCCGAACTGACCCGGAGCCTGCCCCATGAGTTTGGACAGCCTTTATCGCAGCTTCTTTCAGCTTCGGATGATTGCTGAGGCTCAGGTAATTGTTTGAACAGAACATCAAAACTTTTTTGCCGTCGACGACGCACCACGGCGTGCTAGGGCCTTGCAGAACACGGATTTTCCAGTCAAGCTCGCTTTTCACCAACGCTTCGTATTCTTCTCGCAGAAATGATGTGGGATCCCGCATTTTCACCATGCTCCTTTTCGTTTTATTTTTGCGATCCTTCTCTTAACTCTTTCTCGCTAGGGTTCTGTAAAGTCTTTGTCGGATTTGGGTTCATGTAAAAAATCGTCGGATGCTACTCGTAAAACGAGCGCGCGCGCTGTCGTTCAGAAAAGACAAGGAAAGAAGGTGTGGCACGGTATGTTTTTTCTATTTTTGACTCTCTTTTGGCTTTCTAAGCATCGAACCAGCATACAGCCCGATGAAACCCAACACCAATGCCAATAGGACATTGAGAGCCACTTGACCAGCTAGCGTCAACTGCTCATAAACGTACCAATCCGTTGTTGTCCACGCACCCGTAGAGAACGTACTCTGCAAGTTCTCCTTAACCCAAGCGCTATAATAGCCATTGGCAGAAAGAGCTATCATCGTAGCAAACAACATACCCGCTCCAAACAAAACAGCTATTTTACCGATCGCTCTCATTTTGGATTCTTCTTGTATCTTTCCAGCAAAAACGCAACCCGCAACTAACCCGGCGACTAACATAGATACAATGGCTGCAGAATTGAGTCCCCAATAAGAACCCATAGACGGAATCAACGCCATGCCCAACACATAGTAAACCAAAACATCAATCACAGCCACAGTAGCCACAGCCAGAATGACATCACTAAACTTCAACCTATCACCTCCTTTGAAGCCAAAATACATGTGTGTTCTCGGTTCAGCTATAACTCTTCCGCAAAATGGGCGTATACTCTATTCCGATAACATCTATCTGTAGTCGTTTCTTATACTACCTACCTTCCTATTCCATTAATGTCCATAACTGTATACTGAATCGAGTATACAGCATTAACCCTCATTTTGGGAAGCCCATAATCGGTTCTCCCTTCCCTTCGCCCACTAACCGTCACCCGTCGTGGTCGTCGTGGTTCGTGGTCGCCGTCGTCGTTTTTGGTTGGTTGGTTGGATAAAACTTTACCCCCCAAAGGGTACTGTTAAGTCCTTTGTGGTGACAGAGCCAGTGATGTCATGTCCCTTAAGTTAACAGTATCCTCGCTAGCAGGCTAGAGTCCGCTCTCAGCGAACCTTTTCGACAGCTTCTGCACCATATCCGTCGTCATCGTGGCCAGATTGTAGGATGGTTTCCAACCCCAGTCTTTGCGCGCTGCGCTGTCGTCGATCGACATGGGCCATGAGTCGGCGATTTTTTGTCTGAAGTCGGGCTTGTAGTCGCACTTGAAATCCGGAACGTGCTTTCTGATCTCTGCCGCCAGCTGGCCGGCCGAGAAGCTCATCCCCGCCACGTTGTAGCTGTCGTGACGCTTCACTCTTGAAGGGTCGGCTTCCATCAGATCTATGGTTGACTTGAGGCAGTCCGGCATGTACATCATCGGCAACACCGTGTCTTCCCTCACGAAGCACGTGTACCGTTTCTTCTTTACAGCCTCATAGAATATTTCCACTGCGTAGTCCGTTGTCCCTCCGCCTGGAGGAGTTTCGCTGCTTACTATGCCCGGGTATCTGACGCCTCTAACGTCCACGCCGTACTTGACGAAGTAATAGTTGCACAGGAGCTCACCGGCGACTTTTGTAACGCCGTACATCGTCCCCGGAATCATAACCGTTTCCTGAGGAGTGTCAGTGCGCGGAGCGGTGGGCCCGAAAACTGCGATTGAGCTGGGCCAGAAAACCCTAGTTAAGCCGTGTTCCCTCGCGATCTCCAGCACGTTGTAAAGACTGCCCATGTTCAGGTTCCACGCAACCTGAGGGTTCTGCTCCCCCGTAGCGGAAAGAACAGCCGCCAGATGATAAACAGTGTCAACACCATACTTGTTCACAACCTTCTCAAGGCTTTCCTTCTCACCAACGTCGACAAACTCGAAGGGACCTGAACTAACGATTTCATCGCTCGGCTTTCTCTTGTGACCGACAGCAACAACGTTGTCACCGCCGTATTTTTTCCGCAAAGCCACGGTCAGTTCAGAACCGATTTGGCCGGTGGCGCCGGTCACAAGAAGCCTTTTCATCCTTCCGCTCTGCACCTGAAACCCTCTCCGTCCGTGAGCAAAGGGTCTAGGATTTCGAAATATAAGAGTTTTCAGACTGAAAAGCACTTTTCACGTCGGCGAGATTCTCTGAATTTCCATGCACACGGGCAATCCAGTCTTTGAACTTTCCACCCTGTGAAAAATGGTTTATAGCTCACTCAGCAAATCTTGTCACTGATAAACGATGCGTCTAGGCTTCATCGTGAACCCTATAGCAGGCATGGGTGGCAGAGTGGGCCTGAAAGGAACAGACGACGTGCTCGAAGAGGCGATAGCCAGAGGAGCTAAACCAGTTGCACCGAGCAGAGCAACCGAATTCCTGAAGAAGCTGAAACGTAACATGACAGAGAAGTCGGTCGAGGTCATAACATGCCCCGGAATCATGGGTGAAGAAGAGGCAAGGGAAGCAGACTTCCACGTGCAAGTTTTGCCGATGAAAATTGGAGGCGAGACAACTGCTGAAGACACAAAGACCGCGGTTGATCTTCTTGCTGCGGCAAACGTTGACTTAATAGTCTTCGTCGGCGGCGACGGCACGGCCAAAGATATCTTCGACGCCATGCGAGGCTGCCGTCAGGTGCCAGTGCTAGGCGTCCCGTCCGGCGTAAAAATGTACAGCGGCATCTTTGCCGTGAATCCCTCAGATGCGGTTGAAGTGGTCCTAGCATACTGTCAAGGACGAGCTGAAATTACAGAGCTTGAAGTCATAGATTCTGATGAAAGGGCGATACGGGATGATGTCTTCGCTGTGAAGCTTCATGGCTTTTTGAAAGGGCCCTTTCTGCCAGCTCGCATAGCGGGAAGTAAGCAGGTGAGCCCTGAAACGGATGACGAGGCTGACAATCAGAGGGCGATAGCGCGGTTCATTTTGGAACAAGTGCCGAACGACGCAACGTGGATTCTCGGACCTGGGACGACGGTTAAGCGACTCGCAGAGCTGCTCGGCGTCGAAAAAACGGTTCTAGGTGTGGATGTCTGCCACGACAAGAAGGCGATTCTTGACCTAGATGAGAAAGGAATCTTGAAAGAAGTCAAGGATTGGAAGAACGTTTGGATCGTTCTCTCACCAATCGGGCGTCAGGGTATTCTGCTTGGAAGAGGAAACCAACAGGTAAGCCCTGAGATAGTTAAACGCGTTGGAAAGGAAAGGCTGATCGTCGCGGCGACGAAGAGCAAGCTGCAGGACATTGAAGGAAACGTTCTGAGGGTCGACACCGGTGACGTCGAAACGGACAAGATGCTCAAAGGGTACATCAGAGTCGTCACAGACTACAAAGAATGGAGGCTTATGCACGTTCGATAGCAGGAGCTTGTTTTTTAGGAAGGTATATGAAGCGAAATAAGCAACAATCTAAATGATACGGCATGCGTACAAGATCTGCCGCTGCGCTGATTTTCTTGACACTCATGCTTTGCTTATTTACGACAAAACCTAGCTATCTCAAAGCTCACGCCTCTAATGGTTTTCCTGTCCACAACCTCAGTACAGGTTTGAACTATACGACAATCTCGGAGGCAATAGCAGCTAATGAAACACTCTCAGGAGACACGATCTTTGTTGAAAAAGGAGTGTACAGCGAATCACTCAGCGTTGACAAACAACTACATTTGGTCGGAGAAGACAGAGAAACGACGATTATAGATGGAGACATGGCGAACGAAGTCGTATGGCTTCTTCCATACGCGAGCGTCACCAATTTCACCATACGCCACGGATTGTATGGGATCCGAGCGTTTTCTCATCCCAGCATGTTACCCCAATACGGAGGAAACAGCATCATCAACAATAAGATAGAGGATGCTCTCTATGCCGGCATCGTTTTGGAAAAAGCTTCCAACAACACGATCATGGATAACATTATCACCAACAATGTCCTGTCGGGAATTCACATATGGTCTTCCACAAACAACAGGATAACCAACAACACAGTCTTCAACAATGGCCACGGCATCGATTTCTACGGCTACTGCAGAGACAACGTTTTGAGAAACAACACCATAAGAGGCAACACGTACAATTTCGGACTCATATGGTACGGCGACACACTTCAATGGCTTCTAGGTGTGAATGGCCGTCCAAACTTTGTCAACGACATTGACGCTTCAAACACTGTGAACGGAAAGCCGATTTGCCGTTGGGTCAACAGAAGTAACGAACGTGTACCTTTGGACGCGGGATTTTTGTGGCTCACCGACTGCGACAATATAACTGTGAAAAACTTGAATCTTTCTAACAACATCAAAGGAATAATGCTCGCCGGAACAACCAACACGCTGATAGATGGTAACAACATAACAGGAAACGCGTTTGGAATACACGTCTCTCTTTTCAGCTACAACAACACCTTCGTCAACAACACGCTTAGGGATAATGGCAACGGCGTATACCTCGGTGAATATGCCAGCAACACGACTATGAGGAACAACACCATTAGCGGGGGCCAATACAATTTTGGCGTACCGTCATGGGAACCGGGTTACATTAGGTGGGTTTACCTTGGATTCACAAATGCTACGAGTGGACTGGATGACATCGATCTTTCGAACACGGTTGACGGAAAACCAATAGTCTGGTGGGTCAACCAGCACAACATGAAAGTTCCTTCCAACGCTGGCTATGTCATGTTGATAAACTGCACGGACATAATTGTTGAAGGGCTCTCTCTATCAAACAATATACAAAACATCATTCTGGTGAACTCTAACAACACCTTGATCTCGAACAACTCGATCAGCAATTCCGTTCACGGGATCTCGATCGAAGACCTCTCCGTGCAAACGGGCAACGGTTGGTATTTTCAACCTTCTGTGAACAACACCATAATGGGCAACACCCTTCTTGACAACGGAATAGGCTGTAGACTGGAAGAAGGAGACTGTACAATCTTGAACAACACTCTGTACAGAAACCCCCTCGGAATCGGGCTCGGTAATGTCAGCGACAGCACAATAGCAGGAAATACCGTGATCGGAAGCAAGCTAAACGTCACTTACCCACCCCCTGATGTCATCATCTTCTTTCATCCCTTACAACGTTGGCAACTCGACAGCGACTTGCTCTATGGCAATGTCGGGGGCATACTGTTCGACGGCAAATCCAACATGATTTACGACAACACAGTAGAAGACAGTAGTTGTGGCATAGGTGCTGGATACTGGTCTTACTCCGTTCAAGGCAACGTGGTCTGCCACAACAACTTCATCAATAACACGTATCAGGCGTGGGATTATCCATGGGAACACAACCCAGCTTCAAACCGCTGGGTTCTCGGCTATCCTTCTGGAGGCAACTATTGGAGCGATTACACTGGAACGGACGTGTATAGCGGGCCCTATCAAAATGAAACTGGCAGCGACGGAATAGGAGACACCCCATATGTTATCCAACCAAACAACCGGGATAATTATCCGTTCATGACTCCTTACACGGACCTCTACGATATTGCCATAGCCTACCCCATGACGACCAGAGCACTTTTTAGGCAACACCGCGAAATCATCAACATCAGCATCAACGTCATAAACCTGAGCGTTGAAGCCGAAACCCTCAACATCACGTTCCAAGCAAACTCCACGATGATTACAGCTTTCCAGAACATATCGCTGGCAATCGGAAAATCCACGAATGTCACATACGAATGGGATGTAACAGTTCTACCGTACGGCGAATACTTGATTAACGCTTCCGCCACCCCTGTGCCCAACGAGACCCGCATATCTGACAACAGAAGAAGTCTGCTGACAGTTCATACAATTCCTGGAGACTTGAACCAAGACGGAACAGTCAGCAGCGATGATGCTAGAATATTAGCTGACCAGTTCGGTTCGGCACAGAACCAGCCAACATGGATTTCTAGCGCGGACATCAACGGTGATGGCAAGGTAAACATATTAGACGCGATCATTCTGGGGAACAACTTTGGAAGGACATGGTAAGGTCCATAGCGCTCTCTCTCAAGTGTGGGAGAGGTAACCTTACATGCTCGTAACCTCAGTCTAGCGCACGTTATGATATGGCGAGCAGAGATGAGTGTCGTTAATAGACCCGATGTTTCAAGACCGCTGACTTGGTTTTACGTAGCAATAACAGTCGTGGTTGCTGCTCTCGGGCTTCTCTTTGTCTACTTGTACTTGCAGGCGCCTCAAATTGGAGGAATCATCGGATTAATCGTCATAGTCGCAGTAGGGATAATAATGGTATCTCTAGTGACCTCCATTTACAGAACAAGGTACACGCTAACCCGGAAAGAACTTGTCATAAAAGCATCGATCCTCATCGGGGGGACCAAGAGGGTCCCTTTGGAAACGATAGAATCCGCGCAGAGAACATTGATACCCTTCGGCATCAGACTCTTCGGAGCAAGCGGGTATGGAGGGTACTACTATTTTCCAAACGTTGGAAGAGCCTTCATGGCCATAACCAACTTCAAAGACGGCGTGCTCATAAAGGCCCATAATGGAAACTACCTCATAACCCCGAAGAACCCTGAAAGCTTCATAGAGTCTCTCATGACGGCGGCCAAATCTGAAAAGAAAACGTAACCGTGAAGCCTGCAACGCACATATCCAGTCTGCTCAGACAAGCGTGCGCTAAGCACCGAACTTCTTTGCCTTACCCATCAAGCTCATCAGAGTAGGCATAAGATCAACACCCCTTATCCTGTTCAAACCTCCTCGGGCGCACGTTCTCTCACCGAACTCAGCAACATCGTCACGCCGAACATAAGGCCCAGCGATTGCGACAGGAACGGGGTCGGCCTCATGGTTCCGCGTAGCCAGAGACGTCGTGTGATCGGCAGTCACCGCCAAGAAAGTTGAGTCCATATCAACGTGGTTAACAACATAACCAAGCATTCTGTCAATCTTTTCTATCACTTCGATCTTCAGCTTGACATCCCCATCGTGACTTGCTACGTCTGCTGCCTTCACGTGCAAAAACACAAAATCATGTGTCCTCAGGGCATGAACGGCCGCTTTCGCTTTAGCCGAGTAATCAGTCTGAGGAGTTCCAGTGGCGCCTTTAACGTGGACCAGACTCATCCCAGCAACTTTGCACACGCCCTTGATCAGAGAGACAGCCGCAACGCACGCAGGCTTGATGCCGAACTGTTCATGCAGCGGAACTATTTTCGGAACGGTGCCAGCTCCCCTGCACAAGATCATGTTTGCCTGCGGCAGTCCCTGCTTGGCTCTTCGCCTGTTGACTGGGTGTTCTTTCAAAACCCTGCGAAATTCGTTCATGAGCGTGTTCACCATTCTGGCCGTGCGTTTAGCCTCTGGACTCTTGTCCAATGGTTTCACCTGCAAGACTTTCTTTCCATCCGTCTCGGGGTCTGAGTCACTTATCGTGGGTGACAGTTTTGGTCCGCGAAGAACCAAGGCTGCACGATGCTGTACAGTGTTCTTGAACAGGAATTCGGCATTGAACGACTTTGGAAGCCTGACTTTCTGAAGACTTGCGGCGAGTTTGGTGGCGTCTTCATTATCAATCCTGCCGGCACGTCTGTCTGAGACGACAAGGACCTCGTTCACCGTTGCGAAGTTGCACCTGAAACCAACATCTGAAGGCAAAACTGTAACGCCTGAGCCTACGGCTTCCAACGCGCCTCTCCCTGAGTAAAACTTCACAGGGTCGTAACCTAGCATCGCAAGCGTGGCAACGTCGCTCCCAGGAGGAACTCCGGGGGCGATCGGGTCGATAATGCCACAGATTCCTGTCTTGGCTATCTGATCCAGCACGGGCTTACTGGCCGCCTCCAACGGTGTCTTCCAGCCCAACTCCCTCAAGGGTCTGTCAGCCAAACCATCCGCAACGACTAGAATCGCCTTCAAACTCAACCTGCGCCATCCTCGCATTCTGAGAACGCACTAAAGCTTAGGCTGAAGAAGTTAAAACACTTACGCAACCTCCAGAGAAAAGTGACAAAGAAAAGTCCGTTGAGTCCTCCGGGCTCGAATCGTCCTAAAAAAGGTGCCAAATTGGAAGACATTTTCAGAAACCGCGCACTTCCGTCTCTACGTAATTCCCAGATATCACTTTGTTCCAGCTACTATTTACGAGCAGGGCTTTGCGGTACTTTACATGATAGAATTCCATGCATTCATCGAGTATGTGCCAGGCACTACACAACTCGTAAACCCCGACACAATTGTCTTGAAGAATTCTTCCTGCCCATGGAAGGTCCTCTTCATGAACTTCTCATAGTCCGCTAGGCTCGCAAACTCGCCCATTTCGACATATCCGCCTGTGTTGCCACCAATCATCTGAGAGAAAAGTTTCCACGATTTTACCTCTTTACACTTCTCTTTGTTCTTCTTGATGTATGCGACCCATTTCTTCATGAGTGCCATGTACTGCTCTTGCTTTTCTGGTTTTATGACGTACGTTTCCACAAGGAAAACAGTCATCTTGTCACTCTCTTTTCTTCTACTATGCCATTTCAAGTAGTATAAATATTCTCAGAAAAATCTTCCATCATCTGAGTCCCGAAGAGTTGACAGAATGCGACGAGAAAATGTTTAATAGCTTCTTCTTGCAATGTTGTGACGAGTGGTTGAAATGGGCGATTGCGTTCCACGTTGCTAAATTCTTGAGAAACTCAGCCCATTTCAGGAAAGGTTTCACGGTAGAATTATATTCTAGCAGTAGAAGACAAGGGAGAGACCAAAATGTCAAAAACGGCAAAGACTAGTGAAAAGGCTGTCTCAAGGGAAAAATGGAGTAAACATTTCGGTAAATGGTT
>Ga0315282_10001450_pt1 | contig 44644 bp, 54 predicted proteins | sample YL17G07_20_MG_FD_203693 | JGI IMG/M metagenome (GOLD analysis project Ga0315282, IMG submission 203693) | Sediment microbial communities from Yellowstone Lake, YNP, Wyoming, USA - YL17G07_20 | ecosystem: Environmental > Aquatic > Freshwater > Lake > Sediment | place: USA: Wyoming | collected... | reverse complement strand
CAGTTCAACGACCTGCATGCATTTACGGACTACTACAACAACAGGAGGCTTCACGCCGGGATAGGGTATTTAACTCCAGTTGAGGTGTACTATGACAGAGTGTAAGTGATGTCATTAGGAAAGACAGAGAGGGAAGTTGCGAACAACAACTCCAAGAGATGAGGCCAAATTTAATTGATTAAAATCTTGAACTTTCCAACCTGCAGCTTCTAATAATTGGTCGATCCTTTGCCGTGCCTTGTCCTCGGGCTTCATCGTTATGACCTTTTCTTACATTAATTAATAGAGCCGCCAATGGATATAACGTTTAACGCCTATTTATCGGAGGGTGTGGATTAGGCACTTCTTCAAGGGTGTAGAGCTATCCTCTTGAAAACCTAAGCCCGAAAAATGTTAGGCCTATACCGACAGGCCCAAACAGGATTCTACTCGACCAATCGAGTCCTGGCATATATATTGCGCCTATGAAGCACCCCATACCTAACAGTACAGCCATTGCTGATCCAGATATGACCGGATTTCCGCCCATTGAACCCACCTCCTTTAATCGTTGTGTGTGTTTACTCATTTTGATTCGAATGTAAGTACAGGTGGGTTCATGAGCGTTCATTTAATTACTTTACTTTGCATTCAAAAGTAAATAACAATGTATTTAAATATTTGCCCACTAGAGTGAATTGGGTACTAAAATGACGAATAAGGATAGTATCTGTTTGTTGTTGGAAGCTTCAAGCAAGCTAAACAGTAGAGCCATTTCGTTGATGAGATGCCTGATTTTGGCACTCCTTGCTTATTCCATAGACGGCCTTCAGTATAGGGAGATTAAGGCAGCATTGAACATTTCAGATGGAAAGTTGATATCAAATCTGAATATCCTAAACAGCATGGGTTATCTTAAGAAGACAGAAGTAGAGCTGGATAACAAAAAACTGGATGTTTATTCGTTGACCAACGAAGGAAGGAAAGAGATGGAAAAAATTGCACGGTGGATGGAATTGTTAATAAAGGTGGGGAAGGAAAAATGTTGAGCGAATTGGAGAAGGTGATTGCAGCTCTAAAATACTGGGGACTAAAGCCCGATCCTAGGATCTACGCCTGGAGATTCTTCATTCAAAAGACAGCATTTTTGCTTAAAGCCTTGGGCGTGTCTATCAACTATGATGATTTCACGATCTATATCAAGGGACCGTACTCCCGCGAGTTGAACTGTGATTATATTGACCATTGGGTCAAGATTAATGAGCTTTCAACGAGTTATGTGCCCTCTAAACGCGACATAGAGATATTTGAGAAAATAAGAAGCATTGCCTTCAGAGGGATAGCAGAACGGGACGACATCATTGCGCAACAGCAACTCCAAGAGTGCATTTCAACAGCAATTTTTGTAAAGCAGGCGTATCCAGAGTTTGATGATGACGAAGTCTTTGCAAAAGTGAAGTTTCATAAACCATATCTCAGCGATTCCATGATAGTTGTCGGAATCACTAGAGCCAAGGAGCTGTTATTCAAGCCAGAGTTTTTGACTGAGGAGATTAGAAACGAGATAGACGAGTGGAACAGAATAGATGACTAAGGGGCATGGCTAAAAGTTGCCAAGAATGAATTCTGGTGAAATCTGGCGGGTTTATCTGTACGATACTCTGGGTCAGGAACAAAACGGAGAACGCCCTGCTATAGTGATTGCATCCCTTGATATCGTACAATTAGCCATTGTTGTCCCTGTAACACCAAAGTTGGACCGTCAAAAACTCCCTTATACCCATACATTACAGATGTCTGCTAATAATGGCCTTACGAGCAACTCCGTAGCTATGGTCTTCCAGTTAAGATCTCTTGCTTACAGCAGGTTTCGTGAGAGAATGGGCATTTTGGAGCCGGAACAATTTGAGAGAATTAAAACCATAATTAAAGAATATCTTAAGCTCGAACAGACTACCATTCCAAGTTGACTCACAATAACTTAGCTTTCTTCAAAAACGCGTTTATGCACTTATTAGAGTACTCTAATAGTTTCTGGATGTCCAGCTTCGATGCCTCTTCAACGTGGATCCCGACTACCACCAAGCACCTCCGGCCCGTTGCTTGTGAGATCCTCCGGGCAGCCTCGCTCGAGACGATGTAATCCTTATGCTCGGGCAACGAAAATGAGAATGCCTCGCTACCCCTCTCGGAGATCGATACCGAGCCAATGTGGGGCCTCTCGCCGCCCCCGATGAACACCACCAAGTCCTCCCCCGCCTCTATTACGTCAGCCCATACCCTGTACTTCCCCTCACCGTACTCGGCGGCAGGGGAGCCAAAAGGTCTGGGATCGAGTGTCTTCATGGCAGTCAGTGCCCTCCGTTCGCTAATTCTAATCTACTTCTGCTCAGTAGTAATTGCATTAGCAGTATAAATAAACAAACCGTTAAAGCAAAAAGATAACCGCTCAAAAGTAAAACGCATGGTTCAGGTCGCAACCGCAGAAACTTTTATATGTATTACAATATATGTATTACATTGATGTAATATGAGTACTGTAATAACAGTTAGGGTGCCCAAGAAGCTCCGGGATAGCCTCAGCAGGCACGGCGTTGAGGTGAGCAAGGTCGTCAGGAAGGCACTTGAAGACGAGGTTAAAAGAAAGGAACGGAAGGAGCTTGAGAGGATCGCAGGTGATTTGGGGGAACTCTTTTCCAAGGTGCCCGACGAGGAGATAGTCAGAAGCATAAGGCATGCACGGAGGGCAAGGTAGTGTATATCTTTGACTCCAGCGCCGTGGGGATAGTCCTCAAGAGACTCCGAGGGAGGGCCGTCGAAGTGTTGGAGGGGAGAACTGCATTAGATCTGACCGGCTATGAGCTGGGGAACGTGGTCTGGAAGGAATTCGCTCTGAAGGGAGTTGTAGATCAAGAGGGGGCGACGGAGAGGGCAGGAGGGATAGCCAAGATAATGGGAAGCATGGTCAAAGAAGAGGTCGAGTCGAGCGAAGGCTTTAAGGGAGTTATGGGGCTCGCCACATTGCTCAGGTTAACGTTCTACGATGCGTCGTACCTGTACATTGCGAAGACCAAGGGGCTCACACTTGTCACCGAGGACGGGGAACTTCAGGAGAAGGCAAGGCGGGCGGGCGTCGATGCTATATCAATAAGCGAATTTACAAAAGGAACTTGATGTAAGGGCAACTGCTTGCTCACTTTATCCAGTCCTTGCTGCTTATCTTCTCCGGCAGGTAAACGTCCGACAGGAACCTAAAGCCCTTCGAAGACTTCGCCTCGATCTCCGCCTTCACCCTCCTCTCCAGAAATATCTTGATCTCCTGCCGCCACCTCTTCGACTCGTAGAACCACGGGTACCTCGGCTGCTTCGTCACCTGGTCCTTCACGAGCAGCTCCTTCGCCCTCTTTATGTCCACGTCGTTCGCCTTGATTAGGTGGTCCTTGGGTATCTCGTACCTCTCCAGATCGGTCATCGTCATCCCCAAAAACTTCGCCGAGGGGCACGCCAGCCTGAAGGACTCATACGAGAGGGAAATGCTCCCGGCACGGTACGTCGAGTATATGTACCACCCGAATGGATCCGCGTCTGTAAGCACGTATATGGGCAGGTTCCAGTCCTCACTCAGCCTCCGTACCATCCTCCGGGTCGCCCTGTCAGCCTGCCCCTTCCCCGTAATCAGAAGGCACTTGTTCTTCCTCCAGTACTCGTAGTCGTTCAGCCTCTGGAAGATGGCATCCTTCTCCACCACCAGCACGTACTCAGCGTCCACATCCAGTATCCGTATCTGGTCGCACAATGACGGTATGTTGAACGCCCCTATCCCAAATCGCGAGCAGTCTATCCTGTTCCCCTTGCTCTCCAAAACGGCATTCCCGACCATCGCGCCCCTCGACTCAGCCACGACCCCCATCTGCTCCCTCAAAAGCCCGGTCATCACCTCTATGTCCTGGAAGATGGCGTTGGACTCGTCCTGGCTGTTGAAGGTCTCCACCTCGGTCCCCTCGATCGTGTGCAGGGTGTAGTAGTAGAGGTCCCTTATCGTCGGGTGGTCGTCGTGCTTGAGCGCCTCGTGTATCGCCCTCGCCAGCAAACATGTCTGCATGAATGACCTCACTCCCCCGATCTCGTTGAACTTACGCTCGCCCGCCCTCTCACCCAGCGTCAGTATCCCGCGCTTCTCGTCGAATACGGTATTTGAAGCGGTTCTAAGGGGTATCCGCATCACGGGGGGCTTCGCACTTGCTATGTCGTCCGCCAGCCCTACGAATATCTGCTTGAGCCTCTTCTCAGCGTCGTCGAAGGACTCCAGCGGGCGAGCCTTTGCTTTTGAGTTGTTGTTCTTCCTCATGGGTTCTCACCTGAAGAAAGCGTCAAGGGTGTGCTGCCCCTTCTCGACCTTTTTTTGCGGGGGCACTGCCACCGGCTTAGTCTCTACTACCGGCCTCGTTTCCACTTTGGCCTCCACCTTTGGTTCAACCTTCACCTCAACATTCTCCGTCGCCGTTATCTCCACCTTCGGCTGTGGCTTTGGCTCGGGGGGCGCCACCTTCTTCGGCTTCTTGTGCTTCACGGACTCCAACAATCCATTCAACAATAACTGCTCGTCCTTTTCCGCCAGCACCGACAGATCCTTGGCGACCTCCTTGGCGTAGATATGGAATATGCTCTGCCGGTGCTGCTCGTGCTCCTGCCTCTGCCTGTGCGAAATGAACCCGTAGATCATCCTCCCCAGCGTCTGTAGCGCGAGGCGGAGCTGCTCGCGTATCTCCTCGTGGTATGCGACGGCGAACTTCCCCGGCACTATGTAGGGAACCTTCGTGGATATTAACGACACCACAACGACCAATGGTGCCGCCGGCGGGTTGCCCTCGTCCTGGGGGATCTTGTAGTTCCTCCAGTTGATCTCCTTGACGACCTTGTACAACAAACAGTCCTTCGAGTCGTATATCAGCGGGCACTTATTTCCGAGCCTTACAATCTTCGACTTGAAGATGGTTTCCTTGGAGGTTGCGCAGTCGTTTGAGACGGACTGACCGCCGTAGGCCGCTCCCACCTCCACCTGGAACGGTACGCCCCTGTAGGACCACGGCTCCCTCGATGTGGAAGCGATGAACTCTGCGTCCGGGTATATCCGCCTAAGGGAGTGCCTCAGCGCCTCCTCTCCTATGGGGCTCAACACGTCGAGCGGCGGGCGCATTATGTCCCCCTCCCTCGCGGCCTTCAGCAGCGCCTCCACGTCGATCTCCTTGGGGGGCGCCTGCGGTGCGATCTTTGCCTTCTTCAGTAGGTAGAGGGCCTTCCCGTCCGATATTCTCACGAAGTGCTTGACCAAAAACTGCTTGGCGGTCTTGCAGCATACATCGTTGGACTTCATCTCTAAAAGCGCACCGGGCTCCATGGAGAGCAGGTGCGGTCTGATCTCCTTTGGCTGGGGCGGCAGCACGTCCGTCGCCCTCTTGAAGTGCAGGACCTTCTGATCCTGTCCCGTAGCGGCTTTAACCTTGAACTTCAGGTCGGCGTGCGGGTTTGCCAGCGACATCTCCTTTATGAAGGACTCGACCTTGTCGGTGTAGTCGCCGGCGACCATGAGATCTACGCGGGTGCCGTGGACCCGGTCAAAGGGCGCCTCGCCGCTCGAGATCACGACCGGCGCGTTCTTCTCGGTATCTATCTTCAGTTCCACCTTGTAGCCCACCGGATCAGTCTCGGTCTTCGTTACTATGGTGGCGGGCTCGAGGGACGTCAGCTGGGCGTAAATGATGGCGGCGTGCACCCCCAACCCCTGCTGCCCCCTCGACTGTTTGAAGGAGAAGAACTTCGATCCGTAGAGGACCTTGCCGAAGGCCTTGGCGACCTTGCTCCTTACGACGCCGCAGCCGTTGTCCTCCACCGATACCCTGAATATGGGAAAGGTGCGGACGCTCCCCTCCTTGGTCTTGTTCGTGACAACCTCGTACCGCTTCGCCGTGGCCGTTAATTTCACGGTTATCTCGGGCAGAACCCCCATTGCCTCTGCGGCGTCGAGGGAGTTGTCCGTAAGCTCCTTTATGGTCTGCACTAATGCATGTTCTGGGTCCCCGAAGCCCAGTTGCCCTAGGTTCTGCCTGTAGTACTGCGCCGGGTTCACCGTGCGCATCTTCTTGGCTTCTGCCTCGGCGACCGTGGTTGGCCCTGGCGCAACCTTGCTCGTTCGCCCCCTGTGTCTCTTCCTGCGGGCCCTCTTCACCGCGGGCTCCATTTTCGCCTCTACCACTCCTGCCGGCGGATCCGCTTTACTTACCTCTGCTGTCACATCAGCCAAGAACAGAACCTCGTAACGAGGGCCCTCTAATAATTATGATCGCCCTTTGTGCTTCCCTTTAATAATAGAGGTTATTTATTCCTTCGCGGTCTGGCGCGGCGAAATTTCAGAAACTGGGCAGCTCCTCCAGTAGCATTCCCTCGATTATGAAAGGCGGTCTCCGAGAGGCGACGGACTGCGCCTCCCTCAGCCTCTGCTCCCTCTCCGCGAAGATCTCTATAACAGGATCGCCCTTCTTCACGGCATAACCCATCTTGGCGTACAGCAACACCCCAGCCCCCTTGTCCACCGGCGCACCCGCGGCCTTGGCTATGTCGGTTATCGCGCTGTTGCTTATGCTGCTCATGTATCCGTCGGTGGGGGCGGTTATCACGAACCGCTTCTCCCCCAGGTGTATCTCCTCGGGCTTTATGTTTTGGTTCCCGCCCTGGCTCGCTATGATCTCCTGCATCTTCTTGTACGCCCTCCCGCTCCGCAGTATGTCCTTGGCGATGGCCTGTCCATTCCCCTTCACGGCGATTCCGTTCATCTCGAAGAGCATCCCCGCGAGGGAGGTGGACTTCTCTATCAGGCTGTTCGGACCCTTGCCCATTAAGGTCTCAAGCGCCTCCTTCGCCTCGAGGGCCGGTCCGACGGTGTGCCCCACGGGCTGACCGCCGTAGGTTATCCCGCACCTCACCTTTATCCCGAGGCGGCTCCCGAGCTCGATGAACTCGTTTCCGAGCTTCCGAGCCTCGTCGAAGTTCTCCACCTTCGCACCCTTCCCCGTGGGGATGTCCAGAACGAGGGTGCTCGTGCCCACCGCCATCTTCTTTGCCATTATGGAGGCGAGCATCTGTGATTTGGGATCGATGGAGAGTGGGTGCTCTATCCTTATGAAGAGGTCGTCCGCGGGCGCCAGGTTCAGCGCTCCGCCCCAGGTGATGTACCCGCCCACCTTATGGAGCAGCATCTTCAGCTCCTCGACAGAGAACTCCACCGGCGCTAGGACCTCCATCGTGTCCGCGGTGCCGGAGGGGCTGGTTATCGCCCTGCTACTCGTCTTTGGGATCTTCAGTCCGGCCGCCGCGACAATGGGCACTATGAGCAGCGTGACCTTATTCCCGGGAACCCCTCCGATGGAGTGCTTGTCCACGACGCTCTCCCCGAAGTCGATCACGTTGCCCGTCTCGACTATCGAGCGTGTGAGGTCCTCGATCTCGTCCATGTCCATGCCCTGGTACTCTTCAGCCATCAAGAACGCGGCTATCTCCAGCTCGCTGAGGGAGTGGGAGATGGTGTCCTTGACTATGCGGGAGATCTCGGTTTTCGTGAGCTTCTCGCCCCTCATCTTCTTGCGTATGTAGTCCACGGACGGCGGGGTCGGTGCGACCATGAGCTCTATCTTCTCGCCCTCTGCCACGGGAAGGTCGGGCCTCAGGTCAGCGTATATTCCCACCTCGCCTCCCCTCACCACGGTGTCTGAGACGTCCACCATGGCAATGACCTTGCTGCTGCCCTTTGACAGCATCACGCGGTCGTGCACCCTGAGCATGAGTTCCTTGGCGTCGTGCTCGTTCATGATCACGCTCTTCTCGCCGGTATCAATATCGATCATCTTGACCTTGTAGGTCGGCATAATATCACGCAATAAAATAAGGGGCGGGGACTAATAAAAATCTCTTCGCCTATACGTGTATAGATAAATGGTGAAAAGATAGCACGCTACGCCAGGTTTTTTGAGCTTCCCATTTTGAGGACTGCTTATGGCTGTGACGGGACAGAAAAATGTAATACTTATATTTATGTAAGACTTTTTAATAGGTAAGGGAAGATAGATGAGTCGCACAAAGATTACAAAAAAAGGGCAGATGACCATACCCGTCAAGTATAGGAGAAAGTACAAGTTGAAAGAAGGTGTTGCCGTACAGTTCAAGGAAACGGAGGCGGGGTTGGTCATTGAGCCGGCTCCGGACATTGCAGACGCCGCAGGAACTATGGCAAAGTACGGGGACGTAAGAGAGGTGCTCGCAGATCTCATGAAGAGCAGGGTAGAGCCCTTCCGCTGAATGGGATATTAGTTATGAAAGTTGTATTCGACACAAATTTTTTCGTGCTGCATTACTTCTCAAAAGACGGGGAGATCGCATCAAAGACGAGGGCGGTCCTCAACAGCTGCAGAAAGTTGGGGAACAGAGGATTTCTGCCTACAATTGTCGTGGGGGAGTTCTATGCCATATCCCAGAAATGGGCTGGCAGAGATGTGGCGGGAAAAAACTTCAAGGAGATGATTAATTCTGGATTGAACATTGTGGAGATGACCGCCGAAATATCTAGGCAGGCGGCCATTTTTCGAATGGAATATAAAGAGGACATCCCGTGGGGCGACTGCATAATAGCCGCCACCGCCCTCCTCCACGGGGCTGATGTAGTAGTCACCGAAGATCCGCACTTCAAACAGATCGGAGAGATAAAAGCGAAGACCTTGAGTGAGCTACGCATCTAATCCGATCGGCTTCGGTTCCATAGCCTCTACTAGTCCTCGGAGAGCCTCTTCTCTCCCCAGTGCTTCAGCGCCAGCGCCAGCTCTCGGTGGGTCTTCGCGTACTCGTCAAGCGTGATCCCTTTGACGCAGGCATCTATGGCCTGCATCATGGCTGTGGCGCCTGCCCTCGTCCCCAGCGGGTGACCGTGTATGCCCCCGCCGGCGTTTATCACGCAGTCCATGCCCAGTACCTTAATGTTTGCCGGGACGAAGCCGGGATGTATACCGCCCGAGGCCACCGGGAAGGTCTTTCTTTTGCCGTACCAGTCGCTCCTCAGGAAGTCTATTATCTTCCCAAGCTCCTCCGTCCTCTCCTCCTCGCTACCCATCTTCCCTGCGCCGGAGCCCGTATGAAGCTGGTCGCCGCCCAGCATCCTCGCCATCTTCGCTATGGGGAGCATGGCTATTCCGTGCTTCTGGTTCCTCGTGAAGGCGGCGTGCATCGCCCTGTGCATGTGTATGGGGACGTTGAAGTCGTACTCCTTAAGGAACCACTCCACCGTGGGCAGACCCAGTATCACTATGTCCAGCATGATGGTGTTGGCGCCGTTATCCATGGCGGTCTCCGCGTGCTTGACCATCTTGTCTGGAGCACCGGTGACATTCACCGCGAAGAGGACCGTCCTGCCGGTCTCGGACTTTGCCCTGTCCAGCGAGTTCATCACCTTAGAAACCCTATCCTCCAGCGGGCAGAACTTCTGGTTCACCAGGGTCTCGTCGTCCTTTATGAAGTCGACGCCCCCCACCGCCGCCTCGTACGCTACCTTCGCCGTCTGCTCAGGGTTCAGCCCGACCTTGGGCTTCACAATAGTGCCGAGGTGCGGCCTCGGGTGTTTGTCTGTCCCCACTAGCTTCCGAACGCCCTCGATGCCGAAACGGGGTCCCGGGTACTGCTTCACAACAGACCTCGGAAACTCAACATCCACGAGGCGGACGTTCTTTATGGCGGTGAGCCCGAAGAGGTTGCCTGCGACCATGCTGAGGATGTTGGCGATCCCGCTTGTCTCCACGTCGAAGAGATCCATGGGGTAGGCGATGTACACGAGCCCGGAGGCGCCCTTCCCCTCGGTTCTGAAGAGCTTGGCGGGGAGCCTGCTCTTGACCCACTCGTTGGTTGTGGTTATCTCGGTCCAGGTGCCTATGGACTCCTCGGTGGCTATCGCGATCCCGGCGGACTTCAGCCCCAGAGGGCTCTCCACGTAGTACTTCGCGGTTATGTACTTGTCAGGGTCGATCGCCTCTGGTCTCGCCGTGAAGAGCTCGTCTAAGTACATCCCCATCTTTGTGGTTCCCTTGCTCCTCACTCAGTCCTCCTCCTCGACCAGCGTCTTGCCCACCTGCTCCTCGCCGATGGACCAGCCGAACTCCTCCATCAGTATTAGGATCGCCGCCTGGGGCGGAATAACCCCTCTCTCGGTGATTATGACGTCTATGAAGTCGGGGGGAGTAACGTCGAAGGATGGGTTCACGACTCTCACACCCTTGAGGTTTTTCAACTCCTTCTTTGGGACGACCTCGTCGGCGGGGCGCTCCTCGATCTCCACAAGCTCCCCGAGGACTGTACTGGGGCTGAACTTGTAGGTCTCTGCGCCCACGAAGACCCTCACCCTAGCCTCCTTGGCTATGAGGGCTATCTGTGATGTTCCTATCTTGTTGACCACCGCCCCGTTCGCCGTGACAACGTCCGCGCCCACGATGACCTTGTCTACCTTGGGCATGAAGTACCTGGCGGCGGAGTCGATTATTAGGGTGACCGGTATCCCCTTCTCCGCGAGCGCCTTTGCAGTGAGCCTCCCTTGGAACCTGGGTCGGGTCTCGGTGACGATGACGCTGAAGTCCTTGCCCGCTCTCTTCGCCTCTAGCAGCGTGGCGATGGCCACGGAGCTGTTGCAGTGAGTCATTATCAGGTCGCCGTTCTTTATCCGCTTCGAGCCTATCTCGCTTATCTTCTTCACAGCCTCCAGTGACGACTTCTTGAAGTCCTCCGCAGCCCTTATTGTCAGGGCCCTAAGCTCGTCCACATCCATCCCCTTCTTGAAGGCAGTATCGACCCTGTGCCTCACATAGCGGAGGGCGTTGGGAAGGGAGACGGCGGTGGGCCGGGTGGCGAGTAGGAACTGGTAGGCTTGCTCAAACTGATCCCTGTATGCTTGGGGGCGCCTTGCCTTGGACTGCGAGGCGAAGATGGCGAGACCGTCCACGGCGACGCGCCCTATCTCGGCGGCCCCCCTTGTGCGCATGGTCTTTATGTCTTCTGCGAGTTTGGTTATCTCTTTTGAGAACGACGGCATCATATCATCCTCTAGAATCAGGCATCTGAATAGTCCTCTATGGGATGGTTAAAAAAGTTAGCGTTTCAGGGCTTCCGCGATGAGCGGTGCCACCGAGACCTTGGCTTGCGGTCCGGGTATGGTGTCGGTGGATATCAGCTCGGAGAGCCCAGCCTGTCTTAGCTTGGTGAGGGCACCCTCTACCAGCAGGGCGTGGGTCACCAAGGCGTCCACCCGCTTGACCCCCTGCGCCTTCAGTCTGGAGATGACCTCGATGAGCGTCTTCCCGGTGCTTATAATGTCGTCCACGAGCACAACTTTGCTGCTCTTTGCGGATAGCTCGCCAGAGACCTTAACATCCCTGTCGCTCAGCCGCTCCTTCTCGAGGATCATGTACTTTGCCGATAGTTTCTCGGCTACCACCTTTGCCCACTGCTCGGACTCCATGTCAGGACCGATGACCACCGTCTTCTGAGACCCGAAGTTCTTCCTGTAGTACTCCGCAAGCAGGGGCATCGCAGACAGGTTCACCGCCGGGATACTGAAGACCTCCTTGATCTCCTTGTAGCGGTGCAGGTGCATGTCCACGGTGATCAGGCGATCGGTCCCCGCACTTTCGATGAACTTTGCTATGACCTTGATGCTGAGGGGCTCCCCTCTGTGAAAGCGCGAATCCTGGCGGGCGTACGCAAGGTAGGGTATGACGGCGGTCACGGACCTGCACCCGGCCCCTTTCAGGGCATCTACCAGCAAAGAGTACTCGATGAAGAGGGCGTCGGGGTTCATGCCCAGCGACTGGACGACCGCCACATCCTCCCCAGAGACGTTGCCCAGCACTTTGACGTACTGCTCACCGTCCGGGAAGCGCCTTATGTTGATCTCGACGAGGGCAAGACCGACCGTCTTGGCTATGGACCTTGCTAGAACCTCGCTTGACGATCCATAGGTAACCAGCAATTGTGTCACCTAGTAGCCTTCGAGCATCGTCTGGTACAGCTTCAGGAGCTCCTCCCTCGACGGCTTCCTCGGGTTCTTCACAATGAACCGCGGGTAGTTCTTGAGGAGGTCGTCCACCATCGGCTCGAGATCGCTCTCCTCCAGGCCGAGGTCCTCCAGGCTCAGAGGCAACCCCACAGTCTCCATCATGTCTATCATGCGAAGGGCTATGGCGTAGCCGACCCCGGTCACGGAGAGGCTCTCGGTGTCGATGCCGAGTCCGGCCGCGATCATCTCAACCTTGTCCGGGATCGAGGGCGAGTTGAACTCGATCACGTAGGGCTCCGCTACACCGACCGAGGCGCCGTGGGGCAGCTTGCACCTCGTGGCGTATGTGTACGCTATGCCGTGCGCGAGGCAGAGTCCGGTATTGGCAAACGCCATGCCCGCCATCGCAGAGGCGAGTGCAAGACCGTTTCTTGCCTCTACGTCCTCACCGTTGCAGTAGGCCCTCTCCAAGTAGTCGTCCACCAGGCTGGTGGCCTCGAAGGCCAGCGATCCTGTTATGGGATTCGAGTCAACGGACATTATGGACTCCACGGCGTGGCAGAGGGCGTCGATGCCCGCTGAGGCCGTTGCTGGCGGCGAGGCTGTGACGGAGAGCGCCGGGTCGATTATGGTTAGGGCGGGGTAGAGAAAGTAATGGTATAGGGCGAGCTTCAAGCCCTTATCAACGACTACGGAGATGGGGGTGACCTCGGAGCCTGTGCCAGCGATCGTCGGCACAGTCACTATGGGCGGGCCCTTCTTCGCAATGGGCTCGCCTTTGAAGTATGCTATGGGATCCTTCTCGTTTGCGGTCAGTAGGGACGCCATCTTCGCCATATCCAGGCTGCTCCCTCCGCCTAGACCAACTACTAGATCTGGTGAGTTCTTTCTCACGATCTTTGCGAGGGCGGCTAGCACGGTCGCGTCCGGCTCGGGGGAGACCTCGTTGAACTCTGCGAGCGCCCCGACGAAGGATAGCGCCTCGCGCACCCTCGCACAGGCGTCGGTCTTGCAGACGGTCTTGCCGGTGATGAGGAGCGCCCTCTTGAACTCGAAGCGCTTGAACTCGTCCTTGAGCTTTTCAAAGGAGCCCAGGCCGAAGATGATCCTCGTGGGCATGTGGTAAGAGTAGGTCTTCAATAATGGATGATGGATCTTCGTCTCCATAACGCAACCTCAATACGAATACGTATTTAAAACTCTATAAACCTATCAGAACTCGGTGGCCGAAGATGATAACTCGAGAGGACGTTTGGCGGGTTCTGGAGGATTACGATACAAGGAGCCTGACGATAGGGACCCTAGGGAGCCACTCCGCGCTCGACATCGCGGACGGCGCCAAGGACGAGGGGTTCAGGACGGTGGTGGTCTGCCAGCAGGGCAGGGAGCTTCCATACAAGATATACAGGAGGGTGGTGGACGAGACCATACTCCTGGACAAGTTCGCCCAGATAACAGGCGACGACGTGCAGAATCAGCTGAGGGACAGGAACACCATCTTCATCCCCCACAGGGCCTTCTCCACCTACGTGCCGTACGACGAGATTGAGAACAAGTTTCTGATCCCCATGTTCGGGAACAGGCATATCCTCAGATCAGAGGAGAGGACAGCCGAGAAGAACCAGTACTACCTCCTGGAGAAGGCGGGGATCAGGCAGCCAAAGAAGTTCAGCTCGCCGTCAGAGATCGACAGGCTGGTGATAGTGAAGGTCCAGGAGGCGAGGAGGAAGATAGAGAGGGCCTTCTTCACGGCCACCAGCAAGACTGACTTCAACAAGAAGGCGAAGGAGAGGATCTCCAAGGGGTTGATAAACAAGGAGGACCTGAAGAGGGCGATCATAGAGGAGTTCGTGGTCGGGACCTACTTCAACTTCAACTACTTCTACTCGCCCCTGAGCGGGGATGTGGAGTTTATGGGGATAGACAGGAGGCTCCAGACAAACCTGCATGACTTCGTCTCGCTCCCGGCCAAGCAGCAGCTCGAGGCAGACATCGTGCTCCAGAACATCGAGATCGGCCACATGGGGGCGACGGTTAGGGAGTCCATGTTGGAGCAGGTCTTCGAAATAGGGATCAAGTTCGCCCACGCCACAAAGAGGGAGTACACCCCGGGAATAATAGGACCGTTCGCCCTACAGGGTGCTATTACGAAGGATCAGGAGATAGTGATATTCGACGTCTCGCCCCGCGTTCCAGGAAGCCCGGTGATAGGCACGACGAGCCCCTACACCAGGTACGCCTATGGTATACCCATGAGCGTCGGCAGGAGGATCGCTCGTGAGGTGCGGGAGGCGGCGGAGACTGGCAGACTGAGGGAGATAGTGACATGAGACCCACGGTGGCGACCATTAGTTCCCACTCGGCACTCCAGATACTGAAGGGGGCTAAGGATGAGGGGCTGAGGACCGCGCTGCTCTGTCTGAAGGGCAGGGAGGGTCTGTACAGCAGGTTCGGGTTGGTTGACACAATAATAAAGATGGACACAGTTGAGGACCTTCTGGACGGCAGAGTTCAGAAGAGGTTGCTTGACGAGGGCGCGATTCTCGTGCCGCATGGGACTCTGATATCAGGAGGGAGGCTGGACGAGTTCGAGAAGGGCTTCAAGCCGCCGGTCTTCGGCAACAGGCGCATCTTCAGGTGGGAGTACGACAGGGATCTGAAGGATAAACTGCTCAAAGAAGCGGGGCTTAAGATCCCGAAAAGGTTCGCTTCCCACGACGATGTTGACAGGCCCGTAATTGTGAAGCTCCCTGGGGCGGAGGGGGGCAGGGGCTATTTTATCGCGAAGGATCCGAAGGACTTCGAGCGGAAGATGAAGAGAGTCTCGGAGAAGGGTCTGCTCAGGAAGGGTGAGGAGGGCAAGGTCTTCATTCAAGAGTACATCGTCGGCGTCACGCTCTACCCGCACTACTTCTACTCGCCAATCTTGAAGAGGTTGGAACTACTCGGGTGCGACAGGAGGTACGAGACCAGCATAGATGGACTGGGCAGGATAGGCGCGAGGGATCAGCTCGACCTCGACCTCATCCCGACGTTCAGGGTCATAGGGAACATCCCCATCGTCCTCAGGGAGTCGCTGCTCACGGACATATTCGAGGCTGGGGATGGTTTCGTCTCCGCCGCCAAGAAGCTCGTTCCGCCGGGTATGATCGGTCCGTTCTGTCTTGAGATGATCTGCGACGAGGAGGGCAGGCTATACACCTTCGAGTTCTCCGGCAGGATCGTGGCAGGAACGAACCTCTTCGTGGGCGGGTCCCCCTACAGCGACCTGCTCTACCACGAGCCCATGAGCATGGGGAGGAGGATCGCCAGGGAGATAAGGACCGCCTCGGAGAAGGGGCTACTGGCTAGGGTAACGACCTAGGTGCGGGCGATGTACCACCTCAGGTGCTCCAAGAAGGACATGGCGCAGAGGGTTCTGGTCTGCGGGGATCCCGGCAGGGCGACGAAGATCTCCGAGTATCTGGAAGGCGCCAAGCTGGCGAACAGCCACAGGGGGCTCCTCACATATACCGGAACCTACAACGGGGAGAGGGTCACCGTATCCACCACAGGCATGGGGGCGCCCTCGGCAGCCATAGTCATGGAGGAGCTCGCGGTGCTCGGTGCAAAGGCGGTGATTAGGGTCGGGACCACGGGGGGCATAGGCAAGGAGGTGCTACTGGGGGACCTTATAGTGCCGACGGAGGCCATACCCCTTGACGGCGCCACCAAGGCGTACATGAGGGAGGGGGCGGTGCCCAAGGCCGACGCGGATATCGTGGACGCTCTCAGAAAGAGGCTGGAGAGGGAGGGGGTGAGGCACCACGTGGGGCCAGTGTGCACCAGCGATACGTTCTATCTCGAGGAGGAGAGGGACGCGAAGAAGTGGTCCTCCAGAGGCGTGCTCAGCTTCGAGATGGAGTGCTCGGTGATATTTGCCATCGGGAGCCTGAGGGGTTACAGGGCGGGCGCTGTGCTGGCGGTGACGGGAAGGATCTACAGCAAAGGAGACAGGGTCCTCGACGACAAGACGACCGCCAGGAGCATAGAGAACAGCATAGTATCCGCGCTCGACGTGATTTCTGCTATAGGCATCGAGTAGAGATGAGGGCGTACCGACGCTCTAAAAAAATAGAGGACAGCTGAAAATTCCTAGTTCTTCACAACATTTTTTGGTATCGCCGGATCGACATGGAAAGTTGATACGTGCAAATAAAGAACCAGTTGGGTGAATTTCAACAGATTACACGACCAAAAAGTCTGCTTGCTCTGCTTACATCAAATTCCATTACCAACAGCAACATGGCAGTTTGATTTGGGTGAGTAAATGGTAAGTTAAAAGTAACTAGGTATATTGTAAATACGCCGCAGTTGAGACCGAGGCGAGCCTGTAGCGGCACCAAAACGGAACCGGCGGACGGACCAACTCTTCACAGGGAAGGGAAGTCCAAAGAGACTGTGGAGGTGCAACGGACAGGATGCAAGATAGGACGATCCAGGGCGTCAGGATAAAATCGGACGCCGCGACCGCGGAAAATCGATGCATGGGAAGTCAGGAAGGAGAAACCCCACCATGGGGGGATTCGAAATTCCGGCCCTCTCCTCAAAATCGGTCACAACTGCGGTCTCTATTTTGGACCCCCCAATTTTCTGAAGCCTTCTCCATCAGGGATAATAACATCTTCAGGTCATACTGAAAGCCGCGGTGAAGCAGTTGGTCTCGAGACCCAAGAAGGGCATAAAACACTACCTTGAGCTGGAGGCAAGGCTCAACTCAGTTATAGAAAAAATCAACTACGGGGTCTCGCTGGTGATAGTCGAGGGCAGCCATGACGAGGCGGCCCTGAGGAAGGTCGGCCTGAGAACACCCGTCGTGGGGTTCAGTAAATCAGGCCTGCCGGTATTCGCCTTTGTGGACGAGATAGTGAAGGACTACAAGGGGCTGACCGTCCTCGTCCTCCTTGACTTCGACGAGAAGGGGACAGAGATGGCGGAGAGGATAAGCAGGGAGCTGGAGGAGAAGGGGGTAAAGGTAGAGCGTTTCTTTCGCAGAACGCTCGGGGAGCTGCTAGTCAGGGAGGGCAATCGGAGAATTGAGGAGATACGCCTCCTAAAGTTGAAGGTCTCCTACTAGGTACTCAAGGATGGCTCCGAGAAGATTCAGATAGTATTAATAATATCCAACACGAACCAATCTTATGGGGATTTCCTTTGGTTCAGGTGGGATTTGAGCCGAAGTTGGCCTTCATCTGCCCCCTCTGCAGCAAAGAGGTGGAGATAGTCTACGAGCGCGGGAAGGGATCGTGGATCTCCGACCACGCGGGCTGCCTGAATTTTTCTGTCATACGCAACGTTCCCATGGCAACGGAGGTGGGGCGCGAGGGTCCGCTGGTCTTCATAGCGCTGGAGTCTGACTTCTCCATAAAGGAGGCGATCGAGGGGCTGAGGGCGCTCTCCAAGGAGGAGGGCGACCAGTCCAAGAGGCAGAAGCTCGAGACGGGGATAAAGAGGCTCGAGTCCAGGCTGGGCTTTGCGGAGAAGAACCTTTCCCGTACGATGGAAGTGCTGAAGTCAGGGGCGTTCGGCCTAAAGGTGATATCTGGAAGGGAGATCTGCGCGGTCGCATGGAAGTCCGGGGAGAGGTACCTCGGTGTCGCGGAGACGGAGGATTGCCCCCTGAAGGAGGCTGAGGCGGTCTTGGCGACCAACAGCCCTGAGGAGGCGCAGAGGTTCCTCCTCCACTGGCTGCACTACTGGGAGCAGGGCAGGATCATCCCGTGAGGAAAAAATGAAGAACCCCACCCTTACCAGTAGATCAAAACTTTTCACCTTCATCCACCATCCCCACATGCCTCAATCATAGTTAGTATGTGTAGAGACGCTTCAAGCTTTACTGCCTCGACGATCACATGCACCTTCCTTCTGAAGTTGAGGAGCACCCAAAGGTTGTAGAGCAGCACCGCAGTGAAGAAGTAGAGCACCCTCGTCCTGTACGCCTTTGATGTCGTCCTCGGCAGGAACATCCTTATCATGCGGTAGGCGGTCTCTATTCCCCACCGTTGTCTGAAGGCTCTCCTTATTCCCCTGGGGCTCAGTCCGAGGTTCGTGGCGAAGGCGTACAGCTCCCCGCTCTCCATCATGGTCACGAGCCTGAACGTGGCCTGTTCGTCCTCCCTCCTCCTGTGGCTCCTCGACGTGTAGACGCGGTCCTGCCCCGCCTCGAGGCGGGTGTGAGCGGGCATGTGCACCACGTACCTGATGCCCGAGGATTCGAGATACCGTATCAGCTCCGCAGAGTAGTACCCCCTGTCGAGCAGGAGGTACTCTATGCGTATGCCGAGGGCGGACACCTGCTCCACGAGCCTCCTAACGTGGTCCACGACCGGCCCCGTTGTGAGGGGCACCACGGCGACGGTGACCCTCTGCCCGCCCGTCAGGACGCTGGCGAACCTGTAGGCGTAGTTGGTGCCCCTCTTCCGCTGCGTCCCAACAACGCCGTCGGCTGCAGGATCGCCGTAGAACATCTCGTCGTGGGTGTCTATGGCCAGCGGGACGGGTTTGGAGAATGCCCCCCTCGCGCGCATCTTCTTTATCAGCCCCTCGTTTGCAGGGAGGAAACCCGATGGATCCTGCTGCCTCAGGCGGTTCCTCATGGTCTGCCCGCACTGGCCAAGACTTGCGGCCGTGCCCTCGACGTAGGCGTTGTTCGGCGCAGCGAGGGTAACGACCTTCAGCGTGTCCTCGAGGCGGTCGGAAAAGCGGGAGCTGAATAGACTGCCTAGGCCGTGCTTAAGGTATAAGTAGGTTCTTGTACGATCGGGGGATGTGCCCATGCTTAAATCTGCTTCTATGGTAGAACATGAGGTAGATTTATGGGCCATTCCCCAATAACTTTTGATCTACTGTTACGGGTGGGGTATCCTCTGACTAGACGTGCGCTGACCTGGCGATGTAGTGCTGTATAGTCTCTGCGGTCACTTGACCGATGGACCTGTAGAACTTCCCTCTCGACCAAAAGTGTCCCGACCGAAATTTTTCCTTCAGCTCAGGGTACTCCTTTAGCAGCGCCCTTGCAGTGTTGCACTTGAGCAGGCTTATCGCCTCGGACACCGAGCAGGTCGGGCGTATTCCGAGAAACAGGTGCACGTGATCTGGCGCGATCTGCAGCTCGAAGACCTTACAGTCCGTCCTAGTGGCGGTTTCCCTTAGCAGCTCCTCGCAACGCTTTTTTATTCTGGCGTCAAGGAATATACGGTGCCTGTAGTGGGGCACTAACACAATGTGGTATGCACACTGGCCGTAGCCGTGGCTGAACGACTCCAATGCCATGTTGTGTCACCTCCCGGGCGGTAGAGCAACCTACCGTCTGGGAGATGATATCATGGCAGGGAATAGAAAAAGAAACGCACGATTCCTCCGCAACCTCACGGTTGCGGCATCCTCGCGGATTTTAGTGAACTACTACATCCTGAAGGATGTGGTTTCCACCCTCATCATAGGACTCAGGCCGTCCGTAGGGGCGGTTCCGGGCTGATTCACCTCAGCCCCTAGCTTAGAGACAAGCCCTAAGCCTCGCCTCATTATGTTTCTTGCTCCGTTGTAGTCTGCGTTCAGTTCAGCTCCACAGGAATAACACTTGAACAAACCGTTATTCCTAGTGCCCATTCCACCACAGATGGAGCAGGTCTGCGATGTGTGGCTTCGCTCACTTCCAGGACGGGAATTCCCGACCACATAGCTTTGTACTTAATATAGTATGATAGACGCCGGAAAGGAAAGGTGCTGAGTTTACGGTTAAATTGCCTTCCTCCTTTACGTTTTCTCCTTTCCTCTCAGCTTACCGAGGACTATTACAGAGTCGGTTTCTTTGGCCTCTTGGACAATAGACTTGCTTATCTTGTGGAGTTCGTGGTTGACTATACGGTTCTCATGGCTTCCTACCTTTCTGACCGATTTCCTGTTGGGAAGGCATCGGCGCAGGTAGTAGTAATGCCCCCTAACGGCCCTTATTGCCTTCCCATAAAAAACAGTATTCTTGGTCTTTGAGTTTACCGTTACAGCTACATTGTGAATACCCATGTCCAAGGCTAGGATGTTGTCACACTGTTTCATTTCAACTTTTTTCTGAACCACTATGTGTAAGTAAAATTCTCCATTAAGTTTGAAGAGTTTGGACTCGCAGATCTCCATATTTGCTTCTATTGAACAATGAGGCTTGATGGCAACCCATATTCCTCCGCTTCTGCCTTTGACTGGAATCCTAGCCCAGTACTGGGCGAGTTTCGTGGAACTCTCCTTGACTTTCAAGAGATCTCTTCTAATTGAGAGGATACTCTTTGCCTGGCTTAATCTTTTTGCAATATCTTAATGCCTGTTGCTTGTTGGCTGAATACAACTTGGTATCTTCGCCGTGCAAGAGACGCTGGAGATTGCTGTATTCATCTTCAAGGAGGCGTTGCTTACCCTTGGTAAGGCATATAATCTTGGCTCGAATGGTCTTCTTTGCGTTGAAGGTCAGATCCATAGCCTCAGAGATAGGATTAATATTTAAGCCCAGAGCATTCATTGTGCAAGCAGTTTCGCAATCGTCCCTGCCGTGAATGATGGGGGCTTGTGAAAGAAATAAAAACCCATGGGCAAAATAAGGAGTTAAAAAAGGGCAGAAGGAAGGGCTCTTGCAGGGGAAATATACCATCAGAGAGTTCAGGCCTGAAGATCTGGAGACCGTTGTTAACATAAACAAGGTATGCCTTCCCGAGAACTATTCGCCGGCATTCTTTCTGGAGCACCACTATGAGAACCCGAGGATCTTCCTGGTGGCAGAGGCGGACGGGAAGGTAGTGGGCTACTACATGTGTAGGATAGAGTTCGGTATGTCAAATCTGAGGACGGCCTTTGCAAGGAAGGGGCACGTGATCTCCATAGCGGTCCTGCAGGACCACAGGGGGATGGGAATAGGGCGCAGGCTCATGGAGGTCGGGATGCAGAGGGTCAAGGAGGGCGGAGCCACTGAGATGTACCTTGAGGTCAGGGTCAGCAACAATCCGGCTATTGAGCTTTACAGGAAACTCGGGTTCAAGGCATCCAGGATCGCAGAGGGGTACTACAGGGACGGGGAGAACGCTTACATGATGGTGGTGGACTTATCGGGCCTGAGCGCGCCTGGCTCTGCGTCCAATTAGCTTTTATAAGATCTTTCTAGGGCTTCGGCTGTTTGGTTCTCAGATAGATCCAATAGAACGCCAAGAGTACAAGCGGGAAGTAGAAGATCAGAACCTCGAAGATCTCCTTGAATATGGGATTCCCCGTGACCCTTTGGTATATCAGAAACGCGTCCGCTACTGCCAGCAGTATTGCCGCGATCGCTACGCTTCTGGAGCTGCCGCCTGCCATAAGTTCAAACTCCCCAAAGGTGATATAAAAGTATGCTCGGTTTGAGGGCTCACAGGGCGGGAAAAAAGCCTCAGAGAAAACAATATATAGAAGTGCTTCCTGTCTTTTCTGAGATAATTAGTTTTGGATCTTAGGAGGATTCATACCATGGCGCAACAGAGTTTACCAGTCCTAGTATTGAAGGAGGGCGCATCCAGAACAACTGGAAGGGACGCCCAGAGAGCAAACATAATGGCGGCCGTGACCCTTGCGGAGACCATAAGGTCTTCATTGGGTCCAAAGGGAATGGACAAGATGCTCGTCACCAGCTTCGGCGACGTCACCATAAGCAATGACGGCGCGACCATTGCAAAGGAGATGGATGTCCAGCACCCAGCTGCAAAGATGCTGGTGGAGGTGGCAAAGACCCAGGACGCTGAGGTAGGCGACGGGACAACCTCTGCAATGATCCTCGCAGGCGCGCTCCTAAAGAAGGCCGAGGACCTGCTCGATCAGGACGTTCACCCGACGGTCATTATCGAGGGTTACAAGAAGTCGATGGAGAAGGCGCTCGAGACGGTGGACAAGGTCGCCATCAAGGTAGACCCGCTGGACAAGAAAAGGCTGATGGAGGTGGCGATAACCACGCTGAGCGGAAAGAGCGTCGTGGCAGGCCACTACGAGAGGCTCGCGGAGCTTGTCGTGGACGCGGTGAAACAGGTGGCGGAGAAGGTTGAAGAGAAGTACAAGGTCGACCTTGACAACATAAAGCTCGAGAAGAAGAAGGGAGAGTCCCTCGACGCAACACAGCTGATAAGCGGTGTCGTGTTTGACAAGGAGATAGTTCACCCAGGGATGCCCAAGAGGATCGAGGACGCAAAGATAGCCATACTGGACTGCGCGCTTGAGATAGAGAAGACCGAGATAACGGCAAAGATCAATATAACCACCCCCGAGCAGATGAAGAGCTTCCTGGATGAGGAGTCGGCGATGCTGAAGTCGCTCGTGGACAAGGTGGCGGAATCAGGGGCTAACGTCGTGGTCGTGCAGAAGGGGATAGACGACATCGCACAGCACTACCTGGCCAAGAGGGGGATCGCCGCCATCAGGAGGGCAAAGAGGTCGGACATAGAGAACCTTGCGAAGGCCTCCGGTGCCAGGATAATAACAACGCTCGAGGACCTCTCAGCGAAGGATCTGGGTTTTGCCAAGCTCGTCGAGGAGAGGAGGGTTGGCAAGGACACGATGGTGTTCGTGGAGGGTTGCAAGAACCCGAAGGCGGTCACGATACTCGTGCGGGGCGGAACGGACAGGATGGTTGATGAGGCAGAGCGCTCTCTGCACGACGCAAAGTGCGTCGTGAGGAACGTCGTGCAGGACCCATGGCTAGTCCCAGGCGGTGGAGCCTCCGAGGAAGAGGTCGCCTCGAGGCTGAGGGAGTTTGGAAAATCCTTCAGTGGCAGGGAACAGCTGGCGGTCTTCAAGTTCGCCGAGGCGATGGAGGAGATACCGCTCACCCTGGCAGAGAACTCTGGTCTTGACCCGGTGGACATGCTGGTCGATCTGAGGTCAGCCCACGCAAAGGGCAAGAAGGAATTTGGTGTCAACGTGGACACCGGAAGGGTCGAGGACATGACCAAGGTAAGCGTCTTCGAGTCGGCAAGCGTCAAGAAGCAGGCGATAAAGTCGGCCGCCGAGGCAGCTATAACCCTCCTAAAGATAGACGATGTCATTGCGGCCAGTGCGCCCAAGCGGGAAAAGGGGGAAAAGGCGACTGAAGGCGGTCCAGAAGGCATGCCACCGGGCATGGGCGGCATGTAAAGTGAGCGGGGAAGTACAGAAGGAGAGCAAGCACATACTCGGTCCATCAGTGATGACTAGGTTCGAGAAGGCTCGGGTTCTTGGAGCCCGGGCGCTCCAGGTCTCTATGGGAGCTCCGCCGCTGATCGAGACTAACGCGGCCACGTCCATCGAGATAGCAGACCAAGAACTCAGGGAGGGCGTGCTGCCCATGACGATAAGGCGGAGGTTGCCCGACGGGAGGCACCAGGACATCCCGCTGAAGTGGCTCATCAAGAACCAGTAGACGCGAGGCCCCTTTCCTTTCTTTTCTCTTTGTTTTTCTTTTCGTAGTTTTATCAAAATTAAGCAAGAAGACCATCCTACTTGTAGGGTGGATGAATTGCGCAAACTTTTTAAGCATCTTTCCGTCACTCCCTTTTTAGACGCTTTGCGTCGAGAGGTCTTTAGACTATACGCCTTTAGACGGGGCTCGACTGGAGACTACCAGCCAATCTGTGACCGAGCCCTTAAGCGTATATGAGAGTTGCGATGGTTCCGTTGGGCTCCGGTGGAGAAAAATGGGCTAAAGCCGTTGCGGCTTGAGACTGCGCAACCTCGCAAGCTTCCACGAAACACCGCTCTGGCAACAGACGGGCTGAACGAAACTTGGAAGCCACTCAACTTGTTGAGTGGAGGAGGTCACAAGTGCAGACTATTTGCGCGAGTTCCTGACCTTCTTTGAGATCAGCGCGGCAGCCACGGCAGCACCTACACCGTTGTCGATGTTGACCACCACCAGGCCCGCGCTGCAGGACTGAAGCATTGATATGAGGGCACCCTCGCCATTTCCGCCAACACCATACCCCGCCGAGGAGGGCACGCCTATAACCGGCACCGCCACAAGGCTGCTCACTATTGACGGGAGGGCACCCTCCATGCCCGCGACGACCACTATTGCGTCGATGTCCGCCGCGAGGCTCTTCTTGATTGCCGGGAACAGTCTGTGCATCCCCGCTATGCCTATATCGTAAAAGGTCAGAACGCGGCACCCCATCTCTTCCATGACTATCCTAGCCTCCTCCGCAACGTCTATGTCCGCTGTCCCTGCCGTCAGCAAAGCAACGGCCCCTGCCTTCTCTGTGTCTTCTTTGGCTCTGGAGGCGCTCTTTACGACCATTATCCTGCCCCTCTTACTGTGTAGGATGTTTGCCTTGCCACGGAAGGCCTTTTTTATCTCGGAGGCTTGGGCGTCGCTTATCCTTGTGATGATTATACGACCGGTCTCTGCGTAGAAGGCTTTCGCTATCCTGAGAAGGTCCTCCAGCGACTTCCCTTCAGCCAGTACCATCTCCGGGACGTCCCTCCTCGCCTCGCGGGAGACGTCGAGGCACGCGCCCTCGACCTCCCTTACAGCGGAGAGCCTGATCCTTGCTACGGCCTCGTCTATGCCGATCTTTCCCTCCTTCAACAACTTTAGGAATTCACGGAGGTCCACTATAAGACACCGCACCTAGAATCAGTATATCATCAATTGATATGAAATTGGCGCATGTATTTGAATATAGTGTTAACAGACGGCTCCAAGGGGATGAGCCGCGGGAAGGACTCTGAGGCGACCCAACAGGTAAGGCAGAAATACAGGTAGAGGAGAGAGTAGTATCCGAGGATGACGAGGTTGGAACTCTCGAAGAATATTGAGGTCGAAGACGTGAAGGATCTGGCAAGGCTCGTGGCCTCGACCGTATCCATGGGGCAGCCGATTTACGTTATTCATTTCCAGCACAAGGGGAGGCACTTCTACGGCGTGCTGGGCGTCTACAACCATTATTACGATAAGCAGGGTCTGCCGCTCTTCTACTACTACGCCACCGAGAAGCCGTGCAACGGCAGGTACGTCCTCGTGAAGATGGACGAGAGGGAGGAGATCACGTTCGGCGACGGCGTGAAACCGGGCTGGATAGCGGTCCCGATAATAAACCTCAAGGGAAAGCCGGAGTTCGTCGAGGTCTAGTCCGCAAGGCTTACCTTCACCCACTCGCCCTGCCTGACCTTTCTCAACGCCTCCAGATCTGACGTTATTTTGCCGATGACGTTTACCGGGCTGTAGGGCTGGGACTTGCCAAAGAATATGCAGAAGGCCTTGCCAGGGGGCCAGTAGGCTATGTCACCGGTCTGAACGGTGGGTTGGGGCTTCTCGGGACCCAATGAGACGGGCGTCTCGAAGTATATCTCCTCCTTCCACAGAAATGACTTGGAGGTGAACGGCATCGCTCCAGCGAGCTTCTCCACGGTTCTCGGCGCGAGGATCCTGACGAGCTCGCCCTTCGCTTCCACGCTCTGAAAATAGATTCGGACGGATACTTTTTCAAGCAGGGACATCTTCTGGCACCGCTATGCGGCGGGGACATAGATGTCGACGCGGCGCCCGCTCTTCATGAGCTTCAGGGTGCCCTGCTTGGCCATGGACTCCAGGATGTCCTTTGAGACGCTGTACTTCAGGTTGTACTTCGAGTAGAGTTGGTAGGGGGTCACGAACTTCATCTTCGGGACTTCTTTCTTGATCTGGTCAAGGACCTTTGGATCGACGACCGAGGTGGTGGTCGACTTCGTGATCTCCTTCTTCTTCTCGGCCTCCTTCTTCTTCTCCTCGGCCTCCTTCAGCGCCTTTGACAATTTGGGTGCCGTCTTCTTTGCCCCGCCCATAACTCACACCTGTAACGAGAAGTTAAAATGTGGTTGAAATAAAAAGGTTTTGGTTTAGACGGGCTTGCTGAAGCTCCTCTCCAGCCGGGACCTGTGTATGGAGTTCATGGTGCAGAAGGGTATGATCTTGCCGTCGGGCAGGGCGTAGTGGATGGTGCAACGCCTCACCCTCTCGAGGTCGAAGTTGTACGGGTCCATGAAGTGCATGATGCCTATGAGGACGACCTTCCGCATGAACTCTCCCAGAGAGTCGTAGTCGCCGTGGAGCAGGACAGAGGAGACGAGGCTGCCCAGCAGACCCAGCTTCACGTGCCGCGTGGCGCCCAGCAGGCGCATCTTGGCCCTCATGGTCGAGCCCTTCGAAGCGTCCTCGTAGACCTTCTCCATGGCCGACATGAACTTCTCGACATTGACGTACCTCGTGATGGGCACGAGCTTATCCCCCTCCGGCAGGATCATGGTGGCCATGCCGCACTCCTGGTGGTTGGTGAACTCCTGGTACCGCCTGCCCTTCAGCGCGCCCACGGCCCTGGATATGGGGAGGATGACCGGGATGGGGTAGAAGTCGCTGGCCCTGATCTCGCCGCCGGTCTGGGCCTCCGCCAGCCTGACGACGTCGGGCACGGTTATCCTCATCTCCCTCAGCCTCTTCTTGTCAATCCTTCCCGCCATGGACACAGGCTGGAAGTTTACTCCCCTAATCACGTCGCAGTTCTTCGCAGCGAACTTGATTATGGAACCGATCTGGTCGTCGTTGACGCCCCTCACGACGGTGGGCACGAGGACCACACTGTCCAGACCCACAGCCCTGCAGCCCTCCAGCGCCTTCAGCTTCGTATCCAAGAGGTCGAGCCCCCTCGCCGCTATGTATGGACCCGGCTTCATCCCGTCGAACTGGAGGTAGAGGGTGCTGAGGCCCGCGTCGAGGAGCCGCTTCAGGAACGCGGGGTCCTTGGATATCCTGATGCCGTTGGTGTTGACCTCGATGTGGTCGAAGCCCGCCTTCCTTGCCATGGCCACCAGCTCTGGGAGGTCGTCCCTCACGGTCGGCTCGCCGCCAGAGAACTGTATGGAGTTTGGCGCCACAGGGAGGTTGCTCCTGAGGTTCTTGAGCATAAACCAGATCTCGTCCTGGGTCGGCTCGTAGAGGTAGCCCGCGGTGGCCGCGTTGGCGAAGCATATCGGGCACCGGAGGTTGCACCTGTTGGTTACATCAATAATAGAGAGGACCGTATGCGACTTGTGCTCGGGGCATATGCCGCAGTCGTACGGGCACCCCTTGGAGGTCTGGGTCTGGGGATTCTTTACCCCCTCGCCTATGCACTCGTACTCCTCGGCCCTCTTGAAGAGCTCGTAATCGCTCCAGTAGACGTCCTCAAACCTGCCGTGCTTCGGGCAGGTCTTTCCTATGTAGACCACGCCCCCGTCCTCGTAGATCTCCGCGTCGATGACGCTCATGCACTCAGGACAGAGGCTCTGGGTAGTCTTGATCGTCTGCATAATCCCACGACCGCCATAATCAGCATTTATTTATATTTGAACGTTTTCATACAGTTCATACGGTGAATTGGTTGACTGAAGACTCGACCGTGGCGAGGCTGATGGAGATCGGCCTGACCAGCACCGAGGCGAAGGTATACGTCACGCTGCTCAAGGGGGAGGCCGACGCGAAGGGGCTGAGCGAGCGGTCGGGCGTCCCCTACTCTAAGATCCATACCATTCTGTCGAGGCTGATCCGCAAGTCCCTGGTGGCGGATCGCGGAGGCAGGCCCTCCGTCTACGCCACCAAGAAGCCCTCTGAGGGGCTGTTGGACTACAAGCGCTCGGTGGTGGCGGATCTGGAGACAAAGCTGAAGGAGGCGAAGGAAGCGCTTGCCGACCTAGAGACGGCGAGGGACTCGGAGAAGTCGGACATCTGGATAATAAAGAATCAGGAGGACATCCTTAGGAGGACCTACGAGACGCTGAACAACGCCGAGAAGGAGGTGAAGCTCGCGCTGCCAGTCGCCCCGAACTGGGTGGTGGCGGCGCTGACGCCAGTACTGATGAGGCTCAAGTCGGAGAAGATCTCGCTGAGGCTCCTCCTCACGCACGACTTCCCCGCGGGCGAGCTGAAGAAGCTCTCTGACCTGGCGAACGTGAAGCTCAGGGACAAGATGTTCGGCGGGGGGATAATCGTCGACAATGACGAGGCTTTGCTCTTCATAGGAAGTAGCGGCACCGCGGTCAACCTTGCCATATGGTCCAACCACGCCGTGCTCGTGCAGGTGGCGAGGACGTACTTTGATTATCTCTGGGAGGGCTCGGCGGGGGACTCGGGCCCATGACCCTTGAGGAGGACGAGGCCCGTCTTCTCTATTGTAAAGTAGTGCCAGACCGTGTCGTGTGAGGCGCCCTTCATCTTCCTGATCCTAAGCTGCCTCGCCAGGAGACCCTGCTGGGCGAGCATGGGGTCGAAGCGGAAGTCGATCATTCCGTCCACGAGGTAGTCGAGCATGCCCGCGAACTCGTCTATGGACTTGACCCCCACGTGGTACGAGGCGTAGACCGTTATGTCCATGGTCTTGCACAGCTCCGCCCTCCAGTTCTTGACGGTCTCCAGGGTTGAGGTGGGTTCGCTCAGGGTGAAGAACTCGGTGAGGGAGTCGATGAAGACGAAGCCCCTGCCCTCCAGGTCCTCGGCTATGGAGAGGATTATCCCTGTCAGCGCGTGCTGGTCCTTCGGGTTCTGAACGACCTTTATGGCATCGTTGGGTTTTGGCGGCATTCTGGTTCTGAATGAGAAGCAGTCTATTATGCGGAGCAACCCCGTCTCCATCGCCAATTGGACGTCGTAGCCCAGCCGCTTGAAGTTATCGATGATGGAGTGCGGGCTGTCGTCAAACGTTATGAAGACGCAGGGCTCGCCCGCAGAGAACTTCGCTCCTGCGGCCTGGATCAGCGTCACCGACTTCCCCGTCCCGCCCTCGCCAAAGAGGAGTATGAAGCTATGCCGGGGGAAAGAGTCGGGCAGGAGCGAGTCGATCATCGGTATACCAAATTGAACGCGTGACATTTTTATCCTCAATCTCTGATTTTATGCGCCTTATCTCTAAGTGGAGGGGTTCGACCTCATATATATTTTGCCGAACTCTGCGGGTTTTTATCCTGGGTGCGCCAGATGGTGCTCGCTGCGGTTACATTTGGAAAGTAAATTTGAATTTCAGTAAAAACGAGCCCCATTTTTTTAAGGGAACCTGAAAAACCATGATAAAAAAAAGAAAGGTATAAAAATGACAGTGGGCGATTCATGAATATTGTTTTGGAGGACACGCTATGGCTAAGGCTGGAAAGAGGATTCTGGTTGCTTTGGGCGGCAACGCCATCAAGCAAGCGCATGAGAAAGGAACGGCCGAAGAGCAGTTCAGGAACGTGGCTACGACAGCGCAACACATCGTAAACATGGTAGAGCACCTAGGAAGGGACGACAGGCTGATAATAACCCACGGAAACGGCCCGCAGTCCGGTAACTTGGCACTACAGCAGGACATCGCAAAGGCGGCGGTCCCGGCCCAGCCGTTAGACATCGTCGGAGCGATGACCCAGGGACAGATCGGGTACATGTTCCAGAACACCCTTGAGAACATGATGAACGCGAAGGGCATGAAGGTTCCAGTAATATCGGTTGTGAACCAAGTGCTGGTCGACAGGAACGACCCAGAGTTCGTCGGCGAGAACGCCTCGAAGCCGGTCGGGGACTTCCTGACCGAGGAGGAGGCGATGAAGCTCAAGGCGGAGAAGGGCTGGATCGTGAAGAAGGTGAAGCCGAACGCTCCGAAGCCCTGGAGGAGGACTGTCCCGTCCCCAGACCCGATAGCCAATGTGGAGGCCGAGGCGATAAAGATCTTGGTCAACGCAGGTGCGGTGGTCATAGCCTCGGGCGGCGGCGGCATACCGGTAGTGAAGGAGAACGGAAAGCTAGTGGGCGTCGAGGCGGTCATCGACAAGGACCTCGCCGGTGAGAGGCTAGCTGAGGTCGTGGAGGCGGACACCTTCCTGATACTCACGGACGTAGAGAAGGCGAAGCTGAATTATGGCAAGCCGAACGAGCAGGCACTGGACAGGATGACGGTGGCGGAGGCAAAGAAGTACCTCGCAGAGGGACACTTCCTACCGGGCAGCATGGAACCGAAGGTGAAGGCCTGCATAAGGTTCCTGGAGTGGGGAGGCCAAGAGGCCATAATCACCTCGCTGGACAAGGCTGTCGACGCACTGGAAGGCAAGACTGGAACGCATATCGTAAAGGGCTAAAAAGCCCATCCGCTTTCTTTCTTCTTTTCCTTATCTTTATCTTTAGAGTGTTTTGGGCTCTGTTCTGATGTCACACTTCATCTTGTATCCGTAATACCAGCATTCTTCATAGCCCACGATCATTTCACGCCATCTTTTAATAAATATGACGTTTCTCCGCCTCGCGTCCCTTTAGCATCAGCCTAATCGACGAGTATGGTCATCCATTCCATCTCCAAGAACTGTTGCTGATCTGTCCCGGGTCTATACCCTTCACAAACCCGTCAATAAGTGCCTGTGCGTGCTGCATGTAGTATTCCACTAGGACGATGTGCTGACCTGGGCCAGGATAGACGAGCACTCCGGCGGCATGCGTTTTTGTTGGGGTGGTCAGAGCGAATAGGCCTCTACCAGGTCTATGAGGTAAAGTTAAAAAAGCAGGAATATTTTATACATATATCTTTAATCCATGGGGTAAATACTTATATATCTTTTCATAAAATATAACCGCAGGGAGGATGCGGATGCCCAAGGATCCAGTAGACTGGGAAGATTCGTGTGCGAAGAGGTGGATAGACGGCATCACCAAGCCCTCCACGAGGCGCTACTACAAGTCCGCCCTCAGGATATACGTGAACTTCACGGGGCTTTCACCGTCTCAGCTGGTGGACGAGGCTCTGGAGGACGCGAGGAGGGAACAGAGGGAGAGGCAGGACGTGGTGGTCAGGCGGCTCCTAGCCTTCCACAGCTGGCTCAAGATGGAGTACGGGGTAAGGAGCCGGGGCCAAGGCGAGCACCGAGTCGTGGGGAAGGGCGTGAGCGAGAAGGTTGCAAATACCTACGTCAACGTCGTACGCTCCTTCTACGACACCTTCGGGATCTCCGTAAAGTTGAAGGGCAGGCACGCCCTCCCGAAGGGGAAGGTAAAAAACAGGCGCATACGGGTGTCCGCAGAGCAGGTCAGAACCCTTGTGGATCACGCCAGGACTCCCAGGGACAGGGTCATCATCCTCACGCTGTTCCAGTCCGGGATGGACGTCTCCACCTTGTGCTCTTTGAAGTATGGCGATGTTGCGGAAGGGCTTGCCAGGAACGAGCTCCCACTCAAGCTCGACCTGTACCGCCCGAAGACGGGCGTGGAATACTTCACCTTTCTTGGCAGGGATGCGGTCGAGGCCACCAGGGCATACATCAAGGACTGCGAGGCCAGGGGGATCAGGTTCACACAGGAGACCCCCCTGTTCCTGACCGAACGGGGAAGGGAGCCCGTGGAGACCCACAACGTCCAGAACATGCTCCGGGAGGTTGCTACCAGGGCTGGCTTCATCACCGAAGAAGAAAGAGCTAACCCGCGGTTCTTCAGTCCCATAAGCTCACACGCCCTCCGTGAAAGCTTCGGGTCCATAATGATAAACTCCGGCGTCCCCGACACCGTCGTGGACTTCTGGCTCGGCCACAGCATCGGCGAGATGGCCGAAGCCTACAAGGCCGTCCAGTTTGAGAGCGTGAGGAAGATGTATTCCGAGAGGGAGCGGCTGATCAGTCCCTTTGGTGCTGCGGGTAGCGGGGCAGAGGTCTCAAAGCTGAAGAGGGAGGTGGAGGAGGGGCAGAAGGAGCTGCAGAGGCTGGTGGTCTCCCTGGCGGCCAGGATCCGGCAGCTCGAGGAGCAGTTTGCGCGCCTCAAGAGAGAGGTCGACGAGCGGCTCAGGGAGGCGGAGAGGATAGCCGGCAGGCTGGAGGGTGCCAGCGCCGGAGAATGAATGGGTAGATGGGGCGAGGCCTGCATACGAGACCAGGTTCGCGGAGCAGAGCGGAGGAGGGGAACCTTGTTATGTCCCCTATCTCGCTCACTATCAGCAGCGCGGAGTAGAATGCGATTCCGGGTATGGTCATCAAAAGGCGGGCGTCCTCATCGGCTATGGCCTCGCGGGAGATCCTGACTGATGCATCGTGTATCTCCTCGTTTATGGAGTCGATTATTCAAGGTAGCCCAGCACGCGGTAGTCGCCCAGCTCCTTAAGCTGCTCCACGAACTCCCTGCTGAAGGGTGAACCTTCTATCCGGATGTTGTTCATCAGCAGGTAGGCGTGTATCCTGTTCTTGATGGTGGCTCGTAATCGCACGAGGTTGGCCCTGTACCGTACGAGCTCCTTCAGCTCCATCATACGTGGAGATGGTATGTAGCACTCGGGTATAAAACCACCACGAAGGAGGTCTGCCAGCATCAGTGCATCTATTCTGTCGGTCTTCATCTTTGCCGATGCTATCGCCCTTGTCTTCACCGGGTTTGAGAGGACGACGCGGTTATTCTGTGAGAGCCTCTTGTAGAGCCAGTGCCACGTGGAGGAGGGATTCGATTACGATGTCTGTGCCAGACAGGCATTTGGAGAAGGACTCGATGCTTTCGGGATCGTTCTGAACGCGGTCCTGCCTTAGTATCACGCCGGACTCGTCTAGGATGGCTATCTCGGTGAATTTCTTGTGGACATCCAATCCGACATACATATGCTTTCTATCGTCTAACTCACAATTCTCATTTTCCTTCACATGCGATTAATTATATGTTAGGGGCAAACCGTACATAATTACCTTTAAATAATTGCGCATCCTCTCTTAATAGAAGGTGGTTTTATGGGTGAGATGACACCGCGTAAACGCGCCCTCCTTTGTCTCACAGGCAACAAGCGCAAGGCAGACAGGATAAGTTGCTGCGATACATTGACAACTTGCACAGTTGATCAGATGAACGCGGTGAAGGCGCCATTTCCTGAGGCAAACAGGGATCCGGAGCTCGCATTCAAGTTGGCTGCCGCGGCCTGGGAGGTAATAGGGCTAGAAGGATTCAAGCTTCCATTCGACCTCTGTGTAGAGGCGGAGGCACTCGGATGTAAGATAAACTGGGGCAGGATAGACAGACACCCCAGCGTTGAGACGCACGCATTCGTCGACCTGAAGGATCTGAGAATCCCAGAGAACATAGTGGAGTTGGGCAGATTCCCGCTCAAGCATAACGTTGAGAGCAGGTTGAGAAGGGAGTATGGCGATTATCTGCCCGTCGTGAACCAGGTTACCGGTCCTTTCACGGTGGCAGGTCATGTGTTCGGGATTGAGAAGTTCTGCATCTGGACAAAAAAGAGGCCCATAGAGCAGATCAAGGAGGCGCTGATGACCATATCGGAGATGAACATAGCCGACTGCAAGCAGGCTTTGAGGAGCGGTGCAGATATCGTCTGTATAGCCGACCCTTCCGCCACTTCCGATATTCTATCCCCAGAGTTCTTCAAGACGGTGATGCTCCCGGTCTACCAGAACATGGCCAAGAAGATCGGAGCGCCAATAGTCCTGCACATATGTGGCAACACCTCCGCCTATATGCCGTATATTGCGGACACAGGCTTTGACGCGTTCTCTGTGGACGCTCAGGTAGATATTGCGTTTGCGAAGGGCATAGTGGGCGACAAGATTGCAATCGTTGGAGGTGTTCCGACCATAACTGCACTGCTCTTCGGTAACCCGCAGAAGGTGAGGGAGGCGGCCATCGATGCCGTAAAGAAGGGAGTGGATGCATTGATGCCATCCTGCGGCATACCCCCCAGGACCCCCACTGAGAACTTCAAGGCACTGGTTGAGGTAGCAAGATGCATGGTATATGTGTGAGGTGAGAAGAGATGGCAACCAAGGAAAAGATAGTAAACGGATTCATAAAGGCGATAGTAGACGGTGATGAGGAGGCAGCGGCGAGCTGGGCGAGGGAGGGAGTGGCAGCAGGCGTGGACGCATACGAGCTCGTCACGAAGCATGGTGGTGACGCCATGACAATAGTCAACCAGAAGTATGAGAAGAAGGAGTACTTTGTGCCAGAGGTCCTCTGTTCGGCAAATGCCCTTAACGCAGGCGTGGAGATCCTGACGCCGCACATGAAGGCGGACAAGACCTCGATCCCGGCGACCGTTATACTGGGGGTCGTGGAAGGGGACATCCACGACATCGGAAAGAACCTGGTGAAGATAATGCTCAGCGCTGCTGGCTTCAAAGTGGTCGACCTCGGCAAGGATGTCCCGCTCATGCAGTTCGTCGAGAAGGCAAAGGAGCACAAAGCAGACGTGGTGGGCATGTCCGCCCTCATGAGCACGACGATGTCAGCCATGAAGAAGGTCATCGGGTTCCTGCAGGACGCCGGCATAAGGAATAAGGTGAAGGTGATTGTCGGCGGAGGGCCTGTGACACCGGACTGGGCGCTATCCATAGGTGCGGACGCCAGGCCTCACGACGCATCCGCAGCGGTGGGCGTCACGAAGGACCTTGTCGAGAAGTTGAGAAAGGAGAGAGGAGAGAGCTGGTAAGCCTCCTCCAGCATAACTTTTTTCTTTACCCCAAACTTATTACATGTCGATATATGCAACGACAGGATCATGTGAACTGCCTTCCTGCAAGCAGGACGGGCCTCTCAAAGTTTACCTATGAATGCACGATCACGGGTTCTGCGCAGATTGGTCCACAAGCGTCCTTAGCATGCCCGAGACCTGCTCCTTATCACCCTTTTCCAGAGCTGAGAGAAACCGTTCCGTAAACTGCTGTGCCTTACACGTGTCGTTGTAGGCCCTTCTTGCCAATATCTCCCAGAATATCCTCTCGCCCAGGTCATGCTTGAAGAAGTCGATCAGGACTTTTTGTGCGAGGATGGGGTCCTCGAATGCCAGCCCGCAGACACCTCGCTCACCCCTTTTACAGTAAAAATTCAGAACCAGGGTGAATGCCGGACCGTAAACGCTGTTTATCAGACGTTCAAGAGTGTTTGCCAGCCTGTCTTTTTGGGTGGTCCTGATTCTAGTTGCTGACAGACATCTTCCCCCCGGCCGTGAACCTCAGAACCTTCATCACGTTGTCGACCCTAGATCCGCGGGCTTTGATGACGCCTATCCTTCTCACAATCCTGTCCCCGTTCCTCTCCAACGTGAGGGCCAAGATGTTGTCAGCCAACGTGCTTACGCCCATCTCCCTCTCCATCGAGTTACCGATCAGGGTCATCATGAGTGTGACGTTGTACTGCTTGGCTACGTTCACTATGCTTCTGATGATGTCTTGGAAGTCCTCCTCGCTGTACGCATGTTTTAGAGCAGTTAGGCCGTCGATGAGGAATCTGACAAAACCATTCCGAGCGCAAGCTCCCGACTTCAGTCGTGGAGTTAGCGAGGCTTAAGTAAACCTTAAATATTGTTCAACCAATATGGCTTTTGCCCCCACGACAGCAGATAGAATGAGTGGGCGTGTTTGTCTGGATGTTCCGAAAACCCGAATAAGGCTCCAGACATTAAAAGGGGAGGTTCGGGTAAGCCGCGCGCTGCTGAGCGTTGTAGTCTTTGCGGGAACGTAGCCGTGAAAAGGTCTCCGAGAGTCCTTAGCACAGACAAGCGGGGACCAGCGGTAGCGCGTCTATGGCAGGACGTTTGCTCTCTAAGCGGAGCCCCAAGCTGTGAAGCTTAACTGAAGCAAGAATCTCCCGGCTTTAGCCGTGGAGAGTGTCAATCCCTCAGAGATTATCTCGATGTCCCAGATTTTGTCGGAGGAGGCCATATTCAGGAGGTACTCCCTTAACTGTACCTCCGGCTCCTCGTGGGAGATGAAGAGGCACTTCTCCCCCTTCATGACGCCCGTACAGATGATCGTCTTCACCATAGTGATGGTCCTCTACATCCCATGCATCGCCACATTCGCTGCACTCGTGAAGGAGTATGGTGCAGGCAGGGCGATCGCCATCACCATGATGAACATAGCGCTGGCGCTCCTCGTAGGCTCTGTGGCTATGCGGGTCCTCCTGTTCGCAGGTTTATGAAACCATCTGTGACTCTCCTGAACGTTTCATCAAGGTGCTCCGGGAGCACCTTCGTATCCGACAGTACCAGCATGAAATTTGTATCGCCGTTCCACCCCGGTACAACATGGAGGTGGAGATGCTCGAATCCGGCACCAGACGCTCTGCCCAAATTGAAGCCATCAGGGCGCATCAACCGATTGAGTACCTTCGTGGTGTCCTGCAAGAGCCGCAGCATGTCCGTTCACTCCTCATCCTTCAGCTCTCCGAAACCAACCACATGCCTGTACGGTGCGATCATCAGGTGACCTGAGTTGTAGGGGAACCTGTTGAGTATTCCGAAGACAAGCCCCCTCCTCTCATAGATGTAGTTCTTTTTATCATCATTCTCAGCAGGCTTGGAGCAGAATATGCACTCTTCCCTTCTCTCCTTGGAAATGAACTCCAGCCGCCATGGCGCCCAGAGCGTCCTCAAAACCCACACCTGGCATAAAATAGGAGCGCTCAGTAAAATCCTATTCGGTCTGATACTATCTCCAAACTATGGCCATCAACCCAGCATTATCCGGTCGAGGTAAGCCTTCAGCTCAAAGGTAGTATCGTTGCCCATTAGCCTGATGTAATCGCATGCCTCCGTTACACACCCGAACCTCTTTCCCTTGGTCGAGAGCAGCGCTCTGAGGAGGCCGTTCCTGTCCATACCCGAGAACGTTCCCTTCTTCACGGTAGTTCCGTCCACGAACCCCCCCATCACCCTGAACCTCTCCATGTCCCTCGTATATGACGTCGCCAGGTACCCCGAGTCGGGATACCTCCTATCATTGAACACGTCAAAGCGAATTGCGATATCTGATGCCAGTTGCCTGTACTCGTAGGCGAGCTTCACCGGAAGGACGGATCCGAGCCCTAGCCTGGGGTACAGTGTAACACCATCCATCGCTCTGCCGAAAGAGCATGTAACCCAGCCAGACGAGGACATTATGAGCCTCACAGCCTCTGCCTTCACCTTTATGTTGCCCTCCAGTATGTACCCTATGGTGGGCACTCCCCCCCTCCTGGAGTTTAGCTCCGGCGAGAACTCCCTCATCTCAGAGACGGCGCATTTGCTGTACAGCTGGGTCATGTAAGTCCCCCGGGAGTTCACCCTCACGCTGCACGGCGCTGTGCTGTATATCGAGTATGAGAGATCCGCAAATATCCTGTGCAGGTTAAAGTCCTTGCCGTAGAACCTTATGCAGTACTTGCCTCCCTGACTGTATACCGACCCACCGGATATCACCATGCCCAGGAGGAGCCTCTTGAGGTCCCCCATCCTGAAACCCCTCTGTATGAGGGCCTCGACGTAAGGCCTGCCGTAGCTCACAACTCCGGCGAGGAGTATCATGTAGTTGACAGGCATGAGGCTGATCAGAGGCGATGTCGTCATCAGAACATTATCTGGACCACAAAGCCCCGTAGTCTCCGGGGCTGACATCAGTAGCACGTAGACTATATTTATGCATGCACCGGTTATCAGGGAAAAACCAACGGTGTTTGCGATATCCCCGCGTTCGGTACCTGTCAATGTCAACAGCTCTTTCCACTATTTTATGCTAAATGGAAGCTTTTCTCCTTTGCTGTTGTAAACGCTTACTGTTTTCTCAACGTATGGATGGCCTGCGATTATCATAAGCCTCCCGTAGACACTGTTGAGGTCCTCCGTTGATGGTGTGGCATCTCCGCTCGGGTGCGAGTGCGCCACACCTATGATGCTCAGGTCGAAGGGGATCATGTGCAGTGAGAAGCCTGAGAAGCCATGACCGTATGTGGAGAAGGGAGGAATGAGGAATTCGTATACCTCTGCAGTCTCGCCCCTGATCTTTCCCCTGATCAGCATTATGTTCTCATTTGGGAAGATCTCCCTGCAGAGTTGAAGGTAGATCTCGAGGGCCTCTCTCTTTATAGTGACCCTCCTGATCAGATGTCTCCCCTCCATGCTTCGTTGAACCTCTTCATTCCCTCCGGTGCCCTCTCCCTCAGAGCTATACCCACATATACTATGGCCGAGATGGCCAGGGTCCAGGCATTCATGGGTATGCCGAGGGGACTGGCCTTGAGCAGGTAGAGCGCGACCGCAACGGCAAAGCCAGAGACGATAGTTGCCGTCGCAGAGATCTTCCCGCCTCTTCTCCACACAAACATCCCTACGACTACCGGAGCCTGTGGCAGTAGCAACGATGAAGATAGGACCGAGAGATCGACTATGAATCCCGGTCTTGAGAGTGCGAATAGTGTGCAGACCAGGGCGATGATCACGATCAGAACCCTGCCGATCAGCATTCTCCCCCTCATGGACATCGATGGTCTGTAGGCCTCCATGATGTCCCTCCCAGCCATGGAGCTCAGTGTGAGGATTATGCTGTCAATGGTAGAGGCAGAGGCCGCTATCACCGCTACGAGACCCAGGGTGCTTAGCCAGAGGGGCGCCATACCGAGAAGCGTCGGCGTAACCGAATCCCTGTATGCTACCGCCGGAAAAGATCCTCCCAGCGTCATCCCGCTGAGCATCAGTCCGAGCAAGGTGACGAGGACGGTGAACGTCAGTCCGTAGACCCCGAACCAGATGATCATGCAGTTCAGTGACCCTCTGTCCTTTGGCTGAAAGAGGCGCTGGACCACCTGCGGATTCGTTATCGCGAAGAAGAACCACGGGATTGTATAGTTCAGGAATACCGGGAACGACCAAAACTGGTTGGGGACATAGGAGAGGGATCCGAGGGAGGCGAGGTCAAAGCCTGTGCTGCCATATCCCCACATGTACACCCATGCGACCATCAGTACCCCGGTCACTATCATTACGAGTCCTTGGAAGGCATCGGTCCAGCCCACGCTCCAGGCGCCTGCCAATATCGTCCAGACGAGCGCAACTGCGATTGCGATCGCCACCGCCGAGGTGTACGGGATCGCTCCCCTGCTGGCACCCTCTGCGGCCATCGCTACGCCTATGACCTGCGACGAGGAGTATGGTATGAGGGAGACCAGTACCACTAGCGTCATGGATGCCCCCACGATCAAGGCGAGACTGAAGGTTGAAATTCAGACGAGCCTACCTTTGACCATCCTGTGCACTTCATCCGCGATCTTCATCAGATCCGCTTCATGCGTCGACAGTATTATGGTCTTGCCCCTGTCCCTGAGGTCTGCGAAGAGCCTGTATATTATCCGTGAGGTCTCCTCGTCCACAAAGACCGTCGGCTCGTCGGCAAATATGTACTTCGGATCCTTTATCAGTGCCCTGACGAATGCGACCCTCTGCTGCTCTCCGCCGGAGAGCTGTTCGACCAGATGGTTTGCCCTGTCCAGTATCCCCAACTTTGAGAGGAGCTCGACCGCCCTCTCCTTATAAGATTCTGGTTCCGTGTCTGAGGCGTGCAGGGGGAGCAGTATGTTCTCCAGCGCTGTATACTGCGGGAGCAGGTTTATGTGCTGGAATATGAACCCGAAGTTGCTCCTCCTGTAACTGGTCTTCCAGTAGTCTGAGTAGCCCAGAACGTTCTCCCCATCAAAGCAGATCTCACCGGATGTGGGCGTCAGTATGAGGCCTATCATGCTCAGGAGCGTGGTCTTCCCGCACCCGCTTGGGCCGGTCAGAGCGACCACTGTACCGTCCCTTATCTTGAGGCTTATCCCGTCGACCGCCGTGGTCTCGTTGAACTTTCCTATGTTGTAGACCTTCTTGGCACCCCGCACCTCTATCATGCTGCCGCCCTCCTCATCGCGAGCTCCGGATCGGCTATGGCATTGAGCCAAGCAGGTACCACCGTCGTTATAAGCAGCGGAATAACGGTCACAGCATAGATGGAGAAGACCGACTCGAGGCTGACGTAGACCGGCAGCCTGAACTCCCGGGGAAGGAACGCCCAGCCCAGCAGAATATCGACCAGCCCGGGCGCGTTGAAGAAAGCTGCATAGACGAAGCCCACAAGCATACCGAGGGAGGTGGCGAAGAACCCCAGCACCATGCTCTCCACCAGCCTAACCTCTATGATGTCCAGCGTGGAGAAACCAAATGTCTTGAGGAGTCCGACCTCAAACCTCGACTCGTGTCCGACCACGATAGCCTGACTGAATGCGATGAGCGCCACTCCGACCAGGAGGATCGTCCAGATCGTCGTGAATATGCCACCCCTTGCCCCGTACGCCGCCTTGTACCCGCGGAGCAGAAGATCCTGATCCAGCACCCTCGCGTTAGGGAGGGATGAGAACCTCGCAGCCACGTCCTGCGGTCTCACATCAGACTTTACATAGACCGCGAGATCTGTCACATAGCCCTCGGGCATCTTGAAGAAGCTGTTCGCATCCTCTATTGACATCACTATCATATCGGCGGCATATATGGAGGCAGCATCCGAGAATATACCGACCACGTGGAACTTGTTCGTATCCACTGACTCGCTCAACAGTATTATGTCGTCGCCCACCTTCACCTTCAGCATTCCCGCTATCAGCTTCCCGATCACGATGTTTCCGGTACCGGCATCCTCTGTTGTAAGGAAACGCCCGCCTGCTTCTATACTGGTAATCCCGCCGGAATACTCCAGCCCCGAGGTATCCAGCCCGACTACGGTGAAGGTATAAGTACCGATCCCTGCATAACCCCAGATCCTAGGCAGAACCCTCTCGACTCCCTCAGTCCCCTCTATCAGACTGGCATACTCCACCGGTATAGGCACGACGCGCCCCGCCTTCAGGTACTGCACGGTCAGATCTGGGGCTGCTCTCACGCTGATCTCCGCCTCCCTCTCGAGCCCATCCTTGGTGAAGAGTACAGAGGAGATCATCATCGTTGCGACAAGGAACGTGATTATTATCACCGCACTCCTCATCCTGTACCTCCGCAGGCAGTCGAAGGAATAGTTCATCAGGTTCTTGTGTTTCCTGAACATGTTCATCCCCTCTCGCCGGTCATATTGAACCCGGGAACGGAGGCGTGATACTCCCTGAGCCAAAGGGGCGTGTCTATGAAGCTCGATGGAACCACATAGTCGTAACCCCCCGGAATGTCGTAGAGGGACCTCACAAAGACCTCGATGAGCGGGTTCCTCGTCCCCTCATAGTTCGTCCCGATGGCTATGCTCGGCAGCCCTACTGTCTCCCTGAGCCTCACGTCGTAGCTCCTCTGCTGCCAGCCAGCCACACTCGCGGCGCTTATGATCAGCATAGTTGCAGTCAGGACGACTGCCAGAACAGGCATCAGAACGACCTTCCTCAAGACTTATGCCCCCTTGGTAGGTATTATGATGAGGTATCTGAAGTTCCCCTCGTAGCCCTTCGACGTGATCTCCACGACATTGTCGACCCCGGCCTGAATAAGCGTCACGAAGCAGCACGACGCTATGGACGTATTTACCACCTGTGTCGTCTCTATCCTCGTCTCGCCGAGGGGTATGCCGTTAAACTTTATGTCCACATCGCCCTTGACCTCGACTGAGAGTGGCTGCACACCCAGTATCATTATCGACTGCCCCCCCGCACCTGCATACTGAAAGACATCCTTGAACGTCTCCCCTCCCCTTATGCTGTAATTGCCTGAGACGTATGTGTTCTCATCGATCCACCCCTTCGGCAGCTGGAGCTTCTGGAACGGGCTGAAGTAGGGATGCGATGTGATGAATACCGCAACCACTCCTGAGATGCCCGCGACCGAGACTATCGATATTATGAAGAGGAGCTTGAAGGGTTGTGTGATACCTCTCATTTTTGACCGAGATCCATTTTATTCCAGTTGATAAATAAACTTATCACTGTTTAGGAATTCAATTCCATAGCCCTTATATCCGCGTTCCGCAGCACGAATATCGGGTGTCATATATGAGGAAGGAGTTCATCGTTGGAGGCGTGTCTGTGATAGTCGCCCTCGTCGTGATCGGCGCCGGGGGCTACCTCTATTATGAGTACTACGGCAAGCCGCGTTGCGAGGCTTGTGGCATGATCATAACGCCTGAGATGGACGCCAACTTCAGGCTCATCGACACCACGACAAACCAGAGGGTATGGACGTGTTGTCCCGGATGTATGCTGCGTTCGGTCGTTGCCCACCCGAACCTCCATATAGAGGCTCTGGACAGCTGGTACGGAACGGCCGCCCCGAAGATCATAATCGAGATAAGGGACGGGCAGGTCGTCAGCGTCACCCCGGATACGGCGAGGATCCTCCTGGGCTCAAAGATCGTCAAGAGCTGCGCCAATAACAGGATAGCGATCAACGATACCTCTGCCCAGCTGCTCCTGCAGAACGGCTATAACCCCAGCAACCTGCTGACCGTCTTCAAGAATCCGGTGCCAGAAGGGACACCCGTCCTGACCGTGGCTCAGGCGTTACCGGGCCTCAAGGCGATAGGCATCCAGTATGTTCCCCCGTCCCCTGCCTTCCTTGGAGGCGTCGTTCTGGTCGGCGTAGTAGTCCTCCTCATAGGCATACTTGCCTGGAAGAGGCTGGCATCGCCTGCTGCGGCATCCATACCGAAGACCGATAAAGCCTATAGGGATGCGTGAGGGGGGTAACCTATGATATGGACGACACTCACTACGGTAATGGCCGTGCTGGGCATATTCGCCCTAGCCCTGATGCTCTATGCTGCCACGAAGGCATACCACATAAACAGAAGGGCGCCCAAAGCCTCGCTTGAGGAGAAGTACCTCTTGGAGAAGGAGTATTACCTCCTCTCCACGGTGGTCTGGGTGATACTCATAACTAGGATCGCAGCCAGTGGCCTCTTCTGGGCCACCAACGAGAGCCTGATCCCCCTCATACCTGGTGCCATGTGCCAGTTCGGCGTCAATCAGGCAGGGTCTCCCTATTCATGGATTGACAATGGCGTAAAACTCATCGTCCTCCTCGTCTACGGTATCTGGCTGAGCCTGGACTTCATCAACAGGAGGGTCAAGGGTGCCCCGCTTCTCCGGTCTCTCTCTCGATTATTCCTGCTGATGACCCCCCTCCTCTTCCTGGACACAGCTCTGGATCTGCTCTTCTACAACACTCTCAGTGCGGTCACGGTTCCCTGCTGCAGGGTCGTGTTCACGGCCGAGTCCCCTATACCGTGCCCATACTGCTTCGTATTCCACGATGCCCCCATGTTCCTGGTCGTGATCGTGAGCTATGGCCTCTCGATAGCGACGGTCATATGGAGCCTGGTGATCCGCCATTACCTCAAGAGGGGAGCTGATCTGGAGGCCGTCGGTATGGCTGCCATCCGGAGGCTTGTAGCGTTCTCATTGGCGTTCGCCGTGATCGGCACGATAACCCTGATCCCTGCGATACTGCAGGTCATGAGCGGGGGGGTCTTCACCCACTAGGTGGTGATGATGAGGCTGTCCCGGTATCTTCTGGTCCTCGCGCTGGTCATGGTTGCAGTCACCGCCACGGTAGCATCCTACGCGTACATGAGATCGCAGCAAGCGTCGATCGTGGAGGAGAAGGGCATAAGCGTGACAAGCCTGGAAGTAAACAAGCGTTCGGCGGTGCTGGTCAGCGTCACCCTAAAGAACGAGGGGAGCGCCTCACTCATATTGGAGAGTTCGACGCTGGTCAAGGTTCAGTCCGGGATAGCTCTGACCTCATCCAAATTCTCCCCGCCCATCATACTCTACCCCGGAAATGAGACAAAGGTTTATCTCTCCTACCAACTTGACAAAGAAGGCGCCGACTATCTTCTTTACATCTTCACGAATAAGGGGACGGCCGTTAAATGCGCCGTCTCTTATCCGTGATCTTTTTTTCCATCCAGCCTCCATGGGCCGAATCCATCCCTTCAGATCTTGGATATTGCCGTGTCGTCAACAGCATTTGCACGATTGCCCGCCATTTCGAGAATTCACCCTCTGTTACAAAATCGTGGCAGAAAGCCGGTCGAATTTATAAAAATTAGGCAAGAAGACCACCCATTTTAATGGGTGGAGGACGTCATATGCCTTGAATTTTCGAGAGATCCGTCAGGACGCCTGGCCGCTCAGAACCCCACATCCAGGAATCGGCCACCGGTCTACCTCAATGCAGGTACTCCAGGTGGTCGTCTATCTTCCCTGCGATGTAAGCCGAAATGGCCTCATCAATCCCGTTCATATCGGTCACTATCGGCTTGATCCCTTTCAACATTAACGATTGGTATGCTCCCATTCCCATTCCGCCACAGATGAGGGCTCTGCAACCCTCCAAAGGGGCGACCATGGCGGCATGCTTCGACTCCGAGCCCGTATGTGGGCCTTGGTGTCCCGCCTCATGCATGCCCTGGAACTGCTCATGTCCAAGCTTGGGGACCAAGCTCCTGTCCGTAACCCTCCCTCCCCCCATCTCAACTATCAGGTAATACGGGGCCCGCCCAAAATGCCTGCTGATCTGGACACCATCGTCTGTTACGATCGCTATTCTCAACGCCATCACCTTTATGTGATATATCACATAATCTCCTATATAAGGCTGATTTTGTTCCTGCTTACAGGAAAGAAGCGGTAGTGTTAAAAAGATGAAGAACCCCACCCTCTCCAGTAGATCAAAGTTTTCGTGCCGTTCATTTGTGGGTTAGAATTATAGGCTTACCTTCAGCCTCTGTTGTGCTGTAAGCAATACAACATAGCGGAGGTGAAAGTAAGCCTGAATAGCACTATAGCGGCTTTCCCTATAGATT
>Ga0315282_10001449_pt1 | contig 44671 bp, 38 predicted proteins | sample YL17G07_20_MG_FD_203693 | JGI IMG/M metagenome (GOLD analysis project Ga0315282, IMG submission 203693) | Sediment microbial communities from Yellowstone Lake, YNP, Wyoming, USA - YL17G07_20 | ecosystem: Environmental > Aquatic > Freshwater > Lake > Sediment | place: USA: Wyoming | collected... | reverse complement strand
TTTCATAACCATCTGTACTGATGAGTTTCCTATCATCTACCAGTGCCGTCCATCCAAGCAGTTCGAGAGCTGTTTGTCCGAATATGATGGCTCCTTCAATTGCACCTGCCTGGGCATGTAGATTTATATACCAATGAATCGCATTTCTGATAGGCTCAGTCCAAATCGACATTCGGACGCGCTTAAGGTAACCCGGAAAGATGGATGCAAGGGAACCAACTTCCGACTCGTTAAGCCATAATTTTCGTGCCTGCCACGGTTCGATTATGGGGCAAGATAGATTTAAGAGCCGGTTTTTCGCGGCGCTGCCGCGCAATTGAACAAGCAATGGCTCGGTCTTGAATCCTCGGCAGAACGAGAAGAACCAGGACAGATCTTGTGTTAGGTCCTCAAGTTCTCGCACTTGGAATTCTGATTTGTCTATTCGTTGGATCAAGCCGGTGTGCGTGATACCGTAGCCTCCGGACGCATCCAATTCATCGTGCAGTTTGTTATCCTTATCGATATCACGGACTGCATCGAGAGTGATTTTCCATCCCTCAGCCTCATACTCTGACCGCGCCTTCCTGACGGAGCTTCCTGCAACATCGCGGATCGGTTTGCCCATGTCAGTTTTGAAATTTGGCAGTGAAAATGTCGCGGCAGAGACCTCCATATCGTGAGGAAAAACATCCTCCGTCACGAAGCCATTCACATATAGAGTTTTGTTCGAAAATTGCATACCCGTGACGCGGGCAACAAGAGGCCTTCCTAATTCTTTGGCGATTAGTTCCCACTCGTCTAGAAGGATACCGATTTTTGCAGAAGACGATTTTGCATGGAACCTGATTTTCGGATGCGGCAGCCATTCTAGAGCGATACGCCCGATGCCTTGAAAACATGCTGTTCCGTCTCTCTGCAGTATTAGCTCGCCTTCGGGGGCTATCATGATGAGATCATTGGCTTTCGGAGTTGTGAATGCGGGCGATAGTTCGACAGGGAGTTCATTTATTTCATTTATAAGAGATGGATTACTTTCATTCGTTGTGGTCATAAATCCTTTTCCTCCCCTATTGTTTTTTTAAACTTAAATGAAACTCATCGGTTAAATATTTCAATAATATATTTTTTGTATGTTCTTCTTAAGGCTTCATCATAATGTCAAGGCTTTTGATTAATTTGCGGCTTCTACTATTTTGATCTCTCGCTCAGTCAGGCCATAAAGCTGATAGACGAGTTGATCGATTTGCTTATCCGTCGCATCGATCTGGCGCTGCAGCGCTTCTTTTTCGTGCGGGATTTTTACTTGCTCTAGTTTTGGGATTAATATGAGCATTGCTTTTACGAGTTCAACAAGATGATTATGGTGAATTTCTCCATTTTTTAGCTTAGGAATTGGCAAACCACGAAGTTCAGCGAGAGTGGTCTGGCGGAAATCATCTTTGGTTGCGATTGAAGAAGTATTGATATAGAGATACGAAATAAGACGACTGTTTAAAATTCCAAGGACAAAAAAGATGTTCCAATTTCTGTCGGTCAGAATAAATGGATTAATATCTTTCTTAAAAACAAGTTTTTCATCTGTATAGGCAACTAGCAATCGATCTTGTCGACTAATAACTCTTCTGATTAATAGCTTTTGCGTAGCTTCATAAAAGCGTCTAAGAGAAGGCTTATCACTCATATCAGCAGTAGTGGTTTTTTGTATTTCAAGATAATATCGACGCGCCTGTCCTTTTTCCAAGTAGGGGAAAACATCTTCTCCCTTTTTCAGATTAACTATATGATAACGATTGCCTGCTAGCCCTTGAGTTGAATCAGTGATTCTGCCAAGTAGTTCGAATTGATCATTTTTGACAGAGCGCTGAATGATCTGATGGGCTAAAGGATTTAGTATTATTTTGTAATCAGGGCTTTGAATTAAATGACAGGGGACTCGAGTAAATTTGAGACTTTCAAGATTCGCCGCTTTTTCTTTTTTAGGAAAACAGAAAATGCCATAGAATTTGTTTGGCTTAGGTGTAATGATATATATACCAGTATCCACATAGGCGCTCTTAAATACGTCGAATGGAAGATTAATAATAGTTTCCACTCCAGCTTGATTGAAAAGATAATTGCGGAGTTTTTTATAGTTTTCCCCTGTTTGCCATGTGACGGATGAAATAAATCCGAGTCTTCCTCGTCCCGTGAGTTTTCTTATCATTGCCAAGATAAACACCGGAGCTGAATCATATTTCCTTTCAATCTGAGGATATTTTTCTTGTAAATATTTTTTTTCTAATTCATTTATCATTTCCGTGGGGATATATGGCGGATTACCGATGACTGCGTCAAAGCCGCCGGATTTCATGATCTCGGGAAACTCGGCGTCCCAATCGAAGACGTTGATGCGAAGCCGCTCGTCGTCCGATAAAAACGGAAGCTCTTTTTGCTGATAGAAATCCGGCCCGATGAGAGAATTCCCGCATTTGATGTTGTTCCCTAAATCCGGGAGGGCGCGTTCGTGGAAGAGCCGCAAGTAAGGCTGGATGGTCTGTTCACTCTCGCCTTCAAGCACTTTGAGCAAGAGCGAAAGCTTGGTGACTTCGACGGCCTGGGGGTCGATGTCCACGCCGAAAATATTGTTCAGGAGAATTCGCTTCCGCTCAGAGACGGTCAGTTTCCAGCCGGTCGTCGTCTCGACGAGAGCCGGAGTGCGGCCCTTTGCCAAATTTTCGGGTTTGTGAGCTGTATACCAATCGCGGTGCCAGTCGAGCAGGAATTGATAAGCATTGATGAGGAACGACCCGGACCCGCACGCCGGGTCGAGCACGCGAAGTTTGGCCACCTGTTTAGGCGTCTTGTTTTCCACGAGCTTTCCGACCGTCTGGCGGACGATGTAATCCACGATGTACACGGGCGTGTAATAGACGCCGCCGGCTTTCTTGACTTCCGGCTTGTCCTCGACGACGGCGTGATGACCGGCCGTTAGCCGGATGACTTTTCCGAGAAATTGCTCATAGACCAGGCCGAGGATATCGGACGAGAGAACAGTGAATTCATAAGGGCTATCGGGATAGTAGAGTCCGCGGAGCAAATCGCGGAGAAGTTTGTCGTCGATGTCTAAACCGAGAGTAATTTCATCAGGGGGCTCATGGCGGCCTTTTTCGGCGCTGAAATAAAAAAGCCCGGAATTGAATTTTGCGTCGGCGTCCTGGAAAACTTCGCAAAGCCGGCGGTAAATGCCCGGTCCGTTCGTAAGGCCCTGAAGCCTGCCGTAGATTTCGATCCCGCGGTCTTCGCAAATCCGGAGGAAGATGATCCGGTCGATGATGCGCTGAACGGCGAAGTTGAGCTCGCGCTGGCTGAGGCGGGAATTGCGCATAGCGATATTTCGGGCCAGGTCGTTCCGCCAACTCTCGATGGTCGCCAAAATATCGTCATCCACTTCGGCCGTGCCGCGCTTCGCTTTGCTCGTTTCGGCGAACTTGTCGAAGGAACCTTTGAGGATGGCTTCTTTAGAGAAGATGGACGAAATCCAGTCCCATTTCTCGGGATAGTCTTTAAAGCGGCATAAGAAAATCCGCGCCGTCGCCGCCGAATCCGTCTTATTTGGCTTGATCCGGCAATCATAGACGGCGAATTCTTCGAAATCGCTCAGGATGCTGAGCGGGAGCTTGGCGCTCCAGGCATAGCGGCGAAGCTGATAGGCCGCCGATACCTCTTCGCCGATGTCGACGCTCGGTTTTTTCGCTTCGAGGAAAAACTTGCGCGTCCCGCCGATGCGAAAGCAATAATCGGGCGCCTTGACCGCGCCGCCGATGCGGATGGCGTCCTCGTGGATGACGTCTTTGTAGGCTTCGGCATGGCCTTGGGTGTTGTCCACATCCCAGCCGAGCGCTTTGAAGAAGGGGTCGAGAAACTCGCAGCGGAGCTGGGATTCGTTATAGCGGCCGGATGTGTAGGAATCGAGATTCTGTTCGAACTGCGCGACGAGGCGGAGGATTTCTTTGGGCGCGCTCAAGGGGTTATTTTCTCCTCGTTTCCTCGGTTTCCCAATGGTTTATTCCCAAGAATTGGCTTTCCTCTGAAAAAAACGGCCTTGACGTTGAGGCCGCGGTCGAGGAGGACGATGTCGGCGTCGGCCCCTTTTTTGAGAACACCCTTGCGGTTTTCGATGCCGAGCAAACGGGAGGGGTTGAAGGTCAGCATAGGGAGGATATCGGTGAGTGGAAGGCCGGTCCATTTGACCATATTTTTCAGGGCGAGATCGAGGGTGATGACGCTGCCGCAGAGCTTGCCGTCCTCCGTTCTGGAGGGTGTTTTGTTGCGTCCGGCAAACCTCGTGGCGTCGGTGACGAGAATGATTTTGTCGAGAGGCTTGATCCGCGTGATAAGACGGAGCATAGCGGGGTGGAGATGGACGCCATCGGCGATGAGTTCGACCGTGACGCCATCGTCTATGAGCAAAGCGCCCGCGAGCCCTGGGTCCCGGTGAAAAATTCCGCTCATGGCGTTGAAGAGATGCGTCCCGTGTCCGATCCCGGCCCGAATGCCTTTCAGGGCCTGCGCGAAGTTCGCGTTTGAATGGCCTGCTGCGGCGACAATCTTCTTTCGTTTTAAATAGCGGATGAGGGCGCCGGCTGTTGGAATTTCGGGAGCGAAAGTCATGATCTTGATGCTTCTCTCCGAGGCCTTGAGATACGAGTCCATCTCTTTTGAACAAAACGGGCGGATGTGTTTCTCGGGCTGCGCGCCGCGCTTTTCTTTGGCGATATAAGGCCCCTCTAAATGCAGGCCGAGAATATCCGGAATTCCTTTCCCCTCTTTTTTCGTTTCGAGGACAGCTTTAATGGCCCTCAGGATTTTCCCGCGCGAGGCCGTCATCAGAGTCGGGAGCGCCGAGGTCGTCCCCTTTTTAAGGTGGGTCTTGAGGATTTTCGTGACGGCGTCGAAGGAAGCGTCCATGAAATCGGCGCCGCCTCCGCCGTGGAGATGAATATCGACGAATCCGGGAACGGCGATAAGGCCATTCGGGGACACAATACTCTGTCCCTCTTTCCGCGCGAAATCAGGAACCGAGTTTTGTGCTCCCGCATACAAGATTTTGTCGCCCTGGACGAGAATCGCGCCGCCGGGAATATGTTTGTGCGGCGTATAGAGATCGATATTGGAAATTAATGTGAATTCTTTCATATCATTCATGTTGTCTAGACCCTAAAAATTCGGAGACACGCACCGAATTCAGAAATTCGGAGCATGTCACCGAATTTTCATTCATGTCATTTATGTCTCATATTTTCTTCCGCAGGTCCGCAATCTCTTTTTTCAGTAGGCGGATGGCCGCTTTCGCCTTTTCCGCCGTTTTGGCCTCGGCCATCACCCGGATGATCGGCTCCGTGTTGGACGGCCGGACATGGATCCAATGGTCGGCAAAATCGACTTTCAACCCGTCCATCAAATTCATTTTTCCCCGCCCTTCGTATTTTTTCTTGAGGAAACCGATGAGCCGGTGAGCCTGCTCGGCTGATCCTTCGATTTTGTCCTTGATCATGAAATATTTCGGGACCCGTTTCTCAAGGACCGAGATCTTTTGGCCCGAGGCGGCCAGGTATTCGAGGACGAGGCCCATCGCCGTGAAGCTGTCGCGGCAGGGATGGATATCGGGCAGGATAACACCGCCGTTGCCTTCTCCGGCGATCGCCGTTTCGGGCTCGGCCGAAAGCACTTTTTCGACGACATTGATCTCGCCGATCTTCGTCCGGAAGACCGGGGCCTTCCAGGCGGCGGCGATATCGTCGATGGCCCGCGTCGTCGAGAGGTTGCAGACGACCGATCCTTTCTTTTGGCTGAGCACATATTGAGCCGCGAGAGCCAGGGTCAGCTCTTCGCCGAGAGGCCGGCCCTTGTCGTTGACGATGGCCAGGCGGTCGGCGTCGGCGTCCTGGACGAAACCGATATCCGCTTTATTTTCGACGACGGTCCGGCATATTTCCCGGATGTTCTCCGGCAGGGGTTCGGGGTGATGGGCGAAGGACCCATCGGGCAGCGCATGGATGAATACGGCTTCGCAACCCAGCGCCTCCATAAATTGCGGCGCCAGAACGGCGCCGGCGCCGTTGCCGCAGTCGACGGCCACTTTGAATTTTTTCCGACGGATGAGGTCCGCGTTGAAACGGCCCAGAAGCTTCCGCAGATGCGGCTCGGTCGGATGGGATTCGACGAGGAGGCTTTTGTAGCGTTCGAGCTGGGCGTAGGTAAAATCGCCCTGGTGGTAGATATCCAGAAATTCTTCTGTCTGATGGGGCGTGAGGTAGAGGCCGTCGCGGCTGATGAATTTCAGGCCGTTCCATTCCTTCGGGTTGTGGCTGGCCGTCACGGCGATGCCGCCCGAGGCCTTGGCTTCCTTGGTTAAAATCAAAAAGGAAGGAATGGGGCAGATCCCGACATCGACGGGCTGGCAGCCGGCGGCGAGGAGCCCGGAGATCGTCGCCTCTTTGATCATCGTCCCCGACGGCCGCGCGTCCCGTCCGACCATGACCTGGCCGCCGCCGACATAGGTGCCGAAAGCTTGGGCGAAAGCGCCCGCGAGCTGGGGCGTCAGGCTGTCGCCGATGATCCCCCGGATTCCGGAGATGCTGATCTTGAGCGTCGATATTCTTTTCATTGGATCAAGACATTGATGAAATTGATGACTTCGTCGGCCCGCTCCCGCGCCTTGTTTTTCAGCTCGTCTTCGGCGATGATCCGGATCATGGGCTCGGTCCCGGAGGCCCGGACTTGAACCCAGCCGCTCTTGTCTTCGACACGGACGCCGTCCGAGGTGTCGATCTCGCGCCCCCGAAAAAAATTCTTCACTTCGCTGACGACGGAGTGGACTTTCAGCGGCGGACAATAAATCTTCTCCTTGACGATGTGATACCGGGGAAGCTCTCCGACGAGACGAGAGATGGTCTTCCTTTGCCTGGCCATCGTCTCCAGGATGAAGCCCATCGTCAAGAAGCCGTCAAAGGCAGGATGGAATGCGGCGAGGGCCACGCCCCCGCTGCCTTCGCCGGCCAGGACGGCCTCCTCCTGGAGGAGGGATTGAATGGCGTAGGATTGACCGACTTTGGTCCGGACGAGGGGACAGCCCCGATTCCTCGCCACATCCTCGATCATCCGGGACGTGGACAGGTTGGTGACCACCGGGCCGCAGTGATCTTTTAAATATTCATCGGCGACCAAAGGAAAGGTGAATTCCTCGGACAGGCTTTCTCCCGTTTCGGTCACGATTGAAATGCGGCTGACGTCGCTGTTGAGCAGAAAGCCGATATCCGCGCCCACGACTTTGAGGATGGAGACGACCTGTTGAGCGTTGCGGGGCCGCGGCTCCGGGTCATGAGGGAAAAAGCCGTTGGGCTCGTTGTTGACGGGGATGAGCTCGAAGCCGAAAACTCCGGCCAGTCGCTCGAGGAAATAGGCCCCGGCGCCGTTCGAGGAGTCGATGACAACCTTCAGCCCCGCTTTCCGGATGGCCTCGGCGTCGAGAAAAGCGCGAAGCCCGGTAAAATATTCGTCCGCGTCTTGAGCCACGTTCCGCATCTGGCCGAGACCGTCGGTCGAAGCCTTTTTGAACCTGCCGAGGTGATAGATGTCCAGGACCTCCGCTCCTTGAAAAGGATTGAGGTAGGTTCCCTCCCGGTTGATGAAGGTCAGGGCGTTCCATTTGATATCGTTATGTCCGGCCGTGATCGAAATTCCGCCCCGGGCTTTCCATTTCTTGACCATGACCTGCAGAATGGGCGTCGGACAGATTCCGAGATCCAGGACGTCGCACCCCGTGGAGAGAAGAGAGGCCAGGCAGGCGGCCTGGAGCATGGGGCCGGAAATCCTTGTGTCGCGGCCGACGAGAACGGGCTTCGAATTCAGGTAGGTGCCGAAGGCCGCGGCGAAGTCCATGACCAGTTTGGGCGTGATGGAATCGCCGACGATGCCGCGGACGCCCGAAATCCCGATTTTTAATAACTTCATAGCTTAGGCGTCATATTGTCCTTGCGGGCCTCTTGGCCGTGGCAATCTCAGTCATTTAGAACGGTCCAAACGCTAAGCCTATTATACATTAAACGCCCTTCTCTCCGGCACAATTCAGGGGGATTCCAAAATTGCCGATAGCCGCGAGGCGGAATTCCAGAACATGACCGGAAAATTCATGGGACACAATCCTTTTTCAAGAGAAAAAGGTTATGTCCCTAAATTTCCGCGTTTTTTCCTTTCCCCTTACGGGAGGGGATTGAGCGGAATGGGGGATGGAATTAATCAAATATCAAAGGCGAATCCGAGGCCGGCCATATAGCGGAAACCGCCGAGATCGACCTCGTAATCATACGGCTTGACTTTGAGCGGGACATACCTCGCTTCGACGGCCAAGAAGATGAATCTCGCCGGATAATATTTCAATCCTGCGCCGAAGGAAACGGCGGATTGTGTGTGATCGACTTTATAATCGCTGAGGCTGGGATTATCGATCGTCTGTTTGTAAGAGAAAAGTCCATAGCCGATTTTGGCGAAGAATGCGGCATCCTTTATCCGAAGCTCATAGCCGAGGAAAAAGTCGAGCCCGCTCATGCGGAAGGTCGTCGGATTATCATGAAGCCCGATCTTGCCTTCCCGGTTATAGCCGAATTCGTATCCCCCGCCTATGGTCAGCCCCTTCCAGATTTGGATCTCGAGATAGGGAAGAAAAACCGTCTGCCCGCCATAAACGGACCTGATCTTGGCATCGTTGATCTTTTGAGGGCCGCACCAGAGTCCGGCGCGGAACGTGACGGCCGCCTTGGCGGGAAAAACCAGGGCCAGGAAGAGAACAACCGCTCCTATTTTTCTCATGGTCAATTGCTTATGTCCGCGGGCTCGCTGGTAACCCCATTGACGTCGACAATGATGAGACGATAGGCGAAGACGGCGTCGTTATTGAGATCGGCGTGACTGAAGGATGTGGCTCCGCCCGGAAGCTCGGCGAGGAGAACGTAAGCTGTGTCCGGGGCGCCTTTGGTCTTTTTGTAGAGCACGTATTCGGCGATGGCCGTGTGGTTCTTGGGATTCAGTTCCCAGGTCAGTTTGTTGTCGTACATCCTGAAGAATATGTAATCGCTCTCCAGCCGCCGGAGGGCGAGGTTCGAGGGAGCGAAGAGCGAGTAATGGATGTCGGCCGTAAAATTCATGGCCTGGCCCGAAGGCCCGATCCCATAAACGGATACGCCGGAGTCCGTCGCATCATACCGGTTGCTGTTGGGCAAGGTGGCCGGCTTGAGTTCCTTGCCTTGAGTGTAATAGTCGGCGGCCGTGGCAGCGTATCCCTTTTCGATGTGTTCCTGGCCGTCCGCCTCCATCAGGCGCAGAAGTTTGTGGTCGGTCGTCGAATTATTGTAGTTGAAGTTGTTGCCGCTGGAGAGCCGGGCGTCCACATGCCAGACGATAAGACCGTCCCCTGGCAGATAAAAATCGTTTTCCGTGCGGAACCGGTTCTGAGCGATATAGAATTCATCGAACGGCTGTCCGAAGGAGAATTCCGGCATGAGGATGAGGGCGTCCTGGGTGTTGCCTGAGCCGCGCAGGGAGCAAGCACGGTTCCCGTAGTTGAAAACTTGGGGCGTGATCCAGTCCAGGAGCATCTTGCTGAAGGCGTTATGGTCGCCGCGATTGGCGTCCATCATGTCCAAGCCGCCCAGGCCGCCCTTGGGCCCGACATCGGCGTTATAGTCATAGTAATCGGGCAGCCCCAGGGCGTGTCCCGTTTCGTGCATGACGACGATTGAATCGTAAGGGCCGGGCCAGTTCCGCGACTCCCACTGCCAGGAATAACGCGTCGCGCCGAAGCTCTTTCCGTCCAGACTGAAGTTCCCATCCGAGAACGTGGTCTGATAGCCCCACCAGAAATTGGCCCAGCCGTTGTTCGGGCCGCTCCAGACGACGATGAAATAATCGATCCTTCCGTTCCCGTCATTGTCGTATTGGGAGAAGTCATGGCCTTGACTATCGAAATATATCAAGGCCTCTTTGATCACGCTTTCGCGGGCCGCCGTCGTCTGGGCCATGCTGTCCCGCGTATAGGAGGGCGTGTACCAGCCAAGAACGTTGCCCTGGATTTCGAGTTGATCGTAAGAGGCGCGGCGGTAATAGTTGCGCAGACTTTCGTAGGGCCAGCCGCCATCGCCATCGCCGAACAATTTGGTGGTGATGGTTCCGGTGCTGTTGACGGCCGGATAATCCGGAAAAGAAATGAGCAGAGCGAAAACCTTGACCGTCCCCCGGCTTTTCAGGGTGTTGCCGATCCCGGAAGGGAGGCCGAGGGCCGAGAGGAGGCCGTTTTTCGGCCTCAATACTCCCGGCGGGCGCAAGCTCCGGAGCCGATTTTGGAGATTCAAGACGAGCTCGGGCGCTATGAGTTGATTGCCGAGGACATAGGCATTTTGGACCCGCCATCCGAGCGAGCCGTCCCGGGCGTATCGTTCAAGCTCCCCCTTGGCCGGCGGCTCGAGGGCCCACAGTCGAGAAAAACCCAGGAGGAAAAACAAAACGAGAACTCTTCTCCCTTTCATGATATCGCCAGTCTAGCATTATCCGTTTCGAAGTTCAAACCGCCGGGCGAGCCGGAGCGTTGTTTGACTGAAAATCCCCTTTACCTTATGATTGTTCAATCGTTCTTGAGGATGACGACGCATGTTTGAACAGCTGTCCGATCGGCTCCAGAAGGCGATGAAGTTCCTCCGGGGCGAGGGCAAGGTCACTGAAAAAAATATGGCCGAAGCCCTAAAAATGATCCGGATGGCGTTCCTGGAAGCGGACGTCAACTACAAAGTCGTCAAGGAGTTCGAGGAGCGGATCAGAGTCAAGGCCCTCGACCAGAGGGTGCTCGACAGTCTCACTCCGGCCCAGCAGGTGATCAAGATTGTCCGCGACGAATTGACGGCGATCCTCGGCGGCTCGGACAAGCCTTTGACCTTCGCCGGCTCACCGCCGTCCATTTTCATGCTCGTCGGCCTCCAAGGCGGCGGCAAGACGACGACCTGCGGGAAACTGGCCAAATGGGCGCAGGGCCGCGGCAAAAATCCCCTCCTTGTTTCCTTCGACTTGAAGCGCGCGGCGGCCCAGGACCAGCTCGAAATGATCGCCGGCTCCCTCGGACTTCCCTTTTATGAAATGACCGCGGCCCGGATGGCTGCGCCCGAGGACAGCCTGCGCGAGCTCGTCAAATTCACCAAGAACCGCGGCTACGATCTCCTCCTCGTGGATACGGCCGGCCGGCTCCATGTGGACGAGGAGCTCATGGCCGAGCTGCGGCTCATCAAGGACATCCTCGAACCCATCGAAGTCATCTACGTCGGCGATTCGATGACCGGACAGGATGCGGTCAAAAGCGCCCAGGCCTTCGCCGAAAAAATCGGCCTGACCTCGATCATCCTCACCAAGCTCGACGGCGATGCCCGCGGCGGTGCGGCCCTCTCGATCGTTTCGGTCACGGGCAAGCCGATCAAATTCGCGGGCGTGGGCGAGAAATTCGACAAACTCGAAATCTTCCATCCCGACCGTATGGCCTCGCGGATCCTGGGCATGGGCGATATTTTAGGCCTCATCGAGAAGGCCGAGCAGGAAACCGACGTCAAAGAGGCCGAAGAGCTTGCCCGAAAAATCCGGAAACAGGAATTGACGCTCGAGGATTTCAAGAAACAGCTCGGGCAGCTCAAGAAAATGGGGTCGCTTCAAGGACTTCTCGGCCATCTTCCGTCCGGCGGACCGTTCAAGAACCTCGGCGGGGCCGAGATCGACGACCGCAAGATCCTTCACTTCGAGGCGATCATCAATTCCATGACGCCCGGGGAGCGCCTCGACCCGAAGACGATCAACGGCAGCCGCCGGCAGCGCATCGCCCGGGGGAGCGGCCGGCCCGTTCACGAAGTCAACCAGCTCCTCAAACAGTTCCTGGAGATGCAGAAGATGATGAAGAAGTCGGCCTTCCAGAAACTCCTCTCGTCATTCAAATAAAGATGCGGGAACAAAGACTTGTTTTTTAATGGTCTTAATCCCCCTACCCCTTTCGCCAATAAGGGGGGATGAAATGGCAGGGAGGGGCCGATGGCTCAAATGAAGTCACCCGGAAAGCTGTTTATCCTTTTTCTCTCGGTCTTTATTCCTCTGATGTTCTCCTGCCGGCCTAAGGGTTCGGCCGGAGCCGCGGCCGAGCGTCTCCATATCGATGTCTTGGTGGATAAGATCCGGCCGGCCTCCGGCGAGACCGTCCGGATCAGCGCCGTCGTCAAGCCGGCCGATTTCCTCGATCGAGTCGTGCTCAAGGCAGTGCTCTTGGTGCCGACTGAAGGCCCCCGGGACTTGACTCTGTCGCCGGCCAGTCGGGAGCTGGGACTCCTGACCGGCGAAATCAGGCTGGCCCCGGACGCGCCCCATGGATTTTATGGGATCACGGTCGCTGCGGAGAATACCTCCGCTGTAGGGAAAGCCAGCTTCATCGTCGGAAAGGTCATCGGCGATTTCATGATCGTCAGCGCCATGCCCGGAGCGGGCCTCGAAGAGGACCTGACGGCCTACATGCGAAAATTCATGGGCGTCGGCGGCAATCTGCTCGTGATCCATGACATCATCAAGAACAAAGCCTGGTATCCTTCGAAAATCTGTGCTGTGGCCGCGGCGCCGAATTCCTCCGATGACAGGGTCGGCACGGCTCTCCAATTGGCGGACCGGCTCGGGCTTCCGTCCTTGATAACGGTCGTCTGGGACATGACGAAGAAAATGCCCTACGCGGAGTACACGGACAGCATGAAGGCCGTCATGAAGGAGCTTTGGGGACTCTATGGCCGTCATCCGTCGCTCATCGGATTCTACGACTACCAGGAAGGAAGCGGGACGTACATGGCCGCCCAGGTCCGGGAATTTTCCGATGCCGTCAAGGCGCTCGACAAAGGCCTGCTCTCCGGATGCGCGCCCTACATCGACGACCCGCTCCTGGCCGGGTATCTCGCCGCCATCGACAATCTCGACGTCGTGATCTATCAAGGCGCGGTCATGGCCTCCTTCCGGCCGGACAACCGAAAGTGCTTTCCACTGCGAAGGACGAAGGATTTCGCCGCGCTTTCCGCCGGGGCGATGCTCCAAAAAAATAAGATCGCCCTTTCCCATGTCGAGCTTTTCGGTTACCTGGAAAAGAGCTTCGGCGGTCAATATCTGGCCAGTCCCGAGGACGCTTATGATCAGATATTGAGCGCGGCCTCCTCGTTCGGACCGGACGGCATCACGCTCTTCACCTATCATTACAACATCCACACCATGGGGAAAAAGGTCGCAGAGGTCCAGAGGACGGCCCCGGCCGTGGAGAGCGGCCTTAAAGCCTACAGGCTCCTGGCTCAGGAAATCGCCAACGAGTCCGGCCATATCGGCCTCTACATTCCATATAACGACTGGTGGCTGGACCGCTGGTCGGCAAATTTTCTTCCGGCCCTCGACGCTTTCCGGAAGTTGGGAGTGGCGGTCGAGGTCATACCCTTCATTCCGCCCAAGGGAGAGGAAATCCTTCCCTACTATCCCTTCCGGATGAACGAGGAGCAGCTCGAATATCTTTTGTCCCGAAAGGTTGTCCTCGTCCTTCCGGATATTTCCGGGATGCAGGAAACGGACAGCCTCCTCCTCAAGACGTTTGTCGAGCGGGGAGGGACGGTGATTCAGTTCGGGCCTCACATTCCCTACGGCGATTTGTTCGACCGGAAAACGTTCGTCGGAGGGCAAGAAGAAAAGGCTCGAGGCTATGATTTGATCGAGGTCCGGGAGCCGATTTTCACCCGAGTCAAGAAAGGGACGAGGTTCAGCGCCGGCCATGCGGCCGTTTCGTCCTGGAAGCCGACGACGGGAAAAATCGTCGCGGCCTTCGAGGACGGCTCGGCCGCGCTGCTCGTCAACGACTTCGGCAAGGGCCTGGTCGTTACGATTCCTCTCGAATTGAAAGAATCCGTCGGAATCATGCCGGCCCTCGTCCGCGATGTTCTCGACTTCGCCCTGGCCCGCCACGGCCTGAAGAGGTCCTTCGATATCGAGGGTGCGAGGGAGGACATGGATGTGGCCATGACGCCAGGAAACGGTGCGCCGGCCGTGGCTGTCATGAACTACGGGCCGCAGCCCGCGGATGTGACGATCTATCCTTTGAACCTCGAGGCGGGCCGGGCCTATACCCTGACCGACTTGAAAACGGGGAGACAAACGAGCAGAAAAGCGAAGGAATTATTTCCGCTCCGGGTCAAGGTCAAAAGCCACGACTTCATCGCCATCAAGATCATTCTCCGGTGACAGACACGTGCCTGTCACCGGAGAAGTTTCCGGCTCTCTCGTAAAAATATCCCTTCGATCTCCGGCGTGAACGGAAAAAGCTGGTAGAACATCGGCGCGCAGTAACAGGCATAATCCGTCGCGTCCCGATAAGCTTTTCGCGTCGGGATGTAGCCGATATCTCCGTTGGCGTAGCCGACCGGCATGAGCGGCCGATGACTTTTCTGCAGGTTGAGACCGATGCCGCTGAAGATTTCGCCGGGCAAGCCGAGGATCTTCAGCTGGCCGATGGTCATGGCCTGGACCGGAACGTTTTTGAGGAGCGGAGATCTTGCGAAGGAATCGCGATTCTTGAGGGCCAGCTTTCTCCATTCTTCAGCAAACCTTTGAGCGCCGGGAAATCGGGCGTTTTTTTCCAGGAAGGAGGCAGCCTCACGCTCGATCCTCCTTCTGTCGTAAACTTGAAGAGGAAGGGTGAGGCGCTTTTCGACGGCGGCCAGGCCGGTGTCAGCCTGAAGAACGGCGAATTTTTCGGCTTTTTCGAGCCGCTGCCGAAGAAGTTCTCCGTAGAAGTTGAGATCTTCAATCGTGCCCCGACCCCAGCGGTTCAACTGCGTCACGGGATCGATGTCTCCGCAAAATCCCTGGAAAAAGACGGCGCGCTGTCCGGATTTTTCAACGGCCCGCACCAAGGTGCCCGGCCAGTCGGCGGAGATATTCTTTTGCGGGCCAAAAACGACGGGATGACAGGCGTAGTTGAGGAGATAGATCTTTTCGCGGCCGGTACGGAAGATGCCGGCTTTCAACACGGGATCGATGCCGCTGAAGTCGTTCCGGCGGCGGTTGTAGCCGATGGCTTCGATGGCCTCGAAGGCGACAGAAAAATCGGATTCCTGAAGATCAGAGGAAGCGTCGGCTGCGGCCTCGAGGACGGATTTCCGGATTTTTTTCGTAGAAGCGGCATCCACTTCTCCCAGGCCGGGAAGAGGCTGGGTTGCCGGTCCGGAATGCGTGTGCGTCGCGGACAGGAGAATGTGCGCTGCCGGAATTTGTTGCGCTGCGGCGGCGGCCGCCCTGACTTCATCGCAGAATTCGACGGTCAGCCCGATGAGGTCGCAGCTTGTAAGGAGGAGGGCCCGGCCTCCGTTCTTGAGATATAAGGCGCGGACCTTGAGGTCGTCCAGGACGCCCTCCGCCTTGCGGTCGAGATAGAATCCGTATCCGCAGAGATCCACGCCGAGGGGCGGGGTGATCGTCCGTTCGCCGTATCCGACGAGCAGCTTATTCATGCCGTTTTTTGTTTCTTGCCCAAGACGTATTCAAGGCATTTCAGCCAGAATTCGTTGTAGCCGGACCAATAGACGAAATTGCATCCCCAATGCGGTGCGGGATCGGACATGTAGGCGAGGACGCGGCCCTGTCCGAAGCCGCGCACGGCCAGCAGCGGATCGCCCGTTTCTTTGACTTTGAGGAGAATCGTGCCCTCTTCAAGCGGCAGCGTTTTGTTGTAGCCGAGGAACGGCGGCATGGTTTCGAACTTCAGGCCTTTAAAAAATTTCTTTCCGGCCGCCGTCATTTCGGGCGAATAGCCTTCCGTGCTTTCGATGAGGTCCTCATATTCCAGGCAGCCGACCGGCAGCAGCTCTCGCAGGAGCGTCCGGCCCCAGCCGCCTCTGCCCATTTCTCCCGTGAACGAATACCATCCGCCCAAAAGCATGAGTCCTTTCCCGGCTCGGACCGCCTCCCGCGTCAGCCTGAGCCTGTCCGGGAAGGTCAGGGGGGTCTTTCCGAACTTCGTCCGATCGAAAAAGTTGGGCGCGAGCTGAAAGAGCTTGGCGTCTACATCGCTGAAGATGAGGACGTCGTATTCTTCGAGAATCTTTTCGTAATCGCCCGGACCGAGGTTGTTGTAAAAATCCCAGCTCGGGACGGAATTGACGGCGTGCCTGCCCGTGGATTCCAAAGCTTCCTTGAGCCATTTTCCGTAGTTGAAGATGTCCAGGCCTTTGGCGGCATGATAGAAGGGCGTCTCGGCGAATACGGGTCCGGTCATGACCGCCCAATCCCCGACGTAATAGATCTTGGCCATGATCACTCCTCCTTCTTTTCGGCACTCGGCCGCCGAATATTTTCCTGGATTTTATCATTTCTTTGGTTGTCGGCGTAAACGACGATGTCCTGAAGACGGATCTTTGCCTTGGCGGATGGGTTCAGGACCTTCAATCGCACTTCGTGTCGCTCCTGGCGGAGCCTGTATCTCCAGAACGGCGTGGGATTGCGGACGAGATAATCCGTCGGGAGATCGATCGTCTCGACGTCTTGGCCGTCGATCGCCAGCTTGACTTTAAAAGTATAGGCCTGGCCGTCCGTGGAGGCAACTTCGCCGTTCAGGGCGAAACCGTTGCCGCCGAAAGTCAAGGACGCCTCTTCTTTTAGCTCGATATTGAGTGTTCTCCGCTCGACGGGAAAATGCCCTTCGAACCCGACTTCTTTTTTCACGGGCTTGATGGTCTGCATCCCGAGGTCAACATTCTTGTCGCCGACGCGGCCGCCGTTGGCCAGGATATTTTCCAGGGCGTGCTTGTAAGATAAACCGTAAACGTCGTTGAGCGAGATCGTCGTATATTGAAACGGCTTGGCTTCGACCGCCGCCAAGCCGTTTTTCCATGAAGAAGGAATATTTTTGTAGCCGAGGGCCGTCCCCAAAATGCCGCCGGCGCTCGCCGGATTGCAATCCGAGTCGTCGCCGCAGCGGGCGCTCAGGGACAGGGTCTTTTCGAAGTCGCCTCCGCCGTAGAGCAGGCCGATGAGGACCCAGGCGCAATTGATCTTGGCGTCAATGTCAAAGCTGGAGAAGACGCCTTCGGGGCAACCGATATCCTCCGACCAGCGGCGCAGGACTTTGAACCATGTTTCCTTCCAGTCGGAAGGATTTGCGCGGTGCAAGCTGATGACGTCTCGCATGGCCTGGGCAAAGGACGTCTCGGCCGGGATCGCCTTGAGCGCCTCTTCAGCGATGTCTTGGATGTTAGAGGAGACAAAAGCCAGGGCGTACATCGCGGCGATATAGACGCCGCCGTACCAGCCGTCGCCGTAATTCATGATATGTCCTATTTTGTCGCATATCGCCGAGGCCGCGTTCGGCATCCCGGGCGACATGAGGCCGGCGAAATCCGCCTCGATCTGGAAGTCGATGTCGTCGGCGTGCGGATTGTTCAGCCAGTGGCCGGATTCCGGCGGCGTTATTCCCCGCAGGATGTTGAAACGCGCCATCTGATTGGCGTGCCAGAGCGGATACTTGGCCGCGGCGAAGGCTTTGGCGAAGGAGGCGGCGGGCGCGGCGAGGCCTTCTTTTTCGAAGACATCGACGAAGGTCAGATCCATATAAACGTCGTCATAGAGTCCGGGATTGTCTTTGAAGCTCGTGGGGATGGAATTGTCGTTCCAGGGGATGGGCTGATAGTCCGGGATGAACGTGCCCTTGAAGCGGAACTCGGTCGGGCCGCCGTAGGTACAGCCGATCGTTTGGCCGGCCCAGCCGCCCTTGATTTTGTCCCGCAGCGCTTCCTTCGACAGGGAGATCATCCTGCTTGTTAAAAGTTTTCCTTGAATTTGTCCTTGAGCAGGGCGATGTGGCCGGCGAGCGTCTTTTTGGTTTCGGCATACCGGCCGGGGAATTCCTTCTCCAGCCGCGCGGCGACATCCTCGACCCGGGCGATGAATCGCCCGGCCAGGTCTTTCGCCTTGGGCTCTTTGAGGAGCGAGTTGAACTTTTCGAGGACCGAGTTGTAGCTCGTCCGCGTGCTGCCGTTGAGGAGATTTCCGGGATAGAGCTCGACCAAATCTTTGAGCGCCTGCCGCTCGGCCGGTTTTTGGGCTAAATGCAGGATCGCCTGTCCGATCGACCGCGCCGGATCGAAGGCTCGAGGATTGAAGGCGTAATCCGCACAGGTCAGGAGCGGAAGGCGGTTGATCTCGTTCTGCGGGCAGTGGGGATTGCTCATATAGCCGTAGGCGACTTCATCCAGGTCAGGGTCGCGGCCCGTGAGCGGCCCGAGGTGCAGCGCGCCGCTTCGGTCGTTGACGGGATAATTGTCCCAGATGATGATCCGGTGTTGGACGGTGTTTTTGAATTTTTCGGCGCAGGCCCGGCTGATATGCAGCGTCACGACGCCGTCGCCCGTCCAGAAAATAAAGATATCTTTATCCAGGGTCCGTCCAAGGGCTTCCAAATAGGATTGGGCGTCTTTCGCCTCGCCGCAGCCCCAGTAATAGACAGGGCAGAAAATGAGCTGGGCTGCCCGATCTTTGTCGCGCAGCCGACGGAATAATTTATTGGCCAGCCGGGCGTGAACTTGGCCGAGCTTGGCCATGTCCTGGCCTTTGGTCTCGATGTCGTCATAGGAAAGACTGAACCACCGCACGCCCAGACCCTGGACCCAGGCATAGTGCTGCCACAGGGCTTCGAAATCCTCGGGGCTGTCGTGCTCGAGCGGCCGCTCGGAAAAAAGCTGGGGGTGCATCGAAAAGCAGAAGGTGATTCCCTTCTCCCGGCAGGCGAGGACGACTTGTTCGATGCCTTTCTTCGTTTTTTCCGGGAACGGCTCCCACCATTTATTGATGAATTTTTCCATGTCGGTGAAGACGCAGGTGTAGCAGCTCATCAAGAAGTTCATTTTGTATTGGGCCAGGTAAGGGATTTCGGCCAGGAACTGGTCCCAGGTCCAGGCCCAGCCCTTGGTTCCGATGAGCTTGAACTTCGGTTCTTTCTGGCCGGCCGGAAGAGGTGTGGGAAACGGCAATTCTTTATCGGGAAGATTGACGGTGTATTTCGGCTTCAGAGGATCTTGCTCGTTGGAGGCGATGCCGGGCGGGGAACCCAGGATCAAAATCGAAAAAATAATAATTGTCATGAATTTAAGTGCGTTCATCCGAATCCTCCCTGCTTTTCATAATATCCTTTTTATCAGCCACCAGCCGAATCCCCCGGCGGCCAGAATCCCGCCGCCGAAAAGCGTCCTGGCGCCGGCGAACACGGCGTTTGTGGCGACGACCAGACCAAGGCAGGCGGCGATGCCCAGCAGACAATCGAACATCAAATGCCCGAGAGAGGGATCCCCGGTGGTTAGAACGTTCGCGCTTTCCCGGACGCGCTTCCACAGTCCGGGCGGACGGCAGCGCTCAAAGAAGCGAACAAGCGTCTCTTTTGATTCCGGCGGCGTCACAAGCGAAACGACGATCAAGACGGCGTTGCTCGCGAGAAACAGCAGTCCCGTGCCCTGCCAGAACGGCTTGTTCTGGAAGTCGAGGATAAACCAGATAAGGATGGACAACGGCAGGCCGAGGATGATGGCCGCGATTTCTCCCCAGACATTGAACCGCCACCAGAAAAAGCGGAGCCAGGAGAGCGGCAGGATGAAGATGACCATAACCGAATTGATGAACAGAAACCAACTGACCATGCCTTTGACGAAGAAAACGGCCACGCCCGAGGCCAAGAAAAAGAGGAGAAGCGTCGCCAAACGGCTGGTGATGACCTGCCCTCGCGGCGATTCGTTCGGCCGCAGCGGACGGTAGAAGTCGTTGATGACGAGGCTCGAGCCCCAGTTGATGAGGGAGCTGAGCGTGGACATGAAGGCGGCCGCCTCGGATGCGACCAGGATGCCGATGAATCCGGCCGGAAGCTTCGAGGCGTTGATCAATTCGCCCCAAGCATGGGCCGGGTCGGCGATGAGCTTCATCCCGGGAGGAATGGGTCCGACTTGCTGGAGAAGGTCCTTGGTCCAGAACAACGAAAGGGCGACGACTCCCAAACCGATCAAGGGAATCGTCCGCAAGGAGAGAGCCAGGAAAGAATTGAACAATTGCCCGCCCATGGCGTGACGCTCGTTTTTCGCTCCCATGAACCGCTGCGCGGTCATCCCCTCGCCCGCCGTGGGCGATCCCGCGAAGAACAATCCCTGGATGACGAGCATGGCCACGGTCAAGGCTGGGATGAGGGGGGTCGGGGGAATCTCGCGAAAGGTTTCGGGCCGGACGTTCCGGATTCTCTCGACAATGGCCGCCCAGCCGCCGTGCTGGGGGACGGTCATAAAGTAAAAAGCGGAACTTCCCAAAAGCAGAATAACGAACTGAACGACATCGGTGAAAACGACTCCCATCAACCCGCCGAAGACCGTGTAAACGACGGTTACGCCGCCAAAAATGAGGAGAATCTGGGCCTCGGTCAGGGGCACAAGGGGGGCGATGGTCTTGGCGAAAAACCCGGTGATGTAGCCGATGATAATGACGGCGTAGCAAAAAAGGAGGAGAGCGTATATCTTGCGGGCGAACCGACTCGCCTTTCCCCCGTAGCGGAGGGTGATGAACTCGGCCGTGGTCACAATCTGCATCCGGCGCCACATCCTGGCCCAGATGATGGCCACAAGAGGCATCCAGATGATCCAGGAGGCCCACCACATCCAGTTGCCGGCCAGGCCGAAAACGAGGACGAGCATGACGAACCCGCCGTTTCCGGACTGATATGTTGCGGTGTTGGACAAGCCGATCGCCCACCAGGGCAAGCTCCGATTGCCCGTAAAATACCCGGTTGCGCCCTGTTTTCCGGATTTTTTGGTGAAATAGAGGCCGATGAGGAGAGAAACGAGGCAGAGGGAAGCGACGACCACCCAGTCAGCAACGCCCACCGCCCCAAGGTATCAATTTATAGGCTAAATGTCAAAAAGCGAAAAATCGGCGTGCCTTCGAGCCCTCTCCCCGAGCCATTTTTCTTGTTGACTTAGCCCCTGAATTGGGCTAATATCTTAAATCATTTTAATTGAATGGATTAACCACTCATGATGACACTGCGTTTGATGAGATTTGGCGCCAAGAGCAAGCCTTCCTACCGGATCGTCGTCGTCGATTCGAAGAAACCGCGCGAAACCAGGGCTAAAGATTACATCGGCTCTTACAACCCTCTCAAGGAGCCCCCGGATATTTCCATAGATCTGGAAAAGGCCAAGTTTTGGCTTGATAAAGGCGCAAAGCCGTCACCGACCGTGAAATCGCTTATAAAAAAAGTCTCCAAAACATCGAAACTTTCCAATTTACAAGACTCTAAATCTTAAAGGAGGTTACAGTGAAAGAGCTCGTAGAATTGATTGCCAAAGCGCTGGTGGACCAACCGGAAAAAGTGGTGGTTTCCCAGCTCGAAGGGGAGCAGACCACGATTCTGGAACTCAAAGTGGCGCCTGAAGATTTAGGCAAAGTCATCGGAAAGCAGGGCAGAACCGCGCGGGCCATCCGTATCATTCTCGGAGCTGCCGGCATGAAGCTGAAGAGGAGATTTAACCTCGAAATCATTGAAAAAGGCTGAGTTGCAGAGCATCGGGAAGGTCGAGAGGAGTCATGGAAAAGAGGGGGAGCTGAAGGTCAGGCTTTACACAGAACTTCTCCCCGAAGATTTTTTTTTAAGGTTTTTCTGACCGACAAAGGGGATTTACGGGAGTTCGAAGTCGAACACGTTCTTCCCTATAAAAATTCCCATATCCTCAAGCTCAAGGGCATAGATTCTCTGGGCCGGGCCGATGAGCTTGCCGGCCGGGATATATTCGTTCCCGAGGAAGCCCTCAAGCCTCCGGAAGAAGGCCGATTTTACGATTTCGAATTGGTCGGCTGTTCCGTCGAGACCAAAGAAGGGGAATTCGTCGGAGTTGTCAAGGACGTTTTGTCCATTGGAGAATCGACTCTCCTGGCGGTCGAGCGCGAACCCGGCCCGAAAGAGGTCCTGATCCCCCTCAGCCGGGACATCTGCCCGGAGATTGACCTCGCCGGAAAAAGGGTCGTCATCGATCCGCCGGAAGGCCTTTTAGACTTGAATGAGATTTGATATAATCACGATCTTTCCCGAAATGTTCGAAGGCTTTGTTTCGGGAGGAATCATAAAGAGGGGGCTCCAAAAGGGCCTGATCGAAATTAAAGTGCACAATTTGAGAGATTTCACGACGGACAAGCACCGGCAGGTGGATGACCGCCCCTACGGCGGCGAGGAGGGCATGGTCTTCAAGCCCGAGCCCATCTTCGCGGCCGTTGAGAGCGTCCGGCAGGCGGAAGGGACGCCGGTCTATCTTCTCACGCCCCAGGGACGGACATTCGATGCCCGCTTGGCCGAGGAGATGGCCCGCCATCCGCAAATTGTCCTCATCTGCGGCCGCTATGAAGGCGTGGATGAACGCGTGGCGGAACACCTGGCCACGGAAGAGATCTCGATCGGCGATTATGTCCTGACCGGCGGGGAGCTGGCGGCCATGGTCGTGGTCGATGCGGTCTCGCGCTTCGTCCCGCGAGTCGTGGGCAAAGAGGAGTCCGTCCGGCATGATTCATTTTTCGAGGGGCTTCTGGATTATCCGCAGTACACGCGGCCCCGCGAATTTCGCGGGATGAAAGTTCCCCAGATTCTCTTTTCCGGAGACCATCAAAAGATCGAAGCCTGGCGCCGGAAGAAAGCGCTGGACAAGACGCTCGAGCGAAGGCCCGACCTCCTGGCCGGGCGGACGTCTCCGGAGGAGAAACGGATCCCGGATCAAAAACACAACGAAAGGAACAAACGATGAGCTTGATGCAATTGGTCGAAGACAAACAGATGAAAAAAGACGTCGATTCCTTCGGAGTCGGCGATACGGTCAAGGTCCATGTCATCATCAAGGAAGGCGACAAGGAGCGCATCCAGATCTTTCAAGGCGACGTCATCGCCAAAAGAGGCCGGGGCTTGAGCACGACGTTCACCGTCCGGAAGATCTCGTTCGGCATCGGCGTCGAGAAGATCTTTCCGCTCCATTCCAGGTCCATCAAAAAGGTCGACGTCGTCCGGACGACCAAAGTCCGGCGGGCGAAGCTCTATTACCTGCGGGGGCTGAAAGGAAAAGCCGCCCGGCTTCGTGAAGAAAAGTAGTCCTTTCTCGTGGCCGATTTCGAGATCGAAAACGCTTTTTTCAAGCAGGGATATCGACTCATCGCCGGGGTCGATGAGGTCGGCCGGGGGGCGCTATTCGGCCCCGTCGTCGCCGTCTCGGTTATCCTTCCGCCGGAGTGGATCGAAAGTTCCGGGCCCATCGGCCGGATTCAAAAGAACGAAGAAAACGCCGGTCCGCCCACAGGCTCTTCAAATTCTTCCGGCGTCCCCGACTGGCTTCGGGAGGTCAACGACTCCAAACTCCTGACTCCCAAAAAACGCGAAGAACTGGCCAAGTCCCTTCTGGCCGAGGCCGAATCCATCGGCGTCGGTTTCTCGACGAACGTCGAGATCGATCAAAAGAATATCTACTGGGCTACTTTCGAAGCCATGAGACGGGCCGTGAAGCGGATGCCGGTGAGGCCGGACGCCGTCCTCGTGGATGGGTTCGAAATCCGGGATTTTCCTTATGTTCAGAAAGGCATTCGCCAAGGCGATAAAAAGTGCTATACGATCGCCGCGGCCTCGATTTTGGCCAAGGTCCTGCGCGATCGGATGATGGCCCGCTATGATGAGATCTATGTGAATTACGCCCTGAGCAAGAACAAAGGCTACGGCACGAAAGAACATTACCGGGCGCTCGAAGAGCTCGGCCCGACCCCTTTTCACAGAAAGAGTTTTAAGCTCCGCTCGGAAAAAAAGCTGTTCTAGACGTCACGTTTCACTTGTTTTTTTCGATCTCTTGCCGGAGGTTGGCGTTCAATTCCCGGGGGTGGTGCCGGCAATAATACTCGATGTGGCTCGACGAGCGGTGGGCCTTGGGATAAGGCCAGCCTTGAGCCATGAGCCGGCGCTCATGGACTTCATGAAGCAGGACGTATTTGAGCTCTTTGAGCTGCAGGTCGTCGTCGAGCCAGACCTCATGGGGCGGGATGAAATGGTAAACTTGATCGTGCCCGCCTTCGGTGAAATCGATGAAGTACAGGTCCCGGACGAGTTCGCCGTCCACGATCCAGACTTGGATGTTGTCCGTGGAGTATCTTTCGAGGAATTCCTTGTGAACCTTCTTGATATCCTCTTCTTTTGGGCGATGGGGCAGAATGCCTTTCTTGACGAAATCGATTTTCCGGCGCTCCTTCATCTCGACCTTGTCCGCTCGGGCGAGGGCGTCGTCATAATTCAGCCCTTTGGCCATCAGGTGATTTTCGACGAGCAGGTGGTCGATGAAGAATTCCTCCTCCCCGGGCGTGCGCTCGTCGTCGAGCCAGAATTCGTTCTTGGGAATGAAACGGAAACGGTAATGCTGGCCGAAGTTGGTGAATTCCTCGCTCAGACGGTCGCGAACGTATTTCCCGTCCACGAAATAAACGTCGAATTTGGAAACCGCGGCGATTTTTCTAATGTATGGCTTTTTCATGATGAAATAATTTTAGCACAGAAATCGGAGGGACAAAATTCGGCGCTCTGTTAATTTATTTCAGGATCTTGCCCGAAATGATCAGGATCAGGCCTTTGTCGCCTTCGCTCTTGGACACGCCGACAACGGTTTTTTCCCCGGATTTCATGGAGATTTGGCTGGCGATGAGTTTCGTCCTCTGTGGCGCCGACGTCCCGGCCGGCGCTCCCGCCCAGACGACGCGGTCCATCGTCAATTCCATCTGGATGTTTTCGTCCTTCTCGTCCTTGATGTATCTGGGCTTGAGATCAAGGACATATTCGCCGCTCTTGCCGATATTGACTTGGGCAGATTTTCGCTCGATGGTTCGAATCAAGCTTGTGTCCAGCAGCGAAAAGTTTTTATATTTCAATAAATTCCGAATCTCTTTGATGACGGGATCGTTCTTTAGGGCCTCGTCCGTTTTGTCCTCGCTCGCTTCCGATCCGAGAACGAGCTGGATGGTGAAAAGGAATTCGGCCGGCTTGATGTCGAAATCTTTGATGAGGGCCAGCATTTTTTCGATGATTTCGGGGGTATCGCTGATGACGAGGATTTCGTTTTTATTGGCGTCCTGGGCGCTGTTCATCTGGCCGAACGGGCTTTTGTAGGAGCGAAGGAGTCCTTCGATATCCTTGGCGGCGGCATATTTCAGCTTGACGACTTCTTTCCGTAAGGGAGGAGGCGTTTTCGCATCTTGCCGCTCCTGGGCCTGGGCGGCGAAGGCCGCGCCGAGGAAAAAAACAAAACCGAGGATCAGAAGCCCGGGAGATATCGGCTTTGTCATTTGCCATAATCCTCCCAAACGAAATTTTTATTGAAGAACCAGATGATTTTAAGCCCGGTCTCTTTCGAGACGATCGTCATCGACTGGACCTCTTGCTTGCCGGGTTGTGGAGCCGGCTTGGCCGCGCTGACGGCCGGAGTTTTAAGCGCGGCTTGAATATCCGGCTGAACGGGCGCTTTTTTCAGGAGGAGGAATGTCCCGGCGGCGATGAGCAGGAGCAGGAGGGCCCCGGCCAAAGCCGGTTTGAGCGGCCATCCCGCCCAGGCTTTTTTCTTTTCGATCTTGGCGGCCGTGACGTTCCTCAGGAGATGCCGCCATTCGGCCTCGCTCCAGTCCAGGGGCTCGTCGGCGCGGGCCAGCGCTCTGGCGGCCTTGAGGGCGGCTTCAAACTCCGCGGCTTCTTTCCGGCAGCCGGCGCATTTCTCGAAATGAGCTTTGACTCGCGCCGCTTTTTTCGCCGGGAGCTCGTTTCCGGCAAGACGGGGAATCCATTTTTCGATTTTTTGGCACTTCATAGTGCGCCCTCCAAAAGCTCCGGATATCGATTTTTAATTCTGGTCCTGATCTTCTTGCGCGCCGCGGAAAGATGGACCCGGACGGAGATCGCCGAGCATTTCAGGATCTTGGCGCTCTCTTGGATACTCAATTCTTCGATGTCGCGCAGCAGAAAGACTTCTTTCTCTCTCGGCGTTAAGACATCCAGACAATCCATGAGCCGCGTCCGGAATTCGCCGCCCTCCTGCCTGTCTTCCGGACGGTCGCCCGGCGCGGCGGCCATTTCCTTCAGCGGCTCGGACATCGCCAGGTTTTCCTGTTTCGTTTTCTTGATCTCGAAATTCCGGGCGGCGTGGACAAGAATCTGATAGATCCAGCTCTTGAAATTCTTTTCGACATCGAAGTTCTTCAGATACTTGAACGTCCGGAGAAAAGTTTCTTGGGCGACTTCTTTGGCATCTTCGGCATTCCGGGTGATGCGGTAAGCCAGGCCGAGCAGGGGTCTCCGGTAGGGAGTGATCAGGGGTTCGAAGGCCGCGAGGTCGCCGTTCAGGACGCGCTTGACCAAGTCTTTCTCCCTCTCATTCATTTCACATTAAAGTATACCCTCTTTCCCCTGGAATTGTTAAGCCTCTCGATGAGATCCGGCTCGCTCCCTGATTCATGGGTTTCGTTTTTTGAGAAAAAAAAGAAGCCGAAGCGTTAAAGTCTATGGGAAAGCATGATGGCTGCAATGCCCTTCGTCGGCAAATCGCCCGCGGTCGGCCGGATCAGGGTCTTGATCGAGAAGGTCAGGGATCTGGATGCTCCCGTCCTGATCTATGGAGAGAGCGGAACCGGCAAGGAGCTTATCGCCCGCGCCATCCATGAGACGGGCTCCAGGAACGCCGGCCAGTTCGTCGCCGTCAACTGCGGGGCCATTCCCGACCACCTTTTGGAAAGCGAGCTGTTCGGCCATGCCCGGGGCGCCTTTACGGGCGCCCTGAAGGACAAGACCGGCCTGATCGAAGATGCCGAAGGCGGGACGTTTTTCCTGGATGAAATCGGAGACCTGTCGTTCCCTCTCCAGGCCAAACTCCTGCGCCTTCTTCAGGAAAGGGAGATCCGGCGGGTCGGAGAGAACCGCACCCGCTCGGTCAATGTCCGCTTCATCAGCGCCACCAATAAAAACCTCGAGGACGAGATTAAGAAGGGGAATTTTCGTGAAGACCTCTATTACCGCCTCCGCATCATCAGCATCGAGATTCCGCCGCTTCGGGAAAGGAAGGAAGACCTGCTGCTCCTCCTGAACCATTTTGCCGAAAAATACAGCCGGGAGATGAAGAGGGAGCAGGCCTATTTTACGCCGCAGGCGCTCGACCTGATGATGAATTATTCCTGGCATGGAAACGTGCGGGAGCTCCAGAACGAGATCCAGCGCTGCCTGGTCTTGTCCGGCGAGGAACGCTTCATCCGCGAGGAGCATCTGTCGTCTAAAATCAACCCGCGCCAAGAGGTGTCGAGCGGGCCGGCCTACAATTTCTTCGAGGCCAAGGCGGAGTTCGTCCGCCGCTTCTTGAGCCAGGCCTTGCTGCGCTCCAATTTCAACAAGGCGAAAACGGCGGAAGAAATCGGCATCTCCCGGCAGGGGCTTTTCAAGCTCATGAAGAAGCACAAGATCGAAGAAGCTGCGGCCGAGGTCCCCGAAGAGCCTTGAATCCCCGGCCTCCGATTTGATTCCATATCTGTTTTTTGATACTTATACAGCCATGAGTCCGGAAAAAGGAAAAGTCATCGAGGTCGCCTGCCCCTGCTGTCGGGCCGTTCTCTGGGTGGAGGCTTCGACGGGCAGCGTCGTGAAGTCCGAGAAGGCCGCCAAGAAAAAGGAGTCGTTCGACGAGCTCCTTCTCAAGGAAAAGAAAAAGAAAGAGGGATTCGAGACAAAGTTCGAGGCGACGGCCGATCTCGAGAAACAGAAGCTGGCGAAGGCCAAAGAGAAATTCGAGAAGGCGCTCGGGAAGCTGGATGAACCGGAAGAGCGGTGAGATCGCCGCGTCGCTCAGCTCCTGGCGATGACGATTGAACGAGCGGCCTGCCGTCAACTGCCGGCCTGCGTTTCGTCCTCTCTTGTCTTGGGGGCCATCGTGAATTTGGTGAAACCGTAGAGCCCGAGGATAAAGATCGCGGCGTAGTTGGCGATAGCCCAGGGGGCATAGGAAAAAACCTCAACGCCCAAAGCTCCTTTGATGTAGACTCCGGCCATGCTCCAGGGGATGAGGGGCACGATGATCCCGCCGCACTCGTCGATGATCCGAGACAGATTCTTGGCGGCCAGCCCTTTCTTTTTATAGGCGGGCGAGAGCAGCTCGCCGGGAATGATCACGGCGAGATAGGAGCTGCCCGTCACCAGGGCCGTCACGAGGCACGACCCGATCGTGACGCAGACGAGGCTCCAGATCTTGTCGACCGCTTTCATGACCTTCTCGAGGATGACGGCCAGAAGGCCGGTCTTCTGCATGATCCCGCCGAAGCTGAAAGCCGTGAAGGCGACGAGCTGCGTTTCCATCATGCTCATCAGGCCTCCCCGCGTCAGGAGTCTGTCCACGGCTCCGACTCCCGTATGGGCGGGATAGCCGGTGTTGACGGCCATCGCGATTTGAACAAGAGATTCTTTCTGGAAGACGACGGCCAGAAAAGCGGCGACGAGTGAAGAGACGAGCATGCCGGGGATGGTCGGCCTTTTTGTAAAGGCCAGATAGAAAACGATAAGCATCGGCAGGAGAAGCAGGACGTTGAACCGGAAATTCTTTTTGAGGGTGTTGAGGATGAGGGTCATTTTCTCCAAATCTGCCGCGCCGGTCCGGTATTTCAGCCCGACGAAAAAGTAAACGATGAGGCTGAGCAGCCAGCCCGGAACGGCCGACCACACCATGTGCTTGATGTGGTCGAAGAGGTTGGCCCCGGCCGTGACCGCGGCCAGATTGGGGATATCGGAGAAGGGCGACATTTTATCGCCGAAATAAGCGCCGGCGACGATCGCCCCGGCGGCCAGGCCGAGGGGAATGCCCTGCCCCATGGCGATGCCGATGAAGGCCACGCCCACGGTCCCGATCGTCCCCCAGGATGTGCCCGTGGCCAGGGCCGTGATGCTCGAGACGAGGCAGGCCGTCACGAGAAAGAACTTCGGCGAAATGAGCTTTAGGCCGTAGTAAATGACCATGGGAATCGTGCCGCTGGCCATCCAGGAGCCGATGAGCACGCCCACGGTGAGCATGATCAGGATGGCCGGCATGGCCTTGTGGATGCTGTCGACGATGCCGCGCTCCATGTCCTTCCAGCTGAACTTCAGCAGGAAACCCAGGCAGCCCGTAAGAAACGCGGCGCAGACGAGCAGCACTTGCGGCTTGATCTTGTAGACGCCGTAGCCCACGCCGAGGAGAAGCCCCATGGCGATGAGGGGCAGCACGGCGACCCAGACCGAAGGCTGCTTCCGGGATGGGGGAGGGACGCTATTTTTTTTGTTCATAATGTCGGCTTCTTTCATCAAAAATCAAACAAGGGGACACGTACCGAGGGGAAAGGAACTTTTTAGGTATCCCCTCGGAACATGTCCCCATTTATTTAAAAGTTCCTTTGGCCAGGAGTTTCCCGTCGCGCATCATGATCCGGCCTTTGGCGATGACATCCCTGAGATTCAGGTCTTGGTCGAGTGAAACGAGGTCCGCGTCCAGGCCCTCTTTGATCTCTCCCTTGTGGGAGAGTTTATAGAAACGGGCGGGATTGGCGGCGAAAAGTTCGGCCGCCTGCTCCAAATCGAGGATTTTTCTCCGGACGAGCGACTGGAATTTTTTAAAGAGCGTTTTTTGGGTGGCGATCGTCAAACCCAGAAAGTTGCCGAGCCGGTCGAACTTGGGCATGCTTCCGTTGCTGTCCGAGGTCACGGTCAGGCGGTTGAGAGGCACTCCCTTTTTCAAGCAGATCCGGACCGCCGTTTCGACGCTGACATCGGAGTCGCTCTCGTCTTCGGGATCCACGCCGGCGGTGAGATCCAGATAGCCTCCGGCCAGGACATATTCGATGGCCTCGTCGAGGAGACGGCGGTTGCGGTTGACATGGGTGGGGATGACCTGGCTGGCCGGAATCTCGGTCTCCCTCATCAGCCGGAACAGAAATTCCAGCCCGCGGGAGCCGTCTCCCAAATGGAGGTGGAGGACGCCGGCCTTTCCGCCGAGCAGGCCCCCGACCCGGCATTCCGCGGCCAGGCGGGCGATCTCGTTAAAGGTCGGCTGCGCCGAACGGTGGTCGGAGACGGCGATTTCGCCCGCGCCGATGGCTTTCTCGATGAGGACTAGGTCCGAGCGGATACTGCCCGTGATGGTCTTGACCGGAATCTCGTAGGAGCCGGAAAAAATGAATGTCGAAATGCCTTCGCTTTCGAGGGCCTTGGCTTTAGCCAGAAGCGAGGTCATGTGCCGGGTGATTCCGTCCGTTCCCAGGCAGCCGACAAGCGTCGTGACGCCGCTCGAGATGATGTCTTCAATGGCGATCTCGGGCGCCCTCGTCGCCGGTCCGCCCTCGCCTCCACCCCCCAGGATGTGGACGTGGCTGTCGATGAGTCCGGGCAGCCAAAATTTTCCTTCGTCTTCGACCGCTTCGACGGCGAGGCCTTCGAGCCTGATCGACCCGGGTTCGCCGACGGCCTCGATCTTCGTCCCGGCGATAAGAACGTCTTTCCGGCCGAGCGGAGGCGGGGCCTGAACAAGACCTTGACGGATGAGGACGGCCATGAGTTCCTCCTTTTTGAGGCGGCTGCCATAAAATTATCATGACTGTTCCGCATTTACAAGAATCTCCAGAATGGCTAAAATGAAAGTCGAAAGGCCATGCTCAGCTTCGAAGACGAATTCAGAAGATTCGAACCCTTCATCCGGGTCGTCAGCCGGACAGCCCTCCTCGGAAAAAAACTCATCGTCCGGGGACAAGAAAATTTCATTAAAGAAGGCCCGAACATCATCGTCGGCAACCACTGCGGAAGCTTCAAGGATGTGGCGACGGTTCTGCGGGTCATTCCCCGCCCGATATTTTTCGCGGCCAACAAACAGGTCTTCACCAAAGAAGAGCTGAATTTCCTCGTCAAAAAACATTTGAAAAGGCATCTCAAGAACTTCGGGGTCTTGTTGAGCTTTCTGCTCATTCCCTTCAAGTCGCTTTTTGTCAGGTACATTTCCTCCAACATCGCCAAGATCGGGACCATTCCCGTCGACCTCTATCACCAGGGAAAACGCGAAGCCATCGAGCGCTGCCAGGACTATCTCCAAGCCGGCCGGGCCATCATCGCCCTCCAGGGACGGGGCCGCGTCGATCCCCATGACCCGAATCCATATATCAAACCTTTCGGCCGGGGGATATCCATCATGGCCTGCAACATGCACGAGCGCTTTGGGATTCATGTACCCGTGACGCCCCTAGCCATGTATGGGACTCAGCTCCCTTTTCTCATCCCGGGAAAGGTCTTGATGAATGTCGGCCGGCCGATGTACGTCGCCGACCATCTCGGAGGCGGATTCGAGGAAATCGTCGCCCGTTTCAAGAACGCTCTGGAAGCGACCGTCCATAAACTCTTTCTGGAACTCATCAGGTCTTAAGGAGTCGAGCGGCCATGAAAAAGAAACACGTTGTCATCCTGACTCTGGTCGTGGCGGCGCTGGCGGGCTGCAACCGCGGGGGCCGAGCGCCGGTCGTCTATGTCTCCACAGACGGCTCGGCGCTCGAGAACTTCAGCGCGGTCGAGCTGCGACGTTATCTCTATTTGAGCACGGGTGAGCTCGCGTCCATCGTGAGGATCGGTTCTTTAAAGGAGGCGAAAAAGCCCGGGATCATTCTGTCGCAAAAGGGTCGGCTGTTTCTGGGAGAAGCGGAGAAGGCCGGTCTTTTCGAGAAAATTCCTCCGGAAAAATTATCCGGGCTGAATCCCGAGGATTACTGGCTGAAGACGCTCGACCGGGGGCGGAAGCGTCATTTGCTGATCGCCGGCGGCGCGGGGGCCGGGATTCTCTACGGGACGTATGCCTTCCTCGAAAAATTGGGCGTCCGGTTTTACCTCGACGGCGACGTCCTTTCCGAAGACAAGATCGAATTCAAGATTCCGGACTTGGATGAAACGGCCCGACCGCTTTTCAAGGTGAGGGGAATCCAGCCCTTTCATGATTTTGCCGAAGGGCCGGACTGGTGGAATGAGGATACTTATAAAGCCGTCCTCGGACAGCTCCCCAAGCTGCGGATGAATTTCTTCGGCCTTCACACCTACCCCGAAAAGGCGCCCAATGCCGAGCCGACGGTCTGGATCGGCCTGCCGGGCGATTTCGATAAAGACGGCAAGGTCCGAGCCAGTTATCCGTCCAGCTACCAGAACACGATGAGGGTCAATCCGGGCTCGCATAACTGGGGGTATCAGGCCAAGAAGACGGGCGATTTCCATTTCGGCGCTGGCGAGCTTTTTGAGCGCGATGACTACGGCCCGGAGATTATGGCCGGCCTGATGCCGGAGCCAAAGACGCCCGAGCAATCGAACGACCTTTTTAACAGAACGGCGGCCATGCTCCGCGGCGCGTTCACCTTGGCCCGGACCCTTGGAATTCAGACCTGCGTCGGGACCGAGACGCCTCTCACCGTCCCGGCCCTTGTCCAAGAGCGCCTGAAGAAAATGGGCAAGGATCCCCAGGATCCCTTGGTCATTAAAGAGCTGTACAAGGGAATTTTCGAGCGGCTCGCCGCCTCCTTCCCGCTCAGTTATTACTGGTGCTGGACGGATGAAGGTTGGACATGGTCGGATGCGAGCGATAAAGTCATCGAAACCGTGCTGACGGATTTGGATATGGCCGTCCAGGCGGCGGCGGAAGTGGGGAATCCCTTCGACCTGGCGACGTGCGGCTGGGTGCTCGGTCCTCCGAGCCGCCGCACGCTTTTCGACCAGGCGCTTCCGAAAAAGGTCGCGGCCAGCACGATCAACCGCGAAGTGGGCAAGGCTCCCGTGGATCCCAATTTTGCCAGCATCGAAGGCCGGTCCAAATGGGCGATCCCGTGGCTGGAAGACGATCCTTCGCTCACTTCGCCCCAGCTCTGGGTCGGCCGGATGAGGCGCGACGCCGTGGACGCCCTGAAATACGGCTGCGATGGCCTGTTGGGCATCCACTGGCGGACGCGGATTCTCTCGGCGAATGCGCTGGCCCTGGCGAGGGCGGCCTGGGACCAGGGCTGGAACACGCTTCCGACCAATTTTAAAGACTTGGTGGGTCCCCTTAACGGCCAATTTGTGACTTTTGCCGACAAGACGATCGCGGGAACAGCGGAGGAGGCCGTCTATAAAGACATCCGGGACCGCTTGTCCGGCTATCATCTGCTCGTGCCGGATGGGACTTATACGCTGACGCTCAAGTTCTGCGAAGGGGAATTCGACCGGAAAGGCGCCCGGATTTTTGACGTGGTCATCCAGGGCAAGAAGGTTGCCGAGAAGCTGGACATTTTCGAGCGCGCCGGCGGCTTGAAGGCTCTTGACCTTGTTTTCAAGAATATCGAGGTCGGCGGCGGCCGGCTGGCGATCGGTTTCGTCGACCGCATCCACTATCCGTCTCTCGCGGGTTTGGTCCTCGAGGGCGCGGCCAAAGGCGGCGAAAAATATGTCAAGAAGATCAACTGCGGAGGGCCCCGAGTCCTGGATTACGATGCCGACTGGCCGGAGACGCCGCGGTTTCTGGGGACACTCGATTTCTATTTGGACTGGGCCCGAAACCAGTTCGGCCGGGCGGTGGCCAATGAGATCGCCGCCATTTTTGCAAGATTGGACGGGAAACTCCCCATCCCGGTGAATTGGACGAACGGCCCGGGCGGGATCGTTCCCGACAAGCGTCCCTGGTCCGAAGTCGAGAAAAATTTCCGGTTCGTGGCTGAGCTGGCCTTGTTGCAACCGCGGATCAAAGGGAATGGCTATAACGAGCGCTTCGACTACTGGCTGAAGAATTTCGAGTATATGCGCGAGATCGCTCATTACGGCTGTCTCTGGGCGGAATACAATCAGGCCTTGGATAAAGTGAAATCTCAAACGGATTCGAACATCAAGGAAACACTCATTCAGGAGTCCCTGCTTCCCCTCCGGGTCCGGATGGTCAATTCCTTGAGGAAGATATTCGAATATCTTCTGGCGACGGTGAGCAACACGGGCGAGCTCGGGACGATCGCCAACTGGGAGCAGCACAACCTGCCGGATTCGATCGAGAAGCCGGGCGAAGAGCTCAAGAAAATGCTGGGCGGGGAGCTGCCGCCGGAGGCACGGCTGCCGAGTATCTATGAAGGCCCGGCGCGGATCATCGTCCCGACCGTCCGGACGAGCCTGGCGGCCGGCGAGAGCTTGAAGCTGAAGGTCATCATCCTCGCCCCGAATCCCTTCCAGGACGCGGCGCTGTATTGGCGGGAACTGGGGAAGGGAAAATACCAGGCCGTTCCGCTGCGGAGTCTCGGACGGAGCGTTTACGAAGCGGCACTGCCCGCCGTGAACACGGACGTCGAATATTACATCATGGCTAGATTCGGCGGGCGGGACATCGTTTTCCCCGTAACCGCGCCTGCTCTCAACCAGACCGTGGTCATAATTCCAAGATAAATAATTCAATGTACCTGTCCAAGCTCGAAGGCCTGAGACGGGTGGATGAGAGAGGCCTCTTGAATTTCGCCGGAGTTCTCAAGAGTCTGCCGGGGCAAAAATACGTCTACATGTTCTATCAGAAGGAAAGCATTCCCCAGTACAATCCTAAAGCGCTCATGACCAAGATGCTCGAGAGTCAGGATAACGCCGCGCTAGGAGCGCTCCAGCCAGCGGCGTTCGATTTCCTCTAAGGTTTTGCCTTTTGTTTCCGGCAGGACAAGCCAGATGAAGAGGAAGTCGATGACGCACATCCCGGCGTAGAGCCAGAAGGCGAACGATTCGTGGAGCTTGTCGGCGATGACCGGGAACGTGAGCGAGACGACGAAATCCGCGGCCCAGAGAGCGACCGTGGCGAGGGCCATGGCCTGTCCCCGGATGCGCGTCGGAAAGATCTCGGCGATGACGACCCAGACGATGGGACCCATGGCCATGGCGAAGAAGGCGACATAGAGGAGCGTGAAGACGAGCACCAGCCCGCCGCCGAAAAGCTGGAATTTGAAGGTCGCTCCGAGCAGGATGAACGAAAGGCCCATGCCTCCGCAGGCCGTGAGCAAGAGAGGCTTTCTCCCCAGCCGGTCGACGAGGGCGATGGCCACGATCGTAAAAAGGACATTGACCAGTCCGACGATGGCCGATTGAAAAATCGCCGAGGAACGGGCCAAGCCGGCGCTCTCGAAAAATCGCGGCGAGTAATAAATCACGGCGTTGATGCCCGTGATCTGCTGGAAGACGGCCAGGACCACGCCGACGAGGAGGGCTATCCGGAATCCCGGTTTGAAGAGCTCGGCGAGCTTCCCTTGTTCGAGGGCCAGCGTTTCCTTGATGCTCAAAACTTCGGCCGACGCCGGCCCGGGTTCATTAACCCGGATGAGGACTTCGAGCGCCTCGGTCTCCCGGCCCTGCTTGACCAGCCAGCGGGGGCTTTCCGGAACGCGGAGAACGAGGCCGAAGAAGATGACCGAAGGAATCGCTCCGGTGGCGAACATCCAGCGCCAGTTTGACGGCCCCGCTCCAACGAGAACCCAGTTGACGAAGTAAGCCAGGAGGATGCCGGTGACGATGGTCATCTGGTTGACCGAGACGAGGGCGCCGCGGATGCGGGCCGGCGCGATCTCCGAGATGTAGAGGGGGCAGACGATTGAGGCCGACCCGATGGCCAACCCGCCGATGAAGCGAAACACCAGGAATTGGCCGAGGTTGTGGGGGATCGCGCAGCCGATGGCTGAGATGAAAAAGAGCACGGCCGAGACGAGAAGAAAACGTTTTCGCCCCAGCCGGTCGCTTGCGGTTCCGGCGATCCAGGTTCCGGCCATGCAGCCGACGAGGACGATGCTGACGACCAGGCCTTCACCGAATGAGCCGAGCGCGAACCGGTCCTTGAGAAAACGGGTTGCGCCGGCGATAATGGCCGTGTCGAACCCGAAGAGGAGTCCGCCGATGGCGGCTATGACCGAGACGAAAATGACATAGGCCCTTTTGCTCATTTTTTCAACTTCCTGTTTCATGGAATTCTTTAAAGGCGTCGAATAGGACCACGACGTTTTTGAGCGGAACGTTGGCCTGGATGTTGTGGACGGCGTTGAAAATGAACCCGCCGCCCTTGCCGAAAACCTCGCAGTGGCCGAGGACCTCTCGCCTGACCGACTCTGGCGTTCCGAACATCAGCGTTTTTTGCGTATCCAGGCCGCCGCCCCAGAAGACGAGGTCCGCCCCGTAGCGAGCCTTGAGCTTTTCCGCTTCCATGCCGGCGGCGGAACATTGGACGGGATTGAGGATATCGAAGCCCGATTCGATGAACGAGGGGATGAGTGTCTCGACTGCGCCGCACGAATGCTTGAATGTTTTCCAGGCCGTGTGCCTATGGACCCAATCGTTGACTCTCTTGTAGTAGGGCGCGTAGAGCGAGCGGAACGTCCCGACCGAGCAGAATGTCGACTGCTGGGTGCCGAAGTCCGTGCCGCAGATGAAGACCGCCTGGACGCGGTCACCGATCCGGCCGCGTATTTTCTCGAGGTTCGCCAACGCTATCTCGGTCTGTTTTTCGAAGATCGCCTGGATATAGGTTGGCCGGGTCAGGGTCGAAACGTACCATTCTTCGATGTCGCGGATGCCTTTGGGGGCTTTGAGGAACGGCGCGGGGACGAGGGCGATGTCGCCGAAGGCCGTTCCGCCGAAGGTGGCTATAGCGCCGCGGCCGGTCTTGGCTGCGGCTTCTGTGGCGGCATCGAAGTATTCAAGGTCACGCTCCGAGATCGGGCCGAATTCCTCAAGGTTGTCTGCGGGATTGAGCTTGTCCTCATCGATCGGCTCCTGCCGGACGATGGTGTCGAAGAAGAAACCACCCTTGGGCAGGCGGCCTGAGGCCGGGGCGGAGAGATCGCCCTTGGGGTAGATGAGCGTGTCGCCGTTCGCCTCCTTTTTTGTCTGGAAGTGGCCGGAAACCAGGACCTCGGCGCCGTCGTCCATGCGCCAGGGCTTCCAGCCCTCGTTGCGGAAGCCGAAGAGAGTCTCCGCGGCATAAACGCCCTCGACGTCGATGCCCAAAGCCCTCTGCAGGTCGTCCTCGATCAGGCCGAGCATCTGGTAGGGCTCATGGACTTTGACCGGCCGCTTTTCCAGGCCGTAGTAATCGCGGAGGGCGATGACGATTTTGACGTGCATGCCCGTGACCGCCGTGCCGCCGAAATCCAGGGGGATGCGGTCGGGCTCTTTGTGGTTTAAAGCCTTGATCAGCCGTTCCTTGCTTGTCATGGCCGGATTTTCATGCGAGATATTTTTTCCCAGCTTACCCGTTTTTCGTCCGCTTTGCAAAGGGAAATTGAGGAGAGGCAGAAAAAAAGGAGAGATATTGCTTTTGGGCGGGGTTTCTTGGAGGGGCATATTCTGATATCATGGATCGACGGAGCAAATCTTAAGGATTAAGGAAAAAGGAGGGTTATGATGTTTCTGCTGGACTTGCTTGATTTTGTCGCGGGGTACTTGATTTTCCTCTTGGTCAGAAAAAGAGAGAAGAAGCAGGAATGGTTCGGAAAAAATAATTATTCTTGTCGGTTCAGAAGCTGCCTATTGCCGAGGGCCAGCGGATCGTTCGGCTCGAAAATCTGACTTTAGGGCCTTTCCCTTTCGCGGTTTTTATTGATCCGGCGCATTAAGAGAAAGACGGGAAGGCCGGTGGCAAAAAAGGCCGCGCCGATCAGAGCTTGTTTTGTCTGGGTCAAAAGCACGTTCAACGAAATGCCGAAAAGGAACAGGGTGAAGAGGGCGGGAAGGACCGGGAAGAGCGGAACCTTGTATCCGTCGTAGGGCTCGAGAGTCTGCCGGGCCTTCCGGCGGAGGACAAAGATCGTCGAGGCGACCATGGCGATGTTCGCGCTGTCGAGGAACATGACGTAATTCAAGATGTTTTCGAAGGTGCCGAGAAAGGCGATCGAGAGGAGGATCATGGCCCCGAAAAAGAGGAGGGTGAATTCCTGGGTTTGCGTGTGCGGGTTGACTTTCTTGAAGACCGGAAGAAGGGCCCGGTCCTCGGCCATGGCGTAATAAGCTCTCGGGATTTGCATCAAGGTCGCGTTCAGAAATCCCATGGCGGAAAGGAAAATAGCGAGAGAAACGAAAAGATAGCCGAACTCACCGAAGACGATCTTGGCCGTTTCGGCCGCGACGAGCTTCGCCTCGGCGACACCGTGCACTCCCAGGACTTTGACATAGGCGAAATTGATGGACAAGTAACAGGCGATGATGATGGCAACGCCGGCGAAGATCGCCCGGGGCATGTTCCGTTGGGCTTTCCGGACGTCGGCGCCGAAGTTGATCGTGTTTTGGTATCCGCCGTACGTGTAAAACACCGAGATGAGCCCGACGGCCAGCGCGACAAACCAGGACGCGGAGGATCCGGACGCTCCGGAGCCGGCATTCGCCGCCGGAGCTCCGCCGTGTTTGAACGCGGCAAATACGAGCAGGGCGATCATGACGATCTTGAAGAGGGTCAGCACGTTCTGGGCCCAGGCCCCGGTCTTGATCCCCAAGAAATTAATGATGAGGAGAATGATGATCAGGGCCGCCGCCGTCAACTGCACGGCAATCTGCGTTTGATACCTGGGAGGCAGGAGGATCGGATTGAGATATTCGGCCCCGATAATGGCCACGGCCGCCGCGCCGGCCCCGTTGACGATGATCACATTCGTCCAGTTGAGCATGAAGGCCAGGGCGCTGTTGTAGCTTTCGGCCAGGACCTTATAGAAAGAGCCGGGATGGGGAAAGCGCGAACCGATCTCGGCGAATGTCAGGGCGCCGAGGAGGCTGATGAAACCGCCCACAATCCAAGCCCCAAAGAAGAGGACCGGCGTTCCGGTCGCCTTGGCGACCATGGCCGGCGTTCGGAAAATACCGATCCCGATGACCAGACTCACGACGATCATCATCGTGTCGAATGTCGTGAGCTTTGCCTTGATAGCCATTGTTGAGATCAGGAACTTGCTCGACCGGCCGAAAGGAGCAGGTTTGGCCCCGGTTCTTATTTTTCTGTCTCGTAGCGGGAGAGAATGTCCGAGGTGGCCTTGAGGAACAGGTCGTACTTGATCTTGACGCTTTTCTCGGCCATCAGTTTTGCAAGATAGGCCCGGAGGAACTTGTTCTTTTTGAGCTCAAGAAGGTTGTTCTTTTCGGTCTCCTTTTCCTTCTCGAAGTCCGCTTTCGTGACTTCTTTCCGCTCGAGCACCCGGACCAGGGCGTAGCCGTTCTCGAAGGCGACGGGCTCGCTGACCTGTTGGAGAGGCAGGGTGAAGGCCAGGTTGTCGATCTCCTTGTTTTCCCCGATAATACCGATGTATTGTTCCTTTTTATGCTCGTTGACCGTTTTGAACTCGAGTTTGTATTTCTGGGCGATGTCCTCCCAGTTCTTGTCGGTCAGTTTGGCCCGGGCTTCCTTGATCTTGGCCAGCGCGGCTTCGTTTTTCTTCGCTTCGGTCACGGCGGTTTCGACCTCAGCCTTCACTTCATCGAAGGTCGCCGGCCGCGGGGCTTCAATCTTCTTGAGCTCGGCGAGGCCCACCCCGCCGTAGGAGTAGATCGGCGCGGAGATCTCGTTCTCTTTGAGCTGGAAGAGCGCGGCGCTTGTCGAGCCTGAGGGGTCGAAGGGTTCGAGCGCCTGCCCGTTCTTCAAGAGCCCCGTTGTTTGGAGTTGATACCCGGCCCCGGCTTTTTTGGCGGCCGATTCGAGGTTTTTCTCTGTCTTGGCCTCCTTTTCGAGCTTGGCGATGCGCTCCGCGGCAAGCTGCCGGGCTCTTTGATCCTGGAGGATGGAGCGGATCTGAGGCTTGGCCGTATCCAGAGGCGTCGTCGAAGACGCGGCTTTCTCCGTGACTTTGAGGATGGCGAAGCCGGCCTCCAGGGCCACAAGATTGGAGACTTTTCCGGCCTCGAGCTTGGCGATCTCATCCTGCTCCTTCTGGGCTAAGGTCCTCCAGTCGTAGAGACCCCAGTCCCCTCCGTCTTTGGCCTTGTCGTCCTTGGAATGCAATTTGGCCAGGGCGGCGAAGTCCTCGCCGGCTTTAATCCTGGCCAGGACTCCCTCGGCTTCGGCTTGGGCGAGGGCCTTGTCCTTGTCGCTGAAAGGAAAATAAATCCGGCTGACTTTGACCTTTTCGGGATTCTGGAACTGGGCGATGTTGTCTTTATAGTACTTCTCGATCTCGGATTCGCTGAGCTCAACCTCTTTTTTCAGGTCGTCGTTCTTCAGGAAAACGTAGGCCGCCTCCCGTTTTTCCGGGATTTTGAATTTGTCCTTGTTCTTCTCGAAATAGGCCTGGACCTCGGCGGCTTCGGGGCGCTTTTCGAGCTCGGCCTTGCTCTTTTCTAAGACCAGATATTCGATCTTAGCTGAGTCCTTGGTCTTTTTATAATTGTCCCAGATCTCATCCTGCGTCGCGGCGATTCCCGCGGTCAGGATCTGGACGGTTTTGGTCAGGACGATCTCTTTGCGTTGGCTGTTCTCGAAATAGGAGAGGGACATTTTGTTCCACTGCAGCCGGCGCTTATATTCCTCGACGCCGATGAATTTCCCATCCTGTTGAAGTCCGGGATAGCTCATGACCTTGGCAGCGACTTCCTGGTCCGAGGCTCTGATTCCCATGGCCTCGGCGAGGTCGAAAAGGAGCGCTTGTTCGACCAATTGTTCCAGCGCCTGCCGAGGGAGGTTGAGCTGCTCGATGAAAGAGCGGTTGATCTCCTTGAATTGGCTTTTGAGCGATTCGATCTGGCTCTGCAGCGCCCGGACATAGTCGCTCACTGAGATGCGTTCCCTGCCGATGGTCGCGATCGTATCGGAGGTGGCCTTCTCTCCCATCCGGCCGCCGAGTCCCCAGATGAAAAAAATGGAGATAATAAAGGTCGCCACGACGATCCACAGGACCCACTTGAGCGATTGAACGTTTTTCCTCATCGTTTTTAGCATCGGTTCACCTTAAATGTTGTTTCTTGACGGAGTCTATCGTTTCCGGCTCTCTTTCTCGAAAAGGGGAAGGAGGCGGCCAAAGGTCGTCTCCAGGTCTTCGATCACGACCTTGGTCCGGCCGACGATGGGCATGAAGTTGGAGTCGCCCGACCAGCGCGGGATGATATGGAGGTGAAAATGATCCGCGACGCCGGCGCCGGCGCTTCGGCCCAGGTTCATGCCGATATTAAATCCCTGGGGATGGTAAGCTCTCTTCAAAACCTTCAAGACAAGCTTCAGGAGCTGGGCAATCTCGCCGCTCTCGTTGTTCGTCGACCGTTCGTAGGAAGCCGCATGTCGATAGGGAGCGATCATGAGGTGGCCCGGGAGATAGGGAAACTTGTTGAGGATGATGAAGCTGTGCTTGCCCCGGTAAAGGACGTAGGACCGCTTCCCGTCTTTGGTCTTTTTAGCGCGGCAGAAGACGCATTCGGTCATTTTATGGACGTTCCGGACGTAAGCCCTCCGCCATGGCGCGGCCACGTACTGCATTATTTGTTGATCAGCTCCTTGAGGAGTTTGCTGGGCTTGAAATACAGGACTTTTTTCGGGGGAACCTTGACCGGATCTCCGGTTCGCGGATTTCGCCCAGACCGCGGGGGTCTGTTCCGGAACCGGAAGCTGCCGAATCCCCGGACTTCGATCTCTTCCCCCCTGAGGATTGCCTCTTTAATCGTCTCAAAAAAGTGATTGACGCCAATTTCCGCCTCTTGCTTGGGGATATTCAAGGCCTTGGAGATCTTATTGATGAGATCGGCTTTAATCATCGGATTTCTCCTCCTTTTTCTGAATTTTTTTGGGAGCCTGGATCAATTTGAGCTGATCCTTCATTAAGTCGCCCAGCGTCATCCGGTCGTCCTGGCTGTCGACGTAGCGCTGATACTCCTGCTTCTGGATGTCCATCTGGGCCTGCCTGAAGCTGAGCGATATTTTCTTTTCCTTGGCGTTCAATTTGAGGATCTTGGCGGTCTTTTCCTCTCCGACTTTGAACACTTCGGCCGGATTCTCGATCTTCCGTTCGTCGAGCTCTGAAAGGAAAACGACGCCTTCGATGCCCGGCATGATCTCGACGAAGAGGCCGAAATCGGCGATGCGGACGACCTTGACATTGACCAAGTCCCCCGTTCTCTGCCGGGCGAAAAACTCCTCCCAGATGTCGCCCTCGAGCTGCTTGATGCCGAGGGAGATTTTTTGCTTTTCGACATCGATGTTGAGAATCACGACCTCCGCTTCCTGGCCGACTTTGAGTTTTAGAGAAGGATGTTTGATTTTTTCCCAGGAGATGTCGGAGATGTGGATGAGCCCTTCGATCCCCGGCTCAATCTCCATGAACGCCCCGAAATCCGTGATGCTCGTGATCTTGCCTTTGACCCGGGCGCCGGGATTGTATTTCTTCTTGAAGACCTCGAGCGGATGGGGTGAAGACTGCTTGAGGCCCAAGGAGATCCTTTTCGACGTCGGATTGACTTCGAGAATGGTCACGGTGACTTCGTCGCCGAGGTTGAGGAGCTTCTTGGGATGGATCATTTTGCGCGACCAGCTCAGGTCGGATATGTGAACGAGGCCTTCGACGCCTTTTTCGAGCTCGACGAAAGCGCCGAAATCCGTGAGGCTCGTGACCTTGCCCACGATTTTTTGGCCGGCCTTGTATTTTTCGGCGATGTTGGACCAGGGGTCCGGCGTCAATTGCTTGTAGCCCAGGGAGATCTTCTCGTCTTTCTCGCTGAAGTCGAGAATGAGGACTTCGACCTCTTGACCGCTGTGGAAGACCTCGGAAGGATGGCCGACCTTCCCCCAGGATATATCGGAGATATGGAGCAGGCCCTCCACGCCTCCGAGGTCGATGAAGGCCCCGAAGCCTGTGAGCGACTTGACCTGGCCCTTGATCTTTTGGCCTTTCGCCAGATGGCTGAAGACCTTCCGGCGTTTCTTTTCTCGTTCGTCCTGAAGGAAGAGTTTCCGGGACAAGACCGCGTTCTCACTTTTCCGGTCGAACTTGATGACTTTAAATTTGAACGATTGACCGATGAGCTTGTCGGGGTCTTTGACGGCTCTGACGTCGGCGTGGGAGTCCGGCAGGAATGTCTCGAGGCCCACGTCGACGACATAGCCGTTCTTGATTTTTTCCGTGATCCTGCCCGTGATGAAATTCTGGTGGTTGAAGGATTTTTCCAGAAGATCGAGAGCCTTCTGGATGTCCGCGCTTTTCTTGGAGAGGATGAAGTAGCCCTCCTTCCGGTCGCTCTTTTCCAGGACGGCTTCGACTTCATCGCCCACTTTCGGTTTCGTCGGAGTGGCGCCTTCGGTGAAGTCCTCGAGGGGAACGACGCCTTCTGATTTGAGCCCGATGTCCACGAGCACATGGCTGGCCATGACTTTGATGACCCGCCCCTTCATGATTTTGCCCGGCGTGACTTCCTTGGTGCTGAACTGGTATTTGTCCAGGAGGTGCTCGTAATCCTCAGGAGTCATCTTTTCATCTTTGTTGGGACGTTTGCTTATTTCTGACATTGGACGTGACTCTCCTCATCCGAATATTGCTCGAAGTTTTGTTGGATTTTTTGGACGGCGGCTTGGATGGCTTCGGGCGGCGTGGACGCCCCTCCCGAAATTCCTATGGTTCTTGCTCCGCGGAGCAGGCCTATTGTGATCTGGTCGGCGCTCTCGATGAAGTGCGTTTGGGGAAGGATGCGCTTGGAGATCTGATAAAGCTGGCGCGTGTTCGAGCTCGTCTTCCCGCCGACGATCAAGAGGACCTCGACCTTGGAGGCGAGCTCGGAGGTGGCGCGCTGGCGGGTTTGGGTGGAGTTGCAAATCGTGTTGAAGACCTGGAGTTCCTCTGTTTTTTCGATAAGGGCCGCGACGACCTTTTCAAAGAGGTAGAGGTCCTGGGTGGATTGGGCCAGCACGGCCCGTCTTTTCTTGGAGGGGAGCGGCTCGATCTGGGCTTCGTTCTCGATGATGTGGCCCCGGCCGCGGCTGTAGCCGATGAGCGCCTTGATCTCCGGATGTTCCTTGTTGCCGACGATGAGGATCTCCTTGTTCTCCTCGGCCAGCTTGGCGACCAGCTTCTGGATTTTCTTGACGATCGGGCAGGTCGCGTCGATGACCTCGAGCTTCTTTTTCTTCAAAGTCTCGTAGATCTCGGGAGAAACGCCGTGGCTGCGGATGATGACGGTGCCCGCCTTGATGTTCTTCATGTCTTCGATGGAAGCGATGCCCTGCCTTTCCAGGTCGGCGATGACCTGGGGATTGTGAATGAGGTCGCCCAGGGTCGAAACTTTTCCGGTCCTGCGGCGTCGCGTTTCCTGGGCGATCTTCAAAGCGCGTTTAACTCCGTAGCACAATCCCGTATTTTTGGCGATGATGATTTCCATGATCGGGCAAAAATGAGCAACTATCCTATATTATCGAACGCGCTTTGTCAAGGCTAAGTATAGATGAAAGCTGAAGTTAGAAGCAAGAGACGTCCGGGCTGACCGTATATCACTTTTCAAGATAGGGGGACACGATCCGGAAAATTCGGGACATAACCCTTTTCTCTCGAAAAGGGATTGTGTCCCATGAATTTTCCGGTCATGTCC
>Ga0315282_10001448_pt1 | contig 44683 bp, 43 predicted proteins | sample YL17G07_20_MG_FD_203693 | JGI IMG/M metagenome (GOLD analysis project Ga0315282, IMG submission 203693) | Sediment microbial communities from Yellowstone Lake, YNP, Wyoming, USA - YL17G07_20 | ecosystem: Environmental > Aquatic > Freshwater > Lake > Sediment | place: USA: Wyoming | collected... | reverse complement strand
TGGGTTTAGACCGTCGCGAGACAGGTCGGCCTCTACCTGCTGGAAGTGCTGGTTGCCTGAGGGGAAGGCGCCCCTAGTACGAGAGGAACGGGGTATCGCAGCCTCTAGTTTACCGGTTGTCCGACAGAGCACCGCCGGGCAGCCACGCTGTCGAGGATAAGGGCTGAACGCATCTAAGCCTGAAGCCTCTCCCGAAAAAAGGCAGCCATTCTAACCCACGACACTCCGCAAGGAGCGTCAGGGTTGGACGAGGGCTCCCATAGAAGATGGGTTTGATGGAGCAGGCGTGTACGCACGAAGACTTCGGTCGACGTGTTTAGCGCGCTGCCTCCAATCGCTCAAGGTGCCGGGCTGAAAATTGGACTCACACTCGGGCGTAATCCGAAGGCCTATGCACGGTGCACATCACAACCTTCTGCCCCCCAATTCAGGTTAGGTTCGATGCCGCGCGGTTACGGGCAAATGACATGATCAAAGGGTTAGTTGATGGCTGGATCGAGAAGATCATGCTAGAACGCTACATGAAGCAAAAGCCTCTCGAACCGTGGACGAAAGACACCACCCTAAAATTCTTGCCTCCTGTAACTAGTGAAGCTGAGGATCTGCAAAGAACAATGAATGCTCACATCAATGGTATCGAGGTCCACTACATCGATGCTGGGAATTCTAACGCGCTGCCAGTGGTTCTGATTCACGGATTCCCATTCAGTAACGAGATGTGGGAACCTCAAATCAAAATTCTCGAAAACAACTTTCGAGTTATAGCATATGATGTCCGCGGACACGGCAAAAGCGATGTCGGAGACGGGCAATACACGCTCGAGTTCCTAGTTGACGACCTAATTGGATTGCTCGACTATCTGAAAATCCAGAAAGCCATTCTATGCGGGCTGTCGATGGGTGGGTACATCGCTCTACGAACAATCGAGAGAAATCCCGAAAGAGTCTTGGGCCTAGTCCTCGCCGACACCCAGTCAAAAGCAGATACTAACGAGGCCAAGTTCAAGCGCGCGGATTCAATTAGAAGCGTGAAGACTATTGGGGTGCAAGCCTTTGCGGAAGTCTCCGTGAAATCGGTCTTTGCCCCACAGAGTTTCACATCAAACGTCGAAGCAATAGAGAATATAAGACGCATAATTCAAGCGAATTCGCCAATCGGTATATGCGGCGCTCTATTGGCGATGGCTGGAAGAACAGATACGACCGACGCGCTTGCCGGCATTAAGGTCCCAACGCTCATCCTCGTGGGTGAACATGACGGCTTATTGTACCAATTGGCCTCGCAGGAAATGCGCGACAGAATTCCAAACTCCGAGCTGCACATAATCTCAAATGCTGGACACATGAGCAATCTAGAGAACCCCGAAGAGTTCAACACCCACCTACTAAACTTCCTAGGCAAATTAGCAAACAGGTCCTGAATGCGAGGCACGCAGACTTCAATCAGTCTCTTGTGACGGTCTAGAATCCAGTATACGAAAGCTAGCCACCGCAAACCCCACTATCACTAATGCGACACCAACAATCGAGCAAACAACTGCAGCGAGTAATGCCACATCCGTGAAGCGGTATAGAATAAAGAGGAACAAGGTACCGGCGAACATCAAGAACCCAATACCCAAAGCGTACAGCCACCGTGCAACTTCAGCCGTTTCCAACATGCTTCCGAGAAGTTAGTCCGCGCTCATCAAGCATTTCGACGCATCATGTTCAGTAGCGCACTTTCGGTTTTGCGTGAATCTACGGGCGCGAATACACTGCGACTGGTCTATCGCTTCTTGGCGACTCGTTGCTTCCATACTCGGTACCATTGTGTTAACGAGGAGTCTCTTCGACCACTGCCGCCGTCATCATAGAACCGCGGCAGCGAAGGGTCAAAGACGGCCACTTCCTCGGATCTGTTTTCTGAGATGAGTTCAAGCATGGCTGTCTTGGTTTGAGAGATGTAATCCACGTATCTATCGACCTCGTCGATCTTACAGACTGGGCCGTGCCCTGGCACGATCACCTCTGGATTCATGCTTCGAATCCTCTTCAAGGCTTCAACCCAAAGATCCGGGTCTGCGGTCGGATCTCCACCATATGGGTAGACTCCCGCGAAGATTAGATCCCCTGCAATAACCGTTCTCTCACTGGGGAAATGGACGATGCTGGAGTCTGCCGTGTGTCCACCAGTGTGTATCATCTCGACTCTAGACGAACCTTCTCCCAGCACGAATTTGTCTTGGAAGGTTTTACTGGGCAGCACCACGTGAACGTTCTCAAACCTAGCGGCTCTCTCGGGATCGGTCTTCTTCAGTTCGGCTACTTGCCGCTGAAGACTCTCTTTGGACCATGTAGTGTTTGCTAACTCTTGGATTCGAATCTTCAGACTTTCATGTGCAACAATCTCGCAGTCTTGGAAGACCTCGTTGCCGAAGACATGATCGCTGTGTGAGTGAGTCAAGAGAAGATGCGTAATTCTTCCATGAGAGACTTTCTCAATGCTGGATCTGAGAGATCTAGCCGGCGCAGCATACTGGGCGTCAATCACAATAGTGCGGTTGTCTAGCAGTATTGCCGCGGCATTTCCTGAACCAACAGTTCCGGTATCTGCATAGACGCGATCCGAGACCCGTTGAAAAACCATTGTCATTCGCATCTCACATGTGAGCTATTGGGATTTTGAGTTTTCGTCTTTTACGTGCGAGAGTGAGAACGATTTCTCCGGCTTCGGAAGTCACCGAGTAACTTCTTAAACGAGACTCAACGCGGAGATAGTCGTTTGGAAGTGAGATCCCACGATGCCAGAGCTTAGAAAATCCAAGACGCTTGAAAACCTGAGGACGGCTTTTGCTGGAGAGTCGCAAGCAAACCGGCGATACACGTATTTCTCCAGAAAAGCAGACGAAGAAGGCTATCCAGAGGTAGCGGCTCTCTTCAAGTCCATAGCAGACGGCGAGACGGCCCATGCTTTGAGGCATTTTGAGTTCATGAAGACGGTGGGCGACCCGGTAACGAGAGTACCCGTACCAGACGTCAAGGCGATGCTCGAATCAGCGGTCAAAGGCGAGACTTATGAGTGCACTTCCATGTACCCGGAATTTGCGAAAGTAGCCCACGAAGAAGGATTCGATGAGATAGCCAAATGGTTCGAGATATTAGCCAAAGCCGAGAAAGCCCACGCAGGGAAGTATCAAGAAGCTCTGAAGGCACTGAAGTAGCCCAGCGAACGCAACCTGATCTGCTGCTTAAACGCGTGTGGTTGACGCTCTTCGCAATCCGTTCCAGTTTACGTTAGCCTTTTAGCGCGAGCGTTAGTGACTAGTTCGGTCATCTGATGGTCTCTATCAAGGATTGCGGGTTGATGCTCGAACCGCAACTCGGGATGAGCGTTGAAGATGTTGTTGAATGGGCCCTGTATGCTGAAAGGTTCGATTATGGCTACATTATGCGATCAGACCATTTATCGCCAACAAGCCGCGGCGAAATTGTGGATTCGCCCGAGTGTTGGGTCACCCTTGGCCTGATCGCCGCGAGCACTAAGCGCATTCGCTTTGGGCCGCTAGTGTCACCGGTAGGATTCAGGAACCCAGCCCTGTTGGCGCGCATGGCATGTACGCTTGACTCCTTTGCAGAGGGCAGGCTTCTGCTGGGGGTCGGCGCCGGCTGGGTGCCCGGTGAATTCGCTGCCCAGGGTTACGATTTTCCGAAATTCCGAGTAAGGAGAGAGCAGTTGCTTGAAGCCGTCAAGATCATTAGACCATTGACAGAAGGGAAGAGCGTCGACTTCCAGGGCAAGCACTTCTCTGCACAGACTACTTGCCTCCCCAAGCCAAAGGGGAAGGTGAAGTTGATCATAGGAGGCAAGAATCGAGCGGTCGTAGAGATGGCGGCAGCTTACGCGGATGAATGGAATGTCGGCAATCCAACCATTGATACGTTCAGAGATGCAAAGAAGATACTGGACGCGAAGACGGCTGACAGGCGAGTCGCAATTTCCCGTATGTCTTCGTTCATCATAGCAGAGAAAAAAAGCGATCTGGAACGTAGAATATTGAAGTACTCAACGCCGAGGGGTGCTCCGACAGCTCCTGAGAAACTCAGGGAAAGAGGTGTACTATGTGGTGACGTTGACGAATTCGTTGCTCAACTGAATGCGTTTACGGAGGCGGGAGTCGAGAAGTTCTACTTCCAAGTCCTTGACACTCAGGACAAGCCAATGCTTGAGCTACTGACACAGACGCTGAAAAATGAAACGTAGAAGAAAGATGCCTCAGCAGTTCGCACTATACCTGTTCGCAAACGTGTCCTTGGAACCTAACTACTGTGAGATGGGCGTAAGCCAGTTCTTCCACTTCTGGACGTTTCCGGAAACAATATCCGAGTAGTACTCTGCGATCCGTGTCGTCACAGGTCCGGGGTACTGAGCGCCGATTTCAATGTCGTCGATACTGGTTACCGGCGTAACCTCCACGTTCGTCCCACAGAGAAAGAGCTCATCTGAGGCGTAGAGTTCCACCCGTGTCATATCGCGTACCTGAACCGGAATGTCGAGATCTTCGGAGATGAATCGGAGAAGTGCGTTTCGGGTGACCGATTCCAGGATCGAAGCTGTTACAGGCGGCGTAATGACGGCGCCATCTCTCACCGACATGATGCTGGCTACTGCACCTTCTGAGACGAATCCTCTCGCGTCAAGGAATATGGGGCCGTCGTAGCCTAGGCGTCTCGCCTCGTTGACTCCGAGGCGTGTGTTCGCGTAATTTCCCCACGACTTGGCTTGGGGAGGCAAAGCGTCGGATGCAATTCGCCTCCAGCTGCTCACCGTGAAGCGGCGCTTCTTTCCAAAGACAGGATTATTCTTGCCGAGCATTGTTTCAAATTTCCAGACTGGGATCAGAAGGTGAAACTCGCCCTGCTGGTTTGCCTTTGGCCAGACACGGGGTTGAATGTAGACGTTCGTCTTGAATTCGTTCAGTCTAACCAGTTCTCGAATCGCGTCTAGCAACACATCCGTCGTGTAGTTAATTTTCAGGCCGTCGACTCTGGCGCTCAACAAGAGGCGATCAAGATGAGGCTTCCAACCAAAAATGTTCAGCCTACCTTCACCCAGTAGGTTCTTGCCCTCCACGTAGGCCTTGATCCCTTCGTAAATGCCAAGGTGAATTGGCTCCATGGCAGAAACTAATGCCTTATCGGTCTCTGTGATCTCGCCGTTCAACCAACAATACTTCGCGCCGTGAAACGCGACTGACATGTCTTCGAGTTGCATAGGGTTGGCTTATAAAATCGAAGGCCAGTCGTGGCGCGCCAAACTGTTTCTGATCCAGTCATGATTGGCCCTTGAAGGAGCAGTTGCCTTGATGGTCTAAGACGAATTTTCTTTTTGTGCAATAGGCGACTATACTTATGTGCGGCTCATGTGTCGTTCGAATTCGATGCTTATGTCAGTATCCTACGTAAACCCCGAAAGCGTGCACCAACCGACCGGCTATACCCATGTTGTCTCCGCGGAAGATTCTAGGAAGACACTCTACATCGCTGGACAGGTCGCCATTGACCCGAAAGGCAACATGGTCGGAGCGGGTGATCTTGAGGCGCAGACGAGGCAAGTGTACGAGAACCTAGCGCTAGTTCTAAAGAAGATGGGGGCATCGTTTTCCGATGTTGTGAAGCAGAACATTTACACGACTAGGATGGATCAGCTTGACGTAATTCGGAAAATACGCAGTCAATACCTGCCTCAGAATCGATTACCCGCCAGCACCGTAATTGGCGTAACAAGCCTAGCTCGAAAAGAATTCCTGATCGAAATCGAAATGATAGCTGTCCTAAAGTAGAAAAGAAGACCGGCGGCTTCGGTGCTAAGCCGAATTAGGTTGCAGTCAGTTCAACTTCCCAGTTCGAGAAAGGCGAATCCATGGCCCGAACTCGCCATGTTTTCGGCTTGCTCTGAGCCCGAATTGAATTGAAAATTTGCTTTGCAGACGGCTCTGAATGACAATCTAAACCTAGCCTAAAGCTCTGACCTGAACAGCCTTTTGCATGTTGCAACGACGCAAATCGTTTTGAAGCATTTGTCGTTCGGTACAAGACAAACCCTGTAGCAGTCGACACGACTCACAGAAGCTGGTGGGCCTGGCCGGATTCGAACCGGCGACCCCACGATATCGGAGCTGAGCTTATCAGTCGTGTGCTCCAGCCAAGCTGAGCTACAGGCCCTCATCTCGTTTGCGTGGCGTTTGTTGCTTTAAGCATTTGTTAGCGGAAGGGCGTGGCCGCGGTTTGTTCTGGAAGCGGGATAGTACTTTCGGTTTATAGAAAACATGCGGCACTATAATTAACATATACTAAGAGCTTCTCGTGCATATTGGAGTCTGAAGACAAGTGTACGAGGTTAGATTTCACGGCAGAGCGGGTCAAGGCATTCTTACGGCAAGCCGCCTATTCGCCCAAGCGGCGATCGTAGACGGCAAGTACGCACAGGCCTTCCCCGACTTTGGTCCTGAACGATTAGGTTCACCCGTCCAAGCCTTTGCACGAATCGACGATCAACCCATCGAGATCAGAAGCCAAGTCTATACGCCCAACGCTGTCGCTGTTTTCGAAGACAGCTTACTAACAAAGGTTCCAGTCACTAAGGGCATCGTACCCAAAGGCCAGTTCGTAGTGAACGCGGTGGACGAAAAAGCGGTAGAAATCAAAAAGACCGGTGAGAAAGCAGGAGTAGCCACATTCATCGTAGACGCTGACAAGATAGCGATCGATCTCATCGGAACCCCAACCGTCAGCACCATCATGCTTGGTGCGTTAGCGAGCGCGTCGGGTTTTGTCACTGTGGATTCCCTTGAATCGACGGCGAGGCAGAGATTCCATGGGAAGATGGCCGACGTCAACGCCAAGATGGTTCGAATGGGATTCAAGGAGGTTCACAAGTTATGAGCTCTGAGAAGCCTGGTTGGCGAAAGCTCACCCGCGGCGCGGTCATAACAAAGCCCGGGTCCGCCAGAGAGTTTCTGACTGGTGACTGGCGCACCAGGAGACCGGTCCTGACTGAGTCGAAGTGCACCAACTGTCTCTTCTGTTGGCTCTGGTGCCCTGAACCCGCAATATTGCGTGGACCGAAGACCGTCTCATTCGATTACAATTACTGTAAAGGTTGTGGAATTTGCGCGGTGGAATGCCCAGTTAAGGCGATTACGATGGTAGAGGAGGCTTAAGGTTGTCGAAGATGGCGAAGCCTGAACTCGTTGCGATGAATGCCTCAGAAGCCGTAGCGAAGGCCGTAGTCCAGTCCAACGTGGATTTCATCTCAGCGTACCCAATAACCCCACAAACAATAATCGTGGAGCGACTCAGCGATCTGGTGGCTACAGGTGAAACAAGGGCCAAGTTCGTGAACGTGGAATCCGAACATTCAGCGCTTTCGGCTTGCGTGGGCGCAAGCCTAGCTGGAGGACGATCCTTCACGGCTACGTCAAGCCAAGGATTGGCATTGATGCATGAAGTCCTCTACTTGACCGCAGGTCTACGGTGCCCGATAGTAATGGCCGTCGCGAACCGCGCTATCTCAGCACCAATCAACATCCACGGTGACCATTCAGACATGATGGGCTCCCGTGACTGTGGTTGGATCCAATTGTACGTCGAGAACGCGCAGGAAGCGTACGACTGGGTGATCCAGGCTTACGGGATTGCGGAGGACGAACGTGTCAGCCTGCCCATGTCCGTCAACATGGACGGCTACGTGATCACTCACTCCGTAGAGCCGATCGCGCTGATCGACGACTCGGTAGTCAGCAAATTCCTCCCGCCCAGACAGCCCGAAATCAAGCTCGACCCACAGAAACCAGTGACGATTGGCACGCTGACACTGCCAGACTTCTATTCAGAATTCAAACGACAACAAGAAGAGGCGATGAGAATGGTTCCCGAAGCATTCACAGAGGTAACTAAGGACTTCACGCAATTGACCGGAAGACATTACGATGCCCTAGTTCCTTACGCTCTAGAGGACGCGAAAGTTGCCCTCGTATCGCTCGGAAGCGCATCCGGGACGATAAGATGGGTAGCAAGAAACCTACGGAAGAAAGGTCTCCCCGTTGGAGCGCTGAAAGTCGCGCTCTACCGACCATTCCCGCATGAGGAGGTTGGCAGGCTTCTGGAAAACTTGGATGTGGTCGTAGTGTTGGAACGAGCGTTAAGCTCTGGTGCGCATTGCGGACCGCTGGCCAGCGACATAGTCTGCTCCCTTTACAACCGTTCCGAACAACCGAGAGTGTTGGATGTTGTCGCAGGACTAGGGGGACGTGACCTGTCACCAGAAAGCATCGAACAGATCTATCGAACAGGACTCGAGGCCACGTCGAAGCCGACTGGTCTTGAGATGGAGTTCGTGGGGGTGCGTGAGTAAAATGGTGACTCTGAAGCAACTGCAAGTTGAAGAGCTGTACGGACCAGGCCACCGTCTCTGCATGGGCTGCGGCGCATCCATAACCGCACGCATGACACTGAAAGCCATAACTCGACCAACAATAGTCGTGAACGCAACCGGATGCCTTGAGGTAGCCACAACCATATACCCATACACGGCTTGGAGTGTCCCCTGGGTTCACGGATTATTCGAGAACGCATCCGCTATTGCAAGCGGTATTGAAACATTCGTGAAGGCGAACAGTGGCGGAAAGATGGATCGGGACATTATAGTCTTTGGAGGCGACGGAGGAACATTCGATATCGGACTTCAATCGCTCTCTGGAGCGTTTGAGAGACGCCACGACTTTGTGTACATTTGCTATGACAACGAGGCTTACATGAATACGGGAATTCAAAGATCAGGCGCTACCCCAGAAGGAGCTTGGACAACTACAACGCCCGTGGGTGCTGCGTCGCCCGGAAAGGTTGGGCCCAAGAAGGATCTGATCGCCATAGGCCTAGCCCACCACTTAGACTACGCGGCCACCGCGTCAACCGCCTATTGGAACGATTTCATCACAAAGATACAGAAGGCAGCAGCAGTTGAAGGGCCAGCACTGGTTCACGTGATATCCCCCTGCCCGCTGGGCTGGCGTTTCAAGACCGATCAAACAATTCAGATGGGTCGGTTGGCTGTGCAGACACGTTACTTTCCGCTCTACGAGGTTGAGAAGGGCAAATACAAGCTAAGTACAAACCCCCATCCAAAGCCCTTGGACGACTTCCTAAAGCCGCAAGGACGCTTCAGCCACCTCTACCAACCACAGTACGCTGACGAGCTCAACGTTCTTCGAACCCAAGTAGAACAGCGGTGGAACGCACTTCAAGGGCTGTGCGAAGGAAAGACACCGACCTGGTAGGATCACAAAAGCTGACACGACTAAGTGGAGGTGAAAGAATTGTCAGTTGGAAGATGCGCCGAGTGCCGCGATGCCTACGGCAATGATTGCACTCCATGCACGATCTGCGGAGCAGGCCCCCACGACGTTTGCTTGCACTGCCCACCCAGCCTCATACTGAGCGGCTAAGCTGAGCGTGCAAGTTCCCCTTCTTCTATCGAGTCTCGATGAGTGCGGGATAGTGCTGGTCCTCAAGGGAGCGAAGTGCATAAACCGTTTAAATTCCAGCATGAACCGTACACGCGAGGGCCGGTAGTTCAGCCTGGTATACCAGAATAGTGAGCGGGCCAAAGAACGCCCGGTTCGCATTAAACTCGAAAGAGAAACCGGGAGGTCGCGGGTCCGAATCCCGCCCGGTCCACCAAACTTCTTCGTGTTCGTGTCTAGAACCCTGATTCTTTCGCGAGGCGCTGCTTAGAAGCCCAGCAATCAACTCCTACATGAAGACAACAGAATGGGTAATTGGAAAGCGAGGTACAGGTACCCACTACAAGATGAAGGCGTTTTGCGTTGGGTGGGGTAACCATTCGAATGTTGACTCTGAAAGCGTAGGGTTATTAGTCATGAAGGCCTAATAAGTACACGATTAGTTGCGTCTTTCGTTGTGCTTTTGACCTTCTGGAAGTAACCTGCGGGTTAAGTGTTCGGTGGAAGTCGTAGCTTTGGTGTCAAACAAACGTGAGCATCTTGAATCTTCAACCTCGAATTGGATACGTGAGCACCTACCCACCACGCGCCTGCGGGTTAGCAACCTTCACGAGAGACCTGGCGCGAGCCGTGCTTATGCGGGGTCATGTGGATCGTAGCCTTATAGTTGCCATAGATGAAGACGGAACCCGTTACTCTGACTCTAACGTCAAGTGTATCATCAACCAACATGACCGCAAAAGCTACCTCACTGCGGCCAATTTCCTGAATGACTCGGACATAGACATTGTAAGTCTCCAACACGAGTTTGGAATATTCGGTGGAGACTGGGGCGAATATGTTCTCGGCCTTTGCAGAAACATTACGCTGCCACTCGTTTCAACGTTCCACACCGTACTCCGAAAGCCACCTGAAAAGGCACGACGAATAGTGAATGAAATCGCCAAAATGAGCACGACTGTAGTGGTCACGATAGAATCCGCAGCTAGACTCCTAGAGAAATATTCAGGTGTGCACCCGGGCAAGATCAAAGTTGTCCGCCATGGCGCAGCGTTGCCGGATCACGTGAGAAGAGACTACGCGAAACGTCATCTTGATCTTCAGAAACGAACCGTCCTCGCCACCTCTGGATTGATCAGCTCAGGAAAGGGCATAGAATACGCAATCAAATCATTGCCCTACTTGGTCCGACAAAGACCCGATTTACTCTACTTAGTGATTGGCGAGACACATCCTGAGGTCAAGAAACATGAAGGCGAAGCCTACCGTAACAAACTAGGCGCCTTAGCTAGGCGACTTCGGGTTGAACGAAACGTTCGTTTCGTAGACCGGTACCTACCGGACGATGAGCTCTCACTGTACCTTCAAGCAGTCGACGTATACTTGGCACCGTACTTGGGTAAAGACCAAGTTTCTAGCGGAACCATAACGCTCGCCCTTGGCCATGGGAAGGCTGTTGTTTCAACACCGACAATATTCGCAAAGGAAGTCCTCTCCAATGACAAAGGATTATTCTGTAAGTTCGCAGATGCACGTTCATTAGCCGAATCTGTCCACCACATACTCGGCGATCTACCGCTCAAACGAAGATTAGAGTCGAACGCCTTCAAGTATGGACAGGAAGTGGGATGGACACGGGTCGCGGATCAATATGGTGACATCTTCAGATCTGCAAGGCGAGTTAGGAGAACTATCTCAGAAACTGCAACGATCAGTGAAACTTGACCACCTCCTCGCCCTAACGGACCACGCTGTTTTGCAACACGCAAAGTTCTCCGTTCCAGCCAGACGGGAAGGATACACAGTCGACGACAATGCTCGGGCGTTAGTATTCGCGGCAAAGGCACAGACTCTATGGCCCAGTGAAAGACTTACAGACCTGCAGCGCAAATTGATCGGTTTCCTACTTCTCATGCAATCCGAAAGCGGCCAGTTCCATAATCTCATGGATTTCTCACGGAGGATCATCGATCAACCCGCAGACGGGGATCATTTGGGTCGTGCAATCTGGGCGGTTGGCGCGGTGATGAACTCGAATTTGCCGAGTGGAATGAAGGCTTCCGCCCGTCTCATATTTGATAGAGCACTGCCTTGGGCAAGGGCGTCCACATCCCCACGGATAAAGGGCTACAGTTGTCTGGGTCTCGCAGAGCGACTGCAAGCCGAAACAGAAGACAGTAATTTGAAGGCAAACCTGAAGGAGCTAGCTGACAATTTGCTAGGATTGTACAACAGGAATTGCGCCCCCGACTGGAAATGGTTTGAGAACATCATCTCCTATGACAACGCACGCCTAAGCCAAGCATTATTTGCTGCATATCAGTCGCTTGGCGAGCAAAAATATCTTGACGTGGCCCATGAAAGCTTACGGTTCCTTGAGAGCGTTACAACGATCGAAGGAATCTACGTGCCCGTCGGAAGTAAGGGTTGGTATGCCAAGGATAGAGAGAGGGCGTTGTATGATCAACAGCCAATCGAGGCTGGAGCTATGGTCGAGGCGGCGGCGCTGGCTTACAGGCTCACTAGGTCAACCCATCACGAGAACACCCTGCGCCAAGCATTAGGATGGTTCCTTGGCGCGAATACGAAGTCCGTTACTGTCTATTATGAATCGACAGGTGCCTGTCACGACGGCATAACCCCAGAAGGCCTAAACGAGAACCAAGGCGCCGAATCCACAGTCGCCTTTCTCCTAGCCGCAGAATCATTCATTGAGCATTTTACTCGGTGACGCCAGAGCTTCAGGAAGACCGTGACTCCTTGACCAACTCGTCAAGGAATTCGTTCATGGGCGCGCCTGCAACGCAACAGACCTTATCCGCTCCACCGTAATACGCCAACAACTCCCCGTTCTGAACAACTGCTCCATCTGGAAAAACCACATTTGGAACAACACCCTGCTTCTCGAACTCCATCTCTGGCTCAAGAATCGGCTCCCTAGTACGCGCCAAGACTTTCCTCGGTTCCTGCAAATCGAGAAGAACGGCTCCCACGCGATACGCACGGTCGATGCTGACACCGTGATACAGCACAAGCCAGCCACGATCTGTCTTGATTGGTGGTGCTCCGATACCAACTTTCCTTTTTTCCCAAGGATATGTTGCCCTTATGACCTCATAGCTCCGGAAATGCTTCAGGTACTCTTTCCAGAACGCTCGCGAGTAATTAAGCGCCTCAAAACTCTCGAAGTAAGCAATCTGCACATTCGACTCAAGTCGGTGCAGCATCGCGATTTTCCCGTTGATTCTCTCAGGGAACAGAACGCAATCCTTGTCATTACGATCCGGCCCAACTAATCCATGCTTCTCGAAATGAAGAAAGTCTTTCGTAGAAGCTAACGCTATCCGCGTCCCTCTCTTGGAGAAAGCGGTGTAGGTAACGTAGAAGGTTCCGTCGAAACGGGTTATGCGCGGGTCTTCGCAACCGAACTCCTCCCAGTCGGCGGACGGTTCGAGAACCGGATCCGAAGAACGGAACGATATCCCTGTACCGTTCAATGTGCGCGCGTATCCCAAACGCGAGACTCCGTTGGCATCTACTGCACGGTAAAGTAGTTGTATCGATCCTCCTGTGTCAATTGCGCCAGGATTGAAGGTGCCACCAGCCTCCCAATCTTGGTCTTGTCTCGGAGCAATGATGGGGTTTCCTCTGAATCTTGTGAGTCTCAGCAATGCTCTTGCCCCTACCTTATTCGATAGGTGTTGGCGAACAGTAGAAGACAGCGAGCTACTGGTTTTCTTGTTTGCCGCGTCGATTGTAGCGGCCGTACCATGTGATTTTCCCTTTGGTCCAATAGGTGGGCGGTTTGAGTTTTGGTTTCGAGTGTAACTTCCGCAATTTCATGCATCCTTATTGAAACTTCCCTGAAGCAAGCGGATTCAGAATCACAGTCGCGGTGGTGGATCCAGAATTCACTTGAGACCAGTACGGTTTCGTTGCTCTTAAGGGGCTATGTCGGTTACCGCTTACCGGGTCTCGAGGAACGTTTTCCGGCAGTCACGGTAGGGGGTTTGCGGGCAATCATCATTACTTCACCGCGCGACGTAACATTTGCGTCAAATTCTTCCTTGTCGCCCTCTACAGTGACATAAGTCCCTCTGATGGTCCACATGCCTTTCTCGTCTGGACCTTTCGCGTCCTCATCTATCATGATTGACTCGATTTTTCTATGTCGAGACCGTGTACCGACTATGTATTTCCTTACTACGCTCTTTGCTTCATCAGCACTTTCTATTCGCAATCCGGTTCGACTCTCCTATAAATGTCAGACCAATTGAAGTTAAGGTTTCAGATGTGGCCGTTACCTAACCCTACCGGTCGATTTGCCCATTCTGTTTGCCATCTTCTTTCGTTTCTTTTGCCATTCAGTTCTCGTCAACTCAGGGATCACCTTATTCACTCTGGCTAGCAGGCAGAAGAACTTTTCCTGCGATGAGTTTGAAGGATTGCCATTTGTGCAGTCCGAAAATGAGGTTTGAGAAAAGAGGAGTATGGAGCAGATGCTCCAATGTCCCTAATGGACTACTTCCGCGGTCGCGAATCGTGGTCCGACGGAATTGATTTTGGCCTTCACGTGGTCGCCAGGTTTGGTTTGTGGGACGAAGACTACGAAGCCTTCGATTCTTGCGACTCCGTCACCGCGACGGCTGGTCTCTTTGATGTCAAGCTCGTATTCCTTGCCTTCCTCAACTGGCTTGTTGAAGGAACGTTCAAAACTCATGCGTTTCACCTCGTTCAGTTCGTTCAGCTAGTCCTCGGGAGAAAAGTCAGACGCCAACGCGAATGGTTACGGTAGGACGTTCGCTTCAGCCCGTATACCTAACTTACCAAGCACCACAACTCCGAGCCTAATAAGACTGCTTATCTCAATTTCTGAAGGTTTTCAGCTAGAAACATCTACGCAAAGATTCGTCGCTCACATTTGATCACGTATGCGGAACGATAGGGCTACGAAATAATCATTAGCGGTTCCGGCATTGTTAAGACATGGTTGCCCTAACATACAACTGGGGAAAGTAAAATGGGAAAGCCTAGGCAGGTAAAGAAAAAGAAGAAACAGAAATAGACTCAATCTATGATTTCTTGTTACGGTGGAAATATGCTGCCATCTTATTGCGTCGATGAATTGAGAAAGCGGAGTCGTAACGGACCCCAGGAAAGTGGGGAATGGCTGCACTATCTAGTATCGCTTTGGCGTTGGCGTCGGCGGTTCACTTCATCAGCTGACGACTCAGGTGTGCGTCGCCAGAACCAGTAACTGCTTTTCGTAAATGTCTCACCGCCGAAGAATAGCACATTCGTCCCTCAAAGTGGGAGAATAGGTGACGGCGGCATATCAAGGCACCGTAAATGCACGATTCTCCATACGATTCTCAGAAAAACATCGACAATTTGAGGTGTTTGGCTGACTCTAACTTGCGTTTTGTCACCTCTCTTATTACAGGGGGTGCCGCTATTGATGATTGAGAATCAATTCGCGGTATCTTTGCATGGAATATGGCGCGCGCCCATTGTTGCTCCGAGACCATTTTCTTCGCGAAGTGTTCCGGATTAGATGTCGTCAAAGAATGAGTTTGAGGTTTCAATGAACGATGTTCAAGCCTAAATTGATCGCTCCGTGCTTACTGATCGCTTCCCATTGGTCTCGAATTCGAGGGGGGTGCGGGATTTGAAGACGATTCTCGTAGAGTGCCTCACTCCTCGAACTAGGTCTAAGATGAATGAAGTAAATGATATCGCGAAGGCGATTGGCTATGATGTGGTAGGCCAAGTTACGCAACATCGTGAGTCAGTTGACTCCTCCTATTGCGTAGGCGAAGGAAAACTCCAGGAGATCAGGAGAACCGTTGAGAATGACTCGATCGAAACGTTGATCTTCACTCGAGAACTGTCCGCCGGCCAAATGTTCCGAATCAAGAAGAAGGTAGGAGGTCAAGTCAACGTTCTGGACAGAAATCTGCTCATCTTGGAGATCTTCGAGAAGCGTGCCGCCACAACAGAGACCAAACTCCAAATCGCCTTAGCTAGATTGCGCTACACATTTTCTTGGGGCAGAGAATCGATTCGAATGCATGGCATCGTTAGTGAACAGATGGGACGAGGTGGCCCTGGTCAATATCCTTACGAAGCCTACGAAGCTATGTCACGCAAACGCATAAGCAAAATCGAACGCGAACTCCGCGAAATAAGATCAAAGAAGGCCCATCTCCGCGAACACCGAGGAAAAGCTGGTTTTCAAACAGTAGCTCTGACAGGCTACACTCAAAGTGGTAAGACCACGCTGTTCAACAGAGTGGCTTCGGAATCAAAAGAAATAGGAATGGGCCCCTTTACGACACTATCAACATTCGCTAGAAAGGTTTCGATGCCTTCGCAACGTGAGGCAGCCGACTCATTCATCATCATTGACTCTATCGGATTTATCGAAGATCTCAGCCCTCTTCTTCTAAACGCATTCCACACAACCTTGAATGAACTAGCAAATTCGGATTTAATTCTGCTGTTCGTGGATGGCAGCGAAGATATTGAAAACGTAAAGAGAAAGATCTCAGCCTGTCATGAGGTCATGGCACAAGAGATCAATGACGTTCCCGTCCTGATCTGCCTCAACAAAGTCGATCTTGCGACCCGTGAACATCTGGACAAGGTTCTTAAGGAAACCCGCAGAGTGTTCGCACATGAGGAGATCCTGGAAATAAGTTCGAAGACCGGCACCCATGTCCAAGAGCTCTTGGAGAAGATCGCGGCAAGACTCAGCAAGGCGCTTTCAAACTGAACTTTAGTTCTGCACGTTTGTGTACTCGTCGGCCAACCCATTCATGAGAATCCGATCGAGTTACGGCGCGGAAGTCAAGTTGAAACTTCGAAGTAGTGTCGTCTTCCTTTCACATCTTCTTCGTAATCGTATTTCTTTCCTGTGCGGCGATCGATGTAGAGACCAGACCCTAGGTGGTCTATCTGCATACCGCTAATGCGAGCGGTCTGATAATCGAGAATATTCACGTAATTTTTACCTTGAGTTGGCGTCCATTCCAAGACCGGCTGTGGTTCGCTTACCTTCGAAATTTTAACGAAATATCGCGGTGATCGGTTTTCCGTGTGACCGCTCGGACAAGTAAAGCGATTTGAGTCCATGAAATCCTTGAACTTCTCATAACTCCCTACGAACTCGAATTGAGCGCTGCATTTCTGGCAATTGCACTGGAAAACCCGATTTGACATAGGAACCTATAGGCGGCCGGGCTTATAGGCCTCCCTATTCAACAATGCAGGAATTCACTGACAGCCTAGACAGCTGAGATCAGAATTCATAGTCTTGATGAATGCGTCTCGGAAGGTTCTCTGCAATTGCCTTCTTTTGAATTCCCGCAACAGAGCCGAGTGCGTCGCGAGGTTGCGATTGAATCAGCAGATGGACGGTTCGGTTGTACGAACTTACTGGTCTAACATGAAGTCAAGAAATGTCTATACCAAATTACTCTCAATATAGTAGTGAGCATATAGCTATTCAGCAGCTTCTATAGTCTCACCGAAATTGCAGTAAGGAGATGGCAATGATGCCGGACAAGGCGAATGTCAAGGGTACCCTTGTAGAGTTAGATGGCGATGAAATGACCCGTGTCATGTGGAATTTGGTCAAAGAGAAGCTACTTCTGCCATACTTGGACATGAAGTTAGAGTACTATGACTTGGGGCTGCAGAATCGAGACAGGACTGAGGATAAGGTAACCTTCGAAGCTGCGGACGCCATTAGGAAGCATAGAGTCGGCGTGAAATGTGCAACGATTACGCCGAACAAGGACAGGATAAGGGAGTACAACCTCAAGAGGGAGTGGCCTAGCCCAAACGGGACCATCAGAGCTGTTCTTGATGGCACTATCTTTCGCAGCCCGATTCTCGTCAGGAACATTCCACCCGGCGTTAGGGCTTGGAAGAAGCCCATTCACATAGGAAGGCACGCGTACGGGGACGTGTACAAGAATCAAGAGATTCGGGTTCAGGGCCCTGGAAGGGGTGAGTTACTCTTCACTCCCGCTGATGGGAGTGCCCCAGTCAGACTTACTGTGCATGAATTCAAGGGCCCCGGCATTCTTCAGTCGATACACAATACTGACGATTCGATTCGCAAGTTCGCTAAAGCCTGTTTTATTTACGCCTTGGATCGAAAAGTGGACCTATGGTTCTCTGATAAAGACACAATTTCGAAAACATATGACAGTTGCTTCACCCAGATCTTTAAAGAAGAATACGAGAAGAACTGGAAGAGTGCGTTCGAGCAAGCCAACATCACCTACTTCTTCACTTTAATCGACGATGCTATTGCCAGAATCATGCGGTCAGAGGGCGGGGTTCTATTGGCTTGCAAGAACTATGACGGCGATGTCATATCCGATATGCTGGGATCAGCTTACGGGAGCCTGGCAATGATGACCTCAGTACTAATCTCGCCATCCGGGCAATTTGAGTACGAAGCAGCGCATGGAACTGTTCAGAAGCATTACTACAAGTACCTGAAGGGGGAGAAAACCTCCAGTAACCCGATGGCTCTAATCTTCGCTTGGACAGGAGCACTGAAGAAACGCGGAGAATTAGACAAGACACCAGATGTCATAAATTTCGCCAACAAACTTGAGGCAGCTGCTGTTGAGACTGTGGAATCCGGTGTTATGACTGGAGATCTGCTGAAGGTAGCTGTGCCCAATCCTAACAACAGGTTGGTGTACACTGAAGAATTCGTCGAGGCGATAGCTCAGAACCTCAAGAGTAGGATCGTGAACGATTAAGCGATTTGAACAACGGCTCGTAAACCAATACGAAACGCAGACCGAAAAAGGATGATAGCACCTGCGCTGAAAGACTACAGGTCCATGAAATTCAGGTCTTCCTGATTTCTGCATGTCATTAGGCCGAACGATTTGGTCCATGGGCATCCGCGAGTGCGAATCAGACTTGTGCTTTATACCGCTCGTTTTTGCATAAGTTTGGAGTCGGTGTTGGTGAACTGTGACAATTCTCGATAGCGAAAGCAGCGAGAGAGAGGCGTTGATGCACGCTGCGAGATTGATGCTTCTTTCAGCGCGAACGGCTCCTAAATCGGGCGGCGTGGACGATGTTTTGACTGTAATCGTTCATGGGGAAGAGAAAGAATCGTTAGCTCGGGAAATGGAGAAGATAGCGGAAGAACGTAAAATCGCTGGATTCAAGCGGGACGCCAAGAACGTTCGAGACTCCGAAGCCGCTGCGCTGATTGGTGTGCGTGGAACGAGGAGCTTTAACATGAATTGCGGAGCGTGCGGCTACCCCACGTGCAGCGAGTTCGACGAGGCTGAGAAGAGAACTGGTAACGATTTCACTGGTCCCAACTGTATTTTCAAATCTCTCGATCTGGGGATCGCGATAGGTTCCGCAGTGAAGACAGCGAGCATTCTCAATGTTGACAACCGCATAATGTACCGGATAGGAGCTGCAGCCATGCGGCTCAAACTACTCCCAGAAGCAAGCGTCATAATGGGTATTCCGATCGCAGCGAAAGGCAAGAGCATCTACTTCGACAGACCAGCAGTGACGACTTGAAGCGAACTAGCTGATCGTTGAACCTCAATTCGATATGAAGCTGAATGACCGAATAGGCTCTTCATCGTCGTCGCCATAGGGCGCCAGCGGCGACGATTCCAGCCGCGACAATTAATGCCGCAATTAGGCCTAGACCTATGCCATTAGGTCTACTTGTGAAGGAAGTTGTCGTGTAAGTCGGTTGAGTGGTTGGTGGCATCGTTGAGCTGGTAGAGATGCTTCCTGTTAGTTGTTTGTAGAACAAGCCTGTGGAAGAGAATTGATCGCTCAGCAAGTTTTTCGACGCGACGCTGTTCAGAGCCGCGGTGATATCTCTGTAGGATAGCGTGGTAGTCGCTGAAGTGTAATCAAGGTACCCAAAGAACTGCATGGTCCAGAAAGGTGAGACGTATTCAATGCCCGCGACCCTCGCAGCGCTGACCATCGTTGACAGGAATTTCTGGTCTAGTGGCGCCCAGAAACTGAACGCGTCATTGCGAAATACATCCGTGTTAGCGTCGATAGTCATGCTCTGCAACGTGCCAATCTTCGAGAGCCAGGCTTCATCCAATATTACTCGTTTCCCATGCTGCCTGGCGAAGTCAGCGAACGTGAGAATTCTAGTTAAGGTCGGACCAACGACTGGGTAAACGTGCAATGCGATGAAGTCTAAGTTAGTGCTTGTCGCTAAGCTCTGTACGTATTGCGCGTCAATCCATGTGCCACTGCCAGCTCCCAGCTTTGTCTTGCCTCTGTTCAAACCGTCCAGAATGTAATTGACATAAGCGGTGTATGATTGTGTGGACCTGAATTCCTTGTAACCTGTCAGCTTGTATTGTGTGTCAGGCTCCGCCCCCAAGTTCAAGTAATCGGGCTGCAAGTCCTGGATAATTGCGGAAATCATCTGCCTCCTCTGCATCTCGAACTGCTGAAACGCCAGCTTGGAATAATCGAACGTTATTGCTGAGAAGGCTGAGTTCGCGAATAGCACGGACGACTCTATGTCAACTATCATGCCTCTCTTTCTGACTTCTTCGACAACCTGCTTGTAGAACTGCACATAATTCTGATAGTTGGGAAAACTAGGCGTGTATAGCGGATAGCCAACTGGAAACGTTACACCGCCAACGCCGAGCTCCCTCAACCGATCCAAGTATAGGGCCACGCTCTGCATTGCGTTGGGCGCAAGTAGAGCGTCTCCCCTGTTTGAGTTCGCTGGTAACAGTTCCGAACCGAAAATTGGAAGACCCGACTTGGAGCTCAAGGCGGTCAGGTTAGCGTTGAAATTGTCCAAGCTCGATTTGAGTGTCGAGTAGAGTGCCTGGAATTCTGGTGGAACCTGCGGAGTTGTCTGGGCAAGCCCAAGCAACGCAGAACCATTTGGTAATGCCAAGATGCCAACCAGTAACAGGCCGCTCGCAAGATAGGAGTTCATCGAAGCACGACCTGAAATTCACCATTCGATCATTTCTCTTTGGTTGTTTCCATAAAAGGGGTTGTGAACGATTGATGCATGAACAGCAAATAGTCTCAAGAATATGGGTTGACTTGATCATAGCAATGGGGAAGACGTCCGAAGCCGCACGTGGAAACTGCTCTCTTCTTAAAGACCTCATATTACCTTAACGTGGCCGTCTAGCAAATCTTTTAGCTGATCTCGAAGAATGGGGCGAGCTTGGTAGCTGTGAGGGGGCGGAGGATCCATGAGCAGACAAGCATCGAGAATTCAGATCGGAAGACGGCAAGGGCCCGTAATGCTCTTCGGTCTGGCCTTCTTGGTCTCATTGGCGGTGATCCTCAAATCGCCCGACTTATCCACGTTCATGATCTCTTACCTTACGGGAATTTTAAAGCAGCTGGAAATCTGTGCTAGGCTCGACTCCCTTGTAGTGCATTATCCAGGAGATTTCCTCCAGAACCTTTCGGGTCAATTCCTGCAGAAGGGAGACTGGGCTTCCCTTGAGATCAAACCTCGTTCAGTTCCGTTCGGTACGAAGATCAGATATGTGCTCATGGTTTCCGCTATCGATGTCTCTGTAATCATCCCAACTTGGAATGAAGAGAAATACCTTCCTAGATGCCTCCAGTCACTTGTCCGCCAGTCCCATAAACTGCCATTTGAGATCATAGTGGTGGACGGTGGCAGCACGGATCAGACCATGACAATTGCTGAGGAATATGCTGACGAGGTCCTTGTCGAGAATGGTCGCCCCGTCGGCGCCGCGCGAAACAGAGGCGCCGAGATAGCCAAGGGGGATATTCTTGCATTTATTGATGCTGACACAGTGGCATCCGATCTGTGGGCGCAGGAAATCGTGCAGTTCTTCCGATCCAATCGAAGCGCCGTCGGTGTTACGGGCCCCACGTTGCCATATGATGGAGAGACGCTCGATTCGGTCACCTACAGGTTTTGGACGATATACCTTCAGAAGATCTTGCTTTCAATGGGAATGCCACATGTGATCGGATTCAACTGCGCGTACAGAAGAAAGCCTTTCCTCCAAGCTGGAGGTTTCGACGAGAACGCAGTAATGTCCGAGGACATCCTTCTGGCTCAAAAAATGCGACGGTTCGGAAGTATAATGTTCGATAAGCGAATGTTTGCATTGACTTCAGCAAGGAGATTCCAAACGTGCGGTCATGCTTACATCACTGCTCTCTATCTCTTCAACGGGTTCTCGACGCTCTTGCTGAAGAAGAGTTCTACGAACTATCCGCCAATTAGATGATCTCGGTCTTCCGGGTTTGTCGATGCCTCTGCCAAAGACGAAACTTGCTTAAGGTCTCCATGTTTGCTCTGATGAAAGGCGAGTTAGACGCCGTAAAAGTGAGCATGAATTGACTATGCATCTTTCTCGTTATGGGCCAAGTGTTTCTTCCAGTAACTCCTGCTACATATCATCTTGAGTACTCGTATCTGATCCAGCGCCAAACACGGGTCGCTGTCTCTTCCTTATCCAAACAGGCGTGTGGCTGCTCTCCGTTTCTAACATCATAGTATGTGTCATCGGCAGTATACAGATTGAAATCTAGAGACCTAACTAGGTTCCCCGCACCATTAAGTCTCAGATAAGAGGCTTCAGATGGCTTGTTAATCCTCTCGTGCGTGCCTTTGCAATGAGTGATGGCTGATCTCACATCTGCTCCTTTACTTCAACAAGGATTATTCTGTATGAGAGGTACATTTCAACCGCCAAGTACACGATACCGGAAAGAACCAGGAACATGCCCGCTATGAAAGTCAAATGGATCATGGTCTGAGTCACGTTAGCGGATATGGCGAAATATCCCAATCCTATCGAGAATGATGTAAGCACAAAGAAGATCGCTGCAATGCTGAGGCAGAGTATCCCATTCCTGATATACTTTATGCGCGGCAGCAAAAGTCTCTGTTGCTCTTTTATGTTTCCTAAGCGCATCTTGTCTAAGTCTAGGAGTCTGCGTTTGTTCTTGAGCAAACGTGCTTCGTGATCCAGCAAACGGATACGGTTGACGAGTGAGCTATGTCGAGAGTTCAAGCTCAACAACAGTAGAGCAACAGCGGTAAGCATTACAGCAGGCGCCAATATCGCCTGAATGGTCTGTATTGCACTCTCGATATCCTGCAATGACCGCTTCCTCAGTCCAAACTGAACTCTAGCTTGCCTACTCTATGAATCGTGGCCAGTTTTCATATCAGAAAATCAACAACTAGGAGCTTTTTCAGCCATAAAGGTTCGACAGATCTGCCGATCGGACTAGGATGGGCTGTCACAAGATGTTTTTCTTGTGCTGTCCAATTGTGTATTGGTTGAGGGGTTTGTGGTGATATCGCTCTTGGATATGGCGTACTGGGCTGTGATTACGTTTGCAACGCCCCTCATCATAGCTGTACTTCCCTTTCTCAAAGTGCAGATCAGCGAACGAGTCCTACACCTAATGCTGGGATTCAGCGCGGGCATATTGGGGGGTGTGACCTTTGTTGATATATTGCCTGAGGCGTTCGCAGTAGCGAAGGAGCTATCGCTCCACTCGATCTATGTGCCTTCGGGCATTGGTGCCGGATTCTTCATTCTATTGGTTACGGAGAGATACCTGCTTTCTACTGAAGAGATTCATGGAGGGCACTTTCACATTCATGGTAAGCCGCTGGATCCGAATCATGGCCGGATGGGTGTTAGCGCTCTCACCTTTCACGGCTTCATGGATGGGTTCGTCATTCCGGTAGGCTTCTCAGCCGGACCACAAGTTGGAATTATCGTAACGCTAGCCGTTGCCATCCATCAAATCCCAGACTCCTTTGCCGCTCTCTCGCTGGCTCTCGGAAGCACTGAAAGCAAGAGGCAAGCGTCACTCTATGTGCTAGCAACAGCCGTGGACACACCCGCCGGGATAATTATCGGGCTTCTTTTCGTGGGTTTGGGAAGTTACATGGTTCCCCTAGGGTTAGGGTTTTCCGCGGGCACGTTCATCTACGTATCCGCTACGGATTTGATCCCTGAGCTTCAACACCAAGCCAGAAGCCTACTCGTCGTGATGTCTATGGTCGCTGGTTTCGTCTTGGTGATGGCGCTGTCAATGTTCTTGCCTGCCGTCTAACCTGGTGTGTGAATTAGAGAAATGATTGAGGTAAACTTCTTATCGCGAGGATATGAGGCGTTGCTTGGTCTCCTAATATTCTAACGGAGAGACATAATTGGAACAGAAACTCTCTGCTTGGATAGGGATAATTGGCGGCATCGTCGATCTGCTCGTGGGCGCGTCGCTGATGCAATCGAGACCAGAGCCAATGTCACCACAAGAAATGATGAGTTCTTACTCGGGCTCTTTGATTGGGTATGCGGTCTTAGCATTAGGAGTCGTTGTTCTGATGACCGGCTTGTATTTGCTTGTGAGCGGTATGATGCGTCACCGCCAAGGCTTTGGGCTTCTGATGATCCTGTACGGATTGGTTATGTTGGTTCTGGGAGCTAGCATGATTGGCCAGATGTTCATGATGATGACCATGCAGCTTTCCGTGCTTTTTGGAGTTGTAATGCTCGCTGTCGGACTGGCTATGCTCTATAGCGGTGCAGACATGATAAGGAAATAGGGGTAACTAGTCCCTACTCTGTAAGTATTGATATCGCTCGATCGCCAAGGGCGGAAATCTGAGACTCCACAGTGCCCTTCTGCTTGAGAATGGCTCTCGCCAAATCATCTATCTTCCTGTCAAGTTCTCTCTTCTTCGCCGAAGATTCCTCGATTTGAGTTCGCTTTTCTTCCAGTAATCTATCCAAAGCATCTCTTTTCTCGAGAAGTCCCTCCGATTTCAGTTGGCGTTTTGTTTCTTGGATGTTCGCTTGGAGCGCTAGGTATTCTTCACGCATCCTGTCCACAGCGCCCACCCTGAAAATACTGATGGTCTCTTGCGCTTTTCGGCGTCTTTTCTCCTCGAATTCGAGAGCATGCTGATTCAATTTCTCTTCAAGTGTGTTAAGTAACTGCATGATTGAGAAGGTTTGACTGGTTACGATGGTTTCTGTGGGATTGTCAATCAAGTTGCGAAGAGTTTGAATGTTGACTGATGCTTGCTTCAAAGCGGCCATTCGTTGCAACTTGAGTAAAGGCTTCGTCAGTGGTTGAAAGAACTGGCGAATCTCATCTCCTTTCAGCCTTAAGGAATCCTCATATCGTTTGAGCTCCAGAAATTCAGGTGTGGAGACAAGCAATTCCCTCTCGCTCGCAATCTTACTCTCCTGCTCAGATGATGCCCGTAACACTTCCGCCTCCTTCTGTTCTAGAGACCTAAGCTTCAAGAGTTCGGCTTGCTTCTGAATAATCTGCTCAGCTTCACGCCGTAATGACTCTAGTTTCACTCCCGGTGATTGATCCAGCGCAGTCCCAAGAGCTTTGATAGTATTCTCGAGTCTAGCGAGCGAGCTGTTAAGCGTCGCCATCTCAGTCCTGAGCGTCCTGTGCAGCTTTGGAATGTACTTGCGCACGCTGAGGATTGTCTTGTTCAATGTCTGTACTGATTGCTCGTGGAATCTCTCAGCATCCTGAAAGGTTGATGATGTCTCCTCTTTTGATATCACGAGCGCGTTCTCTTGAATTATGTGCGCGAGGCGTGCTCCGTATTCCGACGTTGTCTTATCCAGCGTTCCCCAGGCATTTCTCACAGCTGCACCAAATCGTATCGCGGCATTGCTGAGATTGCTTGCAGCTTCCTTCACACTCTTTATCCGCTCAGTGAAACGCTTCTCATGATCCTTCATCGTGTCCTGTGCGAGGGAGTTACAGTACTCCTGAAGCTCACTGATGTGAATCTGTCTCGCGTTCAACCAGACCACTAAAGCCTACGTGAAGAACCAGAGGCGTTAGAGCGGATTTGCCTGATAAATCCCTACATTCGTTGCTCGATTTGACAATTGCAGCAAATCAAGCTTCATGTGGATGGATTCAGGAGCCGACTCACGGCCTCGCTGACAGCTCGCTGCAACTCTTGGCAGGTCCGCTTTCGCATCTCAAGTGCATCATCGTGGATGTTCTCTCGCTCTGTGGCAAGTTTGGCTCGCAACTCTTTCTGCTCTTCAAGGAGGCGTTTCCGCTTGATCTCGTGATCTGCTCTGCTTTTCTCCAGTTCGCTCCTGAGAAGAGTCTTCTTGTCTACTAGCGCATTCTTCTTGGATTGGAATGAACTGGTTTTCTCCTCGAGTTTCGTTTCAGACCTTCTGAAGATTCTATCCAGCAGGCTTGATTTCCTACGAAGGAGCTTCAATCGCTGCCTGCCTAACTCATCGATTTCATGCTGGAGCTCTTGGGAGGTCCTCTCGTGCCTTCTCCTGAAGTCACGACTCTGTTTATTGTACTCATTATCCACTTTCGTGAGTTCAATTTCGATAGCTGTTAATTGCTGCTGCATGCTCGATGATGCTTCTGCGCTAGTCTTCTCCAGCTCAACGCGCTTCTTCAGATCTACATCAACTTCTGTCAACGCTTTCTGAGTGGTACTTCGATACTGTTCATCAACTGCATCTGATAGTTTTGTTTCAAATTCTCTCAGGATACCGTGCACGTCCTTGAGCCAACGCTGGAAATGCTCAGAATAAGGTGGTAATGCAAAGCGTTGCTCGCCAAGGTGTTTGAGTGCGTTGGTCACTTTGAGGGATAATTCGGATGGGTTAACTTGTTCGCGTTCCTGATAGTAGGTTGACATTGCCTGCTCTTCTCTTCGTTCCCGTGAGCTAGTCTTCCTCCTAGTCGGCCGTCCGAATCGTTGTCCGCGGCCTCGCATGCGTGGCTGATATCCCATGGTGGGGGAATCTACACGATTCACTATATATGAAAGAATCTAGTGAACGCCTACCGGTTATGAAGCCAGAATCGACGTAAGGCTAAACCTGATACTAGGCCTCCCGCATGTGCTAGGAAGCCGCCACCTGAAAAAATGTTCAGGCCTAGGAACAACATCATCCCGACTAGTCCTCGTATCCCACCCGCTGCCCCCAGAAGACCCCAAATCGCTCCAGATGCGCCGACACCAATGGCGTCTCCGCCAAGAAACAGAAACGCTATGTTTCCTGCAAGCCCGCTTATGAAGTAGGTGACGAGCCACTTTTTCGTGGTGACTTGTTCTTCCAGTGACGTTCCGAAGATTAGGAGAAAGAGAACGTTTCCTCCCAGGTGGGTTGGATTTGCATGGAGGAATATAGACGTGAAGAGCATCCAGACTGCTCCGCGCCGAACGGCTTCGTTAAGTTGCACAAGAGGAAGGGCAACTTCGTAATTCAATGAGAGGAGGTCGCCGCCGGCGATACCTAACGTGAGATAGATGATGATCAGAATCAGGGCCATCCAAACGGACGGTGAATCCCTAATCCGCGAGCGTCTTCGATGTTGCAAGAGTAATCACCGAGTTACCGGGAACGTGTCTTTCAACTGAGCCTATTTTAATATGTGAAAGGCCACTTCTTGCAGTTTGTGTTATCTGGATCGTCTGAGGCATTCGAGGCAGGAGAGAAGATTGCCAAGCTCTCTGTTCTGACGCTGCTCGCTCTCGGCATAGTTGAGATTGGCGTTGGAAGGTGGACGAGGAGCCTAGCGTTGAGCGCAGATGGCATTGAATCATTATTGGATTCATTCATTTCGTTGATAGTCTGGATTGGTCTGCATTACTCACGACGGAGACCTGATGCTCGTTTTCATTTCGGCTATTACAAGGTGGAAAGTCTTGGGGCTCTTATCGCATCTTTGGGGATGGTGAGCATAGCTGGTTACATTCTCTACCATTCCTACCTAACCTTCCTGAATCCTCAAGAGATATTATATCCGCATGTCGCGCTTGCGACTTTGATAGTGGCCGGAACGATATCGTTGTATCGGGCGATCCAGATGAGACGCATAGCCACCCGCTACCGTCTGCTCTCACTTCGCACGGATGCGAACAACTCAATTAAGGACGCCACGGCTTCGTTCGTCGTTTTCGCTAGTATCCTAGGCGCTTCGCGCGGTATTCCAGAGTTAGATGCGGTTGGTAGTATGATTATCGCCGTTTACATTCTAAGTGTTGCGTACGTAGCCATCAAGGAATCGTCATTCATTCTGTTGGACGCGTGTGAAAGCCCTGAGATGACCTCGGTTTTAGCTGGTGCATTGAAGACTGTGGAGGGTGTGAGGGGTGTGTCAAGCGTTAGGCTTCGCCCTTCGGGGCCGTTTGTCATTGGAGTTATCTCGGTCTTGGTTGATGGTTCTTTGACTGTGGCGAGCACCGAACGGTTACGGAAAAGGCTTCTGGACGTGGTGACTGCAATAGTCGAGCCGGTCGGCGAAATAGCTATCGTGTTCAAACCAGACGTGCACACGTGATCCTAGAAAAGTCGAAGGGTCACCACACTAGATCCGGTCGAGTGAGTCAAACCATGATTGTAGTCTAGTGAACTTGGGTAATTCGTTTCCCGAGTATCGAAGGGGATAGATGGCGCCGAACGTGGCGAAGTCCGCTAAACTTGGTTTGTCGGTTATCAAGTATTGATGGTCCTTCAGCATGTCATCTACGATCTGTAAGTGAGCTTCCATGTCCGCTTTGAGGGCCGGTCTCCTTGCTTCCACTAACTCAAGTGGACCTCGCTTCAATTCCTGCATCTCAACAAAAACCCAACGCTCCAAGTCGTCTTTGAATGTCTTGGGAAAGTCGACGACCACGTATCTCCAAACAATTTCCTCGAGCCTGTAGTGTGCCCAATTCTCCAGCGCCTTTGTCAGGGCCCTAGTTCCATTTGGGTAGATTGTCGGATTCGGTGTGAGTTTCTCCAAGTAGTCTGGGATATCGGCGTAGGTTATGATCTGTCCGTTGTTGATTATGGCAGGGACATAGTCTTGGCCGGTGGCCTCGATCAATTCCATCTTGTCGTGATAGCCAACGTTCTTAACTTCATATTTTATTTCCTTGTAATTGAGTATCTTCCTCACCTTCACGCACCAGTGGCTGAAGGGTTCTTGGAAGAATGTTAGCATCGAGATCCCAGAGGCTTAACTCTGGGTACGTGTGGGAATCTTTGGTGGTTGCTCCTCTATCTTCTCCACTAGCAACATCTTTCCGAGCGTCGTCAGTGTAACCTTTGTTTTGCCTCTTGAATGCCTCATGGCCTCAGCCAATCCGAGATCGATTAAACCTCTTGCGTCCTCGGATCCATGGATGTGGTAGCTCAGTAGTGGTTTGCCGTAATTGGTAAGCTTACTAAGCTCGTCCAAGCTGTCAACCTCTCCTCCGGCCTTGTCCAACGCTCTTAGGATGTTCAATTTCACCTCAGAAACCATCTCAGTGTAACTGAGCTTCATGGGAGGAAGCATGACGCATTCATCTCCTTTGCAGAAGAAAGCCTTGAAGCCAAGGATGAATGACGTTACCGCTGCTGCGATGCAAATCATTTTGTCTCCACTACTGACGTTAAGTAGAAAATCGTCGAAATGAGTTCTGTTCTTTTCGACGATCTGTGAGAAAACCTGCATTGTGTCCTTGTAACAATGCTCCATCCTGATGGTATCGTAAACTTCGACATCCGTCTTCAATGTTTCCGTTATGCTTATGGAGAGTCGTTTTGCAGTGTCCTTGTCACGATCATAACAGATCATAACGAGCTTGTTAACCGGCGCATTTCTAACACCTGACAGGACACCACCCGAATCTTCTCCAACCGTAGCGATCTGCAGTGTCTTCCTGAAGGTCTTGGAGGATTCGGTTTCAGATGTCTTGCGTCGCGCAACAGTATCTGCTATCGTCAATTTTCAGCTCATTCCCGGCCATTCAAATCAATATATGCCAAATGTAAAGCTTGCCGGTAGGCTCACTTGCTCATTGAAGCTATACTGAAATCGTAGTTCTTGGCCCCGTTGTTGTATAACTGACATCCTCGTCCAGGCATCCAAAGTATCATCGTGCACGTTAAATTCCTGGGAAGTCTCCCTAAACAGTACGAGTTCGTGATTGAATTTCAACACGAGCCTGGACCCAGCGATGAGGTTAAGGCGTTTCTTGAACGCAATGAGGTTTGTCAAGCATAGGCAGTCAATCAGTACCTGACGAGCCCTGCTACAGTAACCTCGAGGCGTTGGATTGGTGGAGGATAAAGACGGATGCTAACTCTCAAAGGAGTCTGCCTGACTTCTCAGTGCCTAGTAGGGCTCCAACTGAAGACTGGTTAGTCTGATCTCAGGAGGAGTTCGGGTCAGAGAATCACGTTGGCTTATTATCTCAGCAGTTGCCATGAATCGAATCACATCCTAGGACTCTCAGAGGAGAGTTCTGTTCAGTGAAACGAGTAATTTCCGTTACTACGAACTTACGTGCAATTCGCTTCTAACTAATTAGAACGGTTGCACACTATACCGGAGGAACGGTGACAAAGTTGCGTCGTACTGTTGCATTTCAAGGCGAACATGGCGCCTACAGTGAACAGGCCGCATTCACGTATTTCGGATCTGACATTGAGACAAAGCCTCACAGGAACCTGCGCGAAGTCTTCGAGACCGTTGAACATGGTGTAGCGGAGTTTGGTGTCGTCCCAGCAGAGAACTCGCTGGAAGGAAGCGTCAATCAAACCTACGATCTACTCCTCGGTGCTGCGTTGAAGATACGGGGCGAGGTCAAGATTAGGATTGGGCACTGCTTACTGGCTCTACCGGGAACGAGACTAGGTGATTTGGTCGTGGTGTATTCGCATCCCCAGGCGTTAGCACAGTGCGCGAGCTTCCTCGGGACCCTGCATGCGGAGAAAGTGCCCGCTTATGACACGGCAGGTAGCGCTAAGATGATTAAAGACAAGCAAATGCGAAACGCAGCTGCAGTCGCGAGCGAGTATTCAGCTGAGGTCTATGGTTTGGCAATTCTCAAGACTCACATTGAAGATCTCCCTGACAACTTCACACGTTTCTTCATTATCGCCTCGGAAGACGCTCCGGCGACAGGAAATGACAAGACATCAATAGTCTTCGGGACAAAGCATATTCCCGGCTCGCTTCACAGCGCACTGCAAGAACTGGCTCTACGACAGATCAATCTCACGAAGATCGAATCCCGTCCAATCAGAACCACTCCATGGGAGTATTATTTCTTCGTTGATTTCGAAGGGCACCACTCGAATCCGACGATTAAGGATGCACTTGAGGGGTTGAAGAATTCGACCACATTCCTTAAGGTCTTAGGCTCTTATCCTCGTGCAGCTTAAGATCGCCGACGATCGAGGAACCGTCCAAGACGCGTTGCCATCTTCAGCGCTATTCTTCCGGGAAGCGTGATCAAATATCGTCCGCGGTCGCCCTCTTGGACCACTAAACCAGCCTCTTCTAGGGTCTTGAGGTGAGTCGATATCGTGCTCGGCGACAAATCCTTTAACACGGATTCCAGTTCACTCGCGTATCTTCCACCGTAGAGCAGTTCTGTCAAAATCCTAAGCCTATGCTCGCTCGCTAAAGCGCTCATCAACGATGCAGCCCGCTGGGCCTCAGCAGTGCTCATTGATCTTGACTGAACCTTCGCAATGTGACGATCGAACCAAGCGCCGGTAGGATCGATGAAAACAGATCTCTCAATCTCTGAAGAGATGCCGGACATCACACTCTCTATAACATCATTCACGTACTCCGACAACGATTGACCAAAGTTCCCTCTGCCGGGTTCAGCCCGTGTCGGCCTCTGAGTAGGAATTGCTTCTGAGAGCCGTCGTACCTCTTCCCTTAGCTTGGCAATCTCATTTCTGAGATCCTTTGAATTGTGAGGTGTATTGTCATTCACTATATCAAACTCAATTCGAGTACTATCGAATTGAATTCGTTTCGCTTAAGTGTTGCTGAGTTCGGAATCCTGCACACGAACGCGGTTTGTTCCCTGAGGCCCGACAGAATCGCCACGTGGCTAAACCAGATCAGCTCTGCGATTCCAGTGGAGGCAGCAACCGTTTCGTCATGATCTGAGCTCTTCAAGGACGCGTTGAAAGAGAATTACCTACCTACCATCCTCTCAGGGCATGACCTGCGCGGCTTAACGTCTCCGATTTTGAAGGAACTCGACTAAAGAGAACGGACCTGATTCCGGTCCTGTTTGCTGCTTCTTGGTGTCCCTTCTGCCTGATGTTCAAACCAGTATTCGAAGTACTCTCAGGGAGAAAGGAATCAACTTCGCCACAGTCGACCTTCGTCATCTCGAAAATCAGCTTTGGGAAACGTTTGACATTGGCATTGGTCCGACAGTTGTAGTGTTCATTGACGGCAGGCCGGCAATTAGAAGAGATGCTGTTTCAGGCCGGAGTCTGTCCGCGGAGGTTTTGGACAATATCGTTCAGCAAATCGGTGTCGGTCGGGTAGCCCACACGTGATAGTCACGTCTTCGCATCTCTATGATCGTACACGATCTCGCGTTCTAACGGTTTCCCTTTCCTAAACCTCCATATCTCAACTTGAGCGTGAAACGCCTTTCCCCAGGTCCTAAGAGTTTCTTTCTCTATCTTACTTGCACGCGCCTTACCGCTCTTCACCTGCACCATCAGTACGCATCCGTTTCGCCCGGCGAAAATGTCTACTGGACCATGTGAGGCTGCGCTTCGGCTGCAAAACCAGCCTTCTTCCCTGAGTCTGTGCAGCACTTGATATTCCCGGCTTCGACCTCGAGTGTATGGAGTTGAAACCATTCGTCATCCGAACCTGCAGGTCTTTCCTGCTTACCTTGTGATGTATCTCATAGATACTTCCTTCTCAACGATCTGGGCGAGGTAGCAACTTGATACCTCCTTCGAGCGGTATTCAGACTCGGAACGCAGCTCTAGTTCACGGCTGGAAACTCGAAGACCCGGCATAATGCGACTCATGTTGACTGCTATCGAAAGAGTCGGAATTGGCTCAAAATGAGACATTTCCAATAATCGAATTGATTGCCTGCGCTAAAATACTTAAGGCATCGAGTTTCAGTCTCACTTTCTGAGACGACGGACTATGCGCTTGTCTAAGCCTCTGTTTCTAGCGTGCATCAGTCTCATCGTTCTTACCGGGCCTCAAGTCATGGGTCAGACCGGTTATGTGGTTACGATTACGGTTCAAGGACTACCTGCAAACATGAGCACTACAATCTTCATAGACGGAACTCCCAATGTCACGTTGAGTGGTGGACAATCGCGTTCCTTTAATTTCTCAGGCTCAGCAACTCATTATGCCGTAGTTCAATCCTATGTGCCCGACTTCAACGGTCGGAACGGAACACGTTACTTCGTGAAGGACACATCGTGGTCGTTCAACGCGGGAGGAAGCCATATCTTCACCTATATCGCGCAATATTACCTCAAGGTGCGCACATCCTACAGCACTGGAACCGGAGAGGGATGGTATGATTCCGGAAGCTCCGCGCAGGCCACACTCAAGGATAGTGAAGTAGACGAACGCCAGGATACACGCCATGTCTTCACGGGATGGACTGGAGACGCCTCGGGAACTGGCTTGGCTTCCAACGCTATTCTCATGAATGGCCCGAAGAGCGCCGTTGCGACTTGGAAGACACAATTCTACCTCACCGTCGAGTCAGACCCTCCCAATGTAAGAAACCTGAGCGGTCCCGGCTGGTATGATGCTGGTACTTCAGCCACCATATCCGCGGACGCAGTAATCACAGCTACTGAGGATACTCGACTCAGATTCAACAATTGGAGCGGGGCCTTTGACGGGCAATCACCGACCGGACAGATTACGATGGATAGGCCGAAAAGCGTGAAGGCGCACTATCTCGCACAATATCTATTGTCAGTCCAGTTTGATCCAGCCAGCATCCAATCCTCATACAACGAAACCCACACGGGCTGGTACGATGCAAATGCGAACGTACAACTCGGACCAGCGCCGCCGATCATTAACCTCAGTTCCGTAGAACGCCTACGTTTCTCCGGTTGGATCCAGAACAGCACATCTCAAACGGATCCATCGATAACGATACTGATGAACAACCCGCACAAGGTCACTCTCTCTTACAAGACACAGTATTATGTCGAAACCAGATCTTCATATGGCACGATTACGGGTTCAGGCTGGTACGACAAGGGCTCCTCGGCAAAGATTTCAGCGCCGAGCACAGCGGGAACGTGGCCATTCACTTACAATTTTGCGGGATGGACTGTTGATCCCTCCACGGGAAAGCTCATCCAAGACGGCAATTCGTGGATTCTGCCAGTTGACCGACCTTATGTCGTCCAAGCGAATTGGGGCACCGACTATCTACCCATAATATCTCTCGTTGGAGGCGGAGTAGGTCTAATCGTTATCTTGGTGGCTGCAGTAGTTGTTGGACAAAGACGCGGCATGTTTAGGCGCGGCCCGCGCCCTCGCACCTTGAAATCAACAGGTCTCCGTCCGGGTCCAGAGTCGAAGCGAACGTGTACCAGGTGCGGTGGTGAGATTCCTGAGAATGCTACGTTTTGTCAGAAGTGTGGGGCAGCAGTGGAAACGACCGCGCTGATGAGCCCGCTGGAAGAGAAGGTGTACAATTACATAGTGAAGCATGAAGGCGTCATATCGCTGAGTAAAGCCTCTTCGGATCTTGGTATCTCCGTAGAGGATCTTAACCAGATAACTGCAAAACTGAAGAAGGAAGGGCGATTGGCTTAGGTTAGGTTCTAGAAGAGGGGACGTCTGGGTTCCTGCTGCTGATATCCAGCAGGATAGGGTGGCACCGGGTAACCTATCTTCGGAGCCAATCCCCAGAAGCATTCTGGGCAGAAGCTAAGCATACCGTACGGCTTGTTGCATCCTGCACAAATTGATCTTCCGCACCTTGAGCAGACGAATGAGGATGGAAGTTCAGGGTGATAGTAGCATGACCCAGCTCTCGGAAGTTGACTGGCAGTGTAGATCGAGGGCACTGTCGGTATTGGAGTAGGGACACCCTTCAACTGTGTTCTTACGTCAACCTTGACTGGGGGAGCTTGAGAAAGGGGGCTTCCGCAGCCATAACAGAATCTGGCGTCCTCAGTGTTTGATTTACCACAAACTTGGCATGTCAGCATCTACTAATTACCTAGTACCAGTTGGTAGCCCGGCTTTTTTAACGATTACTAGTGGTCCCCGCAAACTCGTCCATAGCCGCTCTGGATGAGTGATTTGGGCTCCCATGCATCTGCTCGTTTTCATGTGTAAAAATGCGATGGGTCTATGTCAATCTGACAATCGATTCTGTGAATTCTCGGCTATGCATTTCTGATAGGACCCTCAAATAATCCCCTTTCCGGAGTTCTCGCGTTCTTCTCGGGGAGTCAGACAGGTTTACTTCCCCATGCGATGTCTCGGAGAGAACTACCAATGCTCCATGCTCCGCCTTCACCGTCAGCCTTACCCTCTTCTCCACTCTCTCTTTCGAGCCGCGAACGGCGGAGATCGGCAAGTTGAAGCGCTTGATAGTGTCCTTTGCTGTCCCTTCAGACCCGCACACATAACACTTCTCGCTTCTCTTCAGTTCCATTGATGTGTATCGATTGTTCTGCAGATCTATGAAGAGGATCGATCTAAGGGGTTGGCCACTGTGATCGGGCCACTTTGCACTTCGTCGGTACTGCTCTAGTCCCAATATCAGCTTGATCGTCTCCTGCGAGAGAATGGAAGAGACTAGTGAGATGGAGGTTGAGAAGGATGGTACCGCGCCTTGCTCGGGTGGGGGGTCGCAAGGATTGCGTAGGCCCACTATCTGTGAATATTGATTCGGTGGGAACGCGCAGATTGGGCACGGGTCATTGGGGGGAATATAGCTGTGTACCCTAGCGTTTAGGCCCGTGATCCCGCCGTCGATCATGGGGATCGAGTACTTCCTGCAGATCTGGGTAAGGTACATCCTGGAAACAACATTGTCCAGGCCGCACACCACAACGTCGGAGTCCAAGTAGAATTTTAGCGGCATCGTTTCCAGGTCGCCGCGAAAGGCCATTGTCTCTGTGTAAGGATATCTTCGATTGATATTCCGAGCCAGCACCTCCGCTTTGTTTGCGCCCAAATCTGTTGGCTCGAAGAATATCATCCGACTGATATTGGACATCTCCACGTTGTCGCGGTCGATGGTGAATAATCTCCCTACGCCGAGCATCGCCAGGTTCTTGCCGACTTCGTTTCCAATTGCTCCCGCGCCAGCCAATAGGACTGTGGCCGACCGAATCTTCTTTTGTCCCTCCAAACCCCAGACTATTAGGTGGCGCGCCCAGAGATAATCGACGATCACTGGTTCTCGTATGTTACGTAATTTGGAAACACGTGACTTGTCAGAGAGAGGCTTGCCTTGAAGGAGCAGCTTTGTCAGTTCAGGTTCGATCTCAAACTTTTCGCAGATAATTCTCTTGAGATCCTCTACGTTACTCTCTGGGTCAACTTTGACCTCAATTTTCTTGTAAGAAGGGAGAGAGGCTTTGACGTGCATCAGGGGGACGCTCTGTGTTCTCTCCCTGGTATCGTGAACCTTACAACATCTCCAGCTCCCGGGGTGACGGGAGCAGTTCTTCTCGGAATCGGGACAATGTTGAAGCGAACAGTGTCATCACCTGAGTCGATCTGCTTGTTCTTCGTCATTTTCGGGAACCCATAGGAACGGCAGACGTTAGCTGCTTTCAATGCGCGTGGATGGTTGAAGACACTCTGGGGGTTTGGATCTGTCAAAAGATAGTGTAACGCGTTGATGACTGAGATTAGTTTCAGTCTTGGGTCCCATTTCTCACCAAGAATCGAGACGCAAACAGCGTTTGGAATGTTTGGCACGATGTTGGGGTGCGAAATATCCGTAAGCCATGTTGCGACTGGAGGTTTCAGCGGGTATTCTGAGGAGAGTTCAATGCGGAAGCGGTTCCAGTCTGTGTACTCCGTGAAAGGCCAGACTCCCTCCTCTGCAAGCTTCTTGACTTCTCCCTTCTCACAGCGTATCAGGCCTTCGAACTTTGTGGGGGGATCGTTGAGCGCCATGATGGTTGGGAATTGGTGGTTGAGCAGGTTCTTCTCCTTGTACAGTAATGATAGGTCCAATCTGCTCAGCCTTACCCGCCTATGATGTTATACGGCATGAGGGCCAGTTGGGCATTCTCTGGAATGCCTAACCTCGCAACGGTTGTACTCTCGTCGAGTATGGCGCCACCGTACATTAGAGCGACGGTTGTTGGATCAACGCCGAAGGATGTGCAAACCTGTTGCTTGATCTCACCAACGGTATGATCTGGAATTATGTCGATCTCTGCTAGGCCTGTTTGAGGACCAATGGGCGCTTGAACGAACAGTTTCATTTGCGATGTTTCACCTCCACTCATGCTGGTTTGGCGTTTCCATACAGGAGCTTAAACTATATTACCGTAAGCTGGACCATTTCGTAGTGGACTATACCGCCACCTGATGCGATAATTGTCAATGTGTATGTTCCTGACTTAACGTTAATGGTCGTGCTGATCTGGAGCGTTATTGTTGTTGTTCCGGGCCCGAGTCCAAGCGTGGTACCTACATTTGAAAGTGTTGCTACTACTTCGGGAGGCAGGCCTTCTACGCTGACATTCACCCGATCGGCAAAACCCTGCTGTATCGTCACTGTCAGCTGATAAGTTGCCACCCCTCCTGCGCTCAACTGATTGGATTTGGGTGTGACTTGCAGATCAAAATCCGTCACTGTCACCGCGATCATTGTTTGGCGGGTTACAGGGATGGCGTTGGCTGGCAGGTACGTGGCCGTCACCGTGAATCTAAAGGTCCCGTTGGTTGCTTGTTGATTGGATATCAAGTTCATGTTGATTAATGTGATACCTGCCGGGACTGGGTTCTGATCGAAATTCACTGAGAGTCCCGGTGGTTGTCCCACAGCGACAAGTGTTACTGTTTTGTTGAATCCGTTTATCGGAAGCAAGCTGAGCTTGCCCGTCACCGTTTTTGTTCTGTATACGACGAATGAAGTGTTGGTCGCGATAAGTCTGAAGTCTGCTATCTGGATTTGATATATGTTCGAACTCACCCTGTTACCGGATGTGTCGATCGCTTCGATGTAGTAGCTGATGCTCCCCGTCACCTGATCTGCCGGTATGGTATAGGCGTACTGGCCGGAGCCGCGAGGGCTCATGCCTACCACTGTTAATGAACCAGAGTTCGCAACGGCGTAGAGCAATCTTACATTCGAAGCGGGGCCCGTAACGTTAGCTCTTACTTCGACCGAAGTCCCAATCGTAGCGGTCAAGATCGGGACATGACTGATGGAGAGTGTAGGAGTCGCCGTCGTGCCGCGGTAGAGTAATGTGCCAATCACTAATGCTGAAGCAATTAGGGCAATTATGGCTACCACTAAGATTATGGCTCGTCTAGGCAATTTGAGCTGAAGTGGGGTTTTCCTCACCTCGATAACAGGGGTCGGACGAACTGGTGCTCCAGCCAACGCCTCCGGTCGAATCGCTGCAGAAGGCTCTTCGTAAATCCTAAGCTTCTCGTCAGGTATTCGATTTGGCCTTCCGGTTTGAGGATCGACTCGATAGTATCCGACGGTACCTGAGCTCGCGTCCACGACCATTGCGACAATCAATCGGGAGAATTGTTGCAGCTTCTTCTGGGTCTGCCTGTCGGTGGCAGAGAAGAAGAGTCCACTTTCAACGTGTGAATGATACCATCCAACCACATTGCCCTTCACTCTTCCTTTTACCAGATCGTCGGCTATTTTGGCGAGTGTCTGGGCGGGGAGAATGACGCGGTTTGCTTCGGCTGAATATTCACCCGTAATCGAGTCTTCGATGATTATCGTGTCCTTCTCTAGTTTGCCTAGCAGTAGTCCTATGATCTCCTTTTCCGAGTCAAGCGCCGCTTCGATGATACGATCATTGACGGGTTTCCATATGCTAACACAGGACAAGGTTTGTTCTTCCTTTGGCGCTCATATTTTATAGGTGTGATGGGTTTCCCGTATTCCATTGTAAGATAATTGTTTGTCTCTCTTAGAGCAGCAGGATCCTGCCGACGTCTCGCTGCAGGGATTGGAGAAGCAGAAGACTCGTGACACGTATGGGCAGGCGTTGAAGCGTCTAAGTGAGGTCAGTGGTCTAAGCCCCTTCGACATGCTACAAGAAGCACGCGGGGATATGAAACGCTTTTGGGTCCGCATTAAGGCGGATGCGTTCGTATATCAAGGCCGACGGGGAGAAGACTTCAGCCGTTAGAGAACTTGCCACACGGTGCCGCCAGAGACTTCCACACATGGAGGAAGATCTCAAGTTGATCCGAGAGTTCTTGGAACACTACGATCAAGAGAAGGGCAAGGGTTGATCGTTCAGAGTTCCCTAACCGCTGACCAGCGAGCTGATGAATGGAGAACTTAGGCCAGGAAAAGACTAGAACTGGCCAAGCGTCAATTTTGACTGCCGGACTTTGGATCAATTATCTGGAGTTGTATCGATGCTTTACCATCAATCTTATTCCTTCCTTCAGCTTGACCTTTGGCTCTCCTAGCGTCTTCAGCATCAAACGCACGTCCCCAACCCACGCCAATTCTTCTCTTTCATTCTTCTCTATCCGATAATCCACGCCGATAGCTTCGCTTATCATATCCAGAAGTTCGATCTTGCTTTTGGTTTCCGTGCCAGCCACATTCAAGATCGTTGCCGGAACTTTGCAGAGTCTTGCAGCCCTCATAGTTAGTTCGATACAGTCGGATATGAAGTGGGGGTTATAATTTGGAACCACTGCCCGATTGAGAGGTATAGCCGTTCCCCTGTGTATCAGGTCAGCCCATCTAGCTAAGATGCCTCCGACACCCAAGGGACCAAAAGGGTAGAAGTATCGAAGTATACATGTGGGAACGTTAAGCTTCTCGGCAACGTAACAGCTCAAGATCTCCCCACACAGCTTACTCAGGGCGTAAGTATTCGTCGGTGACAGAGTTCCATTCTCGTTCCATGCCTTAGTAGAGGGCTTGTAAACGGCTCCTGTGGATGCAAGGACTACGCCATCAGCCCTCATACAATGCTCCACTAGGTCTCCCACGAAGCGCATGTTCGCTAGAAACGCCTCTTTAGGAAATTCGTCGCAGTTACGTAACATCGCCAGTTCATTGAACACATAGCCGTAATCTGTAGGAACATCATCCAACCTATCTTTTGTGACATCTTTCGCGATTATCGTCACACCAGCATCTTCAAGAAGTCTTCTCACAGATTCATCTCGAAACTTTGCTATTCCATGAACCTCGTTGGTTTTTGCAAGTTCCAATGCCAAGGAGAAACCGACAAAGCCAGATGCGCCCAAAACAAGTATCTTCTTTCCCTTCAAAAGATTCAGCCGTGATTGGATAAGGAATGATTTTGACTTAACTTTTCGGTTTGCGCGACACGGTATCGAAGGGCGACAGCAGGTTTGGCTCTGTTTCAGGCGCGATAGTCTCTCAGGTCGCTTGTTTGGCACGGACTGCGTCCCACAGACAATTGCCACCAGTCGTAAGCTTGAATGAGTTAATGGAAAACCGAAGAAGTCCTACAGACTGTTTTCTTAATGCCCCAAGGCGTTTTTGCGATCGTGTTGCATTGAGTGGTATCAAATGAGAAAATGCCTTTGAATGTCTTTGAGGCTGAAATCGTCTTTCCGACATGCCTCACTAGGCTTTCGCACGTGATTGAGTGTGGAAGAGCGGGTTGCTGCCGCCAAAGGCATCGACTGCAGTTCCGGTTACACCTGCTCCGTCATCGCAAGCTAGGAATACAGCTACTGCCGCAATTTGGTTTGGCGAGTCAACGTTTCCGACTGCGCCTCCTGAGATCTCGCGGAGCATGTCCGTATCAACCGGTCCAGGGCAAATGGCGTTTACGTCGATGTTGTGCTCTTTGACCTCGGCGGCAAGGCATTCAGTAAGATTAATGATGGCGGCCTTGGTCGGTCGGTAAGGGGCTCTCCCAGCGGCACCCTTTCTCCCACCGATGGAGGCGATGTTGATTATCTTACCATAGTTCTGAGAGATCATTGATGGCAATACCGCACGAGCGCACAGGAATGGGCCTGTCAAGTTGACTCTGACAACATAGTTCCACTCATCAAGGGTCAGGTCCACAACCCTCCGGTACGGCAGGTTCACCCCTGCATTGTTGACTAGGATGTCTATCCTGCCGAATTTGCTCAAGACCTCCTCCGCCATGCAGGTGACGTTGGCTTCTATTGAGACGTCGGCATGAAGACCAATAGCTCTGCCACCAATACTCTCGATCTGTGCGGCCACTTCTCCAGCACGCCCTCGGTCTCTCCCCACGACTGCAATCTTGGCACCCTCGCGGGCAAACGCAAGTGCGATCGCCTTCCCAATTCCTCGGCTTCCTCCAGTCACGATCGCAACCTTATCCTTGAGCCTCATTGATCGCTCCTCTCATTCATCAGGTATGGCATGGTTGTCTCACAAAGCATGTATATTTGCCTGAGTTTCGTCGTCTCGCCCTTGGAGAGACGTGATAGCCCAAATGCTCATATGAGGACTTCGATCTCGATCCGTTTCGACCACACATTGTTTCGTATTCCGTTTGCATGTCTTCCTCAGTGAACTCGTCGAGGGGTTTCAGTTAATTCGAGTTATTGTTGGGTTTGAACTTCGATCGTCCACGCGCATAAGGCGCCTTATTCTCTAACGCAAAGCGTAAAATGCAAGGAAAACAGAAACTCTACTTCGATTTTCTATGGCAATCTCCCACGTGTGCCCAAATTGCAACAAACCGCTGAGCGATTACGGAGAAACTGAGATGGATATCCTTTACCCAAACAAGAGACGGGCGCGTTTTCGCATAATGAGATGCTTTGCAGGCTGCGAACATTCAGAGTTCATCTGGCTCAGCGACGTGGACTTAATTCGTCCCCGATTTCGCCCGCTTTGAGGCTACTGGTTCGCCCTATCCGAAACCGAACGTCAACTAACACTAGCAGCCAACAGGGAAGACACACATGTTTTGTGGAGCTGACCGCGGCGAACACTCTGAAGCTTTTTGAGTTGGGTGACGCAACTTGACCTAGGTAGTCAAGAATGAGTCATGTAGAGAAGATCATAGGCTATATGCAGAATGCCGGGGAGGGGAACACGGAGACCGTCTTGGGGCTAGCCAAGAAACGAGCCGCGGAGCTTGGAATAAGAGACATCGTGGTCGCCTCAACGAGGGGCGCGACTGGCGTCAAAGCCTCTGAGACACTGAGAGGCTTCAACGTGACCGTTGTTACGCACTCCACTGGTTTCTCGGAACCAGGTCTACAGCGACTCACAGAGGAGAACCGGAAACTGATAGAGAGGAACGGCGCAAGAATCCTCACCTCTACGCATGCCTTCGGGAACGTCGAGAGAGCCATCAAAGACAAGTTTGACACGGCTTACCCCACCGAGATAATGGCGCAGACACTGAAAATCTTCGGTCAAGGCATGAAAGTGGTAGTCGAGATTGCCGCAATGGCCGCTGACGCCGGAATGATACCTACAGACAAGGATGTGATAAGTATCGCTGGATCGAGTAAAGGCGCCGACACCGCCGTCGTAATCCGACCGTCCAACACAAATCGAATATTCGATACGACTGTGAGGGAAATCATAGCAAAACCGACAGGCAACTAACGGCGAGTCCTCTCCAAGCGCACGAAGACGATTGCTTCTAATGAAGTTGAGTTATGGCCGTAGATGTCAATGATTGTAATTGTTTTCATTATCTGTAGCGCCCAAATCCTTTTGCCCGTCCTGCTCTGAACATGTTACTCAAACCCTTAGGATACTGCTCATCATTAACACTCGGTAAGATCGCAGATAGCGGTCCATTGCAGTCCGTCGGGTAGACGTCAGACTAGAGGAGGAGTAGAGGATAGGCTATCAAAACGGGTGGGGAACTCGGTTTCATGGTGTGGGAATTGTTTGCTCTCTCTTCTTCCTTGTCTACTTGGGTAACTCTCTATGGCTGACCCTGTTCCCGAATCATCTGCTTAGACAGGGGATGAGTTCTCTTCTAATCGGCGTTGTACTGATGATTTACAATGCGTCGCTCAGTCTCGGCTACTTACCGGCCGGTCGGCTTTCTGACAGGGTGGGGAGGAGACCACTGATTGTGGCGGGATCATCCCTCCTTGCACTGGGCGTTCTGTGGCTTAGCTTGAGCAATCAGGCGGAGACTACGATTCTTGCAGTGATCGTCGGAGGAATAGGCCTTGCACTATTGGCTCCTTCAGCCAATGCGCTAATCTCGGAGATCGTTTCTGGTCAAGGATCTGGGTCAACTTTCGCGATTTATCAAATCACGATTCTAGCTGCCTCGGTTGTAGGATCATTCGCAGCTGGTGCGCTCGCGGAGAGTTTTGGGTTCCAGAAGATGTTTCTACTTAGCGCAATAGTCATCGGCGTCGCTGCTATTCTAGGCTATGTGAAGGTTCCTGAAACGCTTGGGTGTACGACTGTTGCCTACGCATCAGCAGTTACGAAGAGCCTGCGGTCCTCCATAACGGGTACCGCAACGATGTTGCGGTCAAACAGGGAGCTTTCACTTCTGACGGGCGCGCTTGTAGTGCATTCAACAGCTATCTCGATGATTAATCCATTTGTTCCACTCTTCGCTGAGAAAGCTATTCGTCTCGACATATCGCAAGTGGGCGTGATCATGAGCATGTTGAATGCGGGGAATGCGGTGGCCCAATTACCAGCCGGCCAATTAACAGACCGTTACGGTGCTCGACGTTTGCTCTTGGCGCACTTCGCCCTCTCTAGTTTGTGCTATGCCTTCTACGCGTTCTCCTGGAACTTAGAATCGGGAATTGCGATTGTGTTCTTCTGTGGAATCGTGGGTGCCTTGGACATGCCTGCTAGGCGTACAATCATGATCGAGTATACGACAGAAGAAACGGGGAAGGCTACAATAATTGGTTCATTGGATGCGATCACTGGTATCGCCGGGATAGTGGCGCCTTTGATTGGTGGAGTCATTTGGCAGCAGATCAGTTATGCTGCTCCGTTTCATTTGTCTGCACTCATCAACGCTTTCGCCTGCGCGCCTTTGTTAGCGATTATGCGAAGCAGGGGCCGTCGTAGATCTATGCCGATATCGGCCAACACTTGAACTAGATCGTATGGTCAGAGGTGGAAGTGTAAGTCTATTTGACCTATCCTCAAGAGGTGATCGTTGACTATACGATCAAGGCGTCTGAGGCGGCGGTCTACCACTTTAACATGTGGACGCCACTTTCCGACATTAGCAAACGTTACGCGTCCGTCGGTGACCGCGTTGAGCGATGAAACTAGGATTAGCGTCAATGCAAGCATGACGATGCGGTCAGAAACAATCGTGAGGGTTGAGCTGGGTGTGGCGCAAGGGTACGCGAACGAAGCGACATACAGCAAAACGCTCAGTGGTCTAGGCTCAGTCAGGCCACTAACCACCTAAACTCATACGAAAACTGTCAGACACACCACCACCCCAACCCTGCCCAACATGCGGCAAAGACATGAGATACATTCAACAATACGACAGATGGTACTGCGACAACTGCAAAGCTTACAAATGACAGCCCCGTCAAAGCCCGTGCTGGATTGTTTCTGGGAGCAACTGTACCCCTTCGATAGAAAAGGATAAGGCACGATATGAGCCCAGCCGACTCCGACCGCAACGAAGCAATGGCCCATTACAGATTCATCCTGTAGAGTAGAAGCGTGAGAAGATGAAGATCGAAGAGCTAACGCTGGGGGATCTGGATCCCGAGCGGTTCATAGAGGAGAAAGTGAGAGAGATCTCACGCACTGTGGGTGATGATTTAGCGGTCAACGCTCTATCCGGTGGAGTAGACTCTTCAACAGTGACTTTGCTCGCCCATAAGGCGCTGGGCCACAGACTCAGGAACTATTTCATCGAGAATGGATTGATGAGGGACCGCGAGCCGGAACGGATCATCTCTCTGTTCGAAGGTCTCGGAATCAAGGTTGAACTCGTCAGAGCTGAAGAGCGTTTCTTCAATGCTTTGAAGGGCGTGAGAGATCCTGAGGAGAAGAGAGAGGCTATCACTCGAACATTCTACAGAGACGTTTTCGGCAAGATCGTCAGAGAGAGCGGCGCAAGATTTCTGCTGCAGGGAACCAACTACACGGACATAGAGGAGACCGTTGCCGGAATCAAGAGGCAGCACAACGTTCTCGAGCAGCTGGGAATCAACACAGAAGA
>Ga0315282_10001447_pt1 | contig 44700 bp, 75 predicted proteins | sample YL17G07_20_MG_FD_203693 | JGI IMG/M metagenome (GOLD analysis project Ga0315282, IMG submission 203693) | Sediment microbial communities from Yellowstone Lake, YNP, Wyoming, USA - YL17G07_20 | ecosystem: Environmental > Aquatic > Freshwater > Lake > Sediment | place: USA: Wyoming | collected... | reverse complement strand
GGTTGGCCCCGCTTAGGTTGGCCCCGCGCAGGTTGGCCCCGCGCAGGTTGGCCCCGCTCAGGTAGGCCTCGCTCAGGTTGGCCCCGCTTAGGTCGGCCCCGCGCAGGTTGGCCCCGCTCAGGTAGGCCTCGCTCAGGTCGGCCTCGCTCAGGTTGGCCTCGCTCAGGTTGGCCTCGCTCAGGTTGGCCTCGCGCAGGTCGGCCCGGGATCCACCCTCACCGCGAATCCATTTCGCATGTTCCGCCAACATCTCCTTCATCTCGTCGACCGTATATGTTTTCAATTGCTTCCCCCTCCTGAAATGGTGTGAACATCCCGAGTCACCGAGTTACCCATGGCTTTGCGCTCGCGCCTGCGCTCCCTCAACACATCCACGGCGAGGAACGCAAGCACAAGAGCGGCCCATCCAGCGGCTATAAGCAAAACTGCAAGTGTCATGCCTCCCATGTCTGCTTGTCCTCCGCCGGCTTTGGAAGCTGCGGCCTGAACTCCATGTGCACTCCTTCGATGTAGATCCCGTCCGCCGCACTGGCAATTTGGCCCACGACGCGCACCGCTCGTCCCTTCTTTAAGTATTCCCCACAGAGTTCGGCCAGGCGCCCTGTGGTTTCTACACGGATGGTCGTATGTTTGGTGCCCTGACTGGTCAAGCGGAAATTGCAGACGGCGGGATTGTCTTCCGTTGCGCTGAGGACTTCCGGCGTGTCATCCACCGTTCCCTCAATGATGATGCTATTCACATTACTCATCATATCACCTCCTATGGATTCTTACGCGCCATAGCGTCATGGCCATGGTTCTACTCGAATCTGAAATGGCGACGTTTCATCACCATCATTCGCCTGTCCAAGAGAAGATACGCGACATCACGCTGGGGATGGGATGTTTTCCGCGCATTCACATCACGGTCAAGACTTCGCAACCGATCCCTCCATGCCTTGCGCATGTAGCCGCGAGAATATGGAGCGCCCGGCAACTTTCTCGGGACAATCTTCCCCTCCCAGAGGCAACGAAACCACCAATGGAACACGCGCCACAGATATCTAAGCCATGCAATCATTTGCACCTCCTCATGGAATCGGGCGGCCCAGTCCAGCGGACCGCCCGCGCAAGAAGTAGACCGCCGAGCCCTAAGCCCGACCATGTACCTGTCTTTCCCGCAGGCCTCCTTGCCCCGATCTATCCCGAGCCCATACGGGCCGGGGTCTGCTTGCACAACTTGCGATACTTGTCACCGATCTCCATGATTTGAGAATACGTGTACTTCGGCAATGTCTCCGCTTTTGCCACGAGTTCCGCTAAGGCAGATTGCCCATACGTCTGAACGAACCATGCAACCAAATGTTCGGGATGGCTTTCATGGAGTTGATTGCATCGCGTGCACTGGCGGGTCATATTGCGCTCCTCCCACCGGACCGCATCGCCTTTGCCGGACAACACGTGCGCCCACTCAAGGTTGACGTCGCTCCCGCAGGGCACGCAGCGAGGATACCGGCTCTTCACCCATTCACGCGCCCACTGATTGGCATACAACCTAGCCGCGCGGATGGAGCGATTCCAGTGAGCACCCTTGACGGACTTCGGCTGAGGACGGAATACATCTCCGTAGCCGGTGCTGCGACGGATAGATCGCTCGATAGGAGTCATGCTCATTCCTCCAGTAATACAATGCCCATTTCCGCAGCACGCATATGAGTCCACTCGATTGCCGAAGCCTCCAGCACCGTGTCAGCCTCAGCCTCGCTCATGTAGACTCTATGGGCTCGCGCACCGAGCATCACCGTATGAGAGGGCCATCCTGGTAAATCTGCCTTCATTACGTCTTTGATCTCGCCCATGGTGTAACCGGTATGCTCGGCCAGTTGTTGTAGATGGCCGTGAAGGTGATTCGATTGTGAGCCCGGGCCCGTAGTTCGCGGTTTGCGAGGCGTCTCCATCCGAAGCGCTACAAACCCGCCATGCCGTTGTCTGCACTTGTCAACAAGCAGAGCGACCGATGCCACGGCAAATGCGGGGAGTCTGATCGACAGCAACCGGTCGCTCAGAGAGATTACCTCGGCGTTGGGGATGATGTACATCAGTCCTGCCCCGGCTGGCGGCCTTCGACTTCCGGCGTCCACGCCTTCTCTGCGATGGCGTCCAATTCCTTCTGCCCTTCTTCCGCAGGCACCCCGAGTTTTCGGAATGTCATCCATCCCTCGTCAGTCTTCTCTACCTTGTATTCTACCGCAGGCCCGAAAGCCGCAACAAGAGCAAGTTGCTGGGCCTCCCGGTTTCCTTTCTTCGCCCAGTAACTTTGCGGAGCCTTTCCGACCTTCACCCATCGCCAGGTCTCGGCATCGTTGGGATCGTGCTGTACAACAGAGTCAACAGAATCACCGACATCATACACGGGTGGATCAGATTTCACTTCTCCGCCCAAGTCCACCGTTATTGCCCCAGGAATGGTCTCGATCTCGCTTTCATCCAGCATCCCTAATCCGCACAACGATAGGGTCAAACGCCGTTTGGCTTTGGTCTCCGCTTTCATCACGGCATTAGCAAACTGGTCTCCTGTCAATCCCTTTACCTTGACAACACCGGTCGCGGCATCGGTGCGCCCCTTATGATCTCTGCCCATCGCGGTTACCCGGTAGCAATCATTCAGCATTTCTCCTTTGAGATCAGTGACGCTCACTCCGTATTTCATCCGTAGTTGGTCAGTACATCCCTTGTGAGCATACAATATGCGCTTATCGTTGAGTACCAGTAGGTCAAACGGCCGGGTAACAGGATCGAGGCCGAGATGTTCGCAAAACCGCAGATAATATTCCATGGTCTCTTGCGGAGTGAGACCTGAGAGGTCTCCTTTAATGACCAGTTTTGAAAGTGTCTCTCCGCTGATCCTAGATGGAGCCGCTATGGGTTTAGCAATCAAAGCCGCCGCTTTCGGCGGTCTGCCACGCTTAGCCTTGGTTTTCATCGCTTGTCCTCCTCCATGAACATTCGCTCCATCGTTCGATACTGACGGACCTGCACGCACATGGGCTCATCGCACATGGGATTGGTGCAGTCCTCGGGCCAGTGCGAGGGCTCCAAATCGTCGGGCTCCAGGCCGGCATCCCTCAGCGTCTCATCCCTGCACACCGGGCACAGGCCATGCGATATGCCACTCTGCCCGTGGCCATCAGTGTACCCCAAAGTTTTGTTGCACTTGGCGCAGATGCGTTTGATCACTGTATGTTCAGTCGATGAATCGGCCATACTCGCCTACCCTCCTCTCCTTGACACCGGGCACATGCGTCGAGCCGTCGAACCCGTAGCACCTGTCAGGAACCATGACCGCAGAGTATCCGCCGCACAAGGGGCATACCACGTAGCCGCTCATGTCGGCACCGCAATCGGGACATACGGGTTTCATCATTTCACCTCCGCCAGACCGGCGATGTATGCCAGCACGGCTCTCAATTTCTCGATGCGCTCCGCTCTCTGCTTGATCTCCTCGGCGATCAGTTTGCCGAGGATTCTCATCTGGCCTGTGCATCTCTTCCACGGGAACGTCTCGGGATACATGGCATCGTAGTCAGACGACTGACAAACCTTCATCGGATTACCTCTTTGCCCACTCGAAACGAGCGGGTCTCCCAATAGGGCATCATCTCTGTCCGTCCGGTCCATACGACCTGCCATTCCGCACGATGCTCTTGATCTGCCCGTCCTCGGTCCACAAGATCTTGATCCCGCTCTCCAGGATCGTGGTCGAGCGCGGCTTGTCCTCGTAGTCGTGCGCGAAAACTTCAATCATCGCGAGGAGCTTCTGCCGGTCGGTCACTTCTTTTCCTCCCGCCGGATAGCTTCCAGCGCCGCCTCGACCAAAAACCTGCCTATTGTCTGCCGACGTCGGAAGCACCGCGCCTTGATGATCTCCCACTCCTTGGGGTCCGCTATGCACTGCACCGGAACCCGCGCCATCTGTATCTCTGTCATCTTTATCCTCACCTCCCCGTATTATTCACAGAATATACAGCCTGTCAATCTGTTCGCGTGTAGAATTTTTATGACAAACAAAAGTAGACATCCTACATTTTTGTAGCTCGCCATCCCCGGTTGACAGAGCTGGTGCAGGCGTGATAGATTCGCTCTTGCACTTGACGCGCTGGAGCGCGACACGGTAGACTGGAAAGGTGACAGGCCCCAACTTGCTCGGGGGCCGGTGTGCTGTCTTTCCAGGGCACATTCCGGCCGCTCCAGCCCGAGCAAGGAGGGGCCTTATTATGAGTTGGACGCACCATTTCGACGAGGACGTGGCCAAGCAGTACGGTGTGCCACAGGCAATTATCATTGAGCACCTGCGCTACTGGATCAGGAAGAACAGGGCAGAGGATCTCGTCGAGAAGAAAACTTCACGCCACTACAAAGAGGGCCGGTGGTGGACCTTTAACAGCGTGCGGGCATGGTCGGAGCTTCTTCCCTTCTGGACGGAGAAACAAATCGCATACATCTTGGGAAAGTTGACCGAGCAGAAGGTGATTCAGACGGGGATCTTCAACGAAGCGGGGTACGACAGGACTCTCTGGTATGCCTTCTGCGACGAGCAGAGATGGATTCTCCAGGATTCGGAAGTCCATTTGACAAAAAAGGGAAATGGATTGCCCGAAAATGGGGAACCTATACCATCTTCTCTTCCAACTAATTACACAGATAATACATTGGGGGCTGACGCCCCCCCAATTCTAAAGCTCGTGGAAAGTGCTCAGAAAGCCGAAAAGCGGGTTGCCAAGCAGTCCGAGATTCGGTCGTTCACCGACTACTACCAAAGCTTGTTCCAAACCGACTATGGGGGCGCGAAGCCCACGTGGGACGGGAAGATTATGAAACTCGTCAAGGCGGACATTGCCCGCCTGGGCGGAACGCTCCTCAAAGAGCTGACGTGGCTGTTCTTCGAGTACCCACCGGCCTTCGTGGAGGAGCGGGCAACAGGCATGGGATACAACATTTTCCACAGCGTACTGGACTCGCTGTTGGAGAAGAAACGGAGGTTCGACGGTGCAAGAGATCGCGAAAGCGGCCCAGGCGGTGACCAGATCCGCGCACGTCACGGATGAAGACGTAGAGGCAGGTTATCGAAAGTGCCTTGCGGAGGCGGGAAACAACGTACAGAAGCTCTTGGCGCTCGAACTAGAGAGAAAGGGAGGCCAGTGCCCGATCTGCGACGTGCCTTTCAAGAGGGTGGAGGTGAGGAACCAGTTCGCCACCTTCGACTACTTCGAGCCGGGGTGCTATTGCTACAAGAAATGCCCGGTGTGTTCGATACCTGACCAGCTTGACGAGGATGGCAGGGTGGTGAGGTCTGGGGTTCCCCGGTTCATGGTGGCCGAGAGGTTGCTTGAAGTCCACCAGTGCATCCGCTGCTACCGAGAGCCAGCGAAAAAGGAGGTGCAGAAGACGGGGCCGCGGCACGCCAGACCCGACCGGGCGCAGCGGACGTCCAAGTATGACTAACTCCGTTAGGTTTTCCTTTGACAGCGCCGAGCAAAAAGCCGAGTTTGAAGCCTATGCCAGATCCCGGGGGCTGACACTCTCACAGTTTGTCAAGTTCGCGGCCTTCTCGGTGAAGGAAAAGTACAGCTTCGGAGCACATCATCCGACAACTGGAAAGCCTCGTGGAAGGCCCAAAAAGATCAAAGCCGGTATTCAACACATGGAAAATGGGGATAATGCCGTGCCCCGTTTTTAAGGGGCCTCCTAGGCCAATCTGGGGTTGACCGCAATCTCCCAAATGTTCTATTTTAGGTCCATCCCATAGGGGCGAGAGCCCGGGCTGGGAAAGAAGGGCCAAGCCCCGCGCAGGGAGACTTGGCCCTTCTCGAAGATGGGCCGCCGGGGACGGCTGTCACTTCACAGCCGCGATCACTACCGACACCACGGTCACGGCTACCGCTCCGATCATACCGTATCTCAGCAAGGCATTCTGCGCTTCAAGGCGTTTGACTTCCCTTTGTGCTACCTCTGTATGCAGCATAGAGTCGTTGAGCAATATCTCGGATAACTTCTGCTCTTGCTCTGAGATCGCCAAGTCCGCCCGAGAGCGAAGCAGCGAGATCTCTAAGTCCGCGTTCTGCTGCGTCAAGCTGTCGTTTGAGGTCTGCAATTGTGACACGTTGCTTTGAAGCGAGACTACTTGCAGTGTCCAGTTCGCTGTGTAGCTGTCGATTAGCGTCGGCAAGTCGCTTGTTGCTTTCAATAGCGTCTGCCAGAGCGGTTCGAGCGGTGGCAAGCTCAGAGGCGAGTCTTGAGCTTGAAGACTGAAGGGCGAGATAGACAAGAACGCCACAAAACAGAGCACCCGCGAGGAAAACAACCGCATATTTGACAACCCCTCTCATCTATACTACACTTGATGATGCTAGTAGTTCGGCGATCTGAAGGACTACCGCTGCTCCCCGCGACCGGGAGGGGCCATGGCGAGAGACCCGGGGACGCCCATCACCCGCTTTGATGCGGACTCGCCAACTTTTCATCCTTAGCTCCCCGGCAGACCCGCGCCATTGCTGTTACTCTTGGCAGCCTGCCCGCTGGCGATGACGTTCGTCAGGCCGAACTGCGTCGGAACGGCTACGAACGCACCCAGCCATGCGATGAAAAGGCCGTCGGAGAACTTGTCCGGCAGCGCCAGCACGATCAAAAGCAGGACAAGAAGGAGTGCCACCTCGACCCCGACCGCGAGCCAGAACTTCGTACCGGTCCTCCTCATATGCCCTCCATTTCGTAGTGGGGGAGATCTGGCGGGTTCCACCGGCCTCCCCATGAGAAGCCCGCCGCCTCGCCGTACTTGCCAAGGATCTCCCAACGTGGGTCCGTAGCCGGCGGCCAGATGGGGTTTCCCGCCACGTTTGCGGGAACTACGTCCAGCGCCCGCCCGCCCTGATGGTTGCTTTTGTATCGCACCCCGTCGCAATTGGTGACGGTATAGGTATTATCTGGGGCCGACAAAAGATACATCCCCGCCCGGGAGCGCAGCGCGTTTACCTCATCAAGGGGTTTTCGCCCCTGTGCGTACAGCGCCGTCTGTTCCTCCAGCGTTCGCAGCGTGGAGGTTACCACGTAGGGGATGGGGATCAGCGAAAGAAACGTCCGGGCCTTCGGTTGGACAAGCGGGTCAAGGTCCTCGATTCGTTTGCTCATTTCCTCTCCCTTTGGCTGATCACGCTCTCCGTGAGTATGTGCCGAAGCTCATCCTCGGCCTCTTTGATGGCTCCATTAGTCTCCTCGGCCACGTGAACCTGTAGCAGGGCAAGCAGGGCCCGGGCGAACGCGGGAAGCACCCGCTCGATGCGGTCGATCCGCTTGGGGCTTCTCCACTGCCGGGCTACAAGCGAGGCGAGGCCCACGACGATGATCGCCCCGACCGTGCCTCCGATGCCTACCAGGATGCCGTCCGTCATTCGCCACTCTCCTCCATGGTTGCCGGACCGCCACATCTCGTTTCCATCATGGTCCCCCGGTCAAATATAGTAAGCTGTAGTCCATATATTAAGGGCGGTAATGTTTCCGACGTTGGCACGAATTCTCAAAAAGTAGTCTCCGGGAGCGAAAATCACCAGACCATTAAAAACGGAAACCTTTCCATTTGCGTAAACTTCAACTCCATAGATATTGATATTGCTGGACGAATCCTCCAGTGTCGGATAACCGTCCGCCAAAGACACAACACAATATCCGCGTATATTGATCGCCTTCGATCCTATGGGAATCCCCGCCAAGGTATTTGCATTAACATCAACGGTATTACCAGCATTTATGGAACCCGCCGCTACAAGAGCCGCATGATGTTTATGCGCCGTCCCGAGGCTCGGCTCGCCGGAGACGGGGGACTGCCAGGAGTTGGAGTACGTCTGTGTGTCGGTGCCAGCGTCGGAGAAGTTATTGCCGTTAGTGTTGGCGATACCAGTGTCAAGGCCGTTGTTGTAGCAATAGTTATGATCCAAAGCATTGTTGTTTACAGCGGCCACGGATATACCTCCAGCATTAGTCGCCGTACCACTGTTTTTGACTTTTTCAATTCTGTTTCCCGTAATAGAGGCGTAGTTTGAAGTTACGCGGATGCCAGAATTGTATCCGGCTGCGAGAGAACCCGATAAGTCATAGATAAGATTATCACTTACTATAGCTCCATCTCCAAAAACGTATATACCTTCGGCCATTGAACCCCTAAGCGACCGTATTTGGTTCCCTGTTATGAGTGCCCTTGGAACTGCACAGATAATGCCATCCGTTAGCCCTCCCACTACCGAGGAACAATCAATGACACAGTCCGTAATTGCGCCATTTCCCGTCCCGCTTAGCGTTATATGTGACCGTAATGCGCATGAACTTCTTATTGCGGTTATTACTACATTGCTTATGTTCGCTGCATATATACCATAGCTGGTTGCGCCGTTAACAGATGCAATCTGGAAAAACGATATATTAATGTTGCTAATCCCACTTGCATATATACCGAAAGCATTGGTTGCACTATCTGTATCTATATGAAGATTGGTACCATTTCCCGCTCCTCGAAGAACTACGTTAGAAAGCATGGAAATGGCAATCCCGGTACTCGCATCACAAGCAATGTTGAAATTGCCCTCTGAAAGCAGAACTGTTCCTCCACCATAAGCGCTCGAAACATATTGGATCGCCATGTTAATTAGGACTTGATCGGCTGTACCGTCGCAATAGTAGTCCGCATATCCGACGTAATCGGAGGCACCTACGGTCACCGTCCTGCCAGAGCGCTCCACGTCTTTGATCGCGTAGATGATATTGTTGGATTTCACAAACAACTTTCCCAACACGCGCCAGCCGTAATCGGGCTGCTCGTAGTAGCCGTAGAAGTCGTTGAAGACCGGCTTCACGATATCGACGTAGATGTTTCCTTCCAGCGAGAGGTAGATGTAGTAGTGCTGGGGCGTATCCATGCGGGGGGCAACCCAATCCTGCAAAGTCAGCAAGTGCGCATCTTCCAGCTTTACCTGCTTGCCTCTGACGTTGGCCGCCCCGCCGCTGACCGTCACGGTATAGTCTTTCTTCAGCGTAACCCCGAAGCCGTTGATGTAGCCCGGCGGCAGGGCCAGTGTATTGGCCTGCGCCACGGCGTCTGCGGAAGCCTTGGCCGCCGCTTCAATTTGTGCAAAGTCTCGCGCCATACTACCGCCCCCTCGTATACTGACCGAACAGCCGCTTGTTGCGGGATTCCGAAGTCTTTCTCGACCTCAAGTAGCGGGCCTCGTTGGCCAGTTGGTCTTTTTCCGCCTGCGCTTTCAATTGCGAAAGCCTTCCCTTCATCTGCGCTTCCTTGAGTTTCGCTTGCTCCTCTTGCGATACCTCGGCAAACTTCATCCCTCCTACCCTGCTTATTACCTGGAACAATTCCTGTAGCCCCGTGTAGTAATCGGTCTTTCCAAATACCCGCTCGATCCACGTCTGAACGGATGGGGCGATCTGCTCGGCCAGCACCTCCGGCGTGGATATCATCATGTCCAGCGTGCGGAGGGCTGGCAGGTTGGTATCCAGCACCCGCTGGACCTTGCCGTCCATCTCTATCTGCTTGCCGTCTCGATGCACTTGGATTCGGATACCGTTCTCGAAACCCGCCGTGCGCATCGCTCCATCCAGAAACTGGATCACCCCAGGGGCGTTGTTCAAATACTGGAAAACGGGAGCGGCCCGCTCGAACGGCCGGATGTCTCTCTTGTGGTACAAGTCCTTTCCCGCCACCATTTCCACAAACGTCTTTATCAGCGGGTGCGCGTTGGCCATGATATCCGAAAGCATCTCATCGCCCGTGAACGTAGCCCCCGTCAAGCGCCCCTCGTTGAACAGCACGGGAATCTTGTTCAAGTCTTCCAGCGCAATATTCGCCCACCGCATGATGTTCGTCCCCGCCGCCGTCTTGCCCACGGGATAGTAGCCCATGTTCTTCATGTAGTCGGGCATGAGGGAATAGTTGAAATCCTCATCATTCGTAAGCGCACCCCGAACCTTCGGAATTACCGAGTATGTCTCAGGATAGAGAACGAGACCGGAAAGCTGGTTGGCTGCGTTCTTCCTCAACCAGGCATAGAATGGGATGATCTTCCTCATCACCTTCTGCTCGAAGGGGGTGAGGTCGGAATATTCGAGGAACCACTTTTTGGTTTCCCCATCGGCGTACTCCAGGAATTGTTTCTGAGAAGCAAGGCGACTTGCAAGATCCTCCTCTGGCCGAGCGCTGCGAGCGATGTCCATGTAGTCCATGAGGAAGGACTGGAACTTGGCGGAGTTTTCCACCACATCCCCGACTTCCTTGGAGTAGCGGAATCCGACAAATCCCTTCGAGAAGGGGTTGACCTTGGTACCGATCCCTATTCCCTCTTCGGCTATCTGAGTGCGACTCCCGATGGTTCCCGCCTGCCTGGCCCAGTCGGCAAGTTCTTTGACCGAGAAATCCCCGACGCGCTTATTGAGTTGCTGAGCGATCCATCCGTCGCTTACCTTCAACGATCCTTTTAGAAGATCGGCGTACTTCTCGGGGTGAAGGGCGTAAGCGACTCCTGCGGCCACGGGACCAAAAGTCTGGCGAAGATCGAACCAGCGGGGGCCGAACTTGATGAACCCTGTAAGGTTATTCTGTATCCAGTTTCGGATATGGAAGCCGGGGGTCATCGTGACAAAGCCCTTCCACATCGTGGTGAAGTAGTTGAATGCCCGGGCCAGGGTTCGGGTGCCCTGATCTGAAGAGAGCGGGATAGAGACGTTGGTTATAGCCTGCGCGGTGGGAGCATCGAAAAGATATTGCTCGAAGCCGGGTGCGTTCACCTTGTACAGCCCGATCTTGGAGGTCCCCTGCCCGTAGGTAACCAAAGCACCCTGAAGGCCGGGGACGGCTTGAATGGCATCCTGAATCGGTACGCCGAACTGACGAAACTCGTCTATGAGGTTGTACTTCGCCATGAACTTGGCGTGTGCGATAGCCCGCAGCTTATACGCCTCGGCCAGGTCCAAGGAGGTATCGGCGAGATTGTGGTCTATGACAAACTGCCGCACAAACTCATCGTAGGGCTGAAGTTCGCCGGCTTTTGTCCAGGCCGCCTTCAATTGATCTCCCATCAGGAACTTCAACATCTCGGCATTATTCTGGACACGCTGTTCAACCGTTATGTGCTTGTGCTTGGCAATTCCCGTACCCCCACCGGGCCTGACAGCGGAGACGACATTCCCGCCCATCTCGCCAGAGCCGACGCCGCCCTGCGGAAAGTAATTGATTCGATCCGATACCGCGTTCTCGGGCATCCCCACCTTCTGGACTATCGCGTTTTCCTCATTGCGCCAGCGGCTCTTTATGCGTTCGATATCCCCCAACAGTTCCTTGACCTTTCCCACTTGTTCGGGTTTAAGCCCAAGGTATTGCTGGAAAATAGGGGTATCGAGTTTGTTCGTAACCTGGAAAGGCGCCACATCCCCAGCGAAATCAGGTTTATACAGCCCGGCTGCCGCCGCATCCGCTTCGGCTTTGATCGTAGCATTCCTGGCAGCATCGACGGTCTGCTGGTCGTATTTGGAAAGCACCTGGTGTGCCATCTGCGTTTCCTGCTCCGCGATGGTATGAATGCCAAGCTCCGATATCCGGTGGGCTTTCAGGTGAAGCATTTGCTCGTAGGGGTTCCTGATCCCGAAGGCTTGCTTGATGCCTCCGATGGGGCCGGTGTTCATTATCGCATACCAGGCATCGGCGAGTTTCCCCCGGCCCGGAGCCGTGGTGTCCAGGTGAGCTTTGATCGTGTCCCACGCCCGGGAAGGCAACCACGGTTGGCGGACGCCCGTTGCAAACTGCTTCCCGAGGAAACCCATGGACCGTTCGCCTGCTCCCGCATACTCGGCTGGCTTCATTTTCTCAATCAGGTTGGCAAGACCCGGCGTTTCCGCTGCCCTCTGCCCGGCGACTTCCAGTTGGGGGGCGATGTCCTGCACGACTTTCTCTGCCGGGTTTCTGAGCGCGTTCTGGTATGCCTTATTGTACACGTCGGCGAAGTAGCGTCTGGCTACGTCGTTGCTTCCGACCGCTTTGAGTACATTTTCGACGTTCTTGCCCACCTTTTGCGAAAAATTGAGACCAAGTTTGGCAAAGTCCTCCGGCCCCATGGTAGCTACAGTGAGTTTCAAAACATCTTCGGCGTATTTACCCGCTGTCGCGGTGGCAAGCTTCGAGGCTCCAAAGGTGAGATAGGTAGTAGGGTCCAGTGCGATATTTGCCGCCAGCCCCACGAGTTTTCGGGGCCGCAAAATCCCCTCAGCAAGTCCTGTGCTTCCTTCCTGTCCCCAGCGAATAAGAGGTTCGTTGGCTCCCGCCTTCAAGCTTTGCGGCAACCACCCGGGCCGCTCTCCCCCGCCTTCGATGTTCCCTCCGAAAAGAAGGGTCTCCCAATCTCCCTTGCGTTTGCCGCTGATCCCCTGGAATGCGGCCTTCAAGACATTGGCCGTGGCCTCCGTAAGCGGAGTTCCGTTCTGGAGGGATTGTTGGATTTCATCGGCCATGTTCGCCGTTAGATACTGGCCCCGCTGGAGAACGTCTAGTACAAGTTGAAGCGGCTGGAGGCCGCGCGCTTTCTGTTGTTCCTCCTGTATGACCTTGGGAACATAGGGAAGAACAGAGGGATCAAGCCCCCCGCGTGCTTGCCGGGAAAGTGGAGAGGAGAACCGGGAAAGGGTGGAACGCAAGGGACTCAGGTTCAATATAATCCGCTACCTTTCGGGACCTCCGTAGGTGCGCCGAGAGCCTTATACTTTGCTGAGAGAGCTTTGACAATCGCGGCAATTTTCTCCCACTGCTCGCTCGGCCCAGGTTTTCTCAATTCCGGAATCGCCCATTCGATCACCGATCGTTCTTCCTGAGTTATCCCGCGATTTTTAAGGTTAGCAAGTTGGTCGGCAGCAGCATTCTCCATTTTATCCTGTTCACGTGCTGCAAGATTGGAAGCTGTACCATACGGTTGCCCTGCCCCGGTCAAACCCATGCTTCCGAAGGGCCATATCGTAGCGGGGGGCTCTCCCATGGTCGGATTCTGTTTGTTCGGTGGCGGAGTCAGGTCGATATTTGGATTTGCATTCCTGGAAGCAGCCAAAATTTCCTGAATCGTTTTCATAATTGGCCCCAAATCGATAGCAGGAGTCTTCGCACCCAAGGTTGTGGGCGGCCCCGACATCGTGGGAAAATCCACCCAGGCGTCAAACAACTGCCTCAGCTTATCCTGATCTCTGGAATCGGCCATGGCAACAAACCTGTAGAGAAATTGTCTGACCTGTTCCTTATTCACGCCCGGTTTCCATACGGAATTCCCCATTTCATCCCGCATCAGGAATGCATCTTGGGCTCCGCCAAGTCCCTGTTTATAGGCTTCCCACGTGCTGTCCTGCATCCCCTTGCCGCCTTGGGAAGCATCAATCCTTGCCATAGCATTAGCTTGTTCCGCCGCGCGTACAGCATCTTCCCGTGTGTATCCCATTTTAAGAAAAGCCTGACCCGGCTCGCTCATCAACCATTCATTTGCTACCTGTTGAGCGGGTTTCTCGGGATTCTGCCGCTTGTAATCATAGAGTCCCTTCTCTTGAGCCGCTTGGAATGCCGCGTTCTCCTCGGGCCAGGTCTTGGATATGAGTTCCTGAGCCTTCATGTATGAGGAGCCGGGATTGTACTTTCCCGATTCTTGGAGCGCTGTCCACACATCGGTGCCCGTCTTGACGGCATTCAGGATGTTGTTGAAGAAGTCCTGCTGCTTCTGGCGCTTGACCTCTTCCTTCTTGAAAAGGTAATCGGCGATGCTACTCATTCTCTACTCCCACGTTGAACGACCCCATGCTCCAGGGTCTCCATAAGAACTTGCTCTATGGCCCCCCATGAGGGTCTGGGGCGACTGATAGCCCTGCTTCCACTGGAGAAACTTGTCCATGGCTGACTGGATGTCTTTTGCAGGAGCCTGTACGCCCATTGAGCCCAAAAGCCCCGAGCCGGCTCCGGCAATCGCCCCGAGCGGGCCGCCGGTCAACAGACCGATGGCCCCTCCGCCCAGAATCCTGAACAGCATTCCAAGGCCCTGTTCGGACCGGGCTTTCTTGGCATCCAAGTACTCTTTTATAGACTCATTTGGATATGACTGCATATTGTCCTCCTACAAGGGGCCGCCCCCGCCTCGGAGGTCGCCATAGGTGTTTCCCCCGCCTCCGCGATCTCGTTCTCTACCCCCGCCCGTTCTCTCCGTTCTCTCAGGTTCCGGAGGGCCCAGATCCGCTCGGTTGCTCTGCGGGGGGATCTGTGTTCCTGCCGCCGCATCGTAGTCCTGCATTAGCTGAGACCAGAAGTTGTACCATCCCTGGACATTTTGCAGCGTCCAGTCGCTCAACCCCATCTCCTGCGCCATGGCGTTAGTGATGGAATTGATCTGGTTTTTAAGGTTTTCCGATTCCGTGGCATTGACCGTGGTGTACTGCTTCAAAACCTGGTCCATGGACATCGCGTAATCCGCATAACTGGTCTGAAACGCATCCCATCGGAACCGCAGATAATCCTGCGCCTGGATGGCTCCCTTGTTAACTAATTCCTGGTAATATTGGTTCTCTCCGTTAACTGCCGCCATGGAGCGGTCGAGCATCGCAAGGTTCTGTTGAGTCACCTGCTGGAGATAGGTGTTCTGCAATTGACTTGTCAGATCATAGGCGGCCTGGAAGCCCGCCAGTCCTCCGCGTTCTCCGAAAATGGCCTCCAATTGTTTCCCGACCGCCGCTTCCGCTTGCCGTAGAGCTACTTCATTCGCCCTTGCCTGTTCCTGACCGAACGGAGACTGTTGTTGGGCCAAAGCCAGATCGGAAGCCGTCCCCATGACATTTGAAGCATTCAACCGGGCTTCCATGTTTTGCTGAATGATTGCCCACGAAGCAGGAGAATAGCCATAGGACTGCGCCACCTGCGCGGCCGCATCCTGCATGTCAGAGGCCTGCGGCCCCGCCCCGAGACGCGCAAGCAACGCATCCATCCCGCTTTGGTATCCGGCGTACTTGCTGGCGTATGAGTTGGGATCTGTGGTATCCCCCCATCCGTACTTCGACCACGGAGAAGTTCCCCACTGGCCCGTGCCTTCATTATATCCCAGCAGTTTATTGAGGGGGTCAATATACTTCGTCTTGTAGTAGGCTCCCTGTTGAGAGGCCAGACCCGCGGCGTTGGATTTCCACCATTCTGTGAAAGAGGCCAACCCTCCCCAATTTGGAACTTCGTAAGCCATCTTTAGTAACTCCTCTTTTCTACATCCACGGAGAACCCGAAGAAATTGGCGTCGTACTGCGTGTCGTGCGATACGGAAAGCCCATAGGTATATCCTTCGATTCCCGGCGGTATCCCGAGATACGTGGTGTAGATATCAGAACCTACGGAGACGGCAAAGCTCGCGGAATAGGTGGCCGCCCCGTCGCTTCTGAAAGCATGATGAACGAGTCTATAGCCTGCCCCTGCCGTGGCCGTGGCCTGCGCGGCCTGGATTTTCAGGCGACGGAAAACCTTGGCCTGTTGTGATTTCTCGAAGGGGATATCACGGGTCCGAAAGACGTAGGGGATCGTGGCCGAAGCGCTGATCTTATCATAGTTGGCCGTTTCCAGTTGATCCAGCCGGGCCTGGGAACCGGTGTTGACGATGGCCATGAGCGCCCCGGTATCAAGGGCTCCGGTGTAGGGGATGAACTGATCTACCTGATAACCGGTGAACTTGTAGAAGCTCACCCGCCCGTCGCCTACGTCGTCAATCCGAAGGGTGTCGGGGTCGAAAGTTTCGGTTATTGCGTTGCTGGGGAACGAGACCCAGTATTCTCCGTTGATCTGGGCCGCGGCGGCGTTGGTTTTCGTATAGGAGTCGATGTCGCTCTTGATATGCTTGGAAAGTTTCAGGAGCCGGCTTCCATTCCACCCGTAGATGCCATCCCGGGAGACGAAATACACTTCCTCGTTGACCACGGCGGCTGTTCGTTTGCCGATAGTTCCCCTGGAGACAAGGAGCTTGGTAGACCAATTCTGCCAGGAGTTTCCGTACAATCCGTAGATGGCGTTATCAAGGAGGATGGCGAGATAGTCGAGCTGGGGTACCATCTGTTGCACCAGGCCCCCCTCGGAGAAATACTCCTTATCGGCTTCTCGCCATCCTTTCACCGTCGAATAGGGGGAGATATGCATCCAGTTACCGGCCCCGAGGATCAAATGGCTTTTGTGGGTAGCCACGGTATCGGGCCGGTCGTTCAAGAGAATCTGCGTGAGGTACTGGGAGTGTTCGAGTTTGATGTTGGCGCACGCCCATGCCGTGGTGGAGTCAATGGTGTTGGCGTTCGTGAACCGCATGGCAAAGACGCCGCCGATGGAGGAATTAAGCGAAGCTACTTTCTCCATGAGAAGTTCGTTCGTGTTCGCGTCAATGGGAAAGTTCATCTCGATTTCTTTATTTTCGGCGGCGGTCCACGTCGGAGTATTGATCGGCGTGAATGAGGTCCACCCCGTGGCCGCTCCGCTGGAAGCCCGGCCGTAATATTCGAAAGTCATGGAGCCCGTGGCGTTCGCCTTGGCATCGTAAAGTGTGACCTTGTTGAATGTATGAGCGCAGGCAACCCAGAATCCGCTTGTCACCGAGTAGGTGGCGAAAGCGAAATCCTGGGAAGCGGCACTCTGCGCATCCGAGGTATCGGTCATGTACATGGTGGCGCTGAGAGAGGGGTAATACTGGCCTGCGTTCCAGTCCGCTGAGGCCATGGTACGCAAGTCGTACCGTTCTAGCGTTTCGGTTTGGAAAGCCGTCGTGGCAGAGTTCCATATCACCGTGGGCTTATCGTAGCCGTTGACCGCCACCACCCGCTCATCGAGGACGGCGAACTGCACATCGTAGCCCGTCTGCAAAGTATAGGCGGTCCCCGAGGGCATGGTCAGGGTGGTGAAGGCCGTTGCCGTCCCGTACTTAAGTTCAACAGCCCCGGCCGCTGTGGTATCTACGCCGAGAAAAGTATACCAGTTACCGGCAACCTTAGTCCGGATGCCGCCCCGGATCGCGCTTCCCGTCAATGAGACCACCGATGCTTTGCCGAGTCTCTGCTTCAAACCATTACGCCAGTAGCAGTTGTCGGCCTGGAGGAGTTCGTTGTCCTTCATCAAGTCGGTGGGAACATCGGTCATGTACCCGCCCCGGAAGTCGTTAAAGTCAAAGACGCTCATCGACTACTCGTATACAACTGAAAGGAGCATCATATTACCACCTTTGGCAGGACGTAGGGATTCTGCGCCGGGAGCAAGGTTGTGTTATTGTTATGCTCTCTCATCTTGTAGTCGTTTGCCATCCGGAAAAACTTCCCTTGGAAATAACTGGCCTTGTCAAACTCGTGAGACTCCTCCAGGAGGCAGGCGGCGGCGTAGTACACGGGTGCCATGTGCGTCTCTTCGGGAAGGGGGCAGGAGACGCTATCGGAGCTTCCGTCCACCCCGAGGTCCGCCGGCAGGCAGGAGTATTCGATCTTGAAGTAGTCCTGGTTGTCGGGGGAGGGGTAAAGGCGAATCTTCTTGTTCTTCACCCCGTAGTACTGCGGGGTTCCCCAGGCCTTGGGACGAAGGAAGACGTCGAACGGGGCGGCATAGATTCTTTGCGTGTTGTAGTAGACGAAATCCATCTCCAAGAATCCCGTAGGAAGGGAAGTCTCCACCGTGCAGTCCTGGGGGATACCCGAGGTGAGTGTTGCGCTGGCCTTGGTAATTTGTCCGCCGAACACCAGATCCGTTCCGTCTGCCCAGCGGATATCATCGGGAGAGTCGATGACGATCTGCGTGGCCCCGGGAGCGCATAAAGAATACGTCCAGGTTGAAGCCGACCACGCCATGGTGATGCACGCACTGGCCCCTACGCCCGCAAGAGCCGCATTCAAGTTGGAAGCTACATGGGCTGCCACCGTGGTCGGCGTTGCGTTGTTAAGCGTGGAGGAAACAAGGACTACGTCCGTGGAAGTCAGGGCCGAGTTCCCCCCCGTGATCCTGTAGCGGGCCGCAAAACTGGTATCGATGTCGATCTGGGGTGCCAGCGTCAGAAATGAAGAAGTGGCGATCCCGTGCACTTTCGTCGCAAACTCCCGCACTCCTTCATTGATGTACTGCTTAGTGGCATCGGAGGTAGTCGAAATAGTGTTGGCCCCGGCCGAGCGGGAAATACGTTCGGCGAATGAGGTCTGCGATCCAAGTGTCATTCGCGCCTCCTATGTTTCAGTATCCGCTGGGCCGTCTTCGAGGCTTTCTTTACGTGCTCGGGCAGGCGCTTCATGTTGGAAGTCTCATGCGCCCACTCCAGAGCCTTGCGTTTCATCTCTTCGCCAAGGTACCCTCCGAAGGCGGCTCTTGCTTGAGCCCGACTCGCAAATGGCATTCAGGTCCCCCCAGGTCAAACTCCGGTGTAATATCCGCTGAACAATCCGCTCCACGTACCCGTAGCGCCCGTGTTGAATACCATCCGCGAGGAGTACGATGAAGAGGCTTGTATTCCATGTTCTCCAAGGAAGATCGACAACGCCCCGTTAGTGGTCGATGTCTGCATGACGAAGAACGGGGCGGAGTTTGTCGTATCTATCTCATACAGGGAGATCGTGCAGCTATTGACCGCATTCGACCATCCCAGCGCGAAGGCTTGGAGAACCCAACAGGCCCCGGACACAGCGGAAAACGCCGTGGCCGAGGCCGCTCCATCGATCTTTACTCTTGCCCGAGCAGGAAGTTGCTGCCAGACTCCCATTTTAACCCCACCCGAACGCGAAGAACCGAACCCCCCCATCGGCAAGGGTTGTCAGATCGGTATCACTTGCCGCCTCGATCAACACCGAGGCCAGCGCCGTGGTAGTGACCACGGTGGTGTATCCTTTCAACTGGCTGGTCGTCGCCTTCCATTCGAAGATATACCCGCTTGCGGGGGAGGCGTAGACATAGAACGGGGTTGAGAAACCCAACCCTGTTACCGTCATACCACCCGTGCCGCTGAAGGTAACCGCAAGAATGCCGGCTACAAACCCTCCACCCCTAGCCTGGAACGATGCAAACTCGTAGTTCTTATTGAATCTGGCATCCGGTGTATACGTTACCGCCATATCCCCTCCTTATCCGATCCCGCAGACCGGTTTGTTCAGGAGGTAGATGTCATGGCTGGTAAACGTAGCAGCGGTGGCCCCTGCGGGAAGCCCGCCGGTATTGGAGGTCATGGCGATCCCGAAACAATTCACCCATGCCAGGTCAGGGCTAGCGGTGAAGTTGCTAACGGTTGCCGAAGCCCAGCAATACATATTGCCCGTGGTAGCCGACTGCGTTCCAAGGGTGGCCGAGACCAAGGGGCCTCCGACCTGGAACCATCCGTCGTTTCCCGAAGCAAGGGTCTCGTTGGAGAATCCTACGAAATACGAACCCACCCCTGCGGCGGCCGTGGCCGAGGCTTTTCCCGTGGCGAACGCCGCGGTTGCCACATACCCGCATCCCGTACCGCTCGTGCCCATTACCGTTGTGCCTGCGGTGGGAGCAAGAATGTAGTAACTCTTGTATGTTGCCCCTGAGAGCGCCCGCGCCCACATGAAGATCTTGTTGTCCGTGTCCTGACGCTGGATCAACGGACGAGTCTTGTAAGTACCATAATCACCGAACGGCATTTCGATCTCCTTTACTTGGTATAGTCGAGTGCGCTATACACACCCGAGGTCTGGCGCATACGGCAGAGATGATTACCCGCCCAACTCACTACTTTGACCATCGCGTTGGGATATCCCGCCTGCAACAGTTCCGTCCATGGAGTCACCTTGAAGTTGAAGTCCGGATGGTAACGGAGTTCGAACTGGTTGGTGTCGATCAGGAACATATACTTCGCAGGACACTTGGCATCGCCCACGATGGGGATTCCATGGAACTTCACCGTGGTGAAGCCGATGTCTCCCATCTTGGTATCCTGATAGCGCATCTGCGGCTCGATCAGGGATTCCGCCTTGTTGAACAGGTCACGCGAGGTAACGATGATCGTAGGGTGATTTTTCCCGAAGGTGCAGAGGTTGATCGAGTGAGCAAGCGAGGTGCTTGCTCCGTACAGCGTGAGCTGCGTGGTCGTGGAGTCCACTACGTTGGAGGTCCACAACGGAGCGTCGGTCGTAGTAATCCCCGCGAACGTCCCCGCGGAGATGATTGTCACAAGGGACTGGATCGTATCCGCGCCCTGCGTGGTAGCAAACAGGTCATCGGCGAACTTCTCGTAGATGTCCTGGTTCACCTCGTCCGTCTTGTCCTTCAAAAGATCGATGATCTGCGCCTTGCCCGTGTTCTTGACCCGCTCATCCCAGGAGATCATCCCATGCCCGTAGTAAAAGGCATAGTCGAGGACCGCCGAGGTGCGGGTTTCCTTCTGGGAATACACAAGCTGCGCTCGTGCTCCGGTAGCTTTCGTGGTCCCCAGTTCCACATAACGGATCGGCCACTGGATCTGCGTTCCGCCGTTCCACGTGACTTTTCCGTCAATTTTCAGTTTGCTGTAGTAGGCCGATTCCTCGTAGACCTGTGACGTGATGGTCTGGTCGAAGTATCGACTGGATACAGTATTTGCCTCATCAACGCCGAGTGCCATTTATGGCCTCCCTAGCCAGATATGCCCGCCTCCTCGAAGGCTGCTTCTCTGGCATCTTTCGTGCTCTTAAACTTAGGAGGAACGCCCTTGCCCGAGGGCGACGGGGGCACAAGGGCTGCCCCTTCTTTCTTTTTGAGACCATCCACGATCTTCTGCTCCATCGCCGCGGGGGTCATTCGTCCCTTGTGTGCCCAGTATAACTGCTCGATCATCGGGGCGATCTTTCCATCCGCGATGGCTTCCAAGGTTTCCATGATAGCCGTCTCATCGACATCGGGGTATTTACCCTTCAGTTCAGAGAACGCCTCATCAATTTCATGCTTGGTAGTCGCTTCCTGGTTCTGTTTCTCCAGTGCGTCCAGCCGTTCAAGAAGGGTCTGGGTTTTCTCATCGACGTAACCCTGCGCTTTCTCGAATGCCGCCGCCGGTTCCATGGGTTGGGAAAAAGCCTCTTCCAGTCGTCTTTGGAGGTCCGGCCGTTCCTTGAGTTTCTGGTCGTACCCGTCATAGCGCTGCTTGGCTTGCAGAAAAGCCTTCTGCTCTTCGGCAAACTTCTTTTTCTCTTCCTCAATGGCCTTTCGCATCTCGGCCACTTCCTGGGTTTTTCGGGTGTAGTCCGCCCGTCTCAGGTAAGAATCCCGGTGCGCCTGGGTCAGAGAATCCCGAGTCCTGTAGGTCTCCTTCTCGCCGGTCGGAAGCTGATATTCAAAGAACGGGGCTTCCGGCTCCGTACCAGCGGCTTGTGCTTGCGCGGCCGCCTCCGCAGTATTTACGCCTTGTCCCGGCAGGGGGGCGATTTTCTCATCCGGCATGTCTTATCCTCCCAGTCTGTTGATTAACCCCTCCATGCCGGCGGGCGCTGGTTGTCCAGGGGGTGTAACCATGGGCTTGACGCCGGGCATTTGTTGGGGCTGGCCGCCTCTCTGCAACGCAGTATCAGCGGCAATATTGCGAACCTTGTCAATCGGATTCGCATTCTGTTTCATCTTCTGCATGTAGTCGGTCAACTGGCTCAGGGGACCGTCCACGTCGATCCCGACTTTGGAAAATGCTTCCCTGATCGTGGTATTCGGTAAGAAGTTTCCCGAGGCGGCCATGAGGGAGAGATCGGCTGGGTTCATTGGAGAAAGGTTCTTCATTACAGGAGAAGGCATTCCTCCACCCGGACGTTGTTGAGGCATCCCAGGAGGGGATTGCATCATGTCACTCATCTACTGTCCTCCTGCCCGCTGAAGCACACTCATCATCCCGGGAGGACCCTGGATTTCCGGCTGTTGCTGCGGCGGGCCTTGCGTTTGTGCTTTGAAAAGTTCGTCCATCTTCCCGATGATCTCTTTGTACCGGGGGATTCGAAGGGCCTGAAGGACGGCCTCCCACATCGGCATCCCAGTCACGGGATTTCCCCCGGCCATCTCCAGGAGTCTCAAGTACAGGTTGGCAAGGGATTGTTTGTCCATGGGAAGGGAAGAGTTGGTCTGCACTTCAAGATCGAAGTCGGCATAAATGGGATCTTCGGTTCCCCACTCCGATATGAACTTCTCATAATCGGCTTGTATGCGCTTGTCCGCCTCTTCATCGCCGGTTGGTTTCGGTCCCTCGGGGCCAATGTTGCCGATTGACTGTTGAGCCTGCGCGTTGGAGCTTCCCACGGTGTAGTAGTTCACGGTATTGTCGGAGGTGAGGGAAAAGTCGCGCCCCTCAGTGTAGAACTGTTGCATCATGGAAAGTTGTAGATACAACAGTCGTTTCACCGACCACTCATAGTTCCTGACCCTTTGGCGCGTTCTTGTGTAAGCGGATTCGGCAAGCGTGGAAATCTCGGTTGCGCTTTGCCGTTGGCTCTTGGCAACCATCCCCTTGGTCACATCGGTGACCCCGGTGATCTCCTCGTGAAGCTTCTGGAGCATGGACATGTACATGGGAACCGATTGATCCAAGGGAGCGCCCCGGACTTTCTTGATCGGCTCGGGATTGACGCTCATGTTGACTTCAAACGCCGAGTGGCCCGCCATAAGCTCATCCTTGACGTGCTCGAAATCCAGGTTGGCGTTTGTGTCAACCAGCCACGGGCCGTCCAGATAGTCACGGGTCCATGCGTCGATCAGTTGAAGGTTGCGGTTAAAGGATTTGTTCATCTCCTCGATCTGATCTCCCTCGCCCATTCCCACAAGTTCATGGGGTGTTTGGTAGTCGTATAGCGCCACATACATCGGTTTGCCGTGCCGGTAGATCGAAGATTTGTCATCCAAAAGCGCATCGGAAGTGAAAGTAACTATTCTGCCGAATGGATATTTGGGGCGGTTCGCCTTGGTCCCCTTGGGATCTTTGTTGTCTGTCTGGCCCTCTTCCTTCAGGAAATATTCTTCCATCTCCGAGTCCTTCATCCAGACCTCGTAGACGGTTGCGAACTTCGTATCCAACTCCCACATTTGCTCGTTGCCCGTGAAACTTTCATCCTTGGAATCCGGTTTCACCTCTTTGCCCGTCTGGGGATAGTGCATTCTAATCCATGAGAGGGGCATGGGAGTTTTTGTTCCCATCAACGGAGCCTTCCATAGGTCGTCATATCCTGGGGCGCAAAAGAAGGTACGGGGGTCCACAAGTCCTATTTCGATTTCCCCGCCGAACTCGGCCGAAGGATCGTAGTAGCATTTGAGAATCCCGATCTTCATAATTAGAGCATCCAAAATCCACAAGAAAGACTTGCTATCCAGATCTAGTTTATCCCAGAGATATTCAAGGGCGAGGGAAAATCCTTCCATGTAATTCTGGAGGTAAGGTTTGCGTGCCCTCACGCCCCAGATCGGCCGGTTATCCGTAATCAGGGGCGCGATGGTCATCACCGTTGAGAAAAAAAGGTTGGCCTGCACCGTGGAGTCGGTGTCTTTCAGTTTGCTTTTGTCCCACCACTCGCCCTTGAACCGCTTCATAAAGCGGTCCTGCGTTTCTCGGATCTTCTGGTTTTCGGGGCTTGAGTATATCTTGTCTACGACGGCTTTCAATTTTTTGTAATCGAAGGGATCGTTTTTTTCGGATTTGTTGAATATTTCCTTCAGAGTGTCTTTCAACGCCATCAGTCCCTCATCCTTTTTGAATCACTGGCAGCGATCCAGTTTTCCCGATCACGTCTGGAATTGAAATACTCTCCGGCCCCCATGTCGAAACCGGACCTAAACTCCATCCGATGGGTTGGGGGAGCGCTCCACATTCGTTTGACTTCACGTCTGCAACCAACAACGGGGCAACTTAGCTGGGAGGAATCTTTGGCCTGTACTTCCTGGTTCCCGTGGGACTCACAGAACACATCGAAGTATGGCATCAACGCAATCCATGAGGGGAAGGAGGTAAACCCCTCTGCGGTTGAGAAAGAGGAGGACGAGAAGCCAAGTTGCCCCTAAAACCAACTGCACGGTTCTCGAAAAGGGAGGACTGACCCGAACGGATCTGGTTCATAAGCCTTTGGATTGTCTCGGCGGGAGCGCCCATCGACAGAAGGAGGGAATAGATGTTATCGGCCATTCAAATGTCTCAGGGTCAAGGCGAGTCTGGCGCGTTGGGCTGTTTTGCCAATGCCCTTGGCTGCTTCCTGGATCTTTGAGACGGGGATTTTTTCCCCTTGCGGTACTTTGAGGTCTCGGTGCAATGCACCTTTATGCTGGATGGCCCCTGCGATCCAATTCGCCATTCTTCAGTGCCTCCGTTATCTCCCGCCAAGTGCAGGAGATATCCTTCTTCAAGGAGGCCACCAAAATATTCAATTTGTCAAGATCGGCAGGGGTATCTACTGAGACGTTAAATCGTGAATTATCCTCGGAATCCAATATGCTATGAAAGACGAATAATTCGGGATGCTCGTAGGCGAATAATGTTACATGCTCCCTGTATCCGCGGTCCTGGGTAAGGTGGAATATGCGTTTCAGGACGTTAATATGTAAAACCTCGGAATCGAATCCTCTCGGAAAAGTCCGGTGCAAAACGTTAGTGGAAATGTCGACATGATTTTCCAGAAAGCCTTTTACGACATTATCCGCTATCTCAGGGTCGATGAAGGGGCAATCTCCTGTTATTCTCACCACCACATCAGCCGAACACCAGTTGGAACAGCGCAAATACCGTCCAAGAACGTTATTTTCGTCTCCCGTATCGTGGAATCCAAGCACTCCGGCGTCGTAGGCGGCCTCCACGAGTTCTTTATTTGGACTTGCCACCACTATTTCATGGACCCGTTTGCACATCTTCAATCGTTCGATGGACCAGTTGATGAGCGGCCGTCCGCCAAGATCGGCCATCATCTTCCCGGGAAACCGGTGAGATCCCATACGGGCCTGAATGATCGCAACTACGAATGGATACGGTCTGATCATTATTTTCTCAGCATCCAAAACGTAACGTCATCAAAACCCTGGTGCTTGCTCAGAAATCCCGATTCCAAAAGCTTCAGTCCGTATCGCTTCTCATAGATTTCTCCGTATGGACCCTTGAACAGCGCTCCCTCGTTCCCCCGGTAGGGGATTTCCTGGAAAATCGGGGCGTAGTATTCCATGGCCAGCACGTATTTGTTTGAGACACGGATGATTTCCTGCATCATGCGTTCCACGTCCTGCGGTCGCTGATGAATCAGGACTCCTGCGGTCATTACGCACTGAAAGCATTCGTCCTTGAAGGGTGTATCGTATCCCGAGGCCCACACGGCGTTGATTTCCTTATGCCGGACGTGAAGAAGGTTCAACGCCTTCTGATTGATGTCGCAGCCCCATGCGTTCTTAGCCGATGTCATGGTCTGGGATATGATGTCGAGGTTCATCCCGTTATTGCATCCTATTTCCAGGATGCTTTCTATGCGGTATTTGGCGAACAGTTGAAGAAAGAACGTCCGCCTGGGTTGGAAATCTCGGTCATTTCTGACCGTGTATTCATCTCCGAAACTTTCCGACCATACCTCGCTCATACGATTCTCACCTCTATTCCTTTGTCTTTCAGATATTTCTTGGCTTCCTGGGGCGTGGAATCTGTAAATGTCCACATGGCGGCGGCAGCCACCGCGTCACAGAGTTGGAGGCCCTGCCATAGGTGCTCGTAAGTACCAGCGCCCCCTGATAAGACAACGGGAATGTCAACAGATGAAGCCACAAAGAAGGCTGTTTCAAGATCATATCCCTCCATCATTCCGTCCCGGGCGATGCACTGGAGAATTATTTCTCCTGCTCCTGCTTTCTGGGCGCTCTTGGCAAACATGAGTGCATCCCGAGGGGATACATAGTTGATACAGGCCGCGATTGCCTGCGACCCCAACGCGGAGGCTATCTCCGATACTAGGCTTGACTTCCCAAAATTGTATCCTACACTGACTTTATCCGCGCCGTTCTGGATCAATTGTCTTGCCTGCCCTACGCTGCGAATGCCCCCGCCCACGGTCAAGGGCACGAAGTTCCGCGAGGCTATCTCGGAGACGAAATCGGGGGAAATACATCTTCCGAGTGCCCGAGCCTCTACATCGAAAACCACCAGTTCATCCACCCAGCGCAGGTTGTAAACTTCCACGGTCTGCATGACGTTTCCGACAATGCGGTCGGCCGAAAATTGCTTGCCTTTGACGACGTTTGCGCCCTTACAAAGAATCGTGGGGATGATTCGTTTAGCCAACATTATCGTATTTCTCCAGATGTGTGACGTCTCGATTTTTGAACAGCGTCCAATTCGTGAACTTCTCACACACCTTTATGAAATCCGCCACGCTCATTTGAAGCGGATCGAGGATAGCTTCTATGCGTTTGCCCAAGTAAGTCCATGGGAATGCACCATCTCGGGTCCGGACCACCTCCAGCGCATCAGGACGCGAAATGTAACCTCTCCTGATATGCATGGAGGCGATATCGGTAGCCCGACCGAAACCGAACTTCAGGAACTTGAAAAAGTCGTGGATTCCCGTTTGGTAGTTGTCCAAGTTTTCATAGTTGACCACTGATCCTTCCACGGTGAACGAGTAAAGGCTAAAGCCGTGATCGACTGCGATTTGTGCGTTGGACTTCCCGTCCCACGGCAGGTAATCGCCTAGGAAGAAACTATGCAGTCCCAACTGCTCCAGTTTTTCTTTCGGAGGATAGCGGTACTGAATCAAGTCTTTAGGTGTGAACCCTTCCTCCAACAGATCGGAAACCCGCAGTCCGAGAAGTCCGCCGAACTCCTGAAGCCATCGGTTGTCAAGAGACTGAAAGCCTCCAGAACCTTTCGGTCCTCCATATTCATTCTGCGGATTTTCTCCCCAGCATATCAGTGGTATTCCCATCTGGGTTGCGATTCGCACAGGGATGGTGAAGATAGAAACATGTTCGGGCCACGATATATCTCCAACCCTTTCCAAAGCAAGACGATTGATCCGTCTCCGCAGAACGGGATTCGTCGATACTTCGATGAGATCCACGCCCAGATGTTTTAGATTCTCGATATTCGCTCGTCCTATAGGAGAAAGAGCATCCGTGGAGGCATTTACGCACAGAGGTCTCATGCCGTACTCCAGCATTTTGATGGTCTGGAAATGAGAGTCCTTGCCGCCGCTGACGGGAACGATCACGTCGTAGTCCGCTTTTGTTTTGTGAAGTTCCAACTGTGCTTTCAATTCCTTTTCACGTTCTGCCCAATCCACCTTCTCTCGGGCCTCGTAGTTCAGGCAGGCCGAACATATTCCCTCTTCGTTAATCCACAGATCCGGTTTTGTTGAGGGCAGAAGACAACGCCGGCAATAGCGAATCATTGGCTGAACCTCTCATTGTAGGACAGGTACTTCTTCCTTGGTTTGAAGAAGTCTTCAAAGTAGGTGAAACCCTTCTTTACGAGTCCTAGGGGATCGCGCCAATAGCGGAATGAGAACTGCTCCACAATTGAGAACAACATCGAAAGTGCGTCCACCAGGTCGTCTTTACCTGAGTAATTCTTGTTGTACAATCCCATTTGCTTCATCAAGTCCAGGAGATTGTTTGAGATGTGCATACGATTGGAGCGGACAAACGATCCTACCGTCAGATTGATCCTCTGATATTTGCTTCGATCGCGTCCGATGGGGATGGGTTCAATGGGCATATGGATGGGTTTTCTCTGCATGGCTTCCCAATTGGACTTGGTAAGCTCTATGACCGATTTCAGATGGCTTTGCAGGCCTAACTCAATTCCAATCTTACGCGGGTTGTAGCGTTCGTTCAACCGAAGCAATATTTCGGCAATCTCATCGCCTGATTTCTTGAAATGCAGCGCCTCTACCACGTACACGTGGGAGATCTCGTTGACCGCTGCCACCACGATTGCCGTTTCATCCGATTGGGCCGTGACGGTGGCCGCCGGGTCCACGGCGATGTAGTAGTTGTACTTCCCCGGAGGCAGGGTATCAAAGGTCGGTTGCGGAGGAGGGAAGAGCTGATCCTCCATCGGCTGAGGGTTGCACTCCATCTGACAGGAGAATTGATAGGGGGTATATTTTTTCTTCAACCTTCGGATCATGGCCTCGGTGTAATAGGAATAGATTATCCTGCCTGCTTCTTGGTAACTTCGCTTGTAGACGTGGTCGAAAATTTCTTCTTTCTGGATGAAGTTGGTGAGGTCTTCGTAGTGGTATGGAGTTCCAATGTATATCTCTTGTCCACCAGGTTCCAGGACACCTTGTATGTAGCCGTACCACTCTCGGGTCTTGTTAAGTTGTTCCATCGTCTGAGAGTTTTTATCGGTAACGATATCATCATATATGTGTAGGTCGAAGTGTTTTCCCACAGGGTTTCCACCGATTCCGAATGCTTCAATCTGCGCCTCCTGGGGAGGGGTGCCCAACTTCGGGTCCCTGAAAATCGTCAACTGATTGCCCCGGTTGATCTGCCAACCCATCCCCTTGGGGCCAGGGTCCACCAATACCTCGCCAAACAGCGACATCAACCTCGGACTTGAGGCCATGCGCTTGATCGACAACAATTCCTGTTCCACCAAATCGGCCGTGCTCGAATATAGAGCCTGACGAATGAAGGGATCGCGTAGGATGTTTTGCAGCAACTTGATCTTCACCCACGTGGTCTTCATAAACCGCCGGGGCACGATTACCATCACGTCATCCGTGGTGTTCAACACCCCCGCCAACCACGAATGAAACACGGGGTCCACAAGCTTCCGCCCTCGCTTGTCTCGTGCTTCTTTCAATCCCAATATCTCGTAGCCCAGAAAAAATAGATCGGTCAGACATTTCCATTTCAGCCATAGAGTCGTGGCCGACCTCTCATCCCCCCCAACATCCTCCAGAATCTTCTTGTACTTCTCAGTCTCTACTTTGGTCAAATCCCCCGCCTCCCCAATAGCATCCCCAGCACCACGCATACCCCTATCAGTATGCTCAACTCCCCTACCGTCAGTTGTATAATCATCTGCCTACTCCCTATAGAAAAAAATCTATCGTGTAGAAGTGAACTATTCATTATTCTCAACACGGGGGGGGATACCCCCTACCCCCGTCTGCGTCTCCACCTGCTCCTGCCCGTCCTCTTGTCTACTTTTGCTGACAACTGCTAGTGATGTCTCAGCACAGGCTGCCGATGCTTGCATGCTGTCAGCACTCGTTGGCGTGTCTGTAGCGCTCGGGCTGCCGGTAGGGGGGGGTGATTGACCCTCCTGAATCTCACCTTGCCCCGCATTGACCCTCCGCCTGAGGCTGCGTGCCATCTTGTCTACTTTTGTCTACAACCTCTAGTGATGTCTCAGCATCTACCTGGTCTGCTTGCGCTGCGCTGCCTGCGCGTGACTGCGGCTCGCCAGCGCTAGCCTGCTCAGTCTGAGGGGATGATACCACCTGACCCTCCAGGATCTCACCTTGACCCGCTACGGCCCCCTCAGAGGCAGCCTCCGCCCTAAGCTCAGCCCGCAACCTCCTCGTGTACTCCTCTATCAGCGGCTCCAACACCCTGGCCTGCGCATGACCGATCCCCTCGGCCCTAGCATAGCTGCCGTCCAACTTGTTCAGCAAGTGAATCGCTTGGAGTTGGATTTTGTGATTAGGCAGCCTGGTAGCGCTCTTTACCCGCCCCTTGCGGTCTATCTGCTCTATCTCGTAGGTATCGACGTCCAATATGCTTCGAATTTTAGCAGTACGTACCTCAATCCCTAGTCCCTGTTGTCTGAGGATATCATCGATAGCGGAGCGGATCTTATCGGAGGTTAGATAACGGGAAGCGCTTACTGCTGCTGAGCCTAGGGATGAGACACCGGGGTGAGTAGCGAGGATAGAGCGAGTACCGTTACTATAGGTGGGGCTGGCTGGATTGGCTATAGCGGCGACAAATGCCTGCTGTTTAATAGATAGACGGCGCTTAGCCATGCATCCCCGGATGGTTGCTCCATGGTAGTGCATCCGGGCCGCATCGCTTACAATTCCAACGCCCACCGGATGATATGCCCATGATCGTATCGTCTACCCACCAACCCATCTCTAGCCAACTGGTCTCCCCGCACGCTGCGCAGATTGACGGCAACAGAGCGAATCTGGGCCGCATCATAGATCCCTTAGTAGTGCATGTAGTTTGCCGGGCTCTCGAATGTCGCGCCACTTGCGGACTCTTTGCCATTACTTCATCCCTACCATAGATCGGCCCGGTTTGTCAAGTCCTCTCCTACTACTATACAGCCGTATGTCATTAAAATTCTACAAAATCGCCCTTGACAACCCAAACGATTGGGTCCATACTCTGCCCATGGAGGATACAAGCATGAACCAGGAACAGTTTGACGCAATCGTTACACTCGCCTACGCAGTGTACGGCAATGACGCGCAGGGGGGGCTGGTCTCGCGTGCATCCCTTGACGCGGCTCTCGCAGTGTACACGCGAGAGCTTGCAGCCAATGCCACGCTCACTGAGGATGAAGTCGACCAGGCCCTCGAGTACCTGGACCCGGACCGCGAGGACGAGTAGGCCGGCAGAGCGGCGCGGGGCTCCATAACCCCGGCCGGCCATAGCCGAAAAGACGAGGAGGTAAACGAAAATGAGACTACAACGCTACGGAACCACCGTCGTAGACGGAGTGTCTTTCCACTGGATCGGCCGGCTATCATGGGACAAATGGTACTTCTCCTATGATTGCGGCAAAACGTGGAAAGCGACCAAATCCGAAGCGTTCTCGGCGGCATTCGCGGCACCCGGTGCCTACCGGATCAGCAAAGGGCACGCTATCGTTCAAACGGTTTTGACATAGGCCGGTATCGCCATTCGGTTCGGAGAAAGGAGAAAAGGGAATGAGCGACCTATCACGTGCCGCATCCCTCATGGGGAAACTGGGGGGGAAATCAAAGAGCGAGGCAAAACGGAGAGCCGCCCGCGAGAATGGGAAAAAGGGAGGACCGAAAAAGCAGAGACCAAACAGGCCGGCGTAATGCCGGCCTTGCCTTAAAAGTCGAGACTGAACTTGCGTTTGTCCCGCCATACCATGACCACCACAACAAGCACCGCCAACCCTATGACCAGCAGACCAATGACCGTCCACCGTCTGGTTATCTCCTCGTGCAAATACCCCCACACGAGCAACTGATCCGATGAGGAAAGGGCTCTGGCCAGGTAAAGCTTTATCGCTTCGTTGAAATCATAGCTGCCGAATGCCCGACCCCAGGCGGCTGCTGCGTAGCCTACCCCGCCGGCTCCCGTGAACAGCATAGCCCTCGTATGCCTGCCGACGACCGCGAACACAACAGCCGCTATCGCACCGCTCCACATCTGCGCCGACCAGCCGGCGAAGATAGCGGGGAAATTGAATTCGGCCAGTTCTGCCGTACTCCATGAGGTAATGACCGCCTCGATACCATGCTTGCCGGCCACCGCTACGTGGTAAAACTCGTGTAAAGGGGCAAACACGTTTGTCGAACCCAAGATGGCCCCGCAGATTGCGCCAACAATTAGGCACACCCACCGCATCAGATTCTCCTAATGGAGAAGTAATCGCTATCGTACAACTTGCCCTGCCAAAGCTTTCGGTTGGGTAATCGCACCCAGCGGGGATTGTAATTGGCCAATATATGGTGCCAAAAGGGATTTGAAGGAGCACACAGATAGGTTTCTCCATAGATCACAAACAGTTCCATGATATCAAAGCCCTGTCCTATCAAAGCCTCGGCAGCCGCACGTCCGTATCCATGCCCCCTTTTGGCCGGGTTCAACACCAGAGATATCTCCCCCGACCAATCTGTAACATGCGTTAGCCCAGCAATTCCCACCGCCTGCGGCCCAGCCATGACAGCCCAGTACTTATGAGGTTTGTACTTCAGGCTCCGAAACCAGTCTCTTTGACTATCTTTCGTGGAAAAAACCGGAGTCCGGCAAGCCTCAGGATTGGCGTTACGCCAATCGGCCGCCATAATCGCTATTTGTTCAGTGATCGGAACAAGATCGATCATAGCAAACTTTCCAGATCTTCTACCGTGAGGGCAAACGGCCCCGCGTCGGGATTAGCCGGTTCCCGCTCGTAGACAAAGTGCTTCTCCCATATTTTCGGCTTTAGCTCGTTGAACAACGCCAATCCCGCCGTATGATCTGAAATCGCCCCGGAGAGCCGGTTGTCATACAGCGCCCGGTACTCCGCGATGTCGGCCGGATATTTGGGCACACACAACATCGCAACCTCGACGCCATCAGGCACCGCGTCTCCCAAGTCCGCCACGCTACAGTAAACACTTAGCTTGCGAGGGACCTCCCCTATGATCCAATACAACTCCGGCCGGCATGCTATCTTGATGAAGGGAACCTCGAAGTTAAGCAGAAACTTCAAACTCGGCGCATCAAACACACTTGCCGTCACTTTGTAGCCTAGTTTCGCTCCGTACTCATAGGCCGCATTGAACATCAATTGATCCAGCGGCATGTTGGGAGGTTGATCCGAAAATAGCTGGAACTTCAACACAACTTCATGCTTGCCCGTATCCGCCGCCTTGATAGAGTCCATGATGGAGCGGATGTAGTACTGATCATTGTGCGTGCTGAGCCCGGACCCCAAGTCGAAGATCACTTGCGCCATGTCGAATACCACCTTGACATATTAGGGTATAACTCCAATTCGGCCGGTTGATCGGCGTGATGGATTTCGCGCGCATAAATGCTTAGCTTTTGCAGCCCTTCCGCCGCCGTTGCCGGAAACATGTAGCAGTGCTCTCCTAGCTGTTGATATTCATCATCTCGGGTTGGCACACCTTCGGTTCTACCGTCGAATCTCATCTTGCGAAACCATCTATCCGCCTCTGCATTATCGTGGAGAATCGCCCCACCCCCATTGGCCAAGCCCAGAGGTTTCTGGGGGTGAAAGCTCAGACATTGAAATTGGGCGCACCGGTACATCCCGACGGTCAATCGCTTGGCGCAATCCCATATGTTGGAAGGGCGGAGATTATAGACTCCCTCCCATGGCCCCGAAGGCTTGACCTGAAGCCCTATAATGGCCGCCTGCATCCATACACTGGGATAAGTTTTTGAGGGGATCTCCACAGAGCGTCCACCGTGAAGCACGTACCACCCATAGCATAGCTTCAAGGCTGCCGTGCATGAGTTTAGCGCGACACAGTAGTCCGCACCCGTGTATTCGGACAAGGCTTTCTCAAAGTCCCTAACTATGTCGTATGGATCTCTCACGAGGTCCCCCTAATGCATCAACCTTCCGACGCAACTCTTTTACGTTCATCAGGTACGCGGGGTCATTTGAAGTCACGGCTTTCTTCATATCCGAACCTTCCTCTTTGGGATATAGAATTTCATCGTCATACGAGTACGCCGGGAAAATCCGGTAGCATGTCGGCAGTTCTTTTGCCCTTCTTGCCTCATACTCGCTTACCAAGGTCTCATGGATCTTCTCACCTTCTCGCAAGCCGATCACCTTCAGGTCCGCCCGTAGGTAGATAGCCTTTATCAGGTCTTTGACTTTGAAAGACTTGGCCTTGCTCGCCAGCGTAACCCCGGCCTTGTTTTCTATCGCTTGAAGCAGAAGCGCTATGGCCTCTGAATAGTCCACCCAGAAGCGCGTGCAGTCCATATGCGTCAACGGATACTCTTTGATCCCCGCCCTCTTCAAATCCATGAAGTAGTTAATCACCGAGCCCCGGGAGCCCATGATATTGCCGTACCTGACTATCTTGAAATACGGTTTGAGATAGTTGGCTTCCAGCCACATTCGTTCGGCCATCCCTTTACAATATCCGTAGTAGTTCACCGGCATTACACCCTTGTCCGTCGCTATGAACACCGCGTTAGGCACCTGGCGTTCGATCACCGCGTTAATCACGTTCCGGGTACCCACTACGTTCACGTCGTGGCATTCCAAGGGATTGTATTCCAGTTTGGGAACCACTTTTAGCGCCGCGGCATGTACGATAATATCAATTCCATCGCACGCCCGTGAAATCCGATCCTGATCCGTCACACTGCCAAGAATGAAGCGCATCCTCGCCTTATAGTATCCAAAGCGGTCCTCCATTTCACATTGCGCTTTCTCTCCACGGCTGAATATGACAACCTTCTCGGGATTGTAGGCGGAGAAAATATGTTCGACAAAATGCGTTCCGAATGATCCACTTCCGCCCGTAATAAGAATACGTGCCCCGTCAAACATGGGGCACCGACTTTTTAATTTTGCGCTTTGCCTTCTTGCGTTTCTTCGCCAGCGTTATTTGAGGCCTCACTGGCTTAGCCGCCAATTCCTGTTGCCGCCTCTTCAACCCAACCTTCCATGTCCTCCATGCCGTGGTGAACAGACCAACTCTATCTCCTTTCCATGCCCAGGGCCGGGATTGCTGCCAGTGCCAGTACAGGCGGAACTTTAACCGCTTCCACCATCCGCCTTTGGCAAAGATGTTAACGGTCGCCGTCTGAAAATCGGTTCTCAGGATATAAATCTGCCGAGTGTGCAAATATTCTTTTCCGATCTCATACGCTTCCACGGGTGTCCTTAGCAATTCGTCAAATCCTCGCCCTTGCGTTGCCACTACCGCCCTTGGATCGATATAAGGAACTTCCCCAAGCAGACCCCGGCTGCACGACAACACCGGAACATTCCCAAGACCGTACAGGATCATAAAAGAATACTTGTAAAAATAGCACAACTCATCAGACAGAACGCCGTTGATTCCCCGTTCATATTTGATCGGTCGCACTTTCTGCGAAGGCATTTTCGCCGGAGGTTGCAATTCCAACTTGCCGTCGATTCTGTTTACCGACGAACCCCTGTAGACGCCCTTCGGATATCCCAAGTCGTACCCGCAAACGAAAATGGGAGCGTATCCTAGCCCGCCCAAAACCGGGATAGCTGCGTTTACCACATTGCCGCTATTCAGAACATAGGAGCCGATATGCGAATCCTGCGGGGATTTATTCTGATTTATCCAGCCCACGGCCATCGGAACGTATTTAGTCGAAAACTCGTCCCCAGGGTCCAACATCCGGAAGAACTTCACCGGGCCCCGCCAGATTTCCAAGTATTCTCTTGGAACCTGAGGATGCGTGATAAAAACAGTTTTGCTTTGGTCCCCTTGATAGTCCCCAACTAGCTTGATGATCTCAGGATTGGGGTCGCAATCAATCAGGAACAGATACGTGGGAGCAATTTCAAGATACTCTAGCAAAAGAAGTTGTGAAGTAGAACAGGCAATCGCGCCCTTCCAGGATTTTAAACGCGGTATCCAATCGTCCAGCGACGGTCCTGAGCCCAACATCAATATGGGTTCATTCTGTACTCTCGGGAGTGTCTTGATATCGACATCCTCGCCGGCGAAACGTCTCTCAACTTCTTGATATGTTCTTGCTAAATTTCGGACCCACATAGGGGTCCAAGCTTTTCGCACGCCCTCGTTATATTTGTAGGTGTTCAGCATCGTTTCCCGATTTGGGAATTTTCGGATCTTTTTTATCAGATTCTTTACATCGTCCCTAAGCTCCATTACACCCCCTGTGCATGTTATTACTAAGGGATTATGGATAGAATAGCGCGGTCCGTCAAGACTATCCCCCATGTATGAGGTTTCCGGGCCACTATCTACGGAAGGAAAGAACTTCTTGGAACTTATCCTGTCAACTTCGTATTTCATCCTCCCGGTGTCCCAGACCCCATTTCATACTTCACCGAAACCAGTAGAAGCAGTGCGCCTGGTTGTACCATTCGTCGGCCAAGTGCGTCACCCGTCGCTTATCAGCAGAGATGCCGGTTGCTGTTTTCTGCTTTCCCAGGCGTTCGTAACTGCTGCCCTCTATAGCAGCCTGTCGTCTCCACCATGCGGCACGCTGCGCGGGCGTCATCTCAACGGTGTAGCGACGATAACCCATCGAACCTTACCTCACCATTCTGCGTTTATCGTTGCGGCCCACTTCCGCTTTGCACGCATCACGTCGATAACGGTTACAGATTCTGCCTCCGGGACTGCGTCCGTGACTCCCGCAGGCTTCACGGTGGTGCGTTCTGCGTCTATCTCCGGGACATCGGGATAGATGCGCTCCGCCTCGGCCTTGGCGAGCCTCAACGACTCGTCATAACTTGGTAATTGAAACCACGCCTTCGTCCAGCCCAGTATAAAACACTCACGTCTTTCTTGATTGGTCATGCCTACCTCCTTCACTGTGCTTTGATCTCACCATCTGGAGTGCTTTCCGTAGTTCTGCCGATGCTCATCCCACGACGCCTCCTCCTGGCTGTCATGCTCAGCGCAGGTCAGCTTTCCTTCTCGCGCAGGGTTGTCACAGCAAACACAGCGAGCCTTCTCTGCACTGGCGGCGAGGGCGACGTCGATTGCGTCCATTACATCTCGAACTACCTTCGATGCTTTTACGCCATCGTCGCGCTTGACGTCGGTTCTATCCAGAGAGTCCACAAGATTCTTGACCCACGGTTTTAATTTCGCCCATGCCTTCCGCAGCCCGTCGAGATGCGCGGTCTTGTCGAACACACAACCCTCAGCGTGCGCATCGAACACATGCCCGCAGACCACACAGGGACCCTCGTCGGGATGGCCATTGCCGAGCATGATGCTCTCCATGGAAGGATGCGAGGGGGGCAGGGCCTCGCGATAGATGTGCTCCGCATATGCACGGAGCTGTTCCTTGTTCATGCCATGTGCCCCCTATACGCTTCGCAACCGTCGCACTCATAGGATGCGTAGCAATTGTTGGCTACGTTGTTTGATACTGGTTGCGGAACCTCATAGACTCCGCATGATGGACATTTCTGATTTTTGACGCGATGTCTTCGCTTACACGAAGGACACCATTCAAGCCATGTATCACCCATCCTTCACCTCCGGCTCCCACCAACGTAGTCCCGGCTCCGGGCCCGGCTCCTGCTTGATAGCGGACAGTAGTTCCGATACTTGCGCCCTGCGGTTCTGGCAGCCCGGACATCCACCACCCGCCTGATCGGTACGGGCCCAATCCGCCACCAGGTTTTCCAGTTCAGCTATCAGGTCCATCGTGATCTCCTCCCTTCACGCCGGGTTTGGGAAACAACACTGACGCCGCACCTTCCAGGCGAAGCTTATCCTTCTCGGCCTCGATTAAGGCATTTCCCTTGCCATTGCACATCATGCATTCATCCGGCTGTTCTCCCTCCAGAACTAGTTGGACAGCGCCGCATTCGGTGCAGCGATAGGCGGTATATTTCCCCTCATACTTCATGCTCATATCTGCCCTCCTCCTTCGCTTGCTTCGACCACACGAAATCTTTTTACCCAGCATTGCTTGACCATCGTCGGGTGTTTATCGTCACGCGGCCTCGATGGTGTATCCCACAATCCACCAGCAGTTACATGATCTAATATCCAACCACTCGCCTTGAGCGACGTTCCAGATTCATCGTCAAGAATATAGGTCTGTATGGAGTCGTACCCCATAGCGTGGGCCGCGCGTGCAGCTGCCGAGTACAGAAATGAACAAGCATTCTTCGTTCCATTTGTGACAAGACGAGTAACTTCTGCAATCCTCTTTTGATTACACCCTCGGGCCACAGGACGGCCCCCGCCTGATCGGTACGGGCCCAATCCGCCACCAGGTTTTCCAGTTCAGCTATCAGGTCCATCCTCATTTCCGCCTCCACCAGGTCACGCTGTATGACGGCACCCACTCGGCGGTGTTGATCTCCCTACGGAAGCGAGGCAGCGACAAGAGCGCCTTCCAGAGGAGGCGAAGCCTCTGCCGCAGCGTACACGTCGGGATAGTTACCAGCCACGTCGTTATGACAATCTTGTCACTCGTATTGTTCGTCGTGTACTCCATCACGTCACCTCCCGGTGTTCGAAGGGGGCGAGGGCGACGCTCATTTGGCCCCGCCACTCTCTTAAATTATCCCCATCCTCATCATCCCAAAAATCGAGTCCTTCCCGTGCTGCCGCTACGAGCGCTACTATCCGTGGGTCCTCCCGGTACCATCGGGCGTTCAATTCATCGAAAGTCTCGTCGGCAACGTCGGCATGCTCATCGATTGCCTCCCGGTGCCCGCAGGTCTCGCAAACCCACTGCAACTCCATCTCGCGCTCGGCTCCGTGCGTGACAGGACATAGATGCCGGCCGGCGTCTTCCTCTCCGCGCTCGGGACATCCCGTGTATCTGCGCTTCATGCCTTCCCTCCTTCGCTTGCTGGCCAGAATGGAGACCCGTCGAGCGGCAGGCAACCAATGCGGACGATGCTCGGCCCCTTGCTCGTTTTATGGCACATTTCAGGCGCGCAAGCTCTTCCATGACTCCCATGCTCTTGTTACCGCCCCCGTGCCGGGGAATAGATCTACCAGTTCGTCGTCGGGTTTCATCCCCATGAGATCATCGAATAACCACCAACAGAACTCGCGCGGCTTCGCCCCGGTGAATCCCTTTTGCACAATATTAGCGGCACACCAATCGCGTCCCGAGAATTCCTTTCGGGTTCGCTTTCGCCCGCCCGCAAAAATCACCGGCTCCCATGCATAGGCTGGCGTGATGCCGGGTTTGAAAATAGCGAACGTTTTAACCCATGCGGCAACGCGCACCTTCGTAGGACATAGATCGAGGATTTGGCGGAGGCTGTTCGAGCTCAGAGAAAGAGCCCATCCGTCAGGGAAATCACGCACAAGACGGGCTATTAGATCGGAATGGTCGATCTCTTCGCATCCGTAGCGCTTTCCCTGCCCGACGTAGGGAGGATCAGCGTAGGCTATTCTCATTCCTGCCCCCCCCTTCGCTTGCTTCGACCACGCGCTTGATTCGTTCCCCGAGCCACGCCATACATGGTACGGCCATGCTATTACCCAGCGCCTTGTAGCGCGGGCCGTCTGCGCAGTTGTCCCCCGTGGCCCATGTCCTTATGCTTTTCCGTCCCCACGGGATATTTGTGTATCCGTCCGGAAATCCTTGGAGTCTTTCGCTTTCCGTGGGGGTAAGTCTTCGGACGGAGGGGAGGGAGGAGGCAATGAGCATCCCAGTTTCGGCATCCTGTTGCGTTGCGCTACCTGCCGCTTTGCCGTTCGCATTCAAGGTACCGGTGATGAAGGTCTCCGACTTCCCGTCCATGCGCCCGCTGCCACCATGTGCGTTGACGGCCTTACTGATTAGTTGGCCCGTCCAGGCATGGTCTGCTTTGATGTTCCCGTGCTCGCCGCCTCGGTCAACGCGGCTCGTAACTGGGAGGGCAACTTTTTCCCCCGCTTCTCGGCTCGGCGGAGGATACCCGCGCAGGCTTTCGCGGATAGGAAATACTTGGCCGAAACATTCGATTCCAATATCTGCGAGAGCGTCGTTTGTTGGTTCGGCTTCTCGGATGAAATCACGCCACGCCTGAACCCGCTCCAAGTCTCCAAAAAGGTCGCTACTTGCGGATCGCGCATAATCTATAAACTCCTCCAGCGCGTTCAAACTCGATAATGCGGCGCTCCAGAAGCACGGGGATGATGGATTCAAAAGAACAGTGAGCTTTGCGATGAGCAGAACGGCTCTTGAACAGATATAGATTTGCTGGAACGTTATTGAATTTGTTCCAATCGATGTGATGTATGATTTCATCACTTCGTAGCTTTCTTCCAAGGTATTGCTCAATGACTCTTCTGTGAGTGAATACAGGCTTCCCGTTTCGGAAGCCATCGATTGGTCTTCCCGAATGCGTTCCTTTTCCCTTTCTCCACGGCGAACATCCGAGTTTTTTTGCTCGATTTGACACCTCTGGAAGGCCGCGATTAAGTTCTTTCGCAAGTTCCCGAAGCTTTTTTGTTCCCCAGCCAACCCGAATAATTGCATCCTCCTCACCACGCCATCTCTTGAGAGGAATGCTGAGTCCGAGTTTCCCTGCTCTTTTGCGAATCTGTTGGATTTCTCTATCAAGATGCTGTGCAATATCTCTTGCCAGCATTGTCCGATAGTGAGCGCGGATGAATCTGTCTTCGCTTTCAGTAAATCGTCTCTGTGTTCTCCGCATACAAATACTCTCCTTCGTCTCTGTGGGACACCATGAAATTGAGCATCAAGTATATCAATATCAATTATATACCCTAATTCTTCAAGCCCGTCAAGAAGACATCGGAGAGCGCCGGTCTTGTCGCTTATCACACCAGGGACGTTTTCCCATACCACCCATCGGGGAGCAAACCGCCGAGCAATTGCCAGATAGACGAGCATGAGATTGCCTCGCGGATCGTCGAGTCCCTTTCTGAGTCCGGCGACGCTGAAGCTCTGGCAGGGGGTGCCGCCAACGAGAAGGTCAACTGCTCCAATTTGCCACTCCTTGTATGCGGTCATGTCGCCGAGATTCGGCACGCTGGAGTAATGATGAGCCAGTACGGCGCACGGGAAAGGCTCGATCTCTGAGAATGCAATGGGTACCCACCCCAGCGGATGCCACGCCACGGTTGCGGCCTCAATGCCAGAGCAAACGGAGAGATAGGTCACCCCCCCCCTCCGTCACTTGCTGCGACCACGGGGCCGCACCACAGTAACCATCGATTTCCCGGCGCTTTCTGATGGCCCGAATGCTCGTATTTCCCGCCGTGCATGCAGAGTTCGGTAAATACCACGACTTCTCCGCAATTCGTGCACCTCCACCGCTTCTCGGCGGGCGCGGGGGGCGGGGCATCAGGCTCGTAGCCCTCCTGAATGGCGATGGACAACTTCGGGTGCTCCGGCCTCTCCCCCGCGCTGGAAGTGGCGAGGGCGGAAGCCTCCTTGGCTTCAACAATCAGCGCGCACGTCTCGCACGGTTCGCGGTGACCACGGCCAAGCACCATCTCCCGAGACGCATGCTCGCTGTCCAACGCGTCAGCCAGACGAGAGATCAGGCCGCCGTCAGGGGGAGGCGCGGGGCGGGATCTCCCGGTGCCTTCGCACTGATAGCAGGTAGCCTCTCCCCCGGGCGTATCTCCATCTACCAATCCCGTACCGTCACAAGCGGGACAGCGGATGAGGGCTTGGATGCGCTCGTTGAGCCGGATCAGCCCGTCACCGATAGCCGTTGACCCGCACGATGAGCAACAGCCATCCTCGTCGATGTAGACGTTGGGCCCGCAGCCCGGGCAGAACGAGGCGAACGGCTTGTCCAGCCCCGGCTCCTGCTTGGCGGCGGACAGCAAGCAAGCGGCCCGTTTCGCGCACTCCCCGTATGCCGAGCTTGCCGCCGGATGCGTGGCGGTCATGGCCGCCAGAGTAAGCCAATCTTTTCTCGCCCCTTCCAGTTCAGATATCAGGTCCATAGATCCCTCCTTGTGTCTGCCACATCGCACGCAGAGCCGGGTTGGCTTCTACGAGGCGATCTCTTGGGTGTAATATCTCGTTCGCAGGTCCAGATAGCTTTGTCGCCACTGTTCGTCAACGGGCTCTTTCCACAGGCCCGCGATGTCCAAGAGTTTCATGGCATCAACAAGCAGAGAAGGTTCCTCGGGCTTGGCGAGCAGAATGGCGCGCAGCCTATTCTGCATTCCCAGGGCATCGGCTATATGTGTCTTGTTGTATCCATGGGGGCCACCCATCCCCTCCGCGATGATGGACTGTAACTCGTCGATCAGCTTTTCCAGTTCAGTTATCAGGTCCATCACCTTGTCTCCTTTGCTTTGATAGGGATTTTACCGGCACCTTTGCAACGGGGGCACTCCGTCCAGCCGTATACCACACCGTCAAAGACGGAGCCGAGCGGGAGCCGCCCGTAACCATTGCACAGCAGACACCGGATGGATTCTTTCAGGTCCATCGCGATCTCCTTCCCCTCGCACGCCAATCATGCTCTCGAACGCGATTGAATATCATTGATTGCGTTACTAATGGCACGGACCCCCTCCGTCATTTTCTGAATCCGTTCAACGGCCTCACAATCAGCAGCACATTTAAGCTCGATCACCGCTTTTTCTTTTGGTAGTTCTGGCATTAAAACAGATTTGAATGCCGATCTGATTGCTGGAATCCCCTTGACACTGAGGGAATCAATCTCAGACTCCAGTTCATGAATCGCATCCAAGAGAGCGGATTTCCGCTCAGATGACCCTGAATCAACCATGGTTCCCATTTCCTTTCTCCTTTCATCTGAATAGATCAGGTCCATCAACGAGTCTCCTTTGCCTCATCCCCAGGCTCGAAGGTATCGTTCATGCCGTAATCCGGAAAATCCGGGTACTCCCCCTCCGGTCCTAGACAATCACATTCGCACCACATCTGCATTCCGCAATCCCAGTGTCGTCCTTCCTCACAAGCTTGGCACATCATGGTGTTCCCCCCTCCTTCCGCTCCAGCCGAGCGAGCAAGACGTGGGCCTTGTCGGCGGCTGCAATGGTTTCTCTTTGATAGGATTGCTGAGTAAGGTTGTCCACGTCGAAGAAGTCAGCCATGAAACGCAATCGCCTTTCTGCTTCCTTCAGCGCCTCCCGAGCTTCCACCAACAGGGCCTCGGCGGCCTGGAGTTTCGCGTTGTCCTCATTGTGCAGCACGTTGCATTCCTGCACGTAGTCGGCGTGCCCTTTCTCGGCGGATGCCGCCCTGCCTAGTGCTTGCTTGACTATCTCAATGTTCTGCTCTTGTAGGGCCTCCATATCCCTCAGGTCACCAATGATCGCCTTCTCGCTCTCCGTCACCCCGCCCGGCATCGCCTGGCAGCGGGCCATGTGCTCACTCGACATCAATGGACCTAAATCGGGTGCCTTCGCTCCATGGTGGGGTTCGTCATAGCCTCTCATCAGCGCATTTGCGAACCAGCCAATCATGGTTCCCTCATCATTCTGCGGGAAACGTTCGCAGAATGCCTTTGCCCAGTCACGGGCGTCAAAACTCTGTCTGAAATCATCACTCATAGTTTTCCCCTCTTTTCCAACCCTCGATGTGCTCAGCGCTTATCATTGCTTGCCTCCTTTGGAAATCGCGTGCACTTGAACTCGTCGGTCATCATGTCAGCTTTACCACAGTACTCCGTCACGTAATCAGCTCGCCACTTGGGGCAGATCGATCCCTTGAAACAGTGCGATAATGTGAAATCGCAATGACGCAGAAAACGCTTATTACCTTTCATTTATTTATTCCCTCCCGCCGCGCGCGGCTCCGTCGAACGGCGTACCAGGTCGATCACCCCGGAGCTCAGCGGCTCCAATATCCGCAACCGCTCCCTCAGCAATTCTACGCGATCTTGCAGCACGGCGATCTCTCGGTCCTTGCGCTCTCGGATGTCCTGGCCGATCACCGCCGGCATGTGCTCAACGTCCCATCGCCAGCGGTTGTTCGTCGTGTGCCTGCCTAGCTTGTAGGACACGAGGCAAAGAACAACGACCACGCATAGCGAAACGAGGAATGCTCCGAGGGCGGGAACGTGCGTCCCGAGATATTGCGCGAATTGTATGAAAATCACTGATCCCCCCTTATCCCCGCAAGCCCGGGGGCCTTCATTCCCGGTACTCCACGGCCAATCCCATCTGTCCGATCTCGCTTCCGAGTCTGCGCGTGCGGTTCCGGTGCGGACGGTCGTAGCGGTTGTGACACTGCTGGCAAAGCGCCGAAAGATTCTCATCCGCGCAATTTCGTGGATCGTGGTCAAGGTGCGCGATGGTAAGCACAATCACACGCCAATGATGCCCTTCGTCATCCCGATGGCCCACGCAATCGTTCTGGACATCGGCAATCTCCCTAGCTTCGGCGTAAGCAAGTTGTTGGTAGTTAGGCCAAGAATGTCCCACTCCAGCGGCGTCACATGGTCCATTTCCGGCGAGGCGATGCCATGTTCCTTTTGCGTCCCGGTATCCCACCGCATAATTCTCCACCCCGCACCATTTACATCGGTTCTCATCACGCGCAAGGATTCGGGCGCGGATCGCAGGCCAGTCCGGGGGATAGAGAGCCCGGTTGTGCGCAAGGATGGGCATCACTCATCCTCCCGGTAATCCATGTCGGCCCGGGCCCTGCGCTCGCGCCTGCGCTCCCTCAGCGCATCCACGCCGAGGAACGCAAGCACAAGAGCGGCCCATCCAGCGGCTATAAGCAAAACTGCAAGTGTCATGCCGTAAAGTCCTCAGCTTCTTTCCGTGTTAACCAGAAGTGAATACCGTGCGAACACTCCACTCTCCAGTCAGGGTCATAACTGTCGGCCCGCACCTCCTTGCCCTCTTCATACAGCGTGGCAATCCCATTTCCGCGACCATTACTCGTCACCGGTGCGTGCCCTTCGATTTCCAGAACCATTGCGTATTCCGCCCGGCATTTCCGACCGACAATAGATGCGGTACGTTTGGCATCTTTCGGAACGGATAGGGTTACAATCTTACCTTTCACTTTCTTATACGCGATCAGATCGCCTTCACAGATTTGAAAGGCGGGTAGATATTTCACGTCACTCAGGTTGGCCCCGCTTAGGTTGGCCCGGCGCAGGTCGGCCTCGCTTAGGTTGGCCCGGCGCAGGTCGGCCTCGCTCAGGTTGGCCCCGCTTAGGTTGGCCTCGCTCAGGTTGGCCTCGCTCAGGTTGGCCCCGCTTAGGTTGGCCCCGCGCAGGTTGGCCCCGCTCAGGTCGGCCTCGCTCAGGTTGGCCCCGCTTAGGTTGGCCCCGCGCAGGTTGGCCCCGCGCAGGTTGGCCCCGCTCAGGTAGGCCACGCTCA
>Ga0315282_10001446_pt1 | contig 44706 bp, 40 predicted proteins | sample YL17G07_20_MG_FD_203693 | JGI IMG/M metagenome (GOLD analysis project Ga0315282, IMG submission 203693) | Sediment microbial communities from Yellowstone Lake, YNP, Wyoming, USA - YL17G07_20 | ecosystem: Environmental > Aquatic > Freshwater > Lake > Sediment | place: USA: Wyoming | collected... | reverse complement strand
GGAGGTTCGGAAGGGTGATCCTGCAGAGGAGATACGACAGGCAGGGCTTCGCCCTATTCACCAACGCCTTGCTTCATAATCTGTATGCGCTGAGGATAGGGCCTCACTGAATTTTGTCCCAAAGCCACCTTAAGGTTTTGATATGTTAGCAGTCGAGGTTAAAGACCTTGTTAAGACTTATGATGGTACGGTCAGGGCACTAGACGGCGTCGATCTGAATATTGATGCTGGTAAGGTTTTTGCCCTTCTCGGTCCCAACGGTGCCGGTAAAACCACCTTGATAAGGATCTTGACCACTCAGCTCAGGCCCGACTCCGGCGAGGCGCACGTCTTCGGGCTGGATGCCGTTCGGGAGGGTGCTGAAATCAGGAAGATTGCCGGCTACGTCCCACAAGAGATGAGCGTTTGGACCGATATCAGCGGCTTCGAGAACCTCCTCATATACGCCAAAATCTACGGGGTCCCCTCCAACGAGAGGAGGGACGTTATCGAGGGCGCTTTAGAAACCATGGGTTTGAGCGAGGTCGCCAACAACCTTGTTAAGACGTATTCAGGCGGCATGATCAGGAGGCTCGAGGTCGCGTGTGCCATGCTGACCAAGCCCAAGATCATGTTTCTGGACGAGCCCACCATAGGCCTAGACCCATCTGCCAGAAAGGCCGTTTGGGAGAGGCTGACATCCTTTAGGAGCGAATACGGAACGACCGTGTTTTTTAACACGCATTACATGGATGAGGCCGACCTCTACTCCGACGAGATAGCCATAATCAACAGGGGCAAGATCGTCAAGATAGGTACGGCCGAGGAGCTCAAACACTCTGTTGGTGGAGAGGTCATTCAGTTTACCGTTGGGGATTACACCGTTGCTGAGGATGTTTTAGACAGGATTAGGGGGATGAGCCTTGTGAAGGACACAATGATAAGAAATTCAGACCTTATCGTAATTGTCGAGGACGCCGAGACGGCCTTGCCGAGCGTTATGCAGGTTCTTAGGAGCGAGGGCGTTCCCGTCACCAAGATCTCCACAACTAAGCCGACTTTGGACGATGTCTTCTTAAAGTATGCCGGAACCGGACTTGAAGCCGGCACCAATATTTGGGATGTCAGGCAGGTAAGGCGCAGGATTGTGAGGGGATAGACATGTCAACTTCCTTTAGAGGAATGTGGGCTATGATGGAGCTTGAACTCCGGAGGGTCAGGCACGATAGAACCGAGTTATACACAAGGGCAGTTCAGCCAATCTTGTGGCTAGCCATCTACGGGACCATCATGAGCAGCGTCAGAGCCATACCCACCGGCGGTATACCCTACATAGACTACATCTCTCCGGGCGTGCTGATGCAGTCGGTCATAATGCTATCTATCTTTTATGGTCTGGTTATGGTCTGGGAGAGGGAGTCCGGAATCCTAAAGAAGCTTTATTCCACACCCGCCTCAAGGTATGCCATTATCGTGGGCAGATCCATGGCCGCAGGCATCAGGGGAATATTTCAAGCCCTGATAATTGTTCCGATCGCGCTGCTTCTCGGCGTCCAATTTTTGCCCAACATCCTGTACTTCGCTTTGGCGATCTTTATAGTGTTCTTTATCTCTGGAGGGTTCGCCGCCCTCTCCATCGTTATAGCCACCTTCATGAAGACCCGGGAGAGATTCATGGGCATAGGCCAGGTCATAGTCATGCCGCTCTTCTTCGCCAGCAACGCGTTGTACCCCATCACAATGATGCCTCCCATTGTACACTATATTGCGATCTTCAACCCCATGAGCTACGGAGTGGACGCCGTGAGGGGCTTGATGATCAGCGGGGATCTGAGCGGTCTCCTGCTCGATATCGCAGCCATAGCGCTCTTCGATGCGTTGATGTTTGTTATCGCCTCAGCAAGCTCTAGGAGGATCATAGAATAGCGTGTTCGGTCAGGCATTTTACATGACGTGGTGCCGCTACCAGACGATTTACTGAGGACCAGTTCGAGTCCGTCAACTGCTTTTATAAAAATGGGCGCCCAGAAAACCCCCAACTTTAGCTGGGGGGTGAATGGGCCTTTAATGCTTTTGGGCTGTCGAAGGATTAGGTTTAAATATTTTGCTGGGAAAAGATAACCAGAGACAAAGGTTGGATCGCCCCTGGGCCCACGGACGGTGGGTTGCCTCTGAGGATCCAGCCGACAGCGTACAGTGAAAGGACGGTACGCCCGCGCCGTAAGGCAGGTGTCGCGGTCGTATGACCCCGCTGGGAGTCTGGGCCCTCTACCGGCCTGCAAGCCGTGATAGCACACGCCTGGCGGCAAGCCCTGGGCGAGGAAGCGGGAAGCTCCTGACCTCAGTCAGGAGAGGACGTCACATGGTGGTGTTCTATGACCAAGGTCCTCATGGTTATAGCTGAGAAGGACTTCAGGGACGAGGAGTTCGCGGTACCCAACGAACTGATAAGGTCGGCGGGCCACAGCGTAACCGTTGCCAGTTCGGGTCCCGGCGTGGCTCAAGGGAGGCTGGGGATGCGCGTGAACCCTGACACGGTGATAAGCGCGGTGGATCCCTCTGCTTACGACGCGGTGGTGATCGCCGGCGGCTCCGGTTGCCAAACCTACCTCTGGTCCAATAAATCCCTGCAGGAGGCCGTGAGGAGGGTGTATGAGAAGGGTGGCGTGGTTGCTGCCATTTGCATTGCACCGGTCGTTCTGGCTAGGGCTGGAATCATAAAGGGCAGGAAGTGCACGGTCTTTCCCTCGGACGAGTCGCTGGCAGAGATGAAGCGCGGGGGCGGGATCCTGCAGAATCAGGCCGTTGTGGTGGATAGCAAGGTCGTTACCGGCAACGGTCCGAACGCTGCCAAGGCTTTTGGTGAGGCGATAATTCGGCTCCTTTGACGGAAACAACTCGTTAATATAACTTCAGAACGGACCGTACGTACCCCCCTCTAGGCTCCGGCACCTGCTTGAACTCTTCGTGGGATTTTCCGTTGGCAGAGGTGGGAATCACGATAGGCATGGAAATTAGGGAGCTCGGTCGAAAAATAAACCTATTCGGCGGTCAAATCTAGGGCATGCAGTTCAACAGGAACTCATTCCAGTCGTCAACATCGGGTTGTTAAAACCATGAATAATTGTTGACTTTTCTTATTATAATAAAAAAGATAATAACGGATATGGATCGGTTAATTATAGGATCATTGTAAATGATAAACCTTGCCTTCCCCCGATGAAAATTTGCATAGAAAGAAATCCGACGGCAACTTTACATAACCATAAATAGAAAACTATAAAAGCGAGTAAGCCACTACAGAAATTACTGTATTTTAGTTCTACAAATAAACACTTTCCACTGGAGGTGCTCAACTTGGAGATAATGGAGAGCGAATGGCTTAAGGAGAGGCATGAACCATTTGAGGATATTCTATACGACTCAATCTTAGAAGGGATGCGAAATCTTATTGGTGAGGAATGTATGAAAGTAGCCCTCTACCATCTTCAGTTGACTCGATATACGCCCCCCCAGGAGTTTCATGAGAAATTTGTTAAGATATTTAAAGAGGGTGCCGTTACCATTGAGAAGGTTATAGTCAAAGAGATGTATAGTAGGATAGGTCTGACATACGTGGAGATGGTGCCATTCGACTTTATAAAATACTGCGAACTGGCAAAGAATTTAATTACAAAGAGCGAGAATGTTAAATTGTGGAAGGAGTGCCGAGCATAAGCGAACCTTCAGAGTTGATTAAGAGGTTACTTGCCTCAGAGGTTAAAGGAGACTTACTTGCCCTATTCCACAAGAACCCTGGACTAATCGACAACTTGGATGGTTTGGCACGCAGGATAGGAAGGACGGCTAATTCGGTAAAGGCAGACGTAGAAGACTTGGTAAGTCTGGGTGTGCTCAGGACTAAAAATATTGGCCGATCCGAAGTCATCTTTCTAGACCATGCAAGAGACAAGGAAGTTCAAGAGATAATTGTGAATTACCTTAAGAGTTTGAAGACCGAGAAGGGGGGTCAGCAATATTTGGAGTAACTGCAGATATAATATTGGAGCATATAACAGAGACATGCCTGAAACCGCCCCTCGTCCTCTGTTACACCAAGGCTTTTGCCTATACAAATAGTTCACCAATCTTCACAGCTTGACGGCAAACTAGAACCGCCGCTGTGACAATTTTCCTCTCCGAGTTTTCTACGGCACATCATCTAAAAACTTTTCCAAAGCCAAGCAACAATGAATCTACCATAAACCGTTGCTGATGGTATAGAAATTTACGCTTGGCTTATCTCGCGATTGATGGTATCAAGATCAACCATTTTAATCTACCTTAGTGCCATAAAGCTGAAACAACCAACCATCTTGTCTCGTTAGTCGCCTCATCACTTATATCCTTTTTAACTCTACCGGCGGGAAGTCCCCCTGCGAAAGCTGGGGATGAGAGCCGACAAGTATTTATGTTCTACTAACTACTATCTAACTTATGAGACTGCGCTGCAAAAACTGCGGATACGAATGGGAGTATAAGGGTAAATCAAAGTGGTATGCAACTTGCCCAAGATGCTTGCGGAAGGTGAAGGTGGAAGGTGCAACTAACCTATAAGTTCAGACTGTACCCGAGGGAGGTACATGAAGAAAGGTTAGTTGAAACCTTAGAGTTATGCAGACAGATTTACAACTATTTTTTGGCTCAATGGAATGGGAAAGAGAAAATTCCGAGCAGGTTTGAGTTGCAGGCCCAGTTGCCAAGGCTGAAGGATGAAAAGCCTGAGTTGAGTAAAGTCTACTCTAAGGTTTTGCAGATGGTTCTGCACCAGCTGTACTCCAATTTGAAGGCATTATTGCAACTGAAGAAGAACGGTAAGAAGGTCGGGAGGCTCCGCTTCAAGGGCAGGGGGTTGTTCAAAACTCTTTGTTACAACCAATCAGGCTTCAAGCTGATAAGGACTGGAAAAAGGCTCGACCTGCTGCATTTATCCAAAATTGGCGATGTACCGGTAAGGGTTCACAGAGAGATCAAAGGGAAGACAAAGCAGGTAATGATCAAGAGGCATAACTCTGGCAAGTGGTTTGCCTGCATATATGTTGAAGAGGAAATGCGAGTGGAGAAAAGAGGCATACAGAGGGCAATCGGTATTGATATGGGGATAAAGCACTTCCTGACAGACAGCGATGGAAAACAGATAGAAAACCCAGGGTTTTACGAGAAAACACTTAAGAGGATAAAAGTGGTCCAGCACTGGCTTAGCAGGAAATGTGAGGGCTCAAAGAACTGGGAGAGACAGAAGATAAAACTTGCCAAACTGTACGAGAGACTGGTGAACCAGAGGGACGACTTCCTCCATAAGCTCTCAAAGTTCTATGTGGACAACTACGGCGTAATAGCCGTTGAAGATCTGAACATAAAGAACATGGTTAGAAATCACAATCTGGCTGGTAAAATCCTCGATGCCTCTTGGGGTAAATTCCTTCAACTGCTGGAGCTCAAGGCTGAGAGAGCTGGGGCTCTGGTAGTGAGGGTGAACCCAAGGGGCACTTCAGAGGGGCTGAGCTACGACAACCCTCTTAGGGACTATATCTCGGCAAATAGGATAAAGATGCGGGGTTGGGACGACCCTAATGCGCCTGCTGAGATGAGACCTCTACGGGAGCTTATCGAGGTTCCCGCAAGCCTCGTCGTTGAAGCAGGAAGCCCCTTCCGACAGGGAGGGGTAGTTCACATGCTAAGGGGTTATCAGAGGGGGCATTGTTGGAGGATTACCTCGACCGCATCTCGGAGTCCGTAAGGAAGAGCCTGAACTTTCCGGACAAGACCGTTGCCCACGGGTTTGACCGGGAGCTGGACGAACGCTGTGTTACCGAGATCACGTATGACGAGGATTCGTCTGAAGATTTGGCGATATCCGCAATAGATGGCGGGTCGAATACAATTATAGAGACGCCCACCTTCGCTCTTGTCCTGAACAGGGTATACTGCAACAAATTCGACAGGATGAGAAAACTCGATTTCGTTGAGCTCTCCACATTCATATCCAGCACAAGGGTCGTTGCCGAGGGTGACAAGGTCTTCTTTGAGACAGAGATCTACCCGCAGCAGGGCGCGTGCCCCTTGGATATGCCCAAGATAAATGCGGATGACCCGGACATGAAGATCGGCAGGATGAGGGGAGACCTTGAGAGGGCGATCTCCATGGCGAGGAGGTTCTGCGAGTGGAATTTTGTCAGCAGGGCTCTGGGATCCGGCGCCAAGCTCATAGTTATGGACGGCTCCCTACAGACGGCCTTCGCAAGAGAGTCCGAGCTTGCCAACAGAGTCTACGACGAGGCCGGCTCAAAGGAGGCAATTGTGGCGGGGCTCTCGAAGAGCTCCATGATATACACTAACGAGGGGTACCCGCTGGTCGGCTTCCTGAACGTTATGGCGAAGAGAAGGGGGCTCTCTAAGTGGATGGCAAAAGTAGGCAGGTCCGAGGAGTGGGCGCCAAGAGCCGAGGTCTACTTTGTGAAGCTGCATGAGGGTGCGGACAGGGCGTTCAGGCTCGACGTCTTTGAGAAGGCGGGGGAGGCAGATGTGGCGAGGCTCGTGAGGTCGCTACAGGCGAACTCCAAGTACTTCGCTTTCCCCGGCTACCCGTACGCACTAATCGACGCCCACACCTACGCGAAGGTTGGAAACGAGGAGGCGATGCACATAAGAGACCTGATCCTCGATAAATTAGATTTAGAGGATGCGAGCAAGCTGGAACAGGCGGAGAGGGCCCTGATGGGGCATGACGTTCTTGATGAGCTTGGTTAATTTACAGATGTGGTGAGAATATGATAGTTGGACAGATAGTGAGCGGAAGCAACACGGAACTCATAATAAGGGAGAAGAAGGGCGTGGGCCTCGAGCTTGGAGACCTCCTCGCGGTGGAGGACGGCTCAAGGAAGTACCTCTATATGGTATCAGCCCTCGAGTACGGCTCCCTCGTAGGGGAGGACAGGCTGTTCACCAGCTCTGGGAGCATGCTTGAGGGGACAAAGCCGAACGTGGAGATCCCGGAGAAGGATCTCCGCCTCTTCAGGAAGGTGCACGTCAGCCCGCTCCTGGAGGTGAGGGAGGAGGGAGGACGGCTGATACCCAAGTCACCCCGCGCCATACCGGTCTTTCTGTCCAAGGCGAGGGACATCACGAAGGAGGACTTCTCATTCCTGCAGAAGCCGAGGACGGAGATCTTCCTGGGTAAGATAAGGAGCGGAACAAAGGTACTCGACTTCGACTACCACCTCAACGGTGAGGATGTGCTCTCGCACCACGCGCTGATCTCCGCCCAGACCGGCAGGGGGAAGTCGAACCTCGTCAAGGTTATGCTCTGGGAGGCGATGAAGCACAACAAGTTCGGCATACTCGTCATGGACATACACAACGAGTACTTCGGGGTCGGGAGCAGCAAGGGGCTCAGGAACCACCCGAACGCCAGCAGATCCCTGGTACAGTACTCCAAGAACCCACCCACGGGACAGAAGAGGCTCCTAATCAACCTCAGGGCTTTACTTCCCTCGGACCTCACAGGGATAATTCCGCTCTCCGAGGCGCAGGAGGGTGCCCTCGATTTCTACTATAGAGAGCATGAGAAGGACTGGATAAGGGAACTGATGACCGAGGACGCTGTCAGGGAGAAGGAGTATGAAAAGAAGGGTGTACAGGCCGTCACGATCCGCTCGCTCAGGCGGAAGCTCGGCAACCTCTTCAAGATCAGGACGCAGAAGGAGAGCGGCCTGCCGTACTGCAAAGACGAGGTCTTTAACATGGAGAGTATGGGGGAGAGCACGATAAGGGACATCGCAGACTTCCTCGAGGAGGGGAAGGTCATCCTTATCGACGGCTCGTCCATCTCCGACGATACGGGTTTGATAGTAACTAGCGCGGTGATGAGGGAGATATTCCACAGGTACGAGGGCTACAAGGACGAGGGCGTCCTGAACGAGAAGCCGCAGATCGGGGTCGTGCTCGAGGAGGCGCCGAGGGTTCTGGGGGAGTCCTACGGCGGCAACATCTTCGGGAGGATAACCAGAGAGGGCAGGAAGTTCAGGATAGGGCTCATAGCAGTGACCCAGATGGTATCGGTCATACCGGACGATATACTGGCGAACATAGGAACGAAGATCATCATGGGGAACGAGATGGCGCAGGAGAGGAGGAGGCTGATAGAGAGTGCTTCGCAGGATCTTACGGCATACGACCAGCTGATCGCAGGGCTCGACAAGGGGGAGGCGATAGTCAGCTCCATATTCTCCAAGTTCCCGGTTCCCATATACACGCCGCTCTTCGAGGACCTTGTTAAGGAGGTAGAAACGGAGAAGAGGTCGGAGCGGACCTTCTTCTGAAATGTGGAGATATGGTGAAACAATTGAAATTTGCACACATGGCGGACCTGCACTTGGGAGCAACCTCGGACTCCAAGCTGAGGGAGCTGGAACTTAAGACGCTGGAGAGGGCCTTCGAGAGATGTTTGGAGGAGGGCGTTGACTTCATCATAATAGCAGGGGACATCTTCCACGTTAACATACCTGATCTGGCCGTGGTCAGGGACTCCGTTAGGATCTTCATGAAGTTTGTGGAGACTGGGAGGAAGATCTACGTTGTGTACGGCAGCCACGACTTTTCGCCCAACGCGGCATCCATCATCGACATCTTGGATGCGGCGGGGGTGATTGTGCGGGTTGGGAAGCCTTCCTCGGTCGAAGGTAAGCTGAGACCGGGCGTGGTCAAGGACGAGCGGAGTGGGATGCTCCTTACAGGGATCTCTGGAAGGAGGGCGTCGCTTGAGAGAGAGGCTTTCGTAAATCTGGACAGGGGGTACCTCTCTTCGCTGGAGGGGTTCAAGATCTTCGTATTTCACACCGGACTCGACGAGGTGAGGAGGGAGAACGAGAGGTTCGAGGGCATCGCCTCCTCCGATCTGCCGAGGGGGTTCGACTACTACGCAGGAGGGCACATCCACAGGAGGATAGAGGTTGCTAAGGGGGCGAGGATAGTCTATCCTGGACCGCTCTTCACGGGATGGGGCGCGGACATGGAGGCCACGGTCAAGGGTGAGAGGAGGGGGTTCTACGTCGTCGAGGGTGGGAAAGAGGTAAAGACGAAGTTTGTGGATCTGACCGCCTTCGAGGGATTATACGAGGAGTTCGACGCGACAGGTCTGTCCTCATTATCCGTCAACGAGAAGCTGAAGGCGTTAGTTCAGAGGGTGGACGTTAGGGAGAAGGTTATGGTGGTCAAGGTCTTCGGCGAGCTGGCGAGCGGCAGGACCAGCGAGGTGGACTTTGCATCATTCAGGGATGCGTTGACGAAGAAGGGCGCAATCTACCTGCACCTGAGCAGGAATCAGCTCAGGGCAAAGGAGGTGGCAGCGGTCACGGTCAGCGGGGAGGAGTCCTCAGAGATAGAGGAGAAGGTCCTGAAGGAGCTGGCCGGCACCGTGAAGCTGAAGGAAGCAAAACTCAGAGAGGGCTCCGTGACTCTGGCAAAGGATCTGCTCGCCCAGCTAAGGGTAGCCAAGAAGGAGGGCGAGACCGAGGGCGACTACGAGGCGAGGACAAGCAGCGCCGCGGTCGAGGTCTTGGGCATTAAGAAGCTGATGGAGGGTTGATGGGCGATGTTGCTGAAGAAGCTCAAACTCAGAAACATCAGGACCTACGAGGACTGGGAGGTCACCTTCCCCAAGGGGATGATCCTCTTCGAGGGAGGGATAGGCTCGGGCAAGTCCACGCTTCTGCTCGCGGTAGAGTTCGCGCTCTTTGGGCTCGGCAACGAGAGGGGGACCACGCTCCTCAGCCTTGGAAAGAACGAGGGCGAGGTGGAGCTCGTTTTCGAGGCCAAGGGACGGGAGGTGAGGGTGCACAGATCCCTCGTCAGGACCAAGAGGGGGGCCGGGGTGAACCAGGGGGCGCTGGTGGCTGGCGGGGTCAAGCAGGATGACTGCTGGATCGACGACGGCGAGAGAACGGTCAGCTACTCGCCGAAGGAGATGAAGGAGGCGGTGCTCAGGATCCTTGGATACAACGAGCCGGTGGACCCGAAGGCCAAGAGCGTCATCTTCAGGTACGCGATCTACACGCCGCAGGAGGAGATGAAGGATATCCTGGCACAGGCGCCGGAGCAGAGGCTTCAGACGATAAGGAAGGCTCTGAAGCTGGAGGATTACAAGATTGCGAGGGACAACGCCCACACGGTAGCGAGGGAACTTATCTCGAGGTCGCGGTTCTTGATGGAGGGGGCAAAGAAGCTCCCAGAGATAGACGAGGAGCTTAAGGATCTGGGGGATGCGATACCAGCGATAAGGAAGGAGATCGAGGAGATCGAGGAATCGATCACCGATATCGAGGTGGAGATAAAGGGGCACAAGATGGAGAGGGAGGAGCTGCGGGACAGGCTTGAGGCGCTTGCCGGCGAGGCAAGGAAGGCGGCAGAGCTGTCGTCATCTTTGAAGGACACCATAAGGAGGATCTCCTCGCTCACCACGGGCATCTCATCCAACAAGGAAAAGGTAGCAGGGCTGAGGCTAAGGATAGGGGCGATCATCAAAACCCTGAAGAAACCAGACATGACGCTTGAGGAGGCTGAGAGGAAGCTCGCGGAGGCAAGGGACGAACTCAACAGGTGCACGAAGTCGCTAGGTGCCATCAGCCATATCTTCAGCAGCTACTCGACGCTCGTGGAAAAGAAGGTCTGCCCCACCTGCAACCAGAGAGTGGATACGGAGGAGTTCAGGTCTAAGCTGGAAACCACACAGAACGAGCTGAACAAGGTAAACGCCGAAAAAATCAGACTTGAGGTAGAGGTAAGTGCCCTAGAGGCGGCGAGGCAGGCGGCGATAAACTACAATAACGAGACGAACAGCCTCACAGGTCTTGAGGATAGGCTCTATGATACTGAGGAGCAGATCTCCAAGGACGAGGAGGAACTGAAGAGGGCCGAGGTGCAGCAGAAGGAACTGGAGAGGAAGGTAAAGGAGTCCGCGGAGGCTGCCGAGAAGTACAAGGCTGTCAAGGTGAAGTTTGACAAGAACGAGGGCGAGATAGAGGCGCTGGAGGGGGAGGAAGAGGGTCTGAAAGCTAGGAAGACGGGCAGAGAATCAGACCTGAGGAACATCCAAACGCAGATAGAGGGGCTGAAGGCGGAGAAGGCGGAGATCGAGGGCAACATGGCAAGGGCGGAGATCCTAAATGAGTATGCGACCTGGCTGGAGGAATACTTCAGCGTTGCCCTTGAGAGGATCGAGCTCTCCATACTGACCGCTGCCAACAGGGAGTTCGACGGGGAGTTCTCGAGATGGTTCTCCTTCATGGTAGAGGATCCGACCAAGAGCGTCAGGATCGATGAGGACTTCACGCCGCTTATAACACAGGACGCCTACGAGCAGGAGGTCTCGAACCTGAGCGGAGGGGAGAGGACCGCGCTCGCCCTCGCCTACAGGCTCGCGCTGAACAAGACCGTTCAGCGGAGGTCCGGCGTGGAGTCAGGACTGCTCATACTCGACGAGCCCACCGACGGCTTCAGCAAGGACCAGATAGGGAAGATAGGCGACCTACTGAAGGAGCTGAACCTCGTCCAGGCGATCATAGTTTCTCACGAGAGGGAGCTCGAGGGGGCCGTGGATCACATATTCAGGGTGCAGAAGGAGGATGGCAAGTCGAAGGTACTTCCGGTAAACACATGAACAATCAGGAACCCCTGGAAGAATAGTGAACGGGCCTGCCAAGGGCGATCTTGGCAGCCTCTACAATCGCCTCGCTCAGGGTTGGGTGCGGATGGATGCCCTCGGCAATCTCCTTTAGCGTTAGGGATGCAGTAAGAGCAACGGCGCACTCGCTTATCAGCTCCGAGACCCCAGGACCTACCATCTGCGCGCCGAGGAGCTCGCCGCTGGACTTATCCCCTATTAGCTTCACGAAGCCGTCAGTCCTGCCCATGGTCAGGGATCTCCCGCAGGCTACGAACGGGAACTTACCGGTAACGACCTCGATCCCCCGCCTCACCACCTCCTGCTCGTCCATGCCGACGACTGCTATCTCCGGATCAGAGTAAACGACCGAGGGGGTATGCATTGGGGGAAGCATGTCTATCACTCCGGAGGCTATCTCGGCGGCGTAGTAGCCCTGGTCCATCGCCCGGTGCGCCAGGTAGGGCAGCCCTGTCACGTCTCCTACGGCGAAGATGTTGCGGGCGCTCGTCTCCAGCCGGTTGTTGACCTTTATGAAGCCCCTCTGGTCGAGCGTGATGCTAGTTGACTGCAGGTTGAGCCCGTCCGTATTGGGCCTCCTTCCCACCGACACGAGGACGTAGTCGGCCTCCAACGACTCGCCTGTCTCCAGCTTCAGCCGAACCCTATCGCCTGCGTACTTGGTCTCGACGACCTTGGTCCTGAGGTGGATGCCCACGCCGAGCCTTCGCAACGCGTCGTTCACGGGGGCTATCACCTCGGCGGAGAAGCCCGGGAGGATCTGCTCCATTATCTCCACGATCATGACATTGGTTCCAAGGGACGCGAAGGCTGTCGCCATCTCCACGCCTATTACGCCCCCTCCCACTATCACCATATCCTTTGGGAGCGTGTTCAGGAGGAACACATCGTCGGAGCTTAGGATCAGCTTGGAGTCCACTCTCAACACTGGCAGGTCGGAGGGCCGAGATCCTGTCGCTATGATCATGATCTTGGCCTTGATCCTGTCGCCTTGGGGCTGCACGATCACGACGCCCTCCGATTCGAAGGAGGCGGTGCCCTTCACGACCTCGACCCCGTTCACCTTGAGCAGGTACTCGACGCCCTTCCGGAGCCTGCCCACGACCGAGCGGTTCCACGCTTGGACCTTGGGGAAGTCAACCTCGACGCCGGGAGCCTTTATGCCCATCCTCTCGCCGTGCCTGACCTCCCTGACGAGCCGGCTCACGTGGATGAGGGCCTTGGTCGGGATGCACCCACGGTTGGTGCATGTGCCACCGATCTCGCCCTGCTCAACCAAGATGACCTTCTTGCCTAGTTGCGCGAAGCGGATGGCTGAGACGTAGCCCCCGGGACCGCCGCCGAGGACCACGGCGTCGACGCTCTTCTCCAAACGGAACCACCTTTAAGCTGATAAGAACACTCTTTAGTGATGATTTAAATCCTTTTATGTTGTAGATGTCTGAGGAAAAACCGGAGGCTATGAGAACCCGATCTCCTGATATTCGTTCTCGCATGGGTGCCCGTAAAGGACCTTGACCGTCCTCCTTCTTGGGTAAAATATCACCGAGCGGAGGGTTCCGGTATTCTCCCCGTGGCGGCAGATCGTGAACTCGGTCGGCGAATTCTCCCTGCCATGATCGCACAGGACGGCTGATACCTCCTCCTCGTCCCAGTACAGGTAGGGCTCGCTGGGGATGGGCACAGCCGTAACGCCCGCAGCTTGGAGCGCCACGGAGAGCTCGCAGGTGATGCGGAAGACCTCCTGAAGCACGGTGTCGGTTGCGAAGGTGTAGGGGACCGGGTTCGGCGTCTTCATGACCGCCTCCCGGAGCCTCTTGGCGACGAGGACGGATCTCGCCGTAGGGTAGATGTCGGTGGGCTTAAAGCCCTTGGGCGCGCCTTCGAACCGCTCCACGGGGGCTACGCCGCACAGATCAGCACCCGCCACCATGGCTAGCTTCTTAACCTCTTCGGTGGTGATAGCACTGTTCTTCATGGCATGACCGACCAATTGCATGATTTCCCGAAACGACTTGATGACTAGTTTATATTTATACGAATTACGGCAGAAGACCACCGATTTTAATCGGTGGAGGACGTCACACTCATCAGATGTCCATGTGGTTAATCCATTTATCCTTCTGCCTCGACGCTAGATCGAGAACCACTTGTTCCCCCGCTTGGTCATCCTCCCTCTCCTCTCGAGGTACCTCAAGTATGCAATGGTCTGCTTCACGGGGATCAGCCGCTTCACGAAGTTCCTCTCAGTTATCGTGCCGTGGAGCTCCTGCACGATCTCCTTCAGGGTCCTTCCCTCAACCGTTATCCTGAGCAGCTGGTTTGTCCGCTCCGTGAAGTGGGCTTCGACGCCCTCAATGTCCGCCTTGGCGAGGGGGGTCTTCCCGTGCCCTGTGTAGACGGACTCGAATTCCTTCAGCCTCTGGAGGGAGGCGAACTCCTCCGTGAGGTTCACGACATTTGCCCTCCCTTCCAGCGCGGCGTCTCCTGAGAAGACCACCTTTCCTACGGCGTAGCCCGTGCTACCCATGGTGTGTCCGGGTAGCGGTATCGACCTGACGGGTATGCCATCGAGCGTGAGGTCGAGATCTCTGAAGGCAGAGAAGCTGGAGGGCCTGGGGATGAAGTCGGCAGCCATGGAGAGCAGGACATTCGCCTCGTCGAACTCGATCCTGTCGAAGCCCCCCTCCACGCTCAGCTCGTATATCTCCCCGAACCAGGCCTTCGTGAAGGCCCCATAGTCCTTGAACGCCAGCGAGTCGGCCTCCGGGATCATTATCTTGGCGCCCATCTCCTCCTGTATGTACGGGGCTAGCCCGAAGTGGTCGTGGTGCCCGTGGGTCACCAGGATGATGTCTGGACCCCACGCGCCCGCGCCATCCAACACCCTCTTTATGTAATCCCTGTTCTCCGCGCTGTCTACGCCCGAGTCGACGAGGATCTTTTTGTCCCCCTTCAGGAGGTAGGCATTTGTGGGGGCGCCGCTCCCGTACTCCTTAGGAAATGGGACCTGTATTGGAATTACTTCCATATAAGACACCCTGCAACCTAGCTTTGCCTGTCAGAACGTCTCGACTATCCTCAGCCCGTTCATCCTCGCGTAGATGGTGGCCTCTTCGCCCACGCCCACACCCTCAACGAGGTACCGGTTCACGCACACGAGGCGATCGTTCCTGAGCTCCACTTCCTTCTGCTTTGTGACCTTCAAGCCCCTTCGCCGCAGACCTGCGCCCATGGCCTTGTAGACCCTTGCCGGCAGGTCAACCATGGTCGGGGAGTACAGTACTATCTCGTCCTCGTATCTGAAGCATTCGTACAATTCTTCACGTAGTGGAGATCCTATGGTCGTGGTGCGCTGTTCGGCGGCCTCTAAGGCATCGTCGAGAAGCTTCTTGATGGACCTCCGGCCGCGCCGCCTCACCAACAATGACACCTAGAATAGGTTTGTTCGATTTAGTAATTTAGGTTTTGGGTTTAGTAGATACGCTTGCCGAAGATGAAGGAGGGCAGCGGTATCATCCTTTTTACCTTAAAAATGCTCGGAATGTTTTTGACACTCCCATGAATGAATTCATGGGCTTGCGCTCGGCACCTCTATGTCAATATTGTCCGCCTCGAGTATGGTTGACTCCTTTCGACCATGAAATGAAATCTTCGAATTTTCGAATTTCCCTTCAATTTCTAGACAAAAGAAGGGATTAAAAGTCCCTTCCACGAGGGTTTTTGATGGTGACGAAGATGGAAAGACTTCAAGTTTTATCCTTTGGAGTTCTGGCGATCCTAATTTTGAGTCTCAGCAGTGTGGCTACCCCAGTCTCCGCCCAACCGCAATCCGCAGCGAACGGAGCGGAAAATACACCACAGGTCACTTACGATGGGAACTACACGAGGATACAGACAGACCAGTATACCGTTATCTTCCCGAGGAACGGCACTAAGCCCATGTTCGTTTGGTGGTCCAACAACGAGACCGACAAGGTATACGTTGTCCACTACAAGGGCCTGATAGAGTACGCAAAGATAGACGGCTCGAGGTTCATGCTCAAGAATATGGCGGAGGGCGAGCTGTTCGGGAGGCTCATCAATGAGATGAACGCAAGGGACACGCACAGGATGGAGGCGATGGAGAATGGAGTGGCAGCCACTGCGAGAGTGGGCGATTTGCTCGCAGTGGCTCACCTCATGGTCGGAATGGGCCAGGCAACTAAGGCGGATATCTCCTCCAGACTCCAGGAGGCGATCATTACCCTTCAGAACCTTAGGGAGACCACCGACGACCAGGCTCTCCTTGCCGAAATAGACCAGGCGATTGCGAGTGTTAACGCGGCGCTCTCCATGATAAACAACGGAACGAATCTGGCGCTGGCTCTGAGGGACGCCAGAAACGAGATCATTGATGTCCTCAAGGTAGGCATGGAGAAGGTCAGAGACATGATCAAGGAGAGGATAGCCGAGAGGGAGAGTCTGATGCAGCTGGCTTCCAAGTTCCACCCCGCACTTCTCCCGTTTGACGGGACGAAGTGGCAACTCAGCGAGATCCAGCCGATAACGAAAGACGGCAGCACCATAGGGTTGAGCTTCACCCTTAGCCTGACAGAAGCGCCTCCCAAGTTCGACTTTGCAGAGAACAACATCAAGCTGGCCGTCAGAATTTACAATGAGCCTGTTATGGAGACGTTCAGCGCTGGCGGGCAGAGCCTCTCATACAACGTCGCAGAGGGAGAGATGAAGATGGACTTCATAGTCGGCAACTGGTCGTGGAACTTTGAGCCTAGGACGATCGAGAGGATGAACGCTACCGACGTGACGATCTCTCCGGCCCTCGCATTGTGGATCGACGCATCCTCATTCAACGCCACGGGCACCAATCCAGAGTACTTCTTCAGGAACATGGAGGAGGTAAGGGCGACTAACGCCATCCAGGCAGCCAGCTTCAGCGCGGGCGACAGTAGATCCACAATCCCAATCCAAGCGCAGAGTGCCGAGGCAAACCAGCTCAACTTCTCCGCAAATGTCGCGAACCAGAGGGTGGCGGGCGTAGGTGTAAAGCTCGCTCCGCACGCAAAGCTCAGCCTCACTGGCGAAGGAACCCTTGGAGGATTCTTCAGGTTCGTCCCCTTCGCGACCGTCGACAACGGGACGGTAACGGTTGTGCCAGTCGGTGCCTCCTACTTTGAGGCGGGCAACCACCTTAGGATGTACTTGACCTACCCGTACTTCACAGGGACCTTGACCCACGACCCAAGCATAGGGATCGAAGGTGCTCCGGAGGCTCCAGCATACATGGTGACCGCAGGGACGACTGGGATTTTGAACGTACAGCAGATACCAACGATCTCGACGTGGCCGACCATAGAGGGGGCAGGGCTTGCAGGCGCACTGGTGTTGGTTGGGGCGTTGATCTTACTCGTTACGGTTAGGAGGTACCCAACCATAGGGTAATCCGCTACCCGCCACTCCTTTTTTGTTCTCCACTTCGTTCTTCTCAGCTCGAAAGGATCCAACTGTACCACTTTGCTACACCAATGTATAGAAGAGTATGTCGAAGTAGAGCATTATGAGGCATATTATGATCGAGACCTCCTGCCGGATCCCCTTAGAAAGAGAGATGAAAATCGAGAGGATGCCGATGGAGACGAGTTGCCCCACTGCGAGCGTGATTACGGACAGTGTTGCCGAACTCACGCCCAGAATTGGGACGAACAGGACTAGCATCAAAGGAAGCCTGGAGAACATTATTCCGTTTAGCAGGGATAGCTCTCCGCCTGCCCTTCTTGTCAGAATGTACGAGAACGCCTCCAAGATTACGAACAGGAGAAGGACATTGCCGAGGTAGTAGATCGGAAGGGCACCGACCTCGATGGAGCGGGAGTATCCGAACAGGTATGGCCTGAAGTACTGGAGGAGACAGAGGAGGTACTCAGCCACTCCGATGACAACGCTTATGGGCAACAGCCGCTTGGGGGATGAGATCTGTCTCGACAGGAAGAGGTAAGGCATCAGCCGGCCGACAGGCGCGCTGGTCACCACATCCTCCTTCAGGGTCTCACGGTACATGGCAATACCCTTCTCCGTGGCTGAGAACTCTCCGCGCGAGGACTTTACCACAAGACCCTTCATTATTTCAAGGTGGTAGTAGACTGTGGGGATCCCTATCTTCAGCTCCTCGGAGATCTCCTTCGGAGTCGCCGTCTTCTTGTTGTAGAGGATCTCCAAGATCTTCCGTCTGTGAGGGTTCTTCAGGACGTCTTCCATGGGCTTTCCTTCTCTATCTTTGTCCCCTGTTTATTATCCGTCTATCAACCATTTTAATTGTGATCAAGCGAATCCCAATGATGCCGTTACTCTTCCTATTCGCGATACTGCCTCCTTAAGGTTCGCCATGGAATTGGCGTAAGATATCCTGATGTGCTTATCAAAGCCTCCGAACGACGCCCCGGGGGTAGTGCTGACGCCCTTCTCCAGCAAGATATCGCAGAACTCCTCCGAACTCATTCCAGTTTTAGATATGTCTGGGAAGATGTAGAAGGCGCCCGCCGGCTTATCGAGCTTGAAGGCTTTTAATTTCCCTAGGGCATCACAGATGTAGTCCCTCCTCCTCCTGAACTCGTCGACCATGGGTTGCACGGGCGTCTCCGGCTTTAGTGCCTCCAGCGCGGCCCTCTGCGTGAAGGACGCGGGGCAGCTGGCCGAGTGCTGCTGGAGCTTGTTGATGGCGGAGATAATGGGCTTCGCGGCCGCCACGTACCCCAGCCTCCAGCCGGTCATGGCGTATGCCTTCGAGAAGCCGTTGACCGTTATCGCGTACTCGTCCATCCCAGGGAGGGAGCCTATGCTCAGGTGGGAACCCTCGTAGAGGAGCTTCTCATATACCTCGTCCGAAAGAACACATATCCTCCTGTCCTTGGCGATGTCTGCGACTGCCCTCAGCTCCTTCTTTGAGGCTACGTAGCCAGTGGGGTTGTTTGGGGAGTTGATTAGTATGATCTTTGTCCTTTTGGTCACCGCCTCCTTCAGCCCTTCTATGTTCATGCTGAAACCTTTTTTCGATGGAACTTCCTTCACCACGCCCCCCGCCACGGTGACCATCTCCATGTAGGACGGCCAGGCGGGAGTCGGTATTACGACCTCGTCGCCCTCGTCCACGAGCGCCATTATGGCGTAGAAGAGGACCTGCTTTGAACCCGGCGTGACGATAACGTTCTCCTTCTTCACCTCAAGCCCGTTCTCGCTCCTCAGCTTGTTCGCTATAGCCTCCCGCAGCTCCGGTATGCCAGCGCTGGAGGTGTAGTGCGTGAAACCCGCCTTGAGGGCAACCTCCGCCGCCCTTATTATGTTCTCCGGGGTCTTGAAGTCTGGCTCACCCACATCGAGCTGGATTATGCTGATGCCCCTGCTCTGGAGTTCCTTCACCTTGTCCAGCACCTTCAGCGTTCCGGACTCCTTAAGGTTCATGATGCGCCGGGAGAGGACCACGTCCGTCCACCTTCCATTAACTAGGTCATCAGATGATAAAAGATTAATGTTTGCTGCCCGAAGATGCGGAAAAAGTTTATTACGGTAAATACGCCGTATTCTCAAAGAGGCGGGTGAGTGGTCCTCCCACCCGTTCCGCCTTTAGAAACCCCGGAGTTGGGAGGCTGTGTTTAGTGAGGGAATCGGGTTCTAGAACTAGAGCGTTGGCAAAGACGGCCGTACTTGCGGCGACCTACGTTGCCCTTGTGACGCTGCTGGCACCGATAAGTTTTGGTGCTATTCAGGTGAGGGTGGCAGACGCGCTCGTGGGGCTCGTCCCCCTTCTGGGCATGCCGGGCGTCGCAGGCATCACCTTGGGGGTCTTTATAGGAAACATACCCAGCCCCCTTGGGCCGATCGACCTCCTGAGCACGGTGCCGACCTTCATATCGCTCCTCATCATAATGAAGCTCAGGAGGCGGTCTGTGCTGGCAGGGCTGATCGCTTACTCCGTGATACTCGCGGCGTGGGTGGGGTTCCTCCTCTACTACGTATTCGGGCTGCCGTACATCATCACCTTCCTCTACCTACTGGTAGGGATAGGGTTTGCGACGGCGGGGCTCGGATACCTCCTCTACAGGGCGATGCGGAATATCCTAGGAGGTCCTTAAGTTATGGTGGAGCCTAAGAAGGCGGTTGTCGTGTTCTCTGGCGGACCGGACAGCACCACCGTCCTATATCTGACACTAAAGAGGGGGTTTCAGGTCTTCCCCCTGACGTTCGACTACGGTCAGCTTGCGAAGAGGGAGATAGAGCACGCGAGGACCATAGCGGAGGGGCTCGGGCTGAAGCTTCTGGTGGTGGACCTGAGCACCATGAAGGAGATCTACGCCGGATCCACCTCTATTGTAGACGAGAAGATCCCCATCACCAAGGAGTTCACGGCCCCCATCATCGTACCGTTTAGGAACGGGATAATGCTCTCCGTTGCGGTCGCGTACGCCCAGTCCATCGGCGCCAGCCACGTCTTCTACGGGGCGCAGGGGTCTGATGCAGCAAACTACCCCGACTGTAGACCATCTTTTGTGGAGGCGTTCGAGGAGGCGGCGAGGCGCGGGACAGATACCGGGATAGAGATAGAGGCGCCACTGGCGGCATTGAAGAAAGGCGAGGTCATAAAGCTGGGGGCGGAATTGGGCGTCCCCTTCGAACTGACGTGGAGCTGCTACAGGGAGGGGGAGAACCACTGTGGGGTCTGCGAGTCCTGCAACAACAGAAGGAGGGCCTTTGCGGAGGCAGGGATAAGAGACCCGACGGTGTACGAGAGACTCTGACAGAACGGGGCTTGTGGAAGAGAGTTTACCAAAGTAGCGCAGAAAGCCCACACTCTTTAGAGGTGGGATGAATGGCGTAAGGATTAATATCCGCGGCCGTGGTATAACGATGAGCGGGTCGCTCATGCTTGCAAAGAAGATGATCAAAGCAAAGATTCTCGAATTGAGGGCGGGAAAGAGAATCCTTCTTGAACAGGAATGCGCAAACCATCAACGCTATCTCCATGGAGATAAATCTGCCCTACTATATTCAGCAACCAAGCAGCAGGCTGACAGATTCCTTAACAGGCTGAAGAAACAGAACGGTGGCAAGCTTGATCCAGCCAAGGAATACCCAATGATTCTGAGGAACGACATCTACGATGTTCATAAAGCAGATACAAAGCTAACACAATACTGGATAAGGATTCCAGTAGCGGGAAAGAGAGGAGGAATCAACGTGCCAATAGGTGTTTCATCCCAGATTCCAGAGGGAGCAGAGACAAGGGAAGCCAAGCTGATTCGGCGCGGCTCAGACTGGTACGTCTATATCACAATAGAGAAGGAAGTTGAGGAAAGGAAACCATCATCAGTCCTTGCAGTTGATCTGGGCATAAGAAACATAGCAACCACAGTCAATTCAAACGACGTCGGACCCAAATTCTATGGGAAGGACTTGAGGATAAATCAGGCTCATTTCTACAAGCTGAGGAGAGCGCTACAGAAGAAGAGAGCGTATGGAGCCGTCAAGAAGATATCTAACCATGAAAGAAGAAGGACAGATTCCATCCTTCACACAATCAGCAGGAGGATAGTCAACGAAGCTGACAGAAACAATTCGGTTATAGCGATAGGGGACTTAGGGATAAGGGCGGATGGAAAAGGAAGAATCTTCAACAGAAAGCTATCAAACTTCCCATCCTACAGGCTGTATCGGTTCATCGAATACAAGGCTGATTGGCTTGGCATTCCTGTTCTGAAGATTTCAGAGGCATACACGTCACAGACATGCCATAACTGCGGTGCAAGGGGCCTTCGGGTCGGAGGCTTCTTCAGATGCAGCAACTGTGGGCATGAATACAACGCAGACTACAACGGAGCGTACAACATAATGAAGCGGGCTATAGGGTATATCTCTATGGCAGGGGCTGCTCTGACACAGCCCATAACCCGATAGGATGAGGCACCATGAAGACCTCCTACGAATCTGGAACCCCACACCCTTCAGGGGTGGGAGGATGTCAGAAGTGCGAACTAACCCTTTCTAATATTGTCTGTGGTTCTTTCGCCTAAACCCTTTGCGAAGTCGCGGTATCTCTTCTTGAGTCTGCCCAGCAGCTTCTCATCGGCTGTATGGAATTCCGCCCTCTCGATCTCGGCGAGTGCGATGTAAGAGGCGTCGTAGACCGTTATGTCGTTTTCATCAGCGATCTCCACAGCCCTCCTGGCACAATCCCCCTTCAACGGATAGAGGTCAAACGAGAAGGCGTCCAGCGCCTCGGATATCCCTTTCATCTCGGACACCGTGAACAGCCCCTTGTAGCGCAAGGAATTCATAACCTCGAACAACAGGAGTTCGGGCGCGGCGATCTCAAATTCTCCCTCGATGTACCCGTCCCTTATCGCTAATGCCTCCTCAGATCCATCCTCCTCCACGAACCACTTGATCACAATACTGGCGTCCACGACTACCCTAGGCATTCCTCTCCTCTCTGAACTTCCTCACGATGTCCTCTGCTTTCATCTCTCCCTTGGTCCTCCTCCTCAGCCTCTCATTTATCAGAACTGCTTTGGCAAGGTTCTTCCCGCGATCCTCCCTGATCCTCTTCCTTACCGTCTGCCTGATGAACTCGCTCCAGTTGATCTCGAGGGATTCCATCATCTTCTTCGTTTCTTCATCCACCCTTACCGTAATTACAGTCATACTTGTATTACTGTACATACAGGAATATAAGCCTTACCCGATAAATCCTCGAGCTTAAAAGTACACGGGAAGGCGCTAGGTCTCTTGGGCCTTCGTCAGCGTTACGTCGGAGATTATCATTGCAGGCAGCAGCGTTGGGATCCTTACCTCCCACCACCTGACCCACCTCCTGTCCCTGCACATCCCCCTCACCGAGCTGAACATCCTGAGCAGGTTGTCGCTGACCCTAACGCCCTTCAGGGCTCCCTTTATCTCCCCCTTCTCCACCAAAAAGGTCCCGTCCCTGCATATTGTGGAGAGGTCCCCGGTGCTGTAATTCTGGAACCTGGTGTACCAGTTGCTGACCATGTAGATGCCGTTGCCCAGTTCCTTCAATGCCTCCTCGAACGAGAGAGTTCCCTCGCCTACGACCAAGTTCCAGGGGGATGGTTCTATCCAGCCCGCGTTCCCTGTACTCTCTATTTTGAACTTCCTTGCGGTTACGGAGTTGTGGAGGTACGTCTTCAGCGTGCCCTTATCCAGCAGAACCGTCCTCTTGGTGGGGACTCCCTCAGCGTCAAAGACCCTAGAACCGAGCCCCTCGTCACCCGGACCATCATCTACCATCGTTAGATTCTCAGAGACCACGCTCTGTCCCAGCTTTCCGGCAAGGCAAGAATATCCCGCCTCCACATTGAAGGCCGAGCACGCCTCGCCCATGCGCTCGAGGAGGTTTGCGCCTATTATGGGGCCAAAGAGCACGTTATATCTGCCCTCAGACCATTTTGCGACGTTCTTGCCGTACCTGACTATCGTTCCCGCCTCCCTGCCCGCCTCCTCCGCCGTCAGCCCCTTCATTCTAGTTCCGCAGCTGAGGCCCTGGCCCGATACCTCGCCCCCGAATGCCCTCACGTTCAGCTCGTAGGCGGCCCTCTCGTCGTAGCCCTCCGCCCCGTTGCTCCCCATAAGCCCACAGCGCACAATGTCCGCCGTAAAGACGCCAGAGACCCTCTCCGCCCCCTCCCTAACTGCGGCATTTATCGCGAGGCTCACACCGTTGTTTATGCCGTCTGGGTCTATTCTCTCTTTCGTAAGCCTATCCGGGAATTTCCTGCCTGCCGGTAGCGGTGCGATCTCCTTAGCCTCTGGCACGAGCGCCGACTCCTTCACGATCCTGTCGATGGTGTTCCTGAGCGCGCCCTCCGATATGTCCTCAAACCTGCTGATCAGCCTCCTCCTTCCGAATATTGAGAGCAGGTCGGCGCTGATCAAGCTCCAGTTCTGGACGACCGTGACCTTGTTGTTGCTGAACCTGACCATCATCCTCTCCCTGTGAACCGGGAGGACAATGGCCTCGTCGGCGCCCCTCCCCCTCATCTCCTTGATTATCCCCTCGCCTATTCCAAGAAGCTCGTCCTTCATCTTATCCCTCCGAAGGAGACCCCTTCCAAACCAACGGTTTGGTGGGAGAGGAATTCGGAGTATAGTACTCCAGTCGCTCTATGCACAAGATTGATGTTTCTAATTGTAGGAATAGCAAATCGCTTTCCTAGGAAGTCAGCAATCCCTATCTGCGTATCTGAGAAGCTGCAAGTCCAGCCATGGAACTTCTCTCCCTTTACCGTGGCTTCTACGAAGTCACCTTTGCGAATGCCGTGCTTACTAACAGTTCCACCATAATTTGGTCTTATACCCCCCTTTCGTGGATTCTGCTTGTGCAATTGCCTTCTCACAGGGTTGTATGCGTTCCAGACAAAGAACGAGGTGGGCGAATCCACGTTTTTGCAATAATGTTTCGACAGCATTGCTACGGCATCGTTGGCATGACTCTCTGGCGTTAGTGCCTCCTTGTCAGAAACCTTTTTGATGCCATATTTTTCTCTCGCCTCGGATGTCTCCCAGCCATCCACCTTGACGAGATTGGCAAGCCTCTCCAACTCCCTATATAAGTATTCCTTCCCGATTTCCACGGTTGAAAAGAACCTGCCCCACCGCTTCTTGTAGTGGTTGAACCTGACATCCTCGACTATGATGTTAGCTATCGGATACAGTCGGCACAGCTCTCTCATGACCTTCAGCTTGAAATCCACCTTCGCTTTCTGGCTGGGTACAATCCATCCATCCATTCGCCTGCGGTTGTCAAATCTACACGGTCTCCTCCTCGTGTTTCTGTATCTGCGGTCTCTTCGGAGCTGTCTGCGATTGACGAGCTTTTTTGCTATGCCTTTGGGCAGTATCCCCATTCCCTTGACGTTGGTCTCCTTCTCCGATGCCACTGCATAGCCGTCGAACATGCTCCCTGGGTCGCAGGCGAGACCTAGCTCTTGCACCCTGTCGCCTACTGGTCTGAGCATCTGTATGTAGAAGATGCCGAGCTTGCTACGTCTGCCCACTGCCTGCTCTCCGCGCATCAGTTTCCTTGCCTTCGTTGGAGTTGTCGGCATCAACATTTTTCCTTCCACGCTTACTATTGGTATTCTCATGTTTTCTCCTCCGACTCCGATATTCGGACTCCCTTCGGAGTGTTTGTTGGTCGCCTCGCCAATGCCAGACAGGCTTAGCCCCTCGGCGTCGAACCTGCCAGGTTCGGAAGAGGTCAGGGCTGGCGAAACACCCTGACGTTCTTGTAGCCCGTTTGGCGTAGCCTTTCGGCTTAGGCTAGTCAACCCTTGCGTTGCCATAGCATTCTGGCAAGCCCCGTCCTTTAGGGCGGGGTAATTGACGATTGGCAGGTCCCCATTAGTGCCTTAGGTTATTTGTCTAGCCTGTATTTTAATCTTTGACCTGTCGATAAATCTGGGTCCACCCGACATTCGCGCCACTTGAGCGCAATCAGAGTTTAAATAGACATCGACCGCATGGAGACATCTCCCGCAAACCCCCCCTTTTTTGTTCCTCCTGGACGGGACACCTTGAAGGGCCAGGAGCCCATACCCCTATCCCTCAGCCGCGGCCAGGGGGGATATCCCCACACCTCCTTTTTTTCCTCTCTCTCGACTGGGGGCGGACGAAGAGCCGGGGCGGTTCAAATCCACCTCCCGTGCAGAGGAACTTACCATCAACCAATGGTCGCACCTCACGTCCTCACGTCACGTCAACACCAGCCCGTTTTTTGGCTTCCTCATCATTTTATTTTACATAACTGATTAAAAATATCCCATTCGATTATGAAAAAATTGCCGAGTTTAAGAAAAGAAATTTTTAAACGTCACGCCGACATACACATCATAAAAGGACTGAAACATGGAGGGTGTGGGGCAGCAGCTTTATAAGGCGAGTATGATGGACGGAGGAAAAGTGGGTTTGAGGCTCCTGCGTTCAGCACAGCACGGGCCTTTACTTTCGCCCTGCCCTCTCACCAGTGAGCCACCTTACGCGAATTTTTTTAACGGTCCGGCGCAAGCCAAGATCGGGTGGGCTGCCGTGGTTGGGGCTGGGGACGTGAATGTGGATACGCGGGCGCCTGGCATAAGTGATCTCGGCGAGGAGCTTTCGTGCGGGAGGGTGAGGTGCAGGAGGTGCGGCAAGCTGTGCGCGTCCTGGTTTGGCCTCACGGTACACTTCAAGAGGTCCCACGGGAAGCGCCTTGGAGAGGCGGGTTGGGAGGATGTTGAGTTCCACAGGTGAGCCCGTCAGGGTGTCGTCCTCGTCCTCGTCCTCGTCCGAGAGGCCCCCGAGGTGCGACTGTGGGGCGGAGTGCACGGTGAGCAACGGGCAGTGGGTGTGCCCGGCGTGCGGCCTCGTCCACGACCCTCTGATGGTCCCGTCCATCTCGTCGTACAGGTCCAGCGCCATCATGCACTACGGGTTACCTGCGCTCGACAGGGCGTCCAAAGCAGAGGCGGACGCAAAGGCAGACGCAGGTGCGAAAGCGGACGCGGGTGCGGATACAGGAGCAGAGGCAGAGGCAGAGGCAGAGGTGGACGTGGGTGCAGATGCAGACGTAAAGGTAGATGCAAAGGCGGGTGTGGATACAGGAGCAGAAACACAAACACCAACACCAACAGAGGCAGAGACGGGGGACACGTCGGCCGGGAGTGCCAGGACGAGCGACACCAGGGCAAGGTACCTCTTCCGCCTGGCCCACACCGTCTGTCGGTCGGCGTCCCTGGTGGACGCAGTGGCCAAGGAGGCGGCCGCCCTCGCCCTCGCGAGGCCCATGACGTGTAGGGACAACACCATCCACGTCCTGGCAGCGGCGATGTACGCCAGCTCCTGTATGGGAGGGGTGCACGTCCGCCTCCCCGGGGAGTGGGAGAACGTCGTCCACCAGCTCAACCTGAGGAGGCCGGGCCGGCCCGCCGGGGACGGGCACAGGCCCATCAACACGTGGGCCGTGCGCCGGTACGCGAAGCGGACCTACGGCCCCCTGCCCGAGGGCGGCAGCCACTACTGGACCAGGTTCCTGTCCCTGCTGCCGCTAAGGGCGGTAAGGAGGGCATCCATCCTGCTGGAGATGCCGAGGACTATAAACGAGGCCGCCGGCGCCATACTGCTGGCGGACTACGACTCTCAGGTGACGGAGGAGGACCTGAGAAGGATAAAGGCGAGGCCGGACCTCGCCAGGGCCGCCATGAGGTCGCTGGGGCTGGAGCTGGAGTTGAAGGAGGGGGAGAGGGAGGGGAAGGGGGAGAGAAGAAAGGGAAAGGGGAAGGGGACGAAAGGGATCGACGTAAGGCCGTTCCGCACCCTCTACCGTCTGTGTGACTCTCTGGACATGCCCTGGGACGTCGAGGCTGAGGCGGCAAAGAGGATACGCGAACTCCAGCTCGCCGAGAGCAACGTCGGGAGGCTCGCAGCGGCGGCCCTGCTGTACGCCAGCTCCCTTTCTTCACCTTCGTCTTCACCTTCGTCTTCACCCTCCTCCTCAGGCTCGGGGTCGGGGTCGGGATCGGGATCGGGATCGGGATCGGAGGCGGAGGCGGGGAAGGGGAGGAGGTACGAGGCCTACAGGCTGCCAGGCGAGTGGTCCAGGGCCCTGGCAGAGGCGGGGTTCACCATGGATGTCCCCGACATCCTGTACACCGTGAGGAGGCGCACGGACATCCTCAGGGGACGCGAGAGCGGGAGCGGGGGCGGGAGCGGGAGCAGAAGGAACGGGACGAGGGCCAGCGCGGACCGCTTCGTCTACCGCGTGGGCGTCATTGCAAGGGTTCCAGAGCCGCGCCTCGAGACGCTGCTCAACTTCGTCAGGCTCTCCGCAAGGATACCCCTAACGAACCCGGCGGTGACGGCGCTGGCAGCCCTCTCCGCGCTGAGGTTCATTAACCTGAGGGACAAGGAGGTCAGGGCCCGCCTGGAGAGGGCCGGCATAAGGATCGGCCACCGGAGGAACGGGGAGATCCGCCTCCGGCAGATCGAGGAGGAGAGGAGGAGGCTCCTGGAGGCTTGGGGCAGGGCAGTTGGAAGAGAGCCCCTCGCCGGCGCCCTGAGGGCGTGGTTCAACAACGGCAACAACGGTAATGGTGGAAATGGAAATGGAAACGGAAACGGAAATAACAGCTTCCCCTCCCATCTGTAATATGAGAGGTGGATCAACTGCGAGGACTTCACCCCAAAGGACGGGGACACGACACGGTGCAGGGAAAACCAGAGGAGCTGTGTAGTGATGAAAAGTCAGCTACTCCACGGCTGAAGCCGGGAGCTTGCGATGGTGGTAGCAATGCAAGAGCTGACTAGCCTAAGTCCTTCGGGAACTACGCCTGCGGGGCTAGAAGCACGGCAGGGTGCCTCCCTAGTCCTGCCCTCTGCGGGAGAACCACTCAATCCCACGACCGGCACAAGAGCTAGTCTAAGCCCTGCAGGCTTTGGCGAAGGGAAATCTCACCCAGGCTTTAGACTTGGAGAGCCTAATAGGCCAAGAGTCCCGGTGGTCGACGCGAGAGGAATGCCGCTGATGCCATGTACGCCGGCCAGAGCAAGACTGCTGCTGAAAGAGGGCAAAGCTTTAGCCAGATGGAACAAGCTCGGGGTCTTCTACATAAAATTAAAGTATGCTGTGGAGCCGAAGAACCAGATTCTGGCTGTTGGAGTTGACCCCGGCAGCAAATACGAGGCAGTATCTGTTGTGGGAACAAAGGACACAGTGCTAAACATAATGCATGAGGCTGTTGATTGGGTCAAAAAGGCGCTGGAGCAAAGGCGTCAAATGCGCAGGGCGAGAAGATACAGGAAGACAAGGTGCAGAGAGTGCAGGGGAGAGAACAGGCATCCTGAAGGCAGAGTTCCACCCTCAACTGAAGCGAGGTGGGGTGCAAAGCTTAGGATAATTGCACAATTAAAGAGGATTATGCCCATCTCCCACGCCGCCGTTGAGGACGTCAAAGCCGTAACTAAGAAGGCGCGTAGGGGATGGAACGGCAACTTCAGTCCAATTGAAGCCGGGAAGCAGTACTTCTACTCCGCACTTGAAGCCATGGGTTTAGAGGTTGCAACAAAAAGCGGCAAAGAAACCAAAAAGTTCAGAGATAGTTTGGGCTTGAAGAAGATTGGAAACAAGTCAAAGCCAGTTTTCGAGTCGCAGTGCGTCGACTCATGGTGCCTTGCAGCCATGGTGACCGGAGCAAAACACCCAACGACAAAAAGCCTGTACTATATGGTTCCGTTGAGGTGGCACAGGAGGCAAATTCACAGACTGGAGGCGGAGAAGGGCGGGATAAGAAGAAGATATGGCGGAACAATGTCTTTGGGACTGAAGAAGGGGACATTGGTCGAGCATGTTAAGTACGGGCTATGCTACATAGGCGGAAACCTAAGGGGTAGGTTCAGCCTGCACAGCTTGAAGACCGGAAAGAGGCTGACACAAAATGCCAGAAGGGAAGACCTCAAGATCTTGACAAGGATAGCTTTCAGGACCCAATTCCTCTCCACGACTGAAGTCGGGAGTTTCCTTGGGCGATTTTTATGACCAAACAACCGTGCAAGTGTGGTAGGGAATGGATAGCTGTCTGGTACGGACAGTTCCGTTACGTCCCGAGGTGTCCCGGGTGCAGCAAGTCGCCTAAAAACTGTACCTGCAACCTTTCGTCCGGGGCGATTTTGACGAAGACGAGGACTTTCAGCCAGTGCACTGAAGGGGGCGAAATTTAACATGACCGCACCGAAACACGTAGATCTTTTCGAGGCAGGGATCATGGACCTCGTCGAAGAGGACGAGGAGGGGAAGGTGTGGATAAAACTCTCCAAGAGGAGGTACAGGGTCACCCGGGCGCCCGCGGGCGCGGGCGCGGATGCGGAAGCGGAGAAAGAGAAAGGGAACCCGCAGGACTACTTCGGCGCCAGCCTCATCGACGAGGCCGAGATCGTGGCAAGGGAGATCCAGGAGCGGACGGGGAGGGAGGCGGAGGTCGCAGTGCACGTGAGACCACCCATGGTATACCTGGACGTGCGATTAAGCGGAGGGAGGGTGGCGGTCGAGGTCGCCTCGGTCAGGACGGGCGGAGAGGGCACCGGCGCAGGTGCAGATGTTGGGGCAAAAACAGAGGGAGCAGAAACGGGAACGGGAGCAGAGGTTAAAGGCGGGAGCAGGTGCCTTCCTCCCCCCGAGGAGAAGGAAACTAAGGGCGGAGGCGAGATCCCTCCAACCGCGGTCCCAAAGGGCTCTCCGCTGGGTGTGAAGCCGGACAGGGAGACCGAGGAGTTTTTAACCACCAGGATTGCCCAGTCCATGATGGTCTACGACTGGTATTTAAAGAAGAGGCGGAAGGAGCTGGAGAGAAGACTGAAGGAGGAAGAGAAGTAGAAGAAGTAGTCTCCGATGGGGATGGGGATGGGGATGGGGACGGAGGTCACAAACCCTTTATAAATCTACATTAAATGTTTATGGTTGAGGTAAGTTTGCGATGGTGGTCTGCGGTCATGAGCACATCCTGCGCAGGAAGGCAGGAGTGCTCTCTGCATTGTGCCTCCTCCTGTTCCTGGTGCCCGCCGTCTCTGCCGCGGGTGCCCACTACGAGTTCGACAAGAGCTACTACCGTCCGGGCGATTTCGGGTACTTCCTCGTCGAGGTCAGCAACAACCGCCCCGAATCCGTTGATATCCCCGAGGCCGCGCTCAACATAACGGGCATAGGGACGTTTGCGTGGGACCCCTCGACCACGAATGCGTCCGATCTGCACTCTGCGTCCATGGTGATGACCTCGCGCTGGTCGGGCTACTACGGCACGAACGACACATACCTTGGCCAAACCCTCGGGTGCCGCATAGAGAGTGGCGGGAGCGCCACTTTTTACGTATACTTCAAGATACCAGAGAACGCCAGCAAAGGCGAGTACAGCTACCGCTTCTACATGCCAATAATCACGGACATCCCGGTTGATGTGCAGGGAGCCATCGCCGTCTATCCTCAGGGCGAAGTGCCGCCGCCCGACGTGGTGGGCGACGCCCTCTCGCTCTTGGGTACGGCGGGTCTCCTCTTGCTTCTTGTGCTCTCACCGGTCTACTTGGTTTTAAGGTGGAAGAAGAGGGCGAGGGCGGCAAAGTACGCCAAGATAGTTCTCATTCTGTCCGTAGTGCTCGTGTGTGCTGTGGCTTGGAAGATAATCTCATTCGCAATGTACCTGAGTTTCGTGTTCTTTCCGTTTTGGCCGCTGCTGGTCCTCATTATTATCGTAGTGCTTCTTTGGAGGCGCCGGAGGAGGAAAAGGAAGAAATTAGAACAAACCGCCAAGGCGTCCACAAATGTCACGTAACGACAGTAGGTATCCCATACTGCCTGATCGCAGGGCAAGCTCTGCCTGCGCTGCCCTACTCCTCATCTTCTTAATGTTACCTTCCGCGGTCCTGTCCTCAGGCCAGGCACCCCTCGGCGGATCGCACGCCCTCACTGCGCCGCACGAAATCATCGAGTCAAAGGATCACGTCGTAGAGAGGTTCAACACCACGATAACGGTCATGGACGAGAGGACGGTCCATGTCTCGATCGACTACGGCTTCACTTGGCTCGACAGCAACCACTCCCGCGACCTTTGGTACGTCTACGTCGGCGACCGCGCCTACGGCATCACCACCGAGGACGAGAAGGGGACCCTGAACTACGGCACAAACTACAAGGTCGAGAACGGATGGCTGCCGGTGCGTCTGAGGGAGGAGGTCCACGCCGGGCAGAGCTGCTACTTCAGGGTCAGCTACTACGCAAACTACATAACGCAGGTAGGGCAGGCTCCGCAGCAGGAGCGCTACCGCCTTGCCATGTGGGCCGTGTGGGACACCGCGCATAAGGAGGACGTGGCGATCAGGGTTAACATTCCGGGCTGGCTCTCCGTCAGCTCATACGATCAGTCCTTTCTAAAGGCAGGAACGGCTCAGGACGGCGGAACCGTGCTCACGGCCCACATGCAGAACGTCAGCTATGACACAAACTACTACCTGAACGTGGATCTCGCCGCGAAGCAGGACACGAGCGGCTGGGTGTACGTGCCACGTGTCGTTGTCTCCGACTGGTCTAGGAGCATCATGGCAGAGGTGCCCGCGGACCTCGTCCTTGCGGTGAGCAACCTCGGCAACGGGACTGCGTACTCGACCAACGCCACCGTGATCGCTCCGCCGATCCTTAACCTCTGCGGTGCCGGCGTCAAGGTTATCGGCAGTCTGCGCCCGTTCGAGACCCGGTATCTACACTTCACGGTGAACGCCTCATCGGCCGGCGCCTCTTACATCTCTGCAACGGTAGCTTACGGCTACGGCAACGGCACCGCGGAGGTCGAGGGATCAAACTGCACGATCGACGTGACGAGGCACACGTACGAGAGTGTCGTCGCATGCAACGTATTGCCCGACTACGCCGAGGTTTCCAAGGAGGCGTCCCTGAACTACGTGATGGTGCCGGTCCGCAACGCCAGCGTTTCGGTCTCGTTGATCAGGCCGGACGGCAGCCTCTCCTCGAAGGTAAACGACAGCGTCACGTACGGCTCCTTCACGGTAAGGTTCGCTCCGGACGTCGCTGGCAACTGGACTGCAAGTCTGGAAGTGCCCGAGACCGGCTCCTATAGGCCTGCCAGAATGAACACGACCTTCTCGGTGCACTCGACGGACCTCTACTCCAGCCGGGTACTCTCGTCGGATAACAAGAGGCTGGTCGCCTCTTACGACGTGGAGGAGGTCTACACCTTCACCAACAATGGCACGGATGCCGAGCGGTCGCCCATCTTCGACGTTAATCTGTACGTGACGCTCCCCACCCAGGACGTCACCCTCCTTGGCGTAGACCCGGTGCCAATAGGCCTCTCCTACAGCTATAGCGGCCTCAGGGCGAGGTTCAGCCCGCTCGAGCTGAACCCCGGCGAGAACTTCACCATAGTGGTACGCTTCAACGTGAAGCTACTGGTCCTTCCGCCGGTAACCAACGACTTCAACGGGACGCTCGGCGATATACCCTCGGACTTCCTCAAGTACACGGGCTATGCGAAGTACTGGGAGACGAACGACACCTCGATCCAGAGCCTGTCCAGCTCGCTCACCGCCAATCAGACGACGGTTTTGGGCAAGGCGAGAGCGATATACTTCTGGGTCGCGGACAACATAAAGTACGACTACGACAAGTTCAACGCGATAGAGAGGGGCGAGCCGACAGAGCAGTACACCGCGCCCCAGACGCTGCTCCTCAGGAAGGGCGTCTGCTCCGACATCTCCAACCTGTTCATAACACTCTGCCGCGCCTCGGGGATACCCGCCGTCGCGATCGTTGGCGACTGTTACAACGGCGTCAACGGCAGCGACAACGTCAAAAACACACACCAGTGGGCGGCGGCATACGTCCCTGGATACGGGTGGGTCGAGGTTGACCCGACGTGGAAGCAATTCGACAGGCTCGACGATGTGCACGTGGCAAGGAACGTCGGGGAGACCCCCATATCCGGTGGTTACTGCTGGTGGAACGTCAACAATGCTACGGTATACAGCGAGCACATTTACCTCACTCGCATATCAACACCTAGCCTGTCTAACACAACGGGTCCTTCAAATGAAACCGCGATCGTGGACGGTAATTACCGCAACATCAACGAGCTGGACCCCAACATACTGCTCGGCCTCATAATAATAACGGCAATGATTGCAGTGGTCATCGTCACCCCATTCATAATCCTGAAGAGAAGGAGAGCCAGGAAGCACGGTCCCCAGGAAAAGCCGGAGGGGCGGGTGCGTGCGGCCGCCGGTGCAACTGCGGCTGCATCACCACTGGACGAGATAAGGAAGCTGAAGCAGCTGCTGGACGCGGGGGCGATAACACAGGAGGAGTTCGAGGAGAAGAAGAGGCAGCTGCTGGGGAGGGTCTAGTCATAATAAAATGTTGATCTCCTTGATAAAAACAGCTGTCGTGTTCGCAACCCTCGCGTTCGCCTCCCTCCAAGACGTGAGGACGAGGGAGATCGACGACAGGGTGTGGTACATCGCGATCATAGCAGGGGCCGTGCTGACGTCGTTAGAAACCCTCACCACGCCGGGCTATCCCTTGGTGCTGTTAGTTCTGAGCATAGGGCTCACGGCGGTACTGGCGCTTGGCATTTACTACGCTGGACTCTACGGCGGAGCCGACGCAAAGGCGTTGATCGCGGTGGCGGTCATCATGCCCCTTTCCCCCTACGCCAGCACCATGCCGTTCTATCCCCTCACGATCTTGGGGAACGGACTCGCCCTTTCACTGCTGCTGATACCGGCGTGCCTTCTGTGGAACGCCGCGTTTTTCATCAGAACTGGAAGGAAAAGCCTGTTTGAAGGCATAAGGGCAACCATGGCGCAGAAGTTCGTTGCCTTCCTCACGGGCGTGAAGGTGAGGCCCGCAACCGCGTCGACGGTCCACTTCAACCTCATGGAGAAGGTCTCTGCCGATGGGGAGCACGTCCTGAAGTTCTTCCCTGAGGAGGGGCCGAAGCTCATCGATCCCAATCCCAGGAGCGGGAGCGGGAGCAGAACGGTATGGGCCACGCCGGCGATACCGATGATCGTCTTCTTCCTGGCGGGTTTCCTTCTCTCCTTTGTGGCTGGCGACATCATTTTCCGGGCAGCCTCCCTCGTTTTGGGAGCGGCGTAGTATCTTGGGGCTGAGGTCTCTGGGACGATGGTATAATATATATGAGTATGGATAAATAATACTAATAGATAGTTATGTCTTCAGATACGATTGAGCGTGTTTATAATACATTGAAAAACAATGTACCTCAGACACCCAATGAAATCGCCAATGCTTTGGGACTTAATCAGAAGACTGTGCAAAGTGCTTTACTAGAACTCGCAAACACGCGAAAAGACGTCAGATGGAAGAAAATAGGCAGATTTAGAATTTTTTGGAGAGAGGAAACGAAATGAGCCCGGTGATAGCATGCGATTAAAAATGACGTTTTCACCTCTCAACGATTTCGCTTATTCTACAGTAAACAAGCACAGCATACAAGGCACGATCCATGAAACGCTCGGGGGAACGTCCTACGAGGATCTCCACGACCGACCGATGAAGCTCTTCTCATTCAGTGACGTCTTCCCAATAACGGACTACGTCCACGACCAAGCTAAGACCCTGCTCCTCTCAAGCCCTGACCAGCACCTTGTGCACACGCTGGCAGACTCACTACGGAAGAAGGGGGTGTTAGAGATAAACAGTCACCCAGTTCGAGTTAATGAGGTTACAGTTTTTGACCTGCCCTACCGGGGGAGAATGATCTCGGGGAGCCCCGTCGCGATCAAAGACAAGGAGACCGGGAAGTGGGCCGTGCCCTCGCAACCAAACGGGCTCCAGAAGATCATGGATCGGATGCTTGAGCTGGCGAAGAAGAAATATGAGGCGTTTTACGGCGAGGTGCCATCATACGACACGCCCCTCTTCGACAAGATGGTGTTTAGCAGGGAAGTGGCCGTTCATACAATGAAGGGCGGCGAGGAATATTTCGTGATCGGAACCGTGTGGTCGCTGCTGGAGAAGCATACAAAGGGCCCGTCTTACAGGTTCTATAAATTTGTCCAAGATGCCGGACTGGGAGAACTGACGGGTTCCGGATTCGGTTTCCTGAACCCCGTGAGGTGAGCGGCGACGTTCGATATGCTTTACAGAAATGGTCTCATTGTCCTGTTCCTGAATACGGAATTTGAGGAAGTGACCGACGACGAAATTCAAGCGGTTGTGGAGAAGGTTGACGACGACTTCATAAAAAAACACACTCTTGACGGTCCCTCGGCACTTGCCGCTGGCCGGGTTAATCTGCCGCAAATAGAAACCATGAATGACCTCAATTGGGCACTGAGGCGATTTGGCGGCTTTAAAACCACAACATACCAGAAGGGTACGATTGACCAGCTTTTCTTCGGGAAAACCGAGAAAGGAAGATGTGCGCACTGCGGCAGCACCGACGATGTGATAGGAAACACCGCTGCCATCTTCCCATACGAAGTTGAGTGGGGGAAGGGGCAGGGCCTGTTTTTGGCTCCGCCGCAGAAGCGGCTCGCCTTCTGCAGGAGGTGCGCCTTCCTCATCTATTCTGGGATGGGCAACACTTTCAACGTTTTGAGCGGCCGGAACGGGCGCAAGCAGAAGGTGAGACGGATAAATATTATCTTCGATTCAATCTTGCTGGCATCCCTCTATTTGATGGTGAAGAACTTTAGGAGGATCCAAACATTTGCAAACAGCAATGCCCGCAAGCTCACCTTAGTACCGGGGGGCACGCACGATGCTCTCCTCTTCTCAATCTACGAATTTTTCTGTACGTTGGCAAAGATCTCACCCGCACCCGCTGAGACCGATGACGATGAAAAAACGTCTGCAAATGAAGGGGAGCCACCAGACGGCAGTATTATCACGAATGCGGATTTCGCGCCATTCAAGTTCGTGAAGAACATCAACATGTTTTACTTAACCTCCGGAAAGGAAGAAATCCCAGAGGGGGGAATGATTGATGGTAACCGTCTCTTTGGGCTGATGCGCTTTTTCATGTCCCTCCACGAAACTGCCAATAAAACAGATGCAACTGGAAGGAGGCGCCCCCCATTTGAGGCATTTATGGAGGGGATGACTTTCCAAGGAAGCAACGAGGCCGACACGCTGAGGAACGAGTTCTGCGGCAGGTTACTCAACAAGGAGGTATCTTATCACCTCATAACAAAACTGATCTTCCTGAAGCTGGGCGATAAGAAGCAGAAAGATTTGATCAAGAAGGGGTTTTCACCGGCGCCCCCTTACTATCTCACTGTGATAAGGAGGTATCTTGAAGTGTTCGGAACAGAGGAAGAGCGAAAGAGATTCGAGGAACTGAACAGGCTTGGTTACTATCTTGGTACGGCGATGAAAGGAACAAAAAATTTAGAAAACTTCGTCTGGGAGGTATTCAGGGCGCGAGGCTTTGAAGAACTCCTGGGCGCGCTTTCGGAGCTACAGCTGAAACTGAAGCAGGAACAGGACTGGAGGCCAGTGCTTGACAACAAGAACGACTGGAAAACAACAAAATCCATCATCCTTAACGGGATGATAAACGGAATTTATTCCGGTCAAAGGGAGGTGAAAAAACGTGAAGAAGGCAATTGAAATAGTAACACTCGCGCGGGTGGAGGGAGCAAACCTCAACTCGAACGGCACGGAGGGCGTGATCAGCATATTGAAGAAGGCGCGAGACCCAGTCGACCAAAAAGAATACGTGAGAGTCTCAGGACAATCGTACAAGTACAACCTCAGGGAGCTGATCGCGGAGATAGCAGGCACTGACAAGATCTCGCAGAGAGTAAAAGAAGTTGAGAAAGAAGATGAGAAGGGGCGAACGACCAAGACCGTCGTAACATCGCTGGGCAATCCGGTGAGGTTTTATGACGACGACCTCTTCGGATTTATGATTGCTGCAGACAGGAAACGCATTGCGCCGGTGAGGACAAGTGGGCTGATAAGCATCTTCCCATACCAAGAGGACCGAGACTTCGGGGTCGCATACAACCCGGATCCAAAGACTAAGGAACACAACATCTTCGAGACCGAGATATCAACGAATATAATGCGCGGCAACGTTTTCATTGAGCTCGACCGTGTCGGCGTTTTTGATAAAGCAGAGCTCGAAGGTCTCAAGGACTCGGAGAAGAAAGACAGGCTATCAGATGAGGAAAGAACGGATCGTGTGAGAACTCTGCTCAGAGCGGTGATGGACTACCATGGCGGCGCACACCTGTCCCGGCACTTCACCAAGGTGTATCCCGAGGCCATTGTCGCGGTCCTGCTCAACAGAAAGATTCCGGTCATCGGCGATGCCTTCAGGGTAAAGCAGGGATACGTCGACGGCAAAGTAGTTGTGGACACAGAGGCGCTGAAGGAACGCTACACCGTCTTTGAGGAATACATTGAATCAATGTACATTGGCTGCTTCACGTCCACGGTTGCGAACTTGGATGAACTGAAAAAAACGTTCGACGGAACGAGGTGTGAGGTGCTCCCGATGCTCGACTTCCGGAAGAAGATGCTGGAAATACAGGTGATGTGAGGTGCAACAGAGCAGTACCGTCAGCTACTCCACGACTGAAGTCGGGAGTTTCCTTGGGTGATCTCTATGAGAGGACTGCGGGTCGAACTCTCCTGCATGATGTGCACGTTCAGGGTGCCGTATAATACGGTATACGTGGACACGTACGAGTTCCCCCCGAAGACCACCGCCATAGGCATGCTAGGAGCGGCCGCGGGGTGGACCGAGGGAACCTTCCTTTCCAACCTCAGGAGGATAAAGTATGGGGTTCTGATGAAGACGCCTGGCGAACTCAACCAAGAGGTTGCCGTATACTACAAGCCGTTCGATAGGGAGGGGGCGCAGTTTTGCCTTCCGTCGCCTACGACAAGGAAGAGGAAGGAGAGGGGAAAAGAGGGGGGAGATGAAGAAAAAAATAAACCTCCAAAGTACCAGCGCATGACCCGCTGTCCGGTGACGCGCTATCTCTTAAAGGATCCGAAGTGGGTGCTCTATTTTGCATCGGAGGACACCTCGTTGATTGAGCAACTGTACACGGCCCTGAACGACCCAAAGCATGTCCTCTCGGTTGGTGAGTCGGAGAACCTTTTCTATCCCGAAAGGCCCGAGTTCGCGTTCACGATGGACATCTCTGCAGTTGACTCCAATGAGGTAGCGACGATTGTGCCGGAGAAGATCGTGGGTGAAACACTGAGGATAGCCGGGGAGATCAGGAGGGGTACGACCATAATCCCGCCAAAGGTTGTACAGGCACCTATTGATTTCAATGGGCAGGGCGCTTCGAGGAGGGCAATATATGATCGGCTGGTCGTCTTCGCAGGCTTCAGAATTGCTCTCGATATGGAGGCGAGGCAGTATTCCTTCAATGGTGAAAATGCCTACCTTTTCTGAACCATTAAAATCAGAGATCGCGGGCGCGCTCGCGAAGTCTTCAGGTGAGGCGCTGCTTACCCACGCTGGGGGGGTCGGCGAGCTGTGCAGGAAAATAGCCGAATCGCTGTACATCTCGCCGGATGTTGACGAATGGCTAAAAAAGAGATCTCTCGACAGGGCGACCCTGCTGGAGTACCTTGAGCTGCAAGGTTACCTGCATGATATGGGCAAACTGGATATCAGGATGCAAGAGAGGCTGAAGGCTGCTGGGCATGGTGAGCGCGATGCAAAAGCGCCGCCGCACGCACTGCTGTCGCTACAGATGATTAACGCCATACAGCACAGCCGATCTGATCTGCTTGAAGACATGCTTGCGGTGTCTATAGCCACACACCACTCGGATTACTGGAGCAATCTATACAAAGATTACGAATTTCTCCACTGTGAAGGCCTACCACCAGCGGCCGCCTCAATAGCCGTCAATAATCCCTACAACCTGTTCCTGAATGCCAAACGGCGGCTTGACATAAAGGGTGGCTCCAAGATCAGGCAGCTCTATGTCCTCTTCAACGGCGTATTACGCACCGCAGATTGGATGTGCAGCGGTAGCCCTCCTTTCGAAAAGGCATTCTTCACCGGCAACGACGATCCATCGTCATATATGAAGAAATACTTTAAAGAAAAGGGATGGCATTTTTATAGTTATCAGGAAAAGATAATGGATGCCAACAGCCCCTGTGTGATGTTTCGGCTACCCTGCGGGACTGGTAAGACCGAAGCCGCGCTGCTGGCATGTCCATCCGACGCCAGGAAAATCATCTACACATTGCCAACGGTAACGACGGTCGAGGCGATGCGCAGTCGGTTCGAGGGTGAAAAGGACGACAAAGGCATCTTCGAACACGACAACATTTCATACAGCCACCACCTCCTTGCTCTATCCTTGTTGGAGGACGAGGAGTATGAAAAAGGTAAAAAGCTGGCCAACGAATACTGTATGAGGAAAGTCGTCACCACGACTATTGACAGGATCCTCCTGTCGCTGATGAACTGTAGACACTACTCCATTATTGAGCTGGCGCTGAACAACACTTACCTCGTAGTGGACGAGATACACAGCTATTCTCCCTTCACAATGTCGTTAATTCTCCACGGGCTGGCGTACATGCGACGCGTGCACAACACGCGCATGACGATAATGTCCGCTACCCTGCCAAAGAAGTTGGCGGATTGGATAGGCGATCAGAAGAACGGCATATGCGCGACATACCCGCTCAGCGCGGGGAAGATGGACGAGCAATATGCAAAGAAGAAAAGGATTAGGATCAATGCTGAAAATATTGACGACTACCTGGAGGATAAAACCGCATCTATCGCCGAGGAGTGCGACACAAAAAAATATTCGGTGTTGGTCGTCGCGAATACGGTTAACAGGGCCGTGCAGATATACAGGCGGCTGCGGGACGAATGTGGATTGAGTGACGAGGGAAAAGATAGGGACCTTTTTATGATGCACAGTAGGTTCAATCTGAGCGACAAGCGTGAGCGGATAAACTGGCTCAATGAGTGGGGGCGAAGGCAGCGTGACAAAAGGAGGCCGATTGTGCTGGTTGCGACGCAGGTGGTGGAGGTCTCCTTAGACATTGACTTCGACGTAATGTTTACCGAAGTTTCCCCAATAGACGCACTCGTTCAACGATGCGGGCGAGTAAACAGGAAGGACGAGATGAAAAAAAGAGGTATCGTCTATCTCTTCAAACCAGAGCACATGTTGCCGTATAACGAGGATCAGATAAAAGAGAGCATGAACCTGTTGCCCCAAAGAAAGGTGGATACGGAGCTGGATCTCCTAAAGCTGAACGATGAGTACTTTGATACAATATGGGAAAATTATGGAAAAGCGCTGGAGGTCAACGTGCTTGAGGAATTTAAGGATCTGGGCAGGAACGAAGGCGCAGAAGAGATCATAAAAACGAGGGACAGTTTCATGACAGTTCCTGTGATCCCACGTGGTGGGAATGGTGAGATAGAGGAGACAGTTAGGAAAGCACAGGAGAAATGGGACACATGCACAGATCCTAAGGAAAAGGAGGAGCTGTATAAGCAGTATTTGATGATCAGGCTGGAGAACACGGTCGAGGTGCCCATTTTCATCTTACAGAGGGAATGCGCCAAGGAGCTGAAGGATCTACTGTCGCATAAAGGTTTGCCTTTTGTCAGCCTGAACTATTCACATCATGAGGGACTGCTCGGGAGGACAGATGCGACTTTGATATATTGATTGGTGGGCACCATGAATATTACCGGAACGATGGTCAATTACCTCGTCGTCTGTCCCCGCAAGTTGTGGTTATCCGCTAACGGTGTTGGAATGGAGTTCAAGGACGAACTCGTCCAGCTGGGGAAACTTGTCGACAAGACATCCTTCCGGGAGGGGCGGCGGCAAGTCAAGCTCGGCTCAATCGTGATCGATGTGGTAAAACGCGAGGGGGGAGAGGCGGTTCTATTTGAGATAAAGAAGTCGAGTCGCTTGAGCGTGGCCAGCCGGTTGCAGACCCTATACTACCTCTGGTACCTCAAACACAACTACGGGCAGACCATAGAGGGGGTGGTTTCTTATCCAAAGGAGCGCAGGCGGGAATATTTGGAGCTGGGATCCAACGAAGAGAAAGAAGTCGAGGAGGCGATCAAAAAAATCTCGGCTGTAATGTCCGTACCAATCCCGCCCGCCGTTGAACCGAAGCGCTACTGTAAGAAATGTGCATATTACGAGTTCTGCATGGTGTAATTGATATGGATTCGCTGTACCTGGTCTCGAATGGTGTAATGGTTAGGAAAGCAAACTCCCTGACTTTCGTGAATAAGGAAGGTAAGCGTCATCTCCCAATCGAGTCTGTGGGCGACATCTACTGCCTTGGCAGGATCACCCTTACCTCCGGAGCCGTTTCATTGCTAATGAAAAAAACAAACCAGTCCACTTCTTTAACCTCTACGGCTTCTACGAGGGTTCATTGATGCCTAGGGAGGTGCAGATCTCTGGCCTTGTGGTTGTGAAGCAAGTGGAACACTATTCCGATCCGGCCAAGCGGGTCTTGATAGCAAGAGAAATGGTTAATGGAATCAGAGACAACGTGAACTGTACCCTCAAGTACTATCAGAGGAGGGGAGATGAACTCTTACCATTCATTCAAAGGATCGAGGAGGCCCAGCTTGGGAGTTCCGTACCTTCAATACTGAGTGGAGAGGGGAAGATATGGGACACCTACTATGAAAGCCTTAATGTGATAGTTAAGGAGTTTGAGATGAAACGACGCGAAATACGGCCACCGCAGGACGAGATGAACGCACTCATATCGTTTGGCAACTCCCTCTTATACGGGGTTGCCCTTTCTGAGATCTACCATACATATCTTCACCCTGCTATAAGCTTTCTTCATGAGCCGGGCGAGAGGCGCTACTCTCTTGCACTGGATCTTGCTGACATATTCAAGCCGGTTATAGTTGAACGCATGATATTCAAACTGGTAAATAATAATCAAATCACCAAGGATGATTTTGAGCGCGATGTTGGCATAGTATTAAAAGAAAAAGCGCGTCGCCTTTTCATAGCCGAGTTTGATGGAAAGCTGAAAACAACGGTAAACCATCCAAATCTGAAACGCCCAGTGAGTTATCGGGAGATGATTCGGTTGGAGTGTTATAAATTAGTGAAACACCTGATTGGTGAAAAGAAGTATCATGCATTCAGGATGTGGTGGTAGATGTACGTCATTGCGGCCTATGACGTCTCCGTAGAACGGATTACGAAAGTACATGCCCTTTTAGGGCAATACCTCCACAGGAAACAGAACTCTCTTTTTGAAGGGGAACTCACCAAGTCAAAACTTGAAGAACTCAAAATAAAACTTGAGAACATGATTGATCTCGGAACGGATAAAGTGATAATATATTGTCTTCCCTCTATAAGCATCTTGGATAAGATCTGCATCGGGCAACAATCTGATGAAAAAATGATGATAATGTAACATGTCGGGCTTTATATAACTAGGTGGAGTTTATAGCTCGACGACCAGCATTGTCATACGGAAAGCAATTTGTATGCATATGCTTTAAAATACGTCAAAAATGCCTTGGTTTGAGTTCTACCGTAAGGTTTGGAAAGTTCTATTTCATTGGTTAATTCTTTGCGAATTAGTTTCGTTTGAGTTCTACCGTAAGGTTTGGAAAGCCAGCAATGGCACAATCATAGATACTATCTCTTACTGTTTGAGTTCTACCGTAAGGTTTGGAAAGCCGGGTAGAACTCGCCTCTCTCAAGTCCGAGAACGAAGTTTGAGTTCTACCGTAAGGTTTGGAAAGCCAACTTTGTTAGAAAGTGCTCGTAACCACGTTGCAGTTTGAGTTCTACCGTAAGGTTTGGAAAGATCGAACAGAGGACGAAGGGAGGATGCTGTCCGCAAGTTTGAGTTCTACCGTAAGGTTTGGAAAGCTCCCAGACCAAGGATATCCGATATGGCTCTGTTCTTGTTTGAGTTCTACCGTAAGGTTTGGAAAGTCGAGATCGATCCCGAGCTGGGCGTTGATCAGGGCTCGTTTGAGTTCTACCGTAAGGTTTGGAAAGACCGTCGGTGCGGCAGCGGGCTTAACGTTCCTGGAGGGTTTGAGTTCTACCGTAAGGTTTGGAAAGCATATGGGCTGCGATAAAAATATTTGGTCCATAGGAGGTTTGAGTTCTACCGTAAGGTTTGGAAAGGTCGCATTTGGTCTTCTGCTTCCTTATTTCCTCAATGTTTGAGTTCTACCGTAAGGTTTGGAAAGCCTATAACCACTGTTGCCTCGCTTTTTCTCAAATTCGTTTGAGTTCTACCGTAAGGTTTGGAAAGCCTGATCCTGAATCGTCCTTAAGTCTGGTGCATAAAGTTTGAGTTCTACCGTAAGGTTTGGAAAGGGGGTTGATGATGTTCACCATCCTGCCGGCCGAGTTGTTTGAGTTCTACCGTAAGGTTTGGAAAGTGGAGCAGCTGCGCAAGAACTGGCGCACCCGGGTGAGTTTGAGTTCTACCGTAAGGTTTGGAAAGCTCCCAGACCAAGGATATCCGATATGGCTCTGTTCTGTTTGAGTTCTACCGTAAGGTTTGGAAAGGAAGAAAGGCCCCAAGAGAATCTCATAGGGATAAAGGGTTTGAGTTCTACCGTAAGGTTTGGAAAGCACCTTGGTGAGGACGTCGCCCTTGTACACTATGTACGTTTGAGTTCTACCGTAAGGTTTGGAAAGTTTCATCGACGATCTCGAAGTCCTGAGAAACTCTCTGTTTGAGTTCTACCGTAAGGTTTGGAAAGGACAAGTGTTGCCAGTAACGGTGTTGTTGTTGCTGGAGTTGTTTGAGTTCTACCGTAAGGTTTGGAAAGCTCGTTCCCAAGGCTCCTCTCGGTCAAGACCGAGGAGGTTTGAGTTCTACCGTAAGGTTTGGAAAGTAGACCAGGACCCCTAGCATTTTTTGTTTCTGTCTTTAGTTTGAGTTCTACCGTAAGGTTTGGAAAGCAGGCAACGGCGAGCTGAAGCTGGACTACCAGTCCGCGTTTGAGTTCTACCGTAAGGTTTGGAAAGCGAGATGATGACCAACGACAGGTCCTACGCAGACGAGTTTGAGTTCTACCGTAAGGTTTGGAAAGATCTGAGCTTGTTGAACTCCTCTCCCGAACCTACAGAGCGTTTGAGTTCTACCGTAAGGTTTGGAAAGTTTAACAAACTGGAATTATGAAATAGTTGCCTCATTACGTTTGAGTTCTACCGTAAGGTTTGGAAAGAGATAATACTGGTAGCTATTTACTGCTTCGTAAACAGTTTGAGTTCTACCGTAAGGTTTGGAAAGTAGGAATTGGCATCCATCAGAATTGATACGAAAAAAATTTTGGTGCTGTGCAGTTGCAGGTTAGAGTTGTGCTGTTCGCGTTCTATTGAATGGTTTCATTGTGGATATATGCTTTTTTGAAGTTGTCGTAGAGAGGTTCGTTGGTGTATCTTATGAGGACTATTGT